>LWDU01039452.1_pt1 | contig 320995 bp, 297 predicted proteins | sample 727161 | NCBI WGS metagenome assembly LWDU01 (sample SAMN04566230, study PRJNA314399) | hydrothermal vent metagenome | isolation source: deep sea hydrothermal plume seawater | place: Mexico: Gulf of California, Guaymas Basin | collected 2004-07-11 | reverse complement strand
CTCCCGATTGCTCTAGAACGACAAGACCGCCTGTGCCAAGAAAGTTCCGGCAACGTTGTGGTCTAAATTTCCGTTTCGGTCCGGAAGAGACCCGGGGTACAGTCCCAAATCATTGCCCTTCAGGGTCTGGCCCTTTGCGTAATCCATTCGGACTTCAGCCCTGAACGTCAGCTGCTCCATCACCGTGTAGTCACCGGTGAGCGTCACCGCCGCCTGGTTGAATTTGTCGCCGCTTACGAAAGTGCCTAGCCATTCGGCCCGAGCCGAGATTCCGCAATGATCGGAAAGTGCATATCGCGAAGCAGCCGCAATACCGACACTGGAGATCTTGAGGTCGACTGGGGTCGGCGCTATGATGAGTGTGGACACGTTATCTAGGTCTTGGTAGCGAAACGTAGCGTTCAGCCATGATGTGAGCTTTTCGTTCTCTGACTGACGCCGCATAACGAGATCGACATAAGTTGTCTTTCCATTGCCGCTTACAGGATCTTCAAACCCCTCCTCAAGGCTCTCAGTGCTGTCGCCCCACTGAGCCGTGAGCGTGCCAGAATGACCCTTGCCAAGGTCCCATGCCAAGCCACCAACCACAGCCTTCTTCCGGTCACCGTCTCCAGTCCGTCCGGAAATAGGATCGTTCAAGACACCAACCACCACCGCGAGCTCGGGTGTCACCCACGTGTCCACGATTAGACCGGTATTGTTGATTGGCTGAATTCCCCAGACAATGCCGTTCGTAATATTGTAATTGGCTGTTGCGGTCGTGTCTTCAGCGCCGATTCGAGTGGGCAGAAGACCGCCGCTCAACACGAGACCTTCCATGACGGGAGCCCGGTAGCTGAAGAATGCTGTTTGCAGAACATCTAGCTGGAGATAGGTGTCATGATATTCTCCGTACGCGAAAGCCACATGCCCACCAACCCGACTGTCATCGGTCGCTGGTTTGTCGATGACGAGAAAGGCCTGATCGAGCTGGAATGAGTTGGTCCTCTCATGGAAAGGCTGGTACGGATTTGCGGTTTGTTGAGCGGCCCCTCTTTGATTCTCAAAGTTGATGTTATAACTGGTGGCAACCCACGCTTCGACCGTGGTGTCCTCCATGAAGTCCCCGGCCATCGCAATTGAAGGCGTAAGCATCACGGCTACCCCGATTGCGATTACAAATAGACGTATTCTGTACATTTAGAAATCCCCTTGATCAGTTTATTAGAACAATTGCTGTTGACGACCTGCAGCGCGGAACGAACCCGATTGAAACGGTTCGCTCTGTCCATCCACGAGCTTGCGACTTAGAAATAGATCGAGCATCGCAATGGCCTCCCGCTCTCAATTCAGATTACGGAAACATCACTAGCCATCACGGATTCGGTTAGCGCGCCGCACAGCTCCTCCCGATCTTCTCAGCGCAATAGGCATACCGATGGGAATCCGCGGAATCCGAAGGCTCACGGACACGGCAGTCGGAAAACGGGTTGAAGCTGATCGAGACTGCTTGAGAACTGTTCAGCACCGGCCAAACAGACGGGCACTCGGATGCACGCTTCGGGTTGCCAAGCGGTTCACCGGGGATCCATCGAATGTCTAGCTCAGCGTACAAGTTCGCTTGATGCTCCGACGGGGGGTCGTTCATTCGATCGTCGTAACACACACTTTGCGATGCACTCGGTATGCGCTCAACACAAACCAAGGCCCAAGCGTCACATCATATTCAAGCGGCCGTAGGTCTCGGCGCGCTACGATGTTCGGCTCAGCAATCTCTTTGGGGGGAGGTCTGCACGAGTGGCAGGCGGAAACTTATAGCACACCGCGCAAGGGAGCCAACGCAATCGATGCGACTGTACGCGGGCAAAGGTCCAATAATGATTCTGTAGGAAGCGAATCGAAGCAGTGAAAATCGCCCACATGATCGAGATCAAAGCCGGGCTTCGTGAGTGAACTCTTCAACCCGATCGCTCGCGCCGCGGTGAGGGTTTGTTCCATCACTTGGTCCGTCGACATGGGAAGTTCGAAGACCGCCGGACGCGCGGTTCGCATTCCGATCAGCGCGTATCCGCCACCCTGATCCGGCGTCAACACCAGGTCATCTCCGTTGTCCAACCGATCCAGCATCCCTTGATGCACATCGAGATCGAGCGCAGGGCTATCGCTTCCACGCAACAGGATCCGGGTGACACCGGCCGCGGCTGCTTGTGCGAATGCGTTCGCCATTCTGCCATTGAGGTCCAGACCTCGCTGCTCCTGAAGACGATATCCAGCCGGCGCACGATCCATGAACTCCGACGCCGCGTCTGGCGGGTAATATGCCAATACGGGGTCGAGGTCGAGTTCCTTCGCAAAACGCAGGCTCGCATCCAGAATATCCGCCAGCATGGCCTCGTAGAGCTCAGCCGCTTGGACGAGTGTCAGCGGCGGCGACATCCGCGTCTTGACCAGGCCGGGGCGCGGCGACTTCGCGAATACGATCAGCCACCCACGACTCACGTCGTACTCGCCGCGGTCGGGACCGCGCGCCCAACCGACGGCCGGAGTTCCACCCCGATCTCCACAAAAGGAAGCGCCGAGACCGTCGCGCGCCCCCCAGAAAACTCAACTTCCGTTCCGACCTCGGCATGCTCCCGGCGAACAAAGCCAAGCGCAATCTTTCCCGCGGTCGGCGACGACACGACACTCGTCAGTTCCCCGGTCACTCGCCCGTCTGCCGAAAGCGGGACGTCAGCATCTGGGAGTTCGCCCGCCTCGACCCGAAATCCAACCAGGAGATGATTCACCTGACCACGAGCGCGCAATCGCGCAACAATCTCCTGACCCACATAACACCCCTTGGTCGTTGAAATCGCTGCTTCGAGTCTGGCCTCCGGAGGCAGTACGTCCTCATCGAGTTCGGCACCGAGCAGGGCAATTCCGGCCTCCACTCGCATGATGCCGAGTGCCTCCGGGCTCCCCCGAAAGAGTCCATTCGCCTCGCCCAAATTCCCCGCCTGGGCAATCGCCTCTTCCACCGCCCCCCGGTCGGCCGCATTCGCGCGAATCTGAAAAGCCGCTTCTCCACTGAAGCCAAACGCGCCAACCAAGACCTCGCATTCGGCGATCGAAGTCTTCATCCAGCACTCGCGCTCGAGATCCTTGGTCTCGGGACTCGAGATTTTCGACAACAGCCCTGCCGCGCCAGGTCCCTCGAGTCCGATCGCTGGGCGTTCGTCGGAGAGATCCGTGAGAACGACATCATCCGCAATGATGTATCGATCGAGGGTCTCTCGAATTCTCGGAATCTCGCTTCGAAGACTCTCGAGGTAATAGACATCGCCAATTCGACCGACATGCAGGTCCGCAACGATCGCCCCTTTGTTCGTGAGAAGCAGCGCATAGCAACCCGATGGAGCGTCGCTTGCCTCGAGGGCGGCAACATCTTGGGAGATCATTCCATCGAGCCAGCGAACCCGATCCTCTCCGCGAACTTCGAGCAGCCCACGATCGGCCATTTCGAAAAGTCCGACCCCCTGCCGCGTCGCCTCGATCATCTCTTGGATCGTCATTGTCTCTGGTCTTCCAGTCTCTGTGGGAGCGGGCCATGGAGCTCAATCGATCGAGCCTTCTGATCCTTCAACCATTGCGTGAAACGCTCGCGAATGACTTCGTATTCTTCCTCGGTGTCGATATCGAGGCCGCAGCCGCCACTCTCCGTCACGATGAAGGTGAATCGCGTATCCAGGATCTTCGAAATCGTGGCGCGATTGATCTCGAGCGTCACTGCGCGCGCCAGGAATCGAGCCAGCTTCTTTCGCCCCTTTCGATCCGCCACGCCGGCGAAGTGCATCATGCTGAAGAGCATGGCGATTTTGAAACCGCCGACCCGGGAGGCGAGGATCCGAATTGCGAGGGTGAACATATTCCAGAACCGGCGCTGATGTCGAAGCTCGTACATCTCTTCGATCCGATCCAGTCGACCGATTCGAGCAGGCCGGGCGTAATGCAGATTATTCTGTCTGAAGCGTCCATCCCTTACATTGAAGTAGGCGACCGAGATGCCGGATCCCCCCGTTTGTTCCGGCCGAAAAATGTCCAGCGATTCGGCAGGACAGAGCCCCAGCGTATAGTCCACGTTGGCGACCTGAGACGCCTTGATGAAGGACGAGAATTCTTGCGGCGTCGCAAGGGGCACATCGCCCGAAAGAAGAAAGACCTCCGTATCGAGCTCATCGGGGTTGGGATCTCGGCCCTTCGTGACGTCGCCTGACAGAACACGTCGATACGTTTCCCAGGCATTTGAAATGAGATCGCGCTGCTGCGGCACGATATGCAGGGGCTTTCGGAGCGTACTTGTTAGTTGCTGAGAACCGAGAGCTTGCTCGAGCCGTTCGGTGTCTCCGACGACCCAGACTGCGTCGACTTCGGGACAGTCCTGCAGTGCGCGAACGACATGTGCCACAAGCGGAAGTCCATCGATCTCGAGATAGACCTTGCTCTTGCCGTAAACGGCCTTCGCCGCTCGACTATCACCGGCCGTCACGATTGCCGGAATACCCAAGTCTCAGTCCCCTTCCGAGTCTTCAACCTGCGATTCCTCGAGCAGGAAAATGACTTGCAGCGTGACCAGAAATTCGACGATGACATCGTCTTCGACGCGCGCCTTCTCCTCGACGAGCTTGATACCTGTGATGCCGCGCAGAGTATCGCTTGCTCGGGCAAATCCGAGCTCCGCGGCTTCCTGCCAGCTATTGGGAGACGCTGAAGTAAGCGTCGAAATGGATGCAATCGCCATCGGATCTCAAGCCTCGCCTGCTACTACCGCTACGACGGATTCATCCTGTTCGGCAGCTGTACCGTCATCTGCCTCGGGGGCTACCAATGGGACACCGCCCTGGGTGCCACATCGAAAGTCAGGCGCAAGTGAACGCGGTACTCCGTGATCACACCGTCCTCGACCTTGAGCCGCTTGTCCACGACCTCGATCCCCGTGATTCCCCGCAGCGTTTGATTCGCTCTGGCGAGAACCGACTGCGCGGCATTTTCGAAACTCGTCGGGCTCGAACCGATAATCTCACTGACCTTACTGACCCACATAGGAACTCCGACCCCACCCATTCGAAGCATGAATGGCAATCCAGAGCGCGAAGCTAGCGCGGTGCCCGGTTGGGCGCCTCGCGCAGTCGTCGACATCGCTGGCATGTGGGCGCTCTGGCATAATCAAACGAAAGAGGCTGGCCAATTTCTCCGCTCATGACCCCACCGAAACCTTCAACTCCTGTGATCGCGGACTCTACGAATGGACACCCACCCATGAGCGGCAGCCACGGCCGGATCGCGCGGGTTGGATTCCGTATGGCGGATGCCTTCGCGTATGCCAGTGGGCTCGCCGCAGCCGTGGGCGCAGCACTGACGCTGGTCGCAAGCCGAATTTTCGATGCACCGGACGAGGGACGCTGGATTTTCCTCGTCGCGGCTGGAACCTTCATGATCTACAACCTTGATCGGTTGCGTGATCTCGAGCGTGATCGCAAAACCTCACCGAGTCGTACGGCCTTCGTCTTGCGATATCGAAAGTGGCTGTACGCAGGCCTCGTCATCGTGGGCTCGGGTTTCGCCGCAGTTTTGCGGAGCACGCCGCCTCGCATGATTGTGCTCTGCCTGCTGATTGGCGTGGTCGGCCTCTTCCATCGTCGAATCAAAGAGCGGCCAGCGTTGAAGGCCACGTACGTATCGGTTGCCTGGGCGGGTGCCTGCGTCGGCCTCCCCTGGCTCGCCAGTCATTTCCATCCACTCGGGCCCTGGGTCGCCGGTGTCTTTCTTCCGAGTCTCGCAGCCAATTTAATCGCCTCTAATCTTCGTGACAACGAAGTCATGACAATCATGCCCGGCGAGGGCGGTCCCAACAAAAGGTTATGGGCGGCACGTGGCTTCCTTCTTGTTGCCATCAGCTGTGCTGCCTTCGGCCCGGCTCCAATGCGGGCTCTCGTCTGGATTCCCTTGACCGAAGGACTGGTGCTCATGCGCTTCTGGCCAACTGAGCGTTATGGTCATCTGGCCGTCGACGGCGGCCTCCTCATCGGTGCGCTCGCGGCGGCACTTCATTTGGCGAGGTTCGCGTAGGCGTCCGATGCAGCCATCCGTGATACGGACGAAGAGGTGATGGATGTCCGAATGAGAAAACGGCGTGCGTCATCGATGGATCGATGAACACACGCCGCTTGTAAATGGTGGAGCCGAGCGGGTTCGAACCGCCGACCTTCGCGTTGCGAACGCGACGCTCTCCCAGCTGAGCTACGGCCCCAGAAATACCTGCGGAATAGAAAGAATGAACTCCATCACGAGGTGATTTCGATCGGCGGACCTTAGAATCCGCCCTCCCGAGCGTCAATGGCGGACGAACCAGGCGGCCGTCGTTCTCGCTATTGGAACCTTGCGCGCCCCTCGGGAAGTCGCTCGATTGGCGAGTTGCTTGAGCGTGACCTCCCTCTCATGACGCTTGCTGCGAATGCGGCGCCCGACCTCGATATTGAGATGGGTCTCGAGATCCGCCAATAGACCCCGATCCCGAATGGCTTCGCGAACGACAGCGAGAATCTCTTCCAGATCGAGTGGTTTCTGCAAATAGTGAAAGGCCCGATGCTTCATCGTCTTGACCGATGCGATACCGGTCGTGGCTCTAACGCAGAGATCCCCATCAAATGAACGAATCGCCGCCAAGGCCTCGGGCACCACCACTTCCCGGTGACACGTCGAGTACGATCATCTGGAAGCGGTTCTGGCGAACTTCTTCGGGCACGCGGAGCGGCTCCGAAGGAGCTCCTTGAGTTGAAGCTGGGATTCTTCTTCACGGTCGACGATGAGAACGTTCAATCTCTAAGGATTTTTACTGAGTCGCCCTCGCTGAATGGGTCCCATGCGACTTCGCTACGCCTAGCGAGGGAATTCGGGATTCGGACGCGTCGGATGATTCGGATCGATCGGCGCGCGAGGAGCTGGGGGCGCCATGGAATCCGCTGGATCCGACGGTGACAGCAACCACTTCTGGCTGAAGGCCTGGGGCGGCGCGTTGACGGCCACCGCTCGGTCCACGTCGAAGCGTACGATAGGCGCTTCGGGCTCATGAATCTCGAACCAGGCGGGCACCTTCAACTTGTCAAAACTGATCATGGGACCGAAGACGACGAAGAGCCCGCTGCGGCGATCAATGCGCCGAACCTGAAGTTCCTTCGTGTCCACCCAGAGCCGAGCGATGCGCCCGTCTTCCGGAAGTGAAAGAATCGGCCCGATGAGTTCAAGGCTTCCAGCGAACCCGCCAACGAGCGATGCATCCTCCGCAGCCGTCTCATCAATGGTCTCACCCGCTTCCACAGTCCCAGGCGCCTCGAGAGGGTCTTCGAGTACATCGTCATCATCTGTCGCCAGCGGGGGGGGCGGCGGAAATGGCGCCGCCAGTCGAGGATCGCCAATCACGAAACAATCCTGTTCACCGCAGGGCGCGAGCCCAATCCATTGGCTCTCAATGCCAAAGCTTTCGAGTGCCACCCGCAGCGTTGCCTCGGAAGAGGGCTGCAAGAGAAAGAAGGGCTGCAGCATTGGTTGCGGACGCGCCATCCGGCGGCCGTCCTTCGCACCCAGAAGGTCGGCACCCGTCAGTAAATAGCGATCCACGCGTCCGTGATAGCCGCGAATCTCAAGGCGCGCGAGTCCACTCGGATGGCTGATCAAGAGGGCGGAAGCGAGCGGTGCCGCGTCGCCCACCTGCATGGTCAACTCGAGTTGAATCGCCTTCGAACGCCCAGACACACGATTGACCTTCGCAATTTCCTTCATCGTGCGATCAGCCTGGGGAATGAACGCGCTCGCCGTCGCCGCAAGCACCAGAAAGATCACGAGCCCGATCGCGCCCGTCACACTTTTGGAGAGACTCTTCACGCGCCCTGTCCCGCCAATCGCGACGCACCCGCATAACGTGCGCGATCGCCTAGCTCGGCCTCGATCCGAAGCAGCTGGTTGTATTTGCAGATCCGATCCGTACGACAAAGGGATCCCGTCTTGATCTGCCCGGTCGCGGCACCGACCGCGAGATCGGCGATCGTCGTGTCTTCGGTTTCGCCCGAGCGATGAGAAGCCACCGAAGCGAACCCGGCGGCGGTAGCCATTCGAATTGCTTCGAGAGTCTCCGTCAGCGTCCCGATCTGATTTACCTTGATCAGAATCGCATTCGCCGATTTCTCTTCGATACCGCGCTGGAGAATTTTGGGATTCGTCACGAAGAGATCGTCTCCGACCAGCTGAATCTTGTTCCCAAGCTTTTCGGTCAGCTTTGACCAGCCGCTCCAATCGTCTTCTGCCAGTCCATCCTCGATGGAAACGATCGGATAGCGAGCGACCCAATCCGCCCAGAAGTCGATCATGGCCGCGGAATCAAGGCGTCGATTTTCGCTCGCCAGTACATACTCGCCGTCCTTGTAGAATTCACTGGCCGCCGGATCGAGGGCGATCGAGATTTCGCTGCCCGCCTTGTAGCCGGCCCGATCGATCGCCTGAAGAATCAACTCCAGCGCTTCATCGTTGCTCGCCAGGTTCGGCGCAAACCCACCTTCGTCCCCGACCGCCGTTGAATATCCCTTCTCGAGCAGAACCGACTTCAGCGTATGGAAGACCTCCGCGCCCCAGCGAAGCGCTTCGGAGAAGCTCGGCGCACCAAGGGGGTAGAGCATGAACTCCTGAACATCGACACTGTTATCCGCATGTGCACCACCGTTCAAGACATTCATCATCGGTGCGGGTAGGAGCGCAGCCACGTCGCCGCCGATGAAGCGGTAAAGCGGTTGGCCTGCAGTCGCCGCCGCTGCATGAGCGGCGGCCAGGGAAACCCCCAGAATTGCATTTGCTCCAAAACGCGATTTTGTTTCCGTGCCGTCGAGCTCGGTCATCCTGCGATCGAGTTCCGCCTGCTCGTCGAGCCCACCAAGCCGAGCACCCTTGACCGCTTGTGCGATTTCGCCGTTCACAAAGTCGACCGCCTTGCGAACACCCTTTCCGAAATAGCGATCCTGATCACCGTCACGAAGTTCCAGAGCTTCCCGTGCACCCGTCGACGCACCGGAAGGCACCGCAGCGCGACCAAGCAGCCCCCCCGACGTCAGCACATCGACCTCGATGGTGGGATTGCCTCGGGAATCCAAAATCTCGCGTGCCACAATCTGGTCTACGCAGATTTGCGTCATCACAGCTCTTCTCCATCCATTCCGGCGATTGCCCCGTTGGGCGGGCGAGTCTAGCAGGCCGCGGAGAAACTCTGGGTCAAGCCGGGCGCTTGGATTTTCGGTTCAATCAACGCCCGACGCCCGAACCGTGAACGACAATGACCCGGGTCATCGCCGATCGAACTCGGACAAACTGGGAACCACGACGAGGGCACCGTCGGGGCCTGAAAAGGTCAGGGTCTCGATTCCGAAGGCCCGTCGAAGATTCTCGGCGGTCAGGATTTCGGAGGGCTGCCCCACGGCGGCCACCCGCCCGGCCTCCGCCCCGGGCTGCAACAAGACGATTCGATCACAGGAGCGTGCCGCCAGGGACAGGTCATGGGAAACGACCAGGGCCGCCCGACCCGAGCGGGCGAAAGCACGTATTTCCTGCAGTACATCGACCCGATGTTTGAGATCGAGGAATGCCGTCGGTTCATCGAGCAGCAAGAGGTCTGGGCCCTGGACCAATGCACGCGCAAACAAGACGAGCTGCCGCTCGCCCCCGGAAAGCGTATCGACGCCACGGTCTGCCAGATGCGCGATTCCCAATCGCTCGAGAGCGGCCAGGGCGAGGGCCACATCTCTGTCGCTCTCGAGCCCGACCAAAGGCTGGTGCGGCGCTCGGCCCATCATCACCAGCTCGCCGACTCGAAACGGAAAGGACACATGAAAATCTTGTGGCACCATGGCCACCTGCTGAGCGAGTTCTCGACGTGTCATTGACCCGACCGGTCGTCCGCCTAACACAACCTCCCCAGACTTCGCCGCCAGCATGCTACTGGCCAATCGCAATAAGGTCGTCTTGCCCACTCCGTTGGGGCCCACAAGGCCAACGACCTCTCCGGGTACGACTTCGAAATCGACGCCCTCGAGAATCAGATTTCCACCGAGCTCTACCGAGACTTGAACAAATTCAATGGTAGGACCCGGTCGATCCCCAGCCGCCGAATTCGCGGTCGACTTATTCACCTTGCTATGCGCGGTCATGAAAGAGGGCCCTTACTCTGCGCACGCCGCAATAGGAAGATAAAGAGCGGCCCACCGATGAGCGCGGTCACTGCACCAACGGGCAACTCGCGCCCATCGAGGATCGTCCTCGCCAGGGTGTCCGAAAGCACGAGAAATCCAGCGCCCGACAGCGCGGCCGCCGGAATCAACAAGCGATGATCGCTTCCGATCACCAATCGCAGGGCATGGGGCACGATCAGACCGACGAAGCCGATCAGACCGGAAACCGCGACTGCCGCTCCCACCATCAAAGATGTCGAGAGAAGAAGCCACCTTCGATGTGCATCCACGGGAATGCCCAACTGCGCAGCCGTCTCATCGCCCAATGCGATCAGATTCAGACTCCGAGACAATAGACAGGCAACCCCGAAACCGATCGCAACGCTGACTGCCACAAGACCAGCGGCGTCGATCTCCACCGCAGAAAGGTGGCCGATCAGCCAGAGAAATATTCGTGAGCCGTCGAAGAAGCCCGCGATCGATGCGAGGAAGACGATCCCGGCCGAAGCAAAAGCGTTGAAGACGACGCCGGTCAGCAACAGACCGGTCGGCCCACTTCGGCCCGGCCCACCAGAAACCCAGTAGAGCAGGGCCGTCGCGAGAAGCCCTCCGCCAAAGGCGGCAATCGGAACGAAGGAGGTCGAGATACCTAACAACCCACCCAGGGCGAGGACAACGATGCCCGCCAGCGCCGCGCCCCCTGATACGCCGAGCACATACGGGTCCGCCAGCGGATTTCGAAGCAGTGCTTGAAAGATCACCCCCGCCGTCGCGAGGGCCGCGCCGACCAGCAACCCAAGGATGAGTCGCGGCAAGCGAACGCGGAGCACGATATCGAAGGACGCATCGCCGGCTGCGGTATCGGCGCTTCCACGCAAGAACGAATTGGCAACATCGACGACGGCGCCGAAGCCGATATTCGATGGTCCCGTCGCGAGCGCGATCAAGCAGATCAACACGAGACCGAACGAGAGCGTCCCCAGAACAAAGATCATTCGCGAAAGTGAAAGCCGAATCATTGATCCACCAGCTCGTCTTCGCGCATCGGCGGCGACGCACTCCTCTCGGCAATGGCGCGACGGATATCCACTTCGATGCCCTCGCCGTGAACTGCGATTGCCAGTTCTCGAAGAGCCCGATCGAGATCTGGTCCGGGGAGACTGATCCGACTCGCATCGACATCGACGACCTGGCCGTTGGCCACAGCCGGAATGCTCGGCCACCGCGACCAGAACTCTAAGGCTGCGGTCGCACCCGGCGTCATATCAAGGAGCCGTTCCGGACGAGCATCGATCAGCCATTCGATCGAACCCCGTGGATAGCCCTTCGCCAGTCTTCGCCCAAGGTTCTCCGCACCGACCGCGTCGAGCATCTCATCGAGAAAGGTTTCCGAACCAACGATGAACAGGGGCGAGCGGTCGACGATCGCGACACTCGTCGGTCGTCGGCGACTCTTCGCCGCCACCGAAACGGCTCTTCGCATCTCCAGGATTGCCTGAATTCGATTCGCTGCCGCCTGCTCGCGGCCTAGGAGTGTGCCGAGACGCTGAATGTTTTCGAGGACTTCATCGAGCCGTTCGTTGGGATAGATATCAACGGGGACTCCGAGTTTTGCGAGGCGCGTTGCATGTGTTTCCTGCTCGAGTCCCGCGACTAACAACACACGATCTGGCCGAAGCGACAGGATTGATTCGAGACCTGGATCAAAGAGCCCACCGACTCTGGGCAGCTCGGCCAGTTCCGGCATCAGTCGCGCGGAGTAGTCGTCGACCCCCACAAGCCGTTGCCCTTCGCCCAGACGTAACACGATCGCTGAAAGCGACGGATTGAGTGAAATAAGGCGACGCGGCCCCGGCGCGAGAGTGGGCTCCAACAACTCTGCTGCCTCTTCCCCCTGCGGAGTCGAGACAAAGAGAACTCCGAATCCCAGGCCGAAGGCCAGAAGGAAGCGAGCAAGGGATTTCGAATGGCGGATCACGCGCGCAATCATAGTCGGCGTTGGGTGTAGTCGGCGAAAACCGGGTGCGACATTTCCCCGCCCGACTCATCCGATACGCCCAAACTATCAAATGAGCATCGGACTCCCCACAGATCGGACGCGCCGGGACCCAGCTGGCCCCGGCGGCCCGATTGTTTCGGTCGGCGGCTACTTTCGCGTGGTCTTGGCGCTGCTCGTGCCCTTCTTTCCGATCCTCACCAGCGGTCGAAGCTTCTTGACGAGTGCCGGTCCGATCCCGCGAACAGCCTCCAATTCATCCATCGACTGGAAGCCGCCTTTCGTATCGCGCACGGCCAGAATCGCCGCCGCCTTCACTGCACCAATTCCCGGCAGCGCCTCCAGCTGCTCGGCGGTGGCCCGATTCAGATCCACGGGCGCATTCGCGGTCGCCGATTCGGCCTGGGCCGAACCGGACACAAGAAGCAGACTCAGCAGCAGAAGAGCTGGCATGCTCCCCAGGCTTCTGATGCTCCATCCGGACCGCTTGGGCCGTTGCCATGGGCTCGGAGGCGTCAAGGAGCCCGGATTTCCGGTCTTCGCAGGGATCATGGCTCGATCCTGCGATCCGTCGCGGGATCCACTGGGCAACGTACCCGGCAGCTCACCACGCTCAGTAGCAATTGAAAATGACATGAATCTTCTCCCAGGGACCTGGGGCGAAATCCTCTGACTGTTTTCTCGCGTGACTCGCTAGCGATCGCGGGCGACAGAAAACTCGGCGGCTGTCCGCAGAGCGTTCTTGGCCTCTCCATCCGGGAAGGGGGCGATCGCTTCGAGCGCCTTCGCAACGTGTTCCTCGGCTCGGCGGGCGGTGTCCGTCAGTCCATGATATCGGTGGATCATGTCCGTCACCAGCCCGAGATCGAGATCTACAGCCGGCGGCGCCATTCCGCCATGTTCATCGGCCAGTCGCGAGGCATTCTTCAAGACCGTTGCGACCTGTTCCCGTTCACCAACGCGACATCGCTTCATGGTCAGAATCAGCGGAAGCGTGATCTTGCCTTCGCGCAAATCAGCGAAGGGTTCCTTGCCGAGTTCCTGAAGCTCCGCATCGTAGTCGAGACAGTCGTCGCGCAGCTGAAAAGCGAGCCCCAGTTGTCGACCGTATTCACGAATCCGATTGCGTTCGCCTCGGGTCACACCACCGAGTAGCGATCCGATCTCGCAACAATTGGAAAGCAACGTCGCGCTCTTTCGCTCAATCACATCGTAGTAGTGGGCTTCGGTCACATCGACATCGAAGCTGCGCTCGAGTTGAAGGAGTTCGCCTTCCGCCATCAGCCGAATGGTGCGTGCGTAACTCTCAACGATTTCAAGATTCCCGTCCTCGACGATGATCGAAGAGGCTCGCGCGTAAAAAAAGTCGCCCGCAAGCACCGCACGTCGATTGCCCCAGATCGCGTTCGCCGCCGGTCGACCGCGACGGATCTCAGCCAGGTCGACGATGTCGTCGTGCAATAATGTCGCGGTGTGAAGGAGTTCCAGGGCTGCGGCCAACTCGATTCGGCGTGACCCCGTATAGCCACACAACTCAGCCGACAGCAGAACCAGAACCGGACGCAATCGCTTTCCCCCAGACGCGAGAAGATGCTCGCCGAGGGTGCCGATCAGTTCGACTTTTGAAGCCAGCTGATCCCGCAGCGTCGCCTCGACGAGTTCGAGGTCCGGGGCGACTCGAGTAAAGACTGCTCGAATCCCCGCTTCAAGCGGCGAACTCTTCAGCGCCGCTTCTTCGCCTTCGTTTTGTTCGGAGAATGGGGGGCCTGCCATGTCCTCAACTTAGCTTCGAGCACAAAATGTGTCAAAGGCCGAGATATCCAAAAACAGTTCAAAAACGGGCGTTTACTGCCGTTCACGAAATGATCATCGCGACATGTGACACGGACGACACTTGGATGCATTCACGACCGGCCATCCTGCTCGCTTGCTCGCCCGTTTTCCCGCAGCCAGTCGATCGCCTGGGCGACTTCTTCTATGGGAACAAGTTCGCAATCGTTTTTAGCGGTCGGCGACCTGCCTTTTTTTCGGCGGGACACCATTTCCCGTGCGCAAACCGCGGGCACCAGAAGGCGGCGAAAGCCGAGTCTGCCTGCTTCGGCCAGACGTACATCGACGCGGGACACACGACGCACTTCGCCGGCAAGACCGACCTCCCCGATGGCCGCGGTGTCCGCGGGAACGGCAAGATCGAGCCGACTGGATGCGATCGCGAGGGCAATTCCCAGATCCGCAGCCGGCTCCGCCACGCGAACTCCACCCGCCGCCTTGGCATAGACGTCTTGAGAAAGCATATCGATCGAACTCCTGCGTTCCAGAACCGCAAGCAGGAGCGCCACCCGTGCATCTTCTAGTCCGAGCGTCGTCCGCCGCGGAGTTCCGTACGGCGCCGGGGCCACCAATGCCTGCAACTCCACCAGCATCGGTCGAGACCCCTCGAGCAGCGGGACCACACAGCTGCCCGGTGCCCGAGTGCTGCGTTCTTCCAAGAAGTGCTCGCTTGGATTTTCGACGGCTTCAAGACCATGGCTCGCCATCTTGTAGACACCGATCTCCTCGGTGGATCCGAAGCGATTCTTGGACGCACGAAGCAATCGAAAGGCATGGGCTCGGTCACCCTCGAAGGTCAACACTACATCGACGAGATGTTCCAGGACGCGCGGGCCCGCCAGACTCCCATCCTTCGTCACATGACCCACGAGGAGAAGAATCGATCCCGCGCGCTTCGCCGTAGCCGCGAGCTGCGAGGCCGATTCGCGAACCTGAGCAACGGAACCTGCGGCCGATTCGACGGAGTCGGTCTGGATCGTCTGGATTGAATCGACAACGACCAGGCTCGGGGCCAGATCGCGCCAGGGTTCGGCCAATGCCTCCACCCGGGTCGCCGTCAGAATCTGAAGCGCACCGCCCAAGCCGGGCAATCGCTCCGCGCGCAGACGGATCTGTTCTCCGCTCTCCTCACCACTGACATAAAGAACGGACTGACCACTGGCCGCCAGACGGCCGGCGACCTGCAGCGCAAGGGTCGATTTCCCGATTCCCGGGTCCCCGCCGAGTAGAACGACCGATCCCGGGACAAACCCGCCGCCCAACACGCGGTCGAGTTCCTTGGATCCCGAAGCGAGGCGGGGGTTGGCCTCCGGAGAAATCTCCGAGAGTCGTCGCGGCTTCTGGTCATCGGCTGCAGGCACCAGCGCCGCGAGGCCCGCCGAAGGACGTCCGGGGCTGCCGAATCCCTTGACCCCGGGCGCAGTCGCCGAGGATGGCGTGGCCACATAGGTTTCTTCGACGAGACTGTCCCATGCACCGCAATCCGGACAGCGCCCGTGCCACTGTGGATGTTGTGCCCCACAAGACTGGCAGGCGTGAACCGTTCGTTTCTTGGCCAAAATTATCCCCCTGGAGCACCAGAGGCCAGTTTGACCGATCCAGACACGAAAACAAGGTGAATGTAGGTCTCTGGAGCGAATCTGGACAATCTCCTCCCACTCGATCAGGGCTGTAAACCCTCTGGGATCCATTGGTTGACAGCGATCCAGCCCGCCAGGTAGGCTGCTGCGCCCCAACTCTGGAGATCCAACGCATGTCCGATTCCCCATCGAGTTCCCCCTCTTCCTTCGCTCGCTATGAAGCCCTCACGCACAATGCTTTGGCCGATTTCCCCCCGAGTGAAGCCGAAGCCCTGTGGATCCTGGATGGGCCAGACGTTGAGCTGCTCCCTCTATTGCACGCAGCCTTCGAACCGCGTCGGCGCGCCTTCGGCCGCAAGGTCATGGTCCACGTCTTGAACAACGTTCAGAACGGACTCTGCCCCGAAGACTGCGGCTACTGCTCCCAGAATAAGGATTCCGATTCTGCGATTCGGAAATACGCCATGAAAAGCGACGAGGCAATCTTGGCCGAAGCCGAAGCGGCCGCTGCGTCGGGGGCTTCCAGATACTGCATGGTGCTCTCGGGTCGCGGACCCACGATCGAGCGGACCAAGCGAATCGCTGGACTCGTCAGCGAGATCAAATCCCGCTGGCCCATCGAAGTGTGTCTTTCCGCCGGCCTGCTAGGCGACGAACATGCGCAGATCCTGAAGCGCGCCGGCCTCGACCGAATGAATCACAACCTGAATACCAGCGAGAGGCGTTATAACGAAATCACGTCGACCCATTCCTACGCCGACCGCGTAGCGACACTCGAAGCCGCCAAACGAAATGGCATCTCATCCTGTTCGGGATTGATCGTGGGGATGGGCGAGGAATCTCTCGACCTGATCGAAGTCGCCTTCAAATTGCGCGAACTCGAGGTTCCCTCGATTCCGGTCAACTTTCTCATCCCAATCGACGGCAATCGCGTCACCGATGACGGATCGCTCACACCCGAGCGCTGTCTCCGAATGCTCTGCCTCATGCGCTTCATCAATCCGAACGCCGAAATTCGCGTCGCAGGCGGGCGGGAAGGCCATCTGCGGGGCATGCAGTCGCTCGCGCTCTATCCAGCCAATTCGCTCTTCGTCGAGGGATACCTGACAACGCGCGGCGATTCGGTTGCCGAGACCTACAGCATGATTCGTGATGCCGGATTTGAAATCGAAGGGAACGACGCCTATTCCCAGGCGCAAGCCGAAGCCAGCATCGCGGCCGCAGGCGCCTCCCCTTCATCCAGTCATGAAGCGAACACGAAGGACCAGGGTGCATCCCAGTTTCGCATTCCAGGCGGTGGGGATGAATTGCTGAAGCCCGAGATCGTTCGGACATGAAGGCTTCGGGGCCGGACTTGCCGGGACCGGAGCCGCTCGATGAACTCGATCGGTACGATCGACAGGGCAGACGGAGCCCCCTTGATGAAATCGCCGATCAGATCCTTGGCGAGATTCGCGAGCGGGGGACCTACCGTCGGATGCGGGTGCTCGACGGATTACAAGGACCCCGCATGGTCGTCGATGGGCGAGAAGTTCTGCTCTTCGCCGGAAGTAATTATCTCGATCTGGCGCGGCATCCCGAAGTCGTCGAAGCCGCCGTGCGCGGCGCACGTGATTGGGGCGCGGCCGCCGGGGGATCGCGGCTGATTACCGGCAATCTCCAGGTTCATGTCGCACTCGAAGAGGAGCTCGCCAATTTCTTCGAGCGTCCGGCTGCCCTCGCCTTCAACACGGGTTATATGGCCAATGTCGGTGTCATTCCGGCGTTAGTCGGGCCAGGCGACGTCCTGGTCTCGGATGCACTCAACCACGCGTCAATCATTGACGGCGCCCGACTTGCGCGATGTGAAGTCGTGGTGTTCCGGCATGGCGATGTCGAGTCCTTCGCCGAGGTGCTCGGCCGCGTGAGACCCAAAGCGCGACGCATTCTCGTCGCGATCGATGGCGTTTACAGCATGGATGGCGATGTGGCTCCGGTCGCCGAGATCGTCAAACGCGCCCACGAAGTCGATGCCATGGTCCTGCTCGACGATGCGCACGGGACCGGCGTACTCGGCAAGCGGGGACGCGGAACTGCAGAAGCGGCGGGCGTACTCGGTGAAGTCGACATCCTGATGGGCACACTCGGAAAATCGATCGGCTCCTTTGGCGCATTCATCGCGGGGTCGGCGCGTCTGCGCGAACTCCTCGTGAATACCGCGCGCAGCTTCATCTTCTCCTGCGCGCTAGCACCTGCGCAAGTCGAGGCAGCAAGGGTCTCGCTGCGCTTGATCGATTCTGAACCATGGCGGCGAGAACGGCTGGCCGAAAACTGTCGGCGACTACGTCAGCGGCTGGCGGCATCCGGAATCTCAACGTCGCCTAGCACCACGCATATTCTCCCCGTCGTACTTGGAGAAAACGAACGAACCATGTCGGCCTGTGAGCGACTCCTCGAGCGCGGATACTACGCCCAGGGGATCCGCCACCCGTCCGTTCCCCGCGGCAAGGCGCGGCTCCGCATTACGCCGATGGCTACCCACGAAGAATCCGAGATCGACGGCCTGGCGGACGCCATCATCGACGTCTTCTCGAACGAGAACTGATCATCATGGCCGGCCTTTTCATCACGGGCACCGATACCGACGTCGGCAAGACCGTCGTTAGTTGTGCGCTCGCGCGTGGGCTGCGTTCTGCCGGTATCGATGTCGGTGTCATGAAGCCCGTCGAGACCGGTGTCCCGGATGGCGGACCCGCCGACGCACTCGCGCTCATGGCGGCAGCCGAAGTCCGGGACGACGTCGATCTCGTCTGCCCAATCCAATTCGACTTACCCGCAGCGCCCCAGGCCGCAGCCCTACATGCCAACCAATCCCTCGACATGCAACGTATCCACGGCGCATTCAATGATCTCCAGAAGCGCCATTCCTTCATGCTCGTTGAAGGCGCCGGTGGCTTGCTCGTGCCCTTCGATGCCAAGACGACCATGGCTGACCTCGCGACATCCCTTGATCTTCCCGTTCTCATCGTGGCCCGTGCATCTCTGGGCACGATCAACCACACCCTTCTCAGTCTCGAAGCCTGCGCAACTCGCTGCCTCGATCTCGCCGGCGTCGTCATCTCCCATTCAACCGGCGTGCTCACCGATGCGGATGCTCGGAACCTCGAACTCCTGAGGACTGCGCTGGGCGAACTCTTGATCGGCGAAATTCCTCCCGCGGAAGATCCGGAAAACGTGCGTCCGGAAGACGCTGGGCTTGATGCCATCCTGACACTCGCAGGGTAGAATCCGTCACTGCGATGAGTGATCTACATCCGATCGAAGCTTCGGAGCTTCATGCGCGACGTGAGCGTGTCTACCTTGTCTTGGCGGGTCTCTTTCTAGGCTCGATGACCATGCTCAACATTTTGGGTACCTCGAGGTTCGTCGATCTCTCCTTCGAGATTGTGGGCATCAAGATCCCCATGGCACTGGCGATCGGGGTGCTGCCTTATCCCGTTACCTTTTTGTGTACGGATTTCATTTCCGAACTCTACGGGCAGAAGCGCGCCAATTTCCTCGTCGCGGTCGGCCTACTGCTGAACGCCTGGGTCGTGGCGTTCCTGTGGTTGGGGGGAGCACTGCCGCCAACCCCCGTCCTCGATTCAGCGACGGGCATGCCGCCGACGGACGCCTACGATTTCGCCTTCTTTCGCATTCGCTTTCTCACGATGGGCGCTGTCGTGGGCTCCATGATCGCGTATCTCGCAGCACAGTTATGTGACGTCTCCCTTTTCCATTTCTGGAAGCGCCTGACGAACGGACGACATCTCTGGCTTCGCAACAACGGCTCGACACTCGTCAGTCAATTCGTCGATACGTTTGCCGTTATCACGATTACGCATTTCTACGCGCACGGTCTCCCCATCGATTCGAGTCTCGCAATCTGGCCGCAGCTCTGGCTGTACATCGGCTCAGGCTATGTCTTCAAACTCGCCATCGCGCTCTTCGACACAGCGCCCTTCTATATTGGCGTGCACTATCTGAGTCTTTATCTCCAGATCAATCCAAACCTTGAACATGAAGCGGATCGCGAGTTCTGAGATGACGACGAATGAACAGGATGGATCGATCGAATCATCACGGGCCATCGATGGACCGAAATGGTTCCAAAAGGCCCTTGTCGCGCACGCCCATTGATGGACACATATCGCCGCACAATATGCCGATTCCCCGGTTCGCTGGGTGCGTCGAGGGCGGTTGGAGTTGGAAATTTGCCCACCGGGTCTTCGGTGCCTTCGACCGCAGACCGCGCGCAGCCAACGCGCAATTCTCGGACGGGGCCAAAACCCTTCAAGTGGTTCCAAGGAAGAGCCGATTCGGTTCTGGATGGAAGGCACACCCCCCTCGCAAGAAGATGAGCTGAAGATTCTCGAGCTTCGACTAAACCAGTTGAAGCTCGACTACGACAAATATTTTCTCGGAACGCGGCCAACAGAACCCGCCATGCCTCGCGGCGAGGTGCAGAAGACCATCATCCGATTCTCAAACACGCAAATCACGAACACCGCGCTCCGTTTCAAATTCAACAGCATCAATGGCCGCTACCAGGCCTTCAAACGCCAATGGGACGGCGTGCTTCGCCAGATCGATGCGGGGACCTACAAACGACATGTCTTCAAGGCCGACCTTCGCGATCGAGAACGCGATGTCGCCCCAGACCTGGCTTCATCACGCGCAAAGGCTGGCGGCGGCGGTGAGGATAGTGGCATCTTCGAAACCTACCGAGACGCGATGCTGGCCACCGGCCAGGACGCGAGTCGACTCACCCGGGCAAAACTACAGTCCGCGATTTCGAAACAAGAAACCGCGCTCAAGAAGAAATTCGACTGTGAGCGCATCGACTTCAAAGTCGTGGTCAGGGATGGACGCGTTCGGCTGAAGGCGGCAGCGGGCCAGTAGTCGGCGACCCACCGAGGTCCGCTGTTAGTCGTTCGAGACGTCGCTTTCGATCGGCGCGATCGATTTCAGATAGGTCGAAATCGCTGCGAGATCCTCTCTCGGTAGATTCGAGTAACCGTGTTCGATCACTTCGGACATGAGCCCACTGGTGTCATCACCGTCAGGCTTCAGGCCCGTCTCAAGATACCAGATGAGATCTGCCGACGACCATTTCCCGATGCCCGTGTCGTTATGCGACGTGATATTCGGTGCAAGTTCGCCTTCTGGGCCGTCCTCTGATCCCGCGAGCCACATCGACCGATCGAGGCCGCCTGTGAGCGTGCGGGGCGTATGGCATTCTCCGCAATGGGCGGCCGCGTTCACCAGATAGTTGCCGCGATTCCAATCTGGATCCTTTTCCGGATCGTCTCGCAGTCGTTTCGCTTTGAAATTGATCCACTTCCATCCGAGTAGAGTCGCCCGCCACGAGAACGGAAAAGACGCACCGGGAGCGCGGTTGGCCCGAGCGACGGTCGGAATGGTTTTCAGGTACGCGAACAAGTCAGTGAGATCTGCGTCTCGCAAACCGGTGAAGGAGGGAAATGGAAACACGGGAAAATAATGCTCGCCCTCCGGTGATACACCTTCGCGCATCGCACGGATGAAATCCGCATCTGTCCAGCGACCCAACCCGGTTTCCAGATCATTCGTAATATTCGTGCTGTAGAAGACACCAAACGGTGTCTTCATCGCGCGCCCACCGGCGAGCAGGGGCGCATCACTTCCTTCGTCCGGGTAGTTGGTATGGCAACTACACCCGCCGGTTGAATAGAAAACGCCTCGGCCTCGCTCGCGCGCGGCTTCCTGTTCTGGATCCATTGGCGGCAATGACTCTGCAGCCACTGTCGAGACCGCACCGGTGATCGCAATCGCTACGCAGAGAAGCAATGACAGTGAGTTTCGCAACTTGCGAAAAATGTTATTCGTGGTCAGAAGACGACCGATGGAATGACTCTTCTTTCGGCTTGCGGAAGGACTTGTGGCATCCGCCGCAGCTCTTTCCAAGCGCCTTCACCAAAGGAACCATCGTCTTCATGTCGTTGGTCTCTGCGGCGGAAGCGAGATCCCGCGCCGCCTTCTCGTAATCGGCAATCGCCATTTCGAACTTCGCCCAGTCTTGCCAGATCTCGGGCTTCGCATCCGTCGCCTCGGTCGGAACGTTCTTCTTGAAAGCGGGACCAATCAACGGGGCACTCTTGGCCATATTCGAGGCATGCACGGCGATATGACCGGGAAGATCGAGACCGTTCTTCAAGATGTCGCCGATTGCGCCCATATTTGAACCGATATTGGACATCAGGGTTTGACGATACTTCACGTCGGCGGGCGCATTCTCGTCAGAATCCGCGCGAGCAAGCGTCGTTTGTCCGAAGCTGGCTATCAGAATCATGACGAACAGTGTGCGAAGAACAGAAGTTGAAAAAGCCTGGGACATTGTCGAGCGATGTGGTCGCGTCATGCGAACCTCCAGATGATGAATTCATTGATGAGGGAACGAATGGAAGCACATGGCCCATCGACCGCCACACACAGTGAGCGCAATCGACCCGATCGGCGCGTACGGTTCAAGCGGATCCGCCCTTGCCCCTAGTTTTCCGATTCCTCTTGTACAACGGTTTTTCCAGCGTGACGACTCGCACGAAGAAGCGTCCCGAGTCCGCCGCCACTGGGCGACTTGGCCTGTGGATCGTGTAGGGGTAAAAGCTGCTCGGCTTCGCCAATAATTGATTCATCGAATGTCTGTGCTTCTAAGACGTAGCCGGATTCACTGAGCTCTTCGATCATGGCCGCGAGGATCTGCTCGCAGTCCAGACTCTCATCGAAGTCTGCGACGCCGCCGGCCGTCTGCTCGTGGAACTCGAGTCCGAGAACCTCATAGATCTCGGCCAGGGTCTGTCGCAAAAGTCCAGTCTGCGCGACCGTGAGAACTCCACCGATATGTGCTCCGCCGCGAATCACGCGCTGGCCGACGCCCATGACCTTCACGCGGCCGCCGAGATTCACGCTGAATTCGCCGGGACAGTACTCACCCGGGATCTCCCCGACTCTCGCGTCGAGCCCGAGACGCCTGAGCGACCTGGCGATCCATTCGGCGAGGGCTTCAAAACGCGGCCGAATACGCAGGTGGGCGTCGACATCACGCGTGGCCCAGGCAAAGGCAATCGACTCATCCAGAAACATCGCAGCCTGCCCCCCGGCCAATCGAGTCACGGGCGGGAACCCAGCCTCCACAGCCAACTCGAGTGCCCGGACAAAACCCGGGCGCCTCGCGTCGAGGCTGGAAAAGAGCAGGGCCCGGCTCGGCAAATAGAGCCGCAGACTATTGCCAACGACACCCGCGGCAACGCGGCGAAGCATGGCATGGGAAATCGCGGTATCAAGGATTGGCCGATTGGGGAATTGGTCTCGGTGCAGACGAAGCGGCTCTTTGGAATGGTGTCTTCGACCGTCGACGTCGGATTCCGTCGGCGTGCTATTCGGCATTCGAGTCCGCGGCCTCAGCGACCGGCGACGTCGATGTCGAGCTCGGCCTTCGCCACCACGGCGGCGAGTCGCGCACGCTCGCCAGCGTTCTCTTCAACGTCCGGCAACGCGGCCAGTTCCGAACCGGCTGCCACTCGGCGCGATTCGCTGGCATCCTGATCGATATCGCTGGCCAGGGCACAGGAGTCAACCAGCACGACCACACGCGTTCCATCGACTTCCGCAAAACCGCTCGAAAGCGCAGCCCAGCGAGAACCGCCGGTGCCAATGATCTGCATCGGGCCCAGACCGAGGGGAGTCAGAAATCGCTCATGGCTTTCGAGCACACCAAAATCCCCCGCCTCTCCGGGCAGGACGACCTGTTCGACTTCTTCGCAAAGGGCTTCTCCGGACGGTGTCACGACGACGAGTTCTAACGCCATGTTTATGGATGACTCCTACTTCTCTCTTCTGCCTACTGCCAATTCTCTCGACTCTTTTTCCTGACTGAACCATCGACCGAATAACACGGCCGCGGGTGGATCAGGCGAGCGTCTTCGCCTTCTCGATCGCACTTTCGATGTCGCCGACCATATAGAAGGCCTGCTCCGGAAGAGCATCGTGCTTGCCGTCAAGAATCTCGCGGAATCCACGAACCGTATCTTCCAGTCGGACGTAGACTCCGGGTGTACCGGTGAACTGCTCTGCGACCTGGAAGGGCTGTGACAAGAAGCGTTGGATCTTTCGCGCGCGATCAACCGTGAGCTTGTCCTCTTCCGAGAGCTCGTCCATGCCGAGAATTGCGATGATGTCCTGAAGATCCTTGTACTGTTGAAGAATCGACTGAACCGCCCGCGCGACCGCGTAATGCTCGTCGCCGACGACCTGGGGATCGAGAATCCGGGAAGTCGAATCGAGCGGATTCACCGCGGGATAGATGCCGATTTCGGTCAGCGCCCGATCGAGCACCGTCGTCGCATCCAGATGCGCAAACGCCGTCGCTGGGGCCGGGTCCGTCAAGTCATCTGCGGGAACGTAAATTGCCTGGACCGAGGTGATCGATCCCTTGTTCGTCGACGTAATGCGTTCCTGGAGATCACCCATGTCGGTGGCCAGCGTCGGCTGGTATCCCACCGCTGATGGAATTCGGCCGAGCAGCGCCGAAACCTCAGAGCCCGCCTGGGTAAACCGGAAGATGTTGTCGATGAAGAGAAGAACGTCCTTACCCTCTTCGTCGCGGAAATACTCAGCAACGGTCAGAGCCGAAAGGCCAACCCGCGCACGCGCTCCCGGCGGCTCGTTCATCTGACCAAAGACCAGGGCAGCCTTGTCGAGAACGGTCGAGCCGTCGGCGAGAACCGCTTCCTGCATTTCATTCCAGAGATCATTGCCCTCGCGAGTTCGCTCACCGACACCGCCGAAGATCGAATAACCGGAATGTTCCTTCGCGATACTGTTGATGAGCTCGAGGATGACGACGGTCTTGCCAACACCCGCACCGCCGAATAGACCAACCTTGCCACCCTTACTGTAAGGAGCGATAAGATCGACGACCTTGATGCCGGTTTCGAGAAGCTCGACGCTAGTGGACTGGTCGACGAACTCGGGCGGCGATCGATGAATCGGAAGGGTCATCTTGGCGTCAATCGGTCCGCGTTCATCCACGGGCTCCCCGATCACGTTCATGATCCGACCGAGGGTCTCGGGGCCGACGGGAACCGTAATCGGGGCACCGGTATCGGTCACGTCCTGGCCGCGACGGATTCCATCGGTGGTATCCATGGCGATGGCTCGCACGGTTTTTTCACCGAGATGCAGAGCCACTTCGATGACGAGGTTTTCTGGCCGGTCATCAATCGCGGGGTTCGTCGTCGTGAGCGCCGTCAAAATTTCGGGAACGTCGCCGCTCTCGAATTCGACATCGACCACGGGTCCCATGACCTGAACGATCTTGCCAGTACTCATATCTATTCCCCTAATCCCTAACGTCTGGTCCCTTGGACTATTCCAGGGCTTGCGCGCCGGTCACGATCTCGACCAGCTCGCTGGTGATCGCGGCCTGTCGCGCGCGGTTATATTGAAGTGTGAGCGATTCGATCAGCTCTTCCGTGTTCTTCGTCGCGGCTTCCATCGCCGTCATCCGTGCCGCATGTTCGCCCGCCTGGTTCTCGAGCATCGCGCGAAAGACTTCGATCTCGACCGCCTTCGGCACGAGTGCCGCGAGCAAGGCCTCCGGATCCGGTTCGATCTCGAAGGGCAGTGCCTCGTCTGCGCTGTCTTCTTCGTCAGCGCTCGACTTCGGCGGCGCGAAGGGTAGAAGCTGCGTCGACACAGGGGTCTGGGTCATCGTCGACTTGAACTCGCTGAAGACGAGGACGACCTCATCGAGATCTCCGGCGGCATAACGTCGCGCAACATCTCGGGCAACATCCGCAGCCTGCTCGTAGGAGACATTACCGTCGATCGGGCTGTCATGCTTGATCTGATGCGCGCGTCGCCGGCGGAAATAGTCGCCCGCCTTCTTCCCGAGCAGAGTAAGCCCGACCGTATCGAATTCAGGTTCGCGCTTGGCAACGATCGATTCCGCTAGCTTGAGAACGGACGAATTGAATGCACCGGCAAGGCCACGATTCGACGTCACGACGATCAACTCGAGAGCCTTGCGCTCCTGGTGCACGGCAAGAAGAGGATGCGTCTCTTCGAGTGTTCCCTTCGAAACTTCCTCAAGAGTCGAACGCATTCGAACGGCATAAGGCCGCGCGTTCTCGATCGCATCCTGCGCGCGGCGTAGCTTCGCCGCGGCCACCATCTTCATGGCGGAGGTGATCTTCTGAGTTGATTTGACGCTGCCAATGCGTCGCTTGATATCACGAAGGTTCGCCACTTAGGCCGCCTCGCTTCCCTTACCCGCACCGGCCACCACCGTCGGCTGGAAGATCTTCGCGAACTCATCGAGCGCCGCGACCACCTTCTGCTGCGTGTCGTCTTCGAATTTTCCGGAGTCCCGAATGGCCGCAAGGATCTCGGCATGATTCGATCGCATCCAGTCGAGCATCTCCGATTCGTAACGACCAATGTCCGTCAGCTCGAGCGGCCGAATCCAGGAATCGCGATCATCCTGGGGCGTCGACGCATAGATCGAAACGACCTGATCTTCCATGGCGAGGGGCGAGTACTGACCCTGCTTGAGAATTTCAGTTTGACGAATGCCGTTGGCGAGCTGTTCCTGGGTCGCCTTGTCGAGGTCGGATCCGAACTGCGCGAAGGCGGCCATTTCCCGGTACTGCGCGAGGCTCAGCTTGAGTTGCCCCGCCACAGACTTCGTCGCCTTGGTCTGCGCTGAACCACCCACGCGGGACACCGACAGACCGACGTTGATCGCTGGACGAATACCGGCATTGAAAAGATCCGTCTCGAGGAAGATCTGCCCGTCGGTAATCGAAATCACGTTTGTCGGAATATACGCGGACACATCGCCGGCCTGGGTCTCGATGATCGGAAGCGCCGTGATCGAGCCGCCGCCGAGTTCGTCTGACAACTTGCAGGAACGTTCGAGCAAGCGCGAGTGAACGTAGAAGACGTCACCTGGGTAGGCCTCACGTCCCGGCGGACGACGCAGCAAGAGCGAGAGCTGCCTATAAGCCACGGCCTGCTTCGAGAGATCATCATAAACGATGAGCACGTGCTTGCCGTTGTGTCCGAAATGCTCGGCCATCGTACAGCCCGTATAGGGCGCGATGTATTGGAGCGGTGCCGGATCCGCCGCGGTTGCAGCGACCACGATGGTGTACTCCATGGCGCCGTGCTGCTCCAGCTTGTCCGTCACCTGGGCAACCGTCGATTGCTTCTGACCAATCGCGACATAGACGCAAATCACGTCCTTGCCTTTTTGGTTAATGATCGTGTCCAGCGCGATCGCCGTCTTGCCCGTCTGTCGATCGCCAATGATCAGCTCTCGCTGACCACGACCGATCGGAACCATGGCGTCGATGGCTTTGATGCCTGTTGCCATCGATTCGTTGACGGACTTGCGTGTGACGATGCCGGGCGCCTTGAGTTCGACCTGTCGGTTTGCCTCGGCTTCGATCGGACCCTTGCCGTCGATGGGGACACCCAGCGCGTCGACCACGCGACCCAGAAGTGCTTCACCCACCGGCACTTCGATGATGCGTCCGGTCCGTCGGACCAGATCGCCTTCCTTCACACTTCGGGAAACACCCATCAAGGCAACGCCGACGTTGTCCTCTTCCAGGTTGAGAACCATGCCACGAAGTCCGCCGGAAAATTCGACGAGTTCGCCGGCCAAAGCATTATCGAGACCATAGATCCGCGCGATGCCGTCGCCGGCGCTGAGCACCGTGCCGGTCTCGGCGACGTCGATCTCGCGGTCGTAGTCCTTGATCTCCCGCTTGAGGATATCGGTGATCTCTCCGGGTTTGATGTCCATCTCTCAGGATCCCTTCGTCAGGTTTGCGCGCAGCTGTCCGAGCTGCGTGCGTAGGCTGCCGTCGAAGACAATATCTCCGACCTTCGCAATGGCACCGCCAATGAGCGCGGCATCCACTTCAATTTCCAGTCGCACTTCCCGACCCGTCCGCTCAGAAAGTGCTCGGCGGAGTCGATCCTTGCGACGATCGTCCATGGGGCTCGCCGAAATCACTTCGGCAGTCAGCATTCCTTCTGCATCGTCCGCGAGTTCTCCATACGCGGCGACGATGGCGCTGAAATCGATCAGGCGTCGCTGGTCGATGAGATACGAAACGAAATTCTGAACCAGAGGGCTCACCGAGATTCGCTCTGAAAGTGCGCGAAGCGCAGCCTTTCGTCCCGTTGCCGGATGCAGCGGAGTCAGCAGAGCATCCCGAAGTTCGCGGCTGTCATCAAAGAGCGTCACCAGATTTCCGAGTTCGACTCGAACTTCCCGATGACGATGAGCATCGTCGGCCAATCCGAAGAGCGCCTTCGCATAACGATGTGCAGCGGTCCCGCCCCTCATCGGCTCGTTCCTTCTGTCTCTGATGTGGTACTCGTCGGCTCGATTCGCAAGATGAATTCGTCGACCAGACGATCGCGATCTGCTTCGCCCACTTGCTCGGTCAGCTTGCGAGCTGCGATTTCCATAGCGAGGTCCGCCGCTTCGTCATGAAGCTGGGTCTGGGCTCGGCGAAGCTCCTGGGCAACGGCCGCTTGCGCATCCCGTCGAATTCGATCGGCTGTGGCGCGCGCGTCAGCGAGGATTCGCTCGGCTTCTTCTTCGGCTCGACGACCAGCGTCTTCTCGTATGCCTTCGACTTCAGAACCGAGATCGACTAGACGGCGTTGGAGTTCTGAGTTGCGCTGTTCTGCCTGCTTCAGCAAATCCGCAGCTTCATCGAGTTCCGATGAAATTCCATCACGCCGCGTCGCAAAAAATTCAGCAATCGGCTTGCGACCGAAATAGAACAGAACGCCAAGAAGAAGTGCCAGGTTGAGTGCCTGGTAGAGCGTGTCTTTCAGCGCGTCCTCGTTACCCGCATGTTCGTCACCCGACGCCATGGCGACGCTTGAATAGATACAGCTCAGAAGGACGATCGAGAGCGACTTCAAATTGGACTGAATCGAGAAAGCCGAAGTGTTGATAGCGGCGTGACTCATGAAAGCGGCCTTCCCAGAACTTGTTCAGCGGCCGCATCCGCCAATGTCTCTGCACTCGAGCGAAGACTTGCGCGGGCTTCTTCGAGTGACCGGCCAAGTTCCGCCCGTGCATTCTCGAGTTCGCGTTCAGCTTCGCCTCGCGCTTCAGCGGTCAGTGCGACTTGTTCCTCGCGAGCCCCCAGAAGCCCCGCCTGGCGTTCTTTTTCGGATTGGCTGCGCGCTTCCCGAATGGCAGTCTCATATTGATCGAGAACTTCGTCGGCTTGACGCTGCATATCGACCGACCGAGTTCGCGCGCCGTTGATTCTCTCGGCACGTTCATCGAGTGATCTGAAGATGGGCTTGAAAATCAATTCGTTGAGCGGGAAGACGAGCAGCACGAATCCGATCAACATCACCCAGAGATCACCGAAAGTGGAATCTCCATATCCGAAGAGACCAAAGTCCGGGATCAACACCAGGTTGTCCGACGCCGAAGCCGAACCACTGGCAAGAATCGTCATCGCCGACATAACGGCCACCGTCCAGGCGAGTCCCGCAGTCTTGCTCATCGATGGTGAATGACGAAGTCGCCGGATGATCACGGCTGACGAAATCAATCTGTTTCGCACGAAGTGGTTGCTCCAGGGCGACGCTTCACCCTTCGAAATCGACCAAGACCCGACTCTCAGGACGGATCGTTCTGCCTGTTTGCCTGCTTGAACTACGTGAGCGTTGGTCGCTGATTATGCTCTGCCTGTGCTGCTTCGCCGACTACGTTGCCTTATGCCGACCTACGCTCGTTCTATGTCCGCCTTGCACCAACATGCCCTACCCAACCCACGCAGCAGACGATTCCTTCTGCCAATCCCGAGCGGTGTCTATAATCAGGGCGGATTGCAATCGTGCCGCAAGCCCGTCGGCCCCGAGTGGGTACCACGAAATGACCTGCAACGGAGCGAGACGCAACGATTTGTTGACCGATTGCGTCGATGCTCGCGTCCACCGTCTCCGGATTGGTCAGGCCGGCGTGAGCGGCGCCAAGTTTTGCACCGCCGAGACCGCAATTCAACCGCCTGAAGAGCTGAAAAGTGCATTCGGAATCGGTGTATCCCTGGTCGCCGTCAGCCTCGGCAATCCGGGGAAATGACCCTAACGACCGACCCGGGCAGTGCCATTCCAGATTACATCGCCATCGACTTCGACGGCGAGTGCTCTCAGATCTCCCTCTAATCGGGCTCCATCGCCGAAATGGGCATGCTTGCGCGCCACCACGGGCCCCACGATTGCACCGCGACTCGAGAGTGCCTCACATTCGATGCGCCCCTCGATCTTCGATTGGGGTCCGAGAACCAGCGTCCCCGGCCCCTGCAAGCTCCCGCGAATCCTGCCCTCTACTCGAGTCTGGCCAACGACTGCAACCTGACCTTCGAAAAGACCCCCCTCCGGCACCAACGCGAATTCGGATCTCGATTCCGCGTCGAAGCTTTTCGCCGCCCCGGTCGCGTCACCCAAATTCTCGGATTGGGGCCGCGACGGATCTCGAAGCCTGTCGTTCACCGTGTGTCCCCGAGCAGAAGCTCACCGATGCGCTCGAGATCCTCGAGATTGAAGAAGTTGATCTCGAGTTTCCCGCCGCCCTCGGCAGTGGGATGCAGAGTGACCTTCGTTTGGAGATGGCGTTCGATCCGCTCAACGTAGGCGCGCGTGTCCGGATCGAGGGGCCCGACCGCTTGCCTCAAGGCTCTGGGCGTGCGCGTTGGGCGGCCCGAGGCGCGGTTGATACCCCGGGCCGCGTGCTCCGCGGCGCGAACCGCCAATGATTGATTCAAGATTCGAACGCGCAATCCCTCGCGCGCCTCCAGATCCGTCACCTGCAGCAGAGCCTTGGCATGGCCCATCGAAAGCTTTCCCGCTTCGAGATCCCCCTGGATCGCGCGACTCAAATCGAGCAGACGAAGGTGGTTCGCGACGGACGAACGCTCCATCGCAACCTTCTGACCGATTTCGGCTTGGGTATGTCCAGCCTCCGTCAGTGCTTGATAGGCATGGGCCAGTTCCATCGGATTGAGATCCTGCCGCTGCACGTTCTCGACAATGGCGAGTTCGAGGCGATCGGCGGGCGCGACATCCGAGATCACTGCGGGCAGCGTCGCTCGATTCGCAAGCTGACTGGCGCGAAACCGCCGCTCACCCATGATGAGCTCGAATCGATCGCCCGCTCGTCGAACGACTACCGGCTGAAGTACCCCATGCTGCTCAACGGAATTCGCCAAGCGCCGAAGGGCCGCTTCGTCAAATTCCCTTCTCGGCTGATCGGGATTTGGATCGATCAGCGTGATATCGAGCTCTACACGCCCTGTATCGCCGGAAATCGATCGGTCTAATGATTCGGGCGTTGGTGCCGCCGCAGATTGACCCACTTCTGTGTTGACACCAAATGGTGTTGGGGCGTCACGATCACTTGGTCCCTGTGACCCTGGACGTGCGGAAGGCGAGCCACCCCGCGATGATGGATTCGAAATCAGTGCGCCGAGTCCTCGACCCAATGCGCTTCGACGTTGACTCATCTACTCCTCCGAATGGGTGACCGAACGATCGGTTGTTATGTGATCGATCGTCGTCGTTTCTGGTAATTTGACCGTGGCGCCCGCTTCATCATTCGCTTCATCGGCCGTCGACTGCGGGTTCGGAAGGACCGGCGGCTTTCGAGGCAAAGTCGTCAGGGCAAGCTGGGCAAGCAGTTCGTCTGCCAGCTTCACATAGGCGACTGCGCCCTTTGAATGAATGTCATAGAGCAGAATGGGTTGGCCGTGGCTGGGTGCCTCCGACAGCCTGACGTTGCGTGGAATGCGTGTTCGATAAACCTTGTCCCCGAAATGTCCACGGACTTCGGCCTCGACCTGGCGAGCCAGGTTATTTCGTTGGTCCGCCATCGTGAGAACGATGCCCTGGATCGCGAGTCTTGGATTGAGCTCAGCGTTCACGAGGTCAACGGTCTCGACGAGATTGGCGAGACCCTCGAGCGCATAATATTCGCATTGAAGTGGGATCAAGACGGCATCCGCCGCGGTCAGTGCGTTCAACGTCAACAGGCCCAACGAAGGCGGACAATCGATCAAGATGATCTCGTAAGCTTCACCGATCGCCTGAATCGATTGCGACAGGCGATATTCCCGTGATTCGAGCGAAACGAGCTCGATTTCAGCACCGACAAGATCTCGACCCGCCGGAACCACATGCAGGGTTTCCAGTTCCGTCTCGAAGGCACAATGGGTCAGCGGAACTTCATCGATGAGCGCGTCGTAGACCTGTCGTTCGGCGTTTGTGATTCCATAAGCACTCGAGGCGTTGGCCTGAGGATCCACATCGATCAATAGGGTCGGGCGCTCAGAGGCTGCCAGGCACGCCGCTAGATTGACGGCCGTCGTAGTCTTCCCGACGCCACCCTTCTGATTGACGACTGCGATCACATAGGGGTTGCGACTCGGGCTGGGACTGGGACGGGAATCCATAGACAATCGGTCTCGAGCAAAATGGGACTGAAGGCAACGCGACCAGCTGCTTCGCCCCCCTGGCCGCAGCGGCCGAGCAACACCGGCTTCCCGGGTCGTCCACCCGTTTTTAACACACGATCCGCCGATTGCGACCGGTATAAGCCCTGACGACAGTCCGGGCCGTCACGATTCTCAGGGTTGCCCTACGTAGTTTGGGAAAGCGGTGGGGACAGCCTCGGCTATGGACCCTCGACGCGCGCGATCCAAAGTCTTCGAATACGCCCTGAAGCGGGCACTCGATATTCCCGCAACTCGAGATCGCAATATCCTTGGGAAAGTTCAAGGCGCTCCGCCGAATCCGCGGCGGGCAGCGCAACGAGCCCACCAGGCCGGGCCCAGGAGCGCATCAATTTCAGAGCTTCATCAGGGTTGGTCATTGCCTGAGCCACCACAACGTCGGAAACGCGGGCCTCAATGCCGTCCGATCGTCCCAAGATCGGATTGACGCGCGTCAACTCGAGTTGACGCCGAATCTCTCGCTGAAGGTGATGGCGCCTAAGTCTTGATTCGACCAGGTGGACATCCAGCTCCGGATGAAGAATGGCTATCGGAAACCCGGGAAAGCCAATCCCACTCCCAAGGTCCGCCAGGCTGGAAGCCTGATCGAGCTCGGGAATCGCTTCGGAGAGAGCAACGGCATCCAAAACCAGCCGACCAGCGAGTTCTAACGGATCTCGGTGGCCCGTCAGGCTGATACGCCCCGCCCATTCCGAGACCAGCACGACCAGCTGGGTCAGTTTCGCAGTCGCTTCACCAGCATTCGAAATCGAGAGTACAGCGAGTCCTCCCTCGATCAATGCGGAGACCGATTGCGCTGTTTCCGGCGAAACGGCTCCGTCTTTCATTTTGAATTCTGTTCCACGTGGAACATTGCAAAATGGAATGATTGTCGCGGCATTGGGCAGTTCCGTATCACAGATTGCATTCTGTTCCACGTGGAACATTGCAAAATGGAAGTGGAACCCACGGCGGATGAGGTCGAGCGCATTGGTCCATCAGGGTAAAGTTCCACGTGGAACACCCGATGCCGGCAAAAATCTCAGGCAGATTCGTTCACGGCATCGTCATATTCCGGGGCGCCTTCTGGGACGACGAGAACCTGTCGATAGCGACCCTCACCGATACTCATCGTCTCGACGCCATCAATATCTCGAATCGTGACGTGAACGGTGCGCCGATCACGAGAGTTCATGGGATCGAGGGCAATCGATCGCCCCGTGTCTCGTGCGCGTTTCACAGCGCGATCGGCTAGCTTGCTCAGCGAATTTTCGCGCTCGTCTCCGCCACCCTCTACATCGACGACAACTCTCGGAGCGTCTTCGCTCTGGCGCATTGAGACCTGGTTCGCAACGAGCTGAAGTGCGTCCGTCGCGCGGCCATCACCGCCCTGCAGTGACTCTGCGGCCGCCCCCCGAAGCTGAAAGATCAGATAGTCGCCTTCAGATGACTCTGAGATCTCAAAAGACCCGATCTTCATGAGTTCGACGGCACCGAGCAGGAACTCGCCGATTGCCCCGATTTTACCGACCGCCTTGCCCTTGGAACCTTCAACGGCTTTCTTGACCTCCGGCGGAAGCGTTTCCCTGGGTGCCTCGGGGGTACTCTTCGAGATACCAGCTGGCCCACGGGCCCGATCATCTCCTTGATTGCCTCGACCGCCGCGCTCACTGCGGCCCCCTCGGCCACCACGATCACCGCCTCGGTCGTTTCGGTCGTTTCGAGGGCCCCTCCGGGGACCCCTATCGTCACCGCGCGAATCACCTCGACCTCGATCATCGCCGCCCGATCGGCCAGAGGGCTGCGGCCCCTTCGCATTCTTCGGCACGGCCGTGATCACGGTCTGCCCGTGGACGCCGTAGATCTCGCCGTCTTTGGGAACAATGATCCTGAGTTCGCCTGCGTCTGTTCCAAAAAACTCCGCAGCCTTAGACGTGGCGTCCGCAAGACTATCGGCAACAAATTCATTCGGTTCCTGGCGTGCATCGTACATATGGTTTCTCTCTATCTCGCCGTCATCAGGCGCTCGCGGGGTTGTCAGTTGGGGGTTGTCCGTAGGGTTGGAGGTTGTAATCCATCAACTTGCTTGCTGTGTCTGTTTCCGAATCCAATATTGCTGGGCGATACCCAGTAAATTGCTGACCGTCCAATAAAGGACGAGCCCAGATGGGAACGTATAAGAAATAAAGAGCATCATCGCTGGCATCATAATAAGCATCATCCGGGCTTGCGTCGGATCCATGCCTGTTGTCGGCGTCATCTTCTGCTGAACGAACATACTCGCGCCCATGACAAGCGGCAAAAGTCGTATCGGAAAGTCGATGCCCGGCATAACAAAGAGCGTGGCCGGCTGCGAAAGATCGGTAATCCATAGAGCAAAGGGGGCGTGACGCAATCCGATCGAACTGCGCAGCGCGTAGAACAACCCGATGAGGACCGGAAACTGAAGGAGCAGGGGCAGACACCCAGCGATCGGGTTTACCTTCTCCTCTCGATACAACTTCATCGTTTCTTCGGATTGCTTTTGACGATCGTCCTTGTACTTCTCTTGTAATTCTTTCATACGCGGTTGCAGCGCACGCATCCGCTCAGCCGACCGCATCTGCTTCGCCATCAGTGGGGCCGTACAAATCCGAACCAGGATCGTCAGCACGATAATCGCCAGGCCATAATTCGGAATGAATAGATAGAGCTTGTCGAGAGCGATCTCGAAAAACCGCGTCAGTGGTTCGAGCCAACTGAACCCACGATTCACCGAGTACTTGAGTCCACTCCCGGCTTCGGCCAGAGCGTCGGTCGTCTTTGGTCCAATGAAGCCACGAAGAGATTCCTTCGCCGACGCACCTGGGGAGAGCGCGAGGCTGGGCAGGGTCACTCGAACTTCTGCGCTCGTTTTCTCCTCGAGAGGCGCGAATTGGACCCTTAGACGCGGTTTGGGTTCGGGATCAATAATGACGCCCACGAAGTACTGAACATCAACACCCGCCCAGGCCGAACGGCCCTCGACGGTTTCGACTCCGTTGTCGATGCCACTGCCAGCCCCGAGGAAACTCAGAAACGCCGGCTGCCCCACTGCCGGAACGAGGGTGCGGGTTACGCCCGTTTCCTCACCGTATGCAAGAACCGACAATTCGCGAAAGTCTTCGCGATCCGTGACCTGGGTCGGCCAGACGACTTCAAACGCGACGTCGACAGGGTCAGTTCGATGACTTTCGAATTCCAAGTCGACGTCGAAGCCGAAGCCGTGTTCGTCGAGTCGGAAAGTCCGGGTGAGTATTCCAGCCGAACTCTGGGCTCGCTGTACAACCTCTCTGGAACTCTGGTGCACGGTCTCGTATCGAAGACCTGAAAAGTCCTCGCCCGGTATGCCGCGAATCTGCGTTTGCAGAACAGGATGGTCAGCGTCAACGAGTTCGATCGGAACCCCGCCATCGTCGACGAATTCTTCAAAATCTCGCAGACGCCAGCTTTCGATCATTCCCGGCCCATTCGAAACCCGAGCGATGATCGAGTCGTTTTCTAGGACGACAGTCGAAAGTGCAATAGCCGGGGTATTGGGCGTGAACGGAACCTCGGGGCGCCGCTCTTCCACACGTCGAGCTACCTGTGGCGCTTGATTGATGCGCCCTCGCGCATCGGCCTCAGGGAAATCGTCTCGGTCGAGTTCCACTGAATCATCAGAATCACTCTCGAGCGCAAGTTCCTGCTGCTGTTGTGCGGCAAGCTGGAGCTCGGCGCGCTGTCCCTCCTGATACATGACGTATCCGACGAATACGAGCATCGAGAGAGCGAATGCGAGGGTTGTATTTCGATCCACGAAAATAGAGGCCTCTAGGGGTCCACCCGCCAATGCGGGTGATCCGAATTACGGAACCGGGTCGTAACCGCCGGAGTGAAAGGGGTGGCACCGAAGAATTCGTCGAAGCCCAAGCCAGGCGCCACGGAAGAACCCATACCGAGCGATCGATACTTCCGTGAAATGAGAACACGTGGGCTCAAAACGACAAGTCGGCCCGAAGAAGGAATGAACCACCGTTCGGTAAAAAAGAAAAAGTCCCCGCACGACAATGCCTGGCCGTGCGTGTTCGGTCAGCTCGCAGCTTGTTGATGCTCGAGAATTGGTGGTAATCAACGCAGTCCCCTTGGGAAGAAACCTTTGATCACGACTCATAAGCGAGACCGGTCAGTCTCGACAACTGCCTATCGAGCTGATTGTAAGAGAGAGCCGCTCCAGATCGACGGGCAATCACCACAAAATCTCGATCTTCGGAAAGCTCCACACGACGAACTCGAAACCATGCCCGAACGCGTCGTTTGAATCGATTTCGGACCACTGCACAGCCAATCTTGCGACTTGCCGTAATCCCGATCCTCGATCCATCCCGGCCAGATCCACGCAAGTCTTTGGGTTGATTGTCGTTTTTCCTACACAGAGCAGAAATTACGACAACGTCAGAATCCGAACGGCGGCGCCCCTGACGAAGTACACGAACAAAATCTCGTGAATCGAGGAGCCGATCCGACCGTTTGAAACGGCCGGTCTCATTGCCCATGAACTACTTGGACGCGACGGTCGCGGCGAGCCGCTTCCGGCCCTTTGCTCGGCGGCGCTTCAGGATCGCACGCCCCGCCTTCGTCTTCATTCGTTCTCGAAAGCCGTGTTTACGGAGGCGCTTGATCCGACTCGGCTGAAATGTCCGCTTCATCGCTGCGGATCCTCACTCTGTATAGTTCGGGATTTTCCGACTAATATGGTTATTCGGTTTTCGGCAATCATTGCACTGCGAGGCCCAACGCCCAGAACCTTCGGGTCAAGCCTGGCAGAAGGAAGCGATTCAACCGACTTAGGATTATATAGATCTCTAACTGGCACTTCTTCTGAATAGAACTGATTCAGGGGAAGCAGCAGCAATTCTCAGGAAGCGCGGGAGCTTACCTGCCAAGCTCCCACGCTGTCAATGCGCCGAGGGCCCACTTATTGACGCGGTTGGACGAAAATTTGCTTCAGGCCGCCATTTCTAAACCACGAGAACAGTGATTCTAGCCTCTCAGTATTCCTCTCCCAAAATGCCGCCTCCGAACGATCGCCTTTCTCTGCGCTTCTTGCACAACGGAAGGGACCGTTACGCTACGCCCGTGTTACTCTGCAGACAGAATCTGCCCGAAAGCTTGGAACGCGTTCGTTTCTGTCGGTCCGACTCATCTCCTACAGACGAACGACAAGCGGAAAACGTGTTCACCAACGTAGAGTTATACTGGTTTTGTTGGACTTTCTGTCCCTCTCTACTACTACCCTTTAATCAATTAATCTAACAACAGAAGAGAGAGCAGATGAAACTCTCGATCACCAAATCTGAATTCTTGCGAGGTCTCGGACGGATTCAATCCATCGTCGAGAAACGCAACTCCATGCCCATCCTGGCCAATGTGCTCATTGAAGCACCCGAAAAAGGCAAGGAAGCAAAACTTCATTTAGCTGCAACCGATCTTGAAGTGGGCATCAAAAGTCTTCATCCCGCGAACGTCAGCGAGCCGGGTGGATTGACCGTTTCCGCAAAGAAGCTTTTCGAAATCATTCGTGAATTGCCAGACGAGACCATCGACCTTGCGGCAACGACAAATTCATATCTAGAGATCCGTTGCGTGAGAAGTCGCTTCACTCTCGCGGGAACGGCTGCCGAGGAATATCCCACACTGCCTGAATTCAGCCCGGAGAAGACGGTTCCGATCCCGGCCAACGTTCTCAGTGAGATGATTGATCGAACGATTTACGCCGCCTCGGTAGATGAAACCAGATACAATCTGAATGGTGTCTACGTTGAAGTTCTGGACGAGACGGGTGGAATTCGACTGGTTGCGACGGATGGACATCGGCTGGCTTGCGTCGATCGAGAGATCGAAGGCGACGCGAGCGCGTTGGCCAGCGGTGTGATCGTCCCACGAAAGGGACTTGGTGAACTGAAGCGACTCGTCGACGAAAACGACGAGGAAGAGATCGAGTTAGCTTTCGCGAATAACAGCGGTCTCGCGCGGCGTGGAGATGTCACGCTTGTGATGCGTTTAATTGAAGGCGAATTTCCAAACTACAATCAGGTCATCCCGAAGAATCTCACCCGACATCTCACGCTTCCGACGGAACCATTGGTTCAGGCTGTTCGGCGAGTTGCTCTCTTGTCTTCGGAGCGAAGCCGCGCAGTAAAGCTCGAACTCAGTGACGGCCAGCTCGTGATTACTTCGAGCAATCCCGATCTTGGGGACGCCCGAGAAGAGCTCGATATTGATTACGCTGGAGAGCCCTTGGCGATTGGCTTCAACGCCAAATATCTGCTGGACGCGATCAATGCCGTGCAGTCAAAAGAGGTTCTCTTCTCCTTCCAGGACGAACTTTCGCCGTCAAAGCTTTCCCCACCCGGCGACGAGAAAACCATCGCCGTCGTCATGCCGATGCGGATTTGATTGCTTGATCGCGAGTCTTCTCGGTCGCCTTGGCCCCATTTTCGCGGACCCGGACAGATCAAATCCAAAAAGATAATCCACCGTCAGATACGACCACCCTCGGGAATTCGACATTGCTCCACAAATGTCTCTTCACGAGCCGCAGGACGGCCTCTAATTAAGCGTAATCGGCAAAATCGCTTTGCTAGACCTGTGGCGTTTCGGTACTCTTCCGCAACACCTGAGGCGCATTTCCGGCCGCAGGCTCCATTCTAGAGCAAAGCTGGGCTTCTGACTGGCGATCGAGACGAGAATCAGTCCTCAATCGTTCATCATAGGATCCTGTCTACAAACATTTCGGAAATCGTCCGGAATGCATCGAAGAGAGGGATCGGAAGTCGATCTCGAGTACGTAAAGACCGAAATCCCAGCGGGCTCTCGGTTGTCGTACGCCAGAAAGATGGTCCGTGACCTACGACGCCAGTTCAATCGAAGTCCTAGAAGGCCTCCAACCAGTCCGTAAACGCCCGGCCATGTATATCGGAACCACCGGTATCGATGGACTTCACCATCTAGTTTATGAAATCGTCGACAACTCCATCGACGAAGCCCTGGCCGGCCATTGCGACAGAATTACGGTCACTCTTGAAAACGACGGTCGAGTGACAGTCACCGACAATGGCCGTGGCATTCCCACAGACATGCACGCGACCGAGGGTCGTTCCGCATGTGAAGTCGTCATGACGACCCTCCATGCCGGCGGAAAATTCGACGAAAATTCCTACAAGGTTTCTGGCGGACTTCACGGTGTCGGAATTTCGGTCGTCAACGCCCTTTCTTCGGAACTAACAGTCGAGATTGGTCGCAGCGGGAACACCCATCAACAGAGCTATCAACGGGGAGTTCCCGATGCTCCTCTCCAAGTGATCGGCGAGACCGAAGAGACCGGGACGAAGGTGACCTTTCTTCCAGACCCCCAGATCTTTCCCGTAACGCAATTCTCCTTCGACGTCCTCTCACAAAGACTCCGGGAGCTTTCCTTCTTGAACGCGGGAGTCCATATCCTGATCAAGGATGTTAAAAGCGACAAGAGTCACGACTTCTGTTACGAGGGTGGAATTAATTCCTTCGTTGAACATCTGAATGAAAAACGCAATCCACTGCATCCACAGCCGATCTATCTGCGCGGTCAGCGTACATTCGATGACCATGGCCGCGACGTCGTTGTCGATGCGGAAATCTCAATTCAATACAACGATTCCTACAACGAGTCGGTCTACTCCTTCGCCAACAACATCAATACCATTGAAGGCGGAACCCACCTTATTGGCTTTCGTACTGCGCTGACCCGAACTCTGAACCGGTATATCGCAGCTACGACAAAGGGCGGAGATAGGGGAGCGAAGGGAGCCAAGACAAACTCGCCTTCATTAGCAGGCGAAGACCTGCGCGAGGGTCTGACGGCGGTGATCTCCGTCAAGATTCCCCAGCCGGAATTTGAAGGACAGACCAAGACCAAACTCGGGACGAGCGGCGTTCGAGGAGTCGTCGAGGGCATCGTCTATCAGCAGCTGACCAACTATCTCGAAGAAAATCCGAAGGTTGCAAAGCCTATCGTCGCGAAGATCATCGACACGGCGCGAGCTCGAGAAGCCGCGCGCAAAGCAAGAGATCTGGCCCGTCGAAAGGGTGCTCTCTCGGACTTCAGCTTGCCCGGAAAGCTGGCGGACTGCCAGGAGCGCGACCCGGCGAAGTGTGAAATTTTCATCGTCGAGGGCGACTCGGCTGGTGGTACAGCCAAACAGGGCCGCTCGCGCGCGACTCAGGCCATTCTTCCGATTCGCGGAAAAATCCTGAACGTCGAACGTGCACGCATGGATCGAATGCTCGCCAGCGTTGAGATCCAGGCGATCATCGCTGCCCTGGGTACGGGAATTGGTGAGGACTTCGCCGCGGAAAAGTCGCGCTATCACCGCGTCATCATCATGACCGATGCCGATGTCGATGGGAGCCATATTCGCACACTCCTACTGACCTTCTTCTATCGGCAAATGCGAGATCTCATCGAACGCGGCTACCTCTATGTCGCGCAGCCGCCGCTATTCAAGGCGAAGCGTGGCAAGAAGAGTCGCTATTTGAAGGATGAAGCTGCTCTCGAGGATTATCTCTTTGGACTCGCGCTTGATGGGGCCTCCGTTGATTGCGGCAACGGTGAGAACCGGGTGGACGATGGGCTTCGCGAACTCCTCAAGAACGCGAGTAGTCGTCAAAAGGCACTCGATCATTTCAATATCCGGCTTTTCGATGAACGAGTCGTTGATGCTGCCTCACGCGTGGCACGTCCGACGCCTGAGGATCTCGCCGACGAACGGGTCTTGTTGGAAGAAGTCGTCCCTCTTATTGAGGCTGAAATTACTCAGGGCCATCCTTTAGATGGAGATGACGTCGTTGGTGAGTTGAAGTGGGAAACCGAAGCCGAACTTGATGGCAACGGGTTTCGCTTGGTTGCCAAGACGCGTCGTGCTGGTCAGACCCTTCGCAGTCCGTTTGATCGAATAATGGTTTCGTCGGGGGATTTCACCAAGATGATTCGCCTGGCAGAGGGGCTGGGCGAACTCGGTCCGTCCCCATATCAGTTGCGGCATGGCGATAATGAAGCGGAAGGTTATCCGCTCGTGACGAAGTTACTTGCGCGCATGCTCGAGATCGCGAACAAAGGATTGTCGATCCAGCGCTATAAGGGTCTGGGAGAGATGAATCCGGATCAACTCGCGGAAACGACGATGGATAAGGAAAATCGGAGTCTCGTACAAATCCGAGTCGAGGACGGGATCGAAGCGGACGACGTCTTTACGACATTGATGGGAGACGTCGTTGAACCCCGCCGACGCTTCATCGAAGACAACGCGCTCAACGTTTCAAACCTGGACATCTAGGACATCCAAGAGAGAATACTGACCCGAAATGTCCGACGAACCCACCGATCCGACAGGCGACGAAACGCCTCCTACGCCTCCCGACGGCGAATTTTCGATCGTCAACATCGAAGACGAAGTTCGCTCGTCCTTCCTTGCCTATTCGATGTCGGTGATCATCCAGCGCGCCCTGCCGGATGTGCGGGATGGACTAAAACCTGTTCATAGGCGCATTCTCTACGCGATGAATCAAGAAGGGCTCCTTTCGAATCGGCCCTATTCAAAATCCGCGGGTGTCGTTGGCGAAGTCTTGAAGCATTACCACCCTCACGGTGATAGTGCCGTCTATGACTCGATGGTTCGGATGGCCCAGGACTTTTCCCTGCGGTATCCGCTCGTTGATGGCCAGGGTAACTTCGGCAGCATTGACGGCGATTCCGCCGCAGCCTATCGATACACCGAAGCCCGGCTGGCAAAGCTCGCCGAGGAAATGCTTCGGGATATCGACCGCGAGACCGTCGAGTTCCAGCCCAACTTCGACGGTCAGATGGAAGAGCCCGTCGTTCTTCCAACTCGATTTCCCAATCTCCTGGCGAACGGTTCGACCGGCATCGCAGTCGGCATGGCAACGAATGTCCCACCGCATAACCTTCGAGAACTAACGGCTGCGCTGATTCTGGTGGCAGAGAATCCCGATTGCACACTCGACGATCTGCTCGAGAAGATGCCGGGGCCGGATTTCCCGACCGGTGGAATCTTGTGCGGAACCGATGGCATTCGCAGCTACTTTGCGAATGGTCGCGGCCATCTGACCCTGCGCGCAAAGGCCGCTTTCGAGCCCTACAAGCGCGGTACGCGAATCGTCATTACCGAAATTCCGTATCAGGTCAACAAGAGTTTACTACTCGAAAGGATTGCGGATCTCGTTCGCGACGGTCGTCTACAGGGGATTGCCGATCTTCGCGACGAGTCAAGCCGCGAGGGCATGCGCGTCGTCATCGAACTTAAGAAAGATGCGGCCGAGGACATCATCCTTAACCAGCTCTATAAGATGACTCCGCTCCAAACGACCTTTGGCGTGAACCTTCTGGCGCTGGTTGGCAATCGACCGCAGACGCTTTCAGTCAAAGCAGCCTTGGGTCATTTCGTCGAATTTCGCAAGGAGGTCGTGATTCGTCGCGCGATCTACGATCTCGCACAAGCCGAAGCCCGGGCCCATATTCTCGAAGGCTTTGCGATTGCGCTTGACCATCTCGACGAAATCATCGCCCTGATTCGCGCCGCCTCGAATGCGGCGACAGCCCGCGGCGAGTTGATGACGCGCTTCGACCTTTCTGAGCGCCAGGCCCAGGCGATTCTCGATATGCGATTGCGGGCGCTAACAGCCATGGAGCGCCAGCGAGTGCTCGACGAACTGGCCGCGCTGCGCGAAAAGATTGCCGACCTGAAAGATCTTTTGGCGAGCGACGAACGGATTCTCGAAGTCGTGATCGACGAGCTGCGCGAAATCGAAGAGAAGTTCGGCGACGATCGGCGAACCGAACTCGCGCCGGCCATCGATGGAATCACGAACGAAGATCTGATCGTCGAAGAGGACATGGTCGTGACCCTGTCCCATCTCGGTTATATCAAACGCAATCCCGTCACCCTGTATAGACAGCAGCGCCGTGGAGGCAAGGGCGCACGGGGAATGTCGACGCGCGAAGAAGATTTCGTGCGCCATCTCGGTGTCGCCTCGACCCACGCCTATCTCCTCTTCTTTACCAACTTGGGTCGATTGCATTGGTTGAAGGTCCACGAATTGCCGCAGCTAGGTCGTGCCGCGAAGGGCAAGGCGATTGTAAACGTGCTTCAACTTCAGACAGACGAGCGCGTTCAGACGATGCTGCCGGTTCGAAGTTTCGATGACGCCGAGGATGAATTCATCATCCTTTCGACGCGCCGAGGCGTGATCAAGAAGACCTCGCTTCGCGCGTTCTCGAATCCCCGGAAGGCTGGCATCATTGCGATTAATCTCTCAGAGGATGATCAACTGATCGCCGCCGGTCGCAGCAGCGGCAGCGACGACGTTCTTTTGGCGACGCGTTCTGGCAAGTCGATTCGCTTCAAAGAAGCGGATGCTCGGGCGATGGGTCGAACGGCAGGTGGTGTTCGTGGAATTACGCTCGGGGGTGACGACGAAGTCGTTGGTATGGAAATCCTTTCGGGCGACGCGCAAATCCTAACGACTACAGAAAATGGTTTTGGAAAGCGCACACCACTGGCCGACTACCGCGCACAGCGACGTGGTGGTCAGGGCATCATCAACATCCGCGCCAACGACCGCAATGGTCCCGTGATAGGCATCGCCCAGGTTGTCGATGACGATGACGTCATGCTGATCACTGACGGCGGCAAGGTTCTGCGCTGTCCCGTCGGCGGTATCTCTTCGATGGGCCGAGCGACTCAGGGCGTGCGCGTGATGAATCTCGATGCTGGAGAGAAGCTCGTTTCAATCGCACGAGTTGCGGAAGAGGATGTCGAGAACGCCGAAGCAGTCGAGGCGGATTCGTCGGCAGCAACTGGACCACCCGCGCCGCGCGACTCCGATTCCTCTGACTCAGCAGACGAGACGGGCGAGTCCGACGTGCCGGATGAAGGCGACGGAGAAGAATAGTCCGATGGACCTTTCGAATTCCCGTCGCGAGTTCAAGCGTGCGAAGCGATCCATTCCCGGTGGCGTGAATAGCCCGGTTCGAGCCTTCAATTCCGTGGGCGGCGTCCCGCGTTTCATTGAGTCCGCGAGGGGCGCGCGCATTCGTGATATCGATTCGAACGAATACATAGACTACGTCGGTTCCTGGGGGCCGATGATTCTCGGACATTCCCATCCGAAGATCCTGGCTGCCGTCCGAGATGCGATGAAATCGGGGACGAGTTTCGGTGCACCGACGCCGCGGGAATCGGATCTCGCGGAAGCGATCCGCCGCGTGCTCCCCTCGATCCAGAAAGTCCGGATGGTGAGCTCCGGGACCGAAGCCACCATGAGCGCACTTCGCCTAGCCCGCGGTGTCACAGGCCGATCGCGCATTCTCAAATTCGATGGTTGCTATCACGGGCATTCGGATGGCTTGCTCGTCGGCGCGGGAAGCGGCGTGGCCACTCTTGGTATTCCGGGTTCGCCCGGCGTGCCCAAAGCCATGACCGATCTTACGGTCGTAGCGCCGTTCAACGATCTCAAGGCGACGCGAAAAGCTTTCGAGAAATGGGGCCAGGACATCGCCGCGATCATCGTCGAGCCGATCGCTGGTAACATGGGTTGTGTTCCGCCACTTCCAGGATTCCTGAAGGGCCTTCGCGCGTTATGCGATGAGTATGGCGCGCTGCTGATCTTCGACGAAGTGATGACCGGTTTTCGTGTCGCCCGAGGCGGTGCGCAGCGTCTCTATAAGGTGAAGCCCGATCTGACCACCCTCGGCAAGATCGTTGGTGGGGGGTTGCCGGCGGCCGCCTATGGCGGGCGCAAAGACTTGATGGCGCGGATCGCACCGGAAGGCGACATCTATCAGGCAGGCACGCTCTCGGGCAATCCCCTTGCGGTCGCCGCGGGGCTCGTCACGCTTGAGCTCCTGGAAGCCGACGGCGTCTATGAGACGCTGGCTGCGCGGTCGAGTGCGCTGGCGGTGGGATTTGCGGAGATCGCGGAAAAATTGGGGATTCCCATGACCACGCGAAGTGTCGGCGGAATGTTTGGATTTTTCTTCCATCCGGGCCCCGTGGACTCCTTTGGACAGGCGCAGCAAAGTGATGCAGCCGCCTTCCGCCGCTTCTTCAGTGCAATGCTCGAAGAAGGCGTCTATCTGGCGCCCTCGCCCTATGAAGCGGGCTTCGTGTCCCTTGCGCACCGTCCTCGCGACATCGCCGAAACCCTCGATTCAGCCGGTCGGGCGATGCTCCGAGTGGCCCGCGCGCGTTGAGTCCAGTTCGTCTAAAGGCTATGCTGCGCGCCGATTTCGGGGCCTCTGGGCCAAACTGAAATTGTCACGTTCGAGTACGGTTCAGGTCGGGGCCAACCAACCCAGGACGCCGCGGAGATTCGCGGCAGCCAGTTAGGCCAGGTGAGGGATCGTGAGTCAGCCGCCCGACTATCCGGGGCGTCAGCGTTTGAAACGCGCGGCCGCCGCGGCAGGCAGCGAAGCCTATCAGGGCGCCTTCGAGGCGATCGGATCGGTCTTGGTCGCCGGGGGCTTTGGTTATTGGGTCGACTATCAGTGGGAGACCGCGCCCTACGGGATGCTCGTCGGAACGGCCGTTGGTTTCGCGGCGATGGTTCTTCGGTTGGTGCGGTTGGGTAAAGAGATTCATCCGGAATCGGCGGTTGGACTCGGCACGAAAGACGGAACAGAGGAAGTAACGCCCGCGATCGTGCCAAGCGATGATGATCTCGGGGTCGGGGAATTGCCGGGGGTGAGTTCGGTTTTGCGCGGCGAACACGAGCATGATGAGTGAAAATGGGATTCGAATTGGCCAAAGTTGAACAGTGGAATATCGGACTCTCCGCGAGCGCGGTGGCTGCGTCTTTGGCGTTGGCGACCCCGCATTTTGCGACGAGCCTCGCGGCCGGTGCATTCCTCGAAGCGATCAACCTCGGTGCAATCCATCGCGCAGCCAAGCGCCTCTTCGCCGGTGAGCTGATGTCGCGCGGATGGGTGGGCGGGTTGTCCATGCGTTTCGTCATTCTGGGCGTGGCCATCTATATGACTATGGATGCCGGCGCGAATCCCGTTGCCCTCTTGATTGGACTATCCATCGCGATGCCCGCCACGATCATCGATGCCTGGCTGAATCGCCCACCGATCGTTGATCCTGCAACGCTTCCTGTCTTTCTTGATGATGGCATCGACGAAGATGAAGACGAACGACTCTTGAAGGCCGGTCGTCTCTTTACTTCCAAATTTTCTGATCGGCCGGCGGATGATTGGCCTTCCGATGGCAATAGCGAGAGCACCGTCAACACCGACAGTATCGACCATAACTCCGCCGACAGCTTCGCCGACATTCGCCGCGATTCCGCGCAACCGGTTGCAGGCGATGTCGACGCGGAACCCAGCGAGAGTGAACAATGAACGTCTTCGAGAGTCTGGCCCATCAACTTCATACCGAGTGGATTTTTGTCTCGGCGCTATTCGCCGCCGGAGTCTTGATCCTGGCGGGTGTTTCCGTGAAGCGTGCGGTCGCCGGTGAAAACGCAGGCGTGCTGCCGGACGAAGGCGTTACCGTTCGCAACGTCATCGAAGTGATCATCCAGGCGCTAGGCGATCTCGGCGAAACGACGATTGGCGACGAGTGGCGCCGCTACTTCCCAATCGTTGGAACGATTTTCTTCTTCGTACTCGTTTCAAATGTGATGAGCCTAGTTCCCGGCCTGCTCGGATCGACGAGCGACGCGAATGTGACCTTCGCCTGGGCGATCATTTCTTTTGTCGTGTACAACTTCGTCGGCATCAAGCAACACGGATGGAAATACATCTACCAATTTATGGGCCCAGCACTCTGGACCCTGGAACTGGGCGGGAAGCACTACCACGTGCGTGTCCTCACGCCCTTCTTCCTGCCCCTTGAGATCGTGCTTCATGGAGCGCGAATCCTGACCCTGGGTATTCGTCTTCTCGCCAATATGTTTGCCGATCATAAAGTGGTCGTGATTTGGCTCAGCCTCGTACCGATCATAATTCCCGCGATCTTCATGGGTCTCGGCCTCCTCGTTAGTTTTTTGCAGGCCTTCGTCTTTGCGCTTCTCACGATGATCTACATCGGGCAGGCGCTGGAGGAACCGCACTGATCGGCGGTTCCTGAATTTGAGTTGGAGTTTTTCGGACGGGGACAAGCTCCGTTCGTTTGTCGGGTGAAGAACACTCGACGGAGTTCATTCGACCCACCCCGAACGGGGGGAGCCAAACCGGTTCGAGGGTCTCGGAAAGAAGGAAAAACAGCATGCGTCGTATCGTGAATATTCTCGTTTGGGCAATCGTCCTCTTCCTCGCCCCGACCACGGCTTTCGCAGCCGACGGCGCCGCAGTCAGCGGCCTCGGAATCGGAGCGGGCCTAGCAGTTGGCATGGCCGGTCTTGGTTGTGGCATCGGCCAGGGCCTCACGGCCGGCAACACCACCGCCGGCATCGCACGTAACCCAGGCGCCGCCGGAGCGATGTTCACGAACTTCATCCTCGGCATGGTGCTGATCGAGTCGATCGCCATCTACGGCCTGGTCATCGCAATCATGCTGCAAGGCCAGATGTAAGGCGCGATTCGCAGTTCGAGTCGGGCTGATCGTTAGTCTGGGCAGAAAATTGGCGCGAAGGTTCAAGAGAACCTTCGCGCCTTTTTGTTTTGCGCAGGCTGTGGCAGCCCATCAGAGGCGCAGAGCTTGAGAAAAGTGGATCTCGAAGCCAGATCGGAAGTCGGGTCCAAGATAGTTTCATCCGATCATTGACGCTGCCCAGCCGAAATTCTGTCGACTGAGGAGATTCCGAGGATACGAAGAAGCGAAAGACGCTTGTCTTGTCGTTCTGGTTCCGGAGCTGGGTATCGAATTGCTGATGAGCCTCGGTCTTGCGGGTCTTGCTGCCACGAGGCGGCGACGAGTCCCGCGGACTGTGTCTTGTTTTCGGTTGCCCAGCCCTCGACTCGTCCCACATGAAATGAGAAGTGCCGAGCGGAAGCGCGAGTCGGATTTCACCCCGTAAAATTAACCCGACTCGACCCTGTGTTTCCACCCGGCACTCTCGGCCCCGCCTTGCTCCCGGTCCCGTTAGAGGAGCGCGACGGGCATCGTCCGAAGACGACGAACATTTAGATTGCGAACTCCGTACCAACCCCGCGCAACACCCGAACGCCATCAAAACCGGCTCTCCTTCCCCTCAAGCGATAAGCTCAACACGCGAACTCGCTTGCGAGTTTGCTGAACTCGTTCACGAGTTCACCAGTTCTCGGAGACACCGTGAAGCCAGGGACACTGATCGTATTCGAAGGGCTCGATGGTTGTGGGAAGTCGACCCAGCTGGGACGGGCGGGAACCTATCTACGTGAGCGAGGAATCGATCCCGTCGTGACGCGCGAGCCGACCGATGGGCCTTGGGGACGCAAGATTCGGGAGATGGCCCGTTCGGGAGACGGTGTCGCGCCCGAGTCGGAACTCGAGTGGTTCTTTGAAGATCGTCGCGACCATATGCGCGAAGTTGTTCGACCGGCGCTTCGGGCGGGTCGACTCGTGCTTTCGGATCGATCGTATATTTCGACCGTGGCCTATCAGGGGGCTCGGGGGCTCGATCCGGGGAAAATTCTTCAAGAGAGCGAAGCGGAATTTGTTCGGCCTGATCTCGTTTTGCTCTTCGAGATATCGGCGAGAGAGGGCCTTGCTCGGGTGGCGGCACGCGGGGGCGAGAGCGAACCGGTCTTCGAGAATCTCGAGTTTCTCGAACGCGTGAGCGCGGTCTTCAAGGTGCTGAAGGTCGACGGTCTGGAGCGGATCGATGCGAGTCGGAGCGAGGATGAGATCGCCGCGGATGTGATTTTGGTTCTCAAGCGATTCTTGGGTTCGACGGGGTCCGAATCCAGTTGAGTCGCCTCAGTCGCGAGACGCATCCATCACCTCAAATCCCAGATGCTCGGCCAGGCGTCTCGAATTCGCATTCTCGTCATCGGTATACGCCTTGATGGCCGCATCCCCCACCTCGAAAAACTCGCGGAGTGCGTCTTCGCCGAGGAGGGTTCCCGTTTCAGGGTCGAGGACACCTGTGAACGGTGCGTTCTGGCTGCCTGCGATTCGGCCCGCCGAGCGGAAGCCCGGAATATGGCCGGCTTCCCAGTCGCTCAGCCCGCTTCGCGTCTTTCCGTCGGAGGCAAAATGAAGCGTGGCGTCGAAGACGCGAAGTCGTGGGTCATCGAGTTTGGATTGAAGGGCTGCTGTGTCGATTCGGGGTTCGCCGTTCATGGACTGAAGTTTACTCGTCGCCGCCGAACAGCGCCTTTATGCTCGTGCGGCTTCTGCCTGTGGGGCGGCCCGGCCCGCCGACGCCGCCATCCGCCGAGTTGAAGCGACGTTCCGCTTCCCGAAAAATTTCGAGTCCGGCCCATCCAACGATGAAGAGGCTGGCCAGCGTGATCGTCACGGGGAGATGAGTACCTTCGATGTTCATGCCCGGGAGCTCTACCCGGCCTTCGAGAGCGACGGCGCTTAGGCCAATCGCCGCCCAGCTGGCGGCCAGCATAATCGAGCCGAGGATCGAACCGCTCGCGATGCGCACCATGCCGAGAGCCCAACCCAATCCAAAGGAGGCTACCGCGGCGGCCAGGAAGCGCGGGATGCCCGCGATCGGCGCGGGCCGAAGTAGGGTCCACAAGATCGCGACCATGGTGACGCCCCGGAGTAGCCCCATGCGAGCAACGAGACCCTGTTGGATGACGCCGCGAAAAAGGAATTCTTCGACGACGGGCGCGATCCCGACCATCACCACAAAGGCGGACAGTAGGCTCCACGGATCGTCAGGGTCGATGAGTCGTGACCTCAGGTCCGAGGCGTTTGCGATCCCACCCGCCGCCCCGGATTCCGAAGATGTGCCGTCGGCGATGTCGGTGTTGTCGGTGTTGTTGGGTCGATCGTATTCGGCGTCGACGTTGTCGGTATCGTAGCGATCGACGAGGCCCCGGTTGTCGCCTGAAAGTTGGTCTGCCGAGTGCTCGGAATCTTCGATGGCGGCTGGGCTTCCGGTCCAGTCCGCCGCAAAATTGTCCAGCTCACTCACCAGTAGAACCGCCGGGGCGAGACAGAGAATCGTCGGGACCAGCTTGAGATCGAGTGCGCGCAATCCAATTCGCTGCGCCTGAGGTTCGGCCACGCGCTGCGCGCCCATCGTTGCAACGGCACCGACGCCAATGGCTTGTCCTATGCCGACGGCGGCTAGGAGTCCGAAGTCGATGAACGCGATCCCTGTGAAGCCGGCGGCCAGCATTGCAAAAATCGTGAGCATGAAAGCGCTTCGAAGATCGGGATAGGGCCCGTCTCCATCATTGCCACTCGGTCCCATCATGAATCCAATCCGATCTGCCTGACGGTTGCCCGCTGCTTTGGGAGTAACTGCTGCGACTCCATCGCGAGCGCGAGAGCAACACCCGTATGTGACTCCGCGCATTGTGAGACTTCTTCCGGTGTGCCGACAACCACGATCTTTCCGCCAGCGTCGCCGCCTTCAGGTCCGAGGTCCACGATATGGTCGGCATAACGAATGACATCGAGGTTGTGTTCGATGATGACCACCGTATTGCCTCTGTCGACGAGGCGGTCGACGAGGCCCAAAAGTTGTTCCACGTCGACAAAATGCAAACCCGTCGTGGGTTCATCGAGTAGATAGAGCGTGCGCCCCGTGGCTTTCCGAGCCAACTCCTTTGCGAGCTTCATGCGCTGTGCCTCGCCCCCGGAAAGCGTCGTTGCGGATTGACCGAGACGAAGATAGTCGAGGCCAACATCCGAGAGAGCCTGTAGGGGTCGGGCAATCGTAGGGATGTTTTCGAAGAGTGCGAGGGCTTCGACAACCGTCATCTCCAGAACATCCGCGATCGACTTGCCACGATGCCGGATGCTGAGGGTTTCACGGTCATAGCGTCGGCCTGTACAGACTTCACATCCGACGAACGCATCCGGGAGAAATTGCATTTCCATACGAATCGCGCCGTCGCCCTCACATGCTTCGCATCGCCCCCCCTTTACGTTGAAGGAGAACCGTCCACTATCCCAGCCTCGCACCCGAGCCTCGGGAACCTGTGCGAAAAGACTGCGGATACCCGTAAAGGCGCCGCTATAGGTGGCCGGATTGCTGCGTGGGCTGCGGCCGATCGGGCTTTGATCGACGTCGACCACTTTGTCGATCTGGTCCAGGCCGCTCATGGAAAGGTGCTCACCGGGCTCGACCAGAGAGCCATGCAGTTCCGCCGCCAAAATCGGATGTAGTGTGTCATTGATCAGCGTCGACTTGCCGCTGCCCGAAACCCCGGACACGACCGTCAAACAGCCGAGGGGAATTTCGAGATCGACATTCTTGAGATTGTTGGTGCGGCAACCTCTTAGTCGAAGAACGTTCTTCATGTTCGTTGGTCTTCGCTTAGGAGTTTCGATACGACGGCGGCCGGAGATGAAATCGCCTGTGGTTGAATGGGATGCGGAGATGATCTCATCGGGGCTGCCCTCGGCGACAATGAGGCCGCCGTGGATGCCGGCGCCGGGTCCGATGTCGATCACGTAATCGGCGCGGCGGATCGTGGCTTCATCATGTTCGACGACGATCAGGCTATTTCCGAGATCGCGCAGGCTTTCGAGACTCTGGAGCAGCCGGTCGTTGTCTCGGGAATGCAGTCCGATCGAGGGTTCATCCAAGATGTAGAGCACGCCGATCAAGCGCGCGCCGATTTGCGTGGCGAGGCGAATCCGCTGTGCCTCACCACCTGAGAGTGTTGCGGCCGGGCGATCGAGGCTGAGATAGCCGAGGCCGACCTGTTCGAGAAATCCCAGCCGTTCGCGAAGTTCCATTTCGATGCGTTCGGCGATTCGCGCCAGGTTGGAAGGCAGCTTCAGTTCGGCGAAAAAGGCGATGACTTCCGAGATCGAGCGTTGTGTGAGTTCGGGAAGTGAACAGTCTCCGACGCGAACATGGCGCGCTTCGATGCGAAGCCTCGCCCCTTGGCATTCCGGGCATGTTTGTTCCCGGCGAAATCGCGCGAGCGCCGACCGTCCACGGCCGCCACCGATTTCTAGGCGCCGTGTCAGGTCCCCGATCACGCCATCAAAGGGTCTCCGGATCACCTCGCTGCGTGTGGGTCGTCGCCGACCCCGTCCAGCGACTGGAACTTCGATCTCCAGCTCGAAGCTTGGGTCGCCGCTGATTAGTTTCGAGCGAAGCGCCTTGGGGAGCTTCTTCCAGGGTGTGTCGAGGGAGAAGGAATAGCGGGTCGCCAGATTTTCGAGCAGGCGGTGGTAGTAGTCGTGGTTGTCTTCGAGATCCCAAGGTGCGATAGCACCCTCCTGAATCGACCGGCTTTCATCGGGAATGATGCGCGCCGCATCGAACACGGATTCGACGCCGAGGCCGTGACAGGCTTTGCACGCGCCGAAGGGATTGTTGAAGGAGAAGAGTCGCGGCGAGATCTCGGGAAATGAATTGTCGCAGGTCGGACATGCACCGGTTCGCGATAGCCACCAAGCTTCGCTTCCGCTGCGGTCAACGATATCGATCAGTGCGAGATCATCAGCGAGTCGCAGCGCCGCCCCGAGCGACTCAGTTAGGCGCGCACGCGCGCTTTCCTTGACGACGAGCCGATCGACCACGATCTCGATGTCGTGTCGGACATTGCGGGCGATCTCGATGTCCTCGGACAGATCGACGATCTTGCCATCGATGCGCGCGCGGACGAAGCCATCGCGCCTAAAACGCTCAAGCTCCTTTTTGTACTGACCCTTTCGGCCGCGGACGATGGGCGCGAGGATCTGAATCTTTGTGCCATTCGGAAGAGTGAAGATCCGGTCGACCATTTCCTCGAGGGCCTGGCTGGAGATCGGGGTGTCGCATGTCCAGCAATAGGCGGTGCCCGCACGCGCGTAGAGCAGACGTAGGTAGTCGGCGATTTCGGTAATCGTTCCGACTGTGCTGCGAGGGCTACGGCCGACGCCCTTCTGTTCGATCGCTACAGCCGGGGAGAGTCCGTCGATCGATTCGACATCGGGTCTGGCGAGTTGATCCAGGAATTGGCGTGCATACGCCGACAGGCTTTCCACATAACGTCGCTGTCCTTCGGCATAGATCGTGTCGAAGGCGAGGCTCGACTTTCCCGAACCCGAGGGCCCCGTGATGACCACAAAGCGGTCGCGGGGGATGCGTAGATCGATGTCTTGTAGGTTATGTGTGCGGGCACCCTGGATCGTGATTTCGATGGGATCGCCATTGCTCGCGAGCGCCGCAATCGTCTCGAAATCTCGCGCCTGTGCATCGGTCGCGTCCGTCCGTCCGCTCATCCGGTCGAGGCTTGATTCGGTCACCGATTTGCTCAAATTATGTCCGCACGACGGGCGGGCTGACCCGGCGGGTTCCCCTAGCCACCGAAGTTGGTCTTGCGTTCGATGTAGGTGTGTTTGCGAAGCTCGTCGAGCCACTCGGTGTACTTCTCTTCGGTCTTGCGCTGGAACACGATGTTCTGGAGTTGAGGCTTCGCGTCTTCGAGTTCGATGCGCTCGAAGGGACGTCGGTCGATGACCTGCAGGAGATTGCATCCGAAAGGCATCCGGATGACTTCGCTGAGGTCGCCGGCATCCATTTTGTCCGTTGAGTCGGTCATCCAACCGGCGAGATCATTGCGATGCATCCAGCCGAGCTGGCCACCGCGCTCGGGGTTCATGTCGGATTCCTGCTGGGCAGCTTCCCCAAATGTCAGCTCTCCCGATTCGATTCTTTCGCGCGTTTCGGCCACGATCTGACAGGCCGCATCCGGCGACTGGGCTCGTTCTCCAGGCGCCGACACCATCAGGTGAAGCAGATTGAACTCCTCGCCGCCGCTGTGTTGTTGGCTGAACTGTTCTTCGTAAAGGATTTCGATTTCTTCGTCCGAGATTTGAATGCGGGAGCGAACCATGGCGTTGACGACTTTACTGCGTTCGACCTCGCTCTTGATCTTGGCCCGGTACTCCTCGATGGTGAGACCATGGCTGACGATGCTTCGAAAAAGCTGTTCGATTGAAAGATTGTTGTCGGAGGCGATGGCCGAGATGGCTGCGTCGACTTCCTCACGATCGGCATCGAGCTCTAAGCGACCGACGACCGAACTGAGAAGCTTCCCTTCGATCAATCGATCCAGAGCGTTCTTTCGCACGGTGGCAATCTCGGAGGCGGGCACGCCGGCTTGGCGCATTCGCTCTTCGACTGGCGCCGAGAGTTCTAGGACTTCGGAGAGCAGAATGATTTCGTTGCCGACCTGGGCCGCGATCGCCTCGACCTGACGCTCGGCACTGGCGATCGTAGGAAGCGCGCTTGCCATCGCGAGCGCGACCATGCAGATGAGCGCGTAGCCGAGGCGGGTCCTCGAAGTCTTGAATGGTTGAGCGCAGGCGGACGAGCGCGGCGCGAAAGCGCATACTTCGGTCGGCGCGAAAGCGCATACTTCGGTCGGCGCGAAAGCGCATACTTCGGTCAAAGTGTCGAACCTCCGGGACTCGCGACCCGGGATCCGGACCGCGACTAGACGCGCATCGTACTGATCGTGTCTGTGGCGCCTATGGTAGCGGCAGCGACGCTCGCGGTCTCTGTTTGGTTGCCGACCGCGTCCCGGCCATTTCCGTCTTCGATTCGGGTGTCGCCCCATTTTGAGGGATCCACGGCCTCGGCCTCGAGGGTGGGCAACGACTCGACGAGCTGGGCCATGGCTGCGGCATCGATTTTGTCACTCTCCCAATCCTCAAGCAGGCCTTCGAGTTGGTCGTCCGTTTCACAGCCGATAACCGGATGCGCCGCGGGAATCTCTCGGGCAAAGGCGAGGTAGAGCGCTCGCGGCGCCACATCCTGCTTGCGGGCGAACGCGAAAATCGTGCGCATCGGCTCGACCAGGTCACGCAGCGAGGGGGGCAATGTCTGCGGCTCCAGATGTGCGACGCCCCGAAGAAAAATCGAACGGACATAGATGGTGCGACCGAGCTCTCGGGCTCGGGGAAAGAAATCCTGTCGATAGAGTCGTAAGGCGAGCAGGCTCGAGGCGACCTGAAGAACTTCGATGTTCGGGTCTGCGAGTGCGGCCCAGGCTTCCTCGGGTGTTGCGGCGGAGATCCCCAGCGCATCGATGCGGCCGGCCTCACGTTCAGCCAGAAGGGTTCGCCAGAGTCGACCACCGCAGCCGTGTCGATTCGCGATGCCATAGGGCATGCCCCATTGGGCGCTGCCGAGCGTAAGGCGACGGGGATCGCGCATTCTCGTCCCCTGCGACGTTGAGTGATCCATGGCTACAGCGATGTCCATCCTCCATCGACGACCAGATTATGTCCGGTGACGAAACTCGACATTGGGGAAAGCAGAAAGGCGACGGGACCCGCGAGTTCATTTGCGTTTCCGACTCGACAGAGCGGGACGCGGCGTTCGAGTTCATCGATGAATGCGCCTTCGGCATGGACGGCGTTCGTGGGAAAGGGCCCCGGACTCACACAATTCACTCGGATATTATCTTTGGCCAAGTGGCAGGCGGCATAACGTGTGAATTCGATCACTCCGGCTTTGGCGGCGCAATAAGCCGGCGGGTTATGAAACTGGGGATGTTCGGCGTAGGTCTCTGGCTGAGGAGAAACCATTCCATACATCGAAGACAGGTTCACGATCGAACCGCCCTGCCCTCGCGAAATCATACGTTTGGCGGCCGCTTCTGTAGCCATGATCAAATCGGCGAGGGTTCTTTCGACTGATTCGAGAACGGCCCGACGGTCAAGATTCAGAAACTGCGAACTCGGACCACCACATGCATTGTCGACCCATCCGCGGAGACCCCCCGATTCCTTTTCGACGCGATCGAGTACGCGTTCTAGATCCTCGTCCTCGTGTTGGTACGCGACTTCAAAGAGAATCGTCCCCGGGAGATCGCTCGCGAGCTTGGCCGTTTCTTCGAGGGGCGCGTGCCGGCGACCGAAGATCACAACCGTCGCGCCTGACTCCGCCAGTCCAGGGGCGATTGCGCGACCCAGATGAGACCCGCCCCCGCTTACGCCGATGCCCGCGCCTTCGAAAGCCGTCGGATCGAAGATTGGTTGGGTCGAGATCACCCTTCCCCCAATCGCTTGTGGCTGATGTGCTGGTTCAAGTCCGAAATTTCTGGATGCTGATCGAGCAATGCCACCATCGCGGGATATTCGATGTTCGCTGCCGCGAGCCCGAACAGACGAAAAGCACTACGCGCCATCGCCAGATCTTCATAGGTATCCACGGTCCAGCGCCAGTCGGGTCGATCGGGCCAGCCATGGGGTGTCGGAATATCAAACGAACGGATCGGTTCTGATTGGCCGGATCCATCGTCACCGGACGCGCACCGCCGCTCAACAGCCAACTCGTCACATGAACGCGATGGTGATACTGATCGTCGAGAATTTCTGTCGCCGCCCTCTCCAAAGCGGAAAGCCGAACGAGCTCAGCTCCATATCCCAGAGGAAGTCCGGGGCTCAACTTGGGCGTTTCGCCAGCTCCGGCCGCACCCCGATGCGATTCACCAACTGCTTCAGCATCTGTGTCGCCCTGGGCCATGCCGCTGCGAAGCCGAATCGCATCGGCGCGCTTGGCGTCTTCGCTTCCGTCACGTCGTCCGCGGGATCCGCACTCGTCGCAAGCCACCACTCGTCGACTCGCGCCGGACGGATCCGCGAGCAGAGCTGTGCCAGCAGAGGCCGTCCGCCCAGGGGCGCCAGGATTTTGCCCGGCAGCCTCTCGGATCCCATTCGCGCCTGAATGATCCCGATTGTCTTCCTGGTCGAAGCCGCTCCCTCTTCTCTTCCGGCCGTCTGTGTGGCAGTCCCCTCGGACGGGAGCGATCTGTGCTTTCCAGAAGCGGTGCTCTCATGTAGCTGCACAGATCGCGTCCTGCTTCAATCGGCAGAACAAGGAGCATGTCATTCGCAGAAAACCCACCCAAACGGGTGGACTACGGAAATTTTTTCATTCCACCTATTTATGATTGATTAATCAATAATTAAAAAGGGCCGAGATGGGCCGGCCCCGCTAAAAATTAAAAATAACGATAAATAAATCAGTTATAATTTGACGATGCCGAGACCCAAGATCGAAGACGCTCAGTCGAGACTGCTCCAGGTGGGACTCGAACTCTTTGCCAGCCGGGGAACGGAGCGCGTCAACAGCAATTTGATCGCCCGCAGAGCCGGTCTGGCGATCGGAACCTTCTACGCCCATTTTTCGGACAAGCAGGCGCTGCTTCGAGAAATCGAGCTTCGAACCCTGTCCGGGCTGCGCGAAGCCCGCCTCAAGGCCATTCGTCAGGTGCCTGTAAACCGGAGGGAGCAGGCGTTGAAAACCGTCGAGGCAGCGGTCCACTTCGCGGAACGTCATTCCGAGGCCTATCGCGTGGCGTTCGGTCGCGAGCGCGCCGGCGCAGCTCGGCATGGTGCGGTCGTTTCGGAATCAGCTCGCCCGCTGGCCGAGGGGCTACGGCAACTGCAAATCGAAGGTCGCATCTCGGCCAATCTCAATCTCGAGCTCGCGGCACGTGCGTATCTTTCGATGGAACTCGGGACGCTCTTGTGGTGGCTCGAAGATCCATCGCGCGCGACGGCGGCCGAGCTGATTGAAACTCTTTCGGCCCTACATCCGGCCTCGATTACGTCCTGAAGAAATGGCCCGGCCACCCTGGCTTCGCTTCAGGCTCAAGCCGAGCCATCCGAGAGTGATGAGAAAGCGCTAGAAGGCTCAGGGATGACTGAGCCAAGCATGGCTCCGATGCCCTTTTCAGCAGAAACGACGCCAAAGTCAGATTGTGGCAGCCCGTTTTTCAGTTGAGGTCTCGATCCCGCGACCGGATAGGCCGTGACTCGAACAAATATAGGGGTCCCATCAGAAGCGGGTTCAAATCGAGAACAAGTGAAAGGCGATCGGCCTATCATCGTTCCTACAACGAACTTGGACAGGAGTACTTGAATGACTGGTTTGATCTTGGCGGGAATCGCCGTCGGACTCTTGATAGGCGGGATCGCGCTTTGGATGCGCCTGATCAGTCGCGTCGAGATCGACAGCGGACGCCGTCTGCCTTCAGCGATGATCGCCACAGCACTCGTTCTCTCGGTCATCGCTCTCACCCAAAGCCCGGGTCTGGTCGGCGGAATTCTGGCCGGGCTCACGGCGACGATGGGATCGATCGCCGTTGTGCTCCAAGTACTCGCACCCCAATCGAAGCAAGAACCAGCCATCGCGGTTGGTCAGGTGCTTCCCGCATTCACGGCCTTGGACCACGAGGGCAAGGCTTTTGATCTCGCCAGTTTGAACGGGCGACCCATCTTGATGAAGTTCTTCCGTGGCCACTGGTGACCCTACTGTGTCGCCGAGTTACGGCGATGGGAAGAACTTCGCACGGACTTGGACGCTCACAACATCGCGATGGTGACCCTTTGCACGGACACGCCAAAGCAGATCGCGGAAGGAAGGCAGAAGCACGGTGCACAGGCCATTATGTTATCCGACCGTGATCTCGCAGTGACGCGCCAATATGGGATCGAGAATACAGCACGAAAAGTCACACCCCCGGGCATCGAAGGACTGCCGATTCCTACGACGATCCTCACGGATGCAAAGGGCACTGTTCGCTGGATCGATCAAGCCGCCGACTACACCGAGCGTTCTCGGCCCGACCGGGTCTTGTCTGTTATTCGGGAGGCACTTGGTTGATCGCCGCTCGACTGATCGCCGGCTCATTTCCCCGACAATTTCCGGAGCAGGGTTCGAACCGCATCGAATAACGCCGGCGCGCCACCTTCGGGTCCCGGTGCCTTGGCGATCAAGCGTTGTTCGGGGGTGACCCGTAGGCCACCGCGAGAATGGGAAAGAAGTTGGACGAGTCGGTCTGGATCGATCTGACTCTTGGCTGCGACCTGCAGGACAATTTCCCCCCGCGCAGTTTCGACCCGAACGATGCCGAGCCTGCGCGCCGCGATCTTGAGTCGGATGACTTCGAACAGGTTCTCGGCCTCCGCCGGCAAACGGCCGAAGCGATCCAGGAGTTCGTCGCGAATCAGAGCGACTTCATTTTCATCGTGCGCGCTGGAAAGCCGTTTGTAGAGCACCAACCGCTGACTCACATCTTCGACATAATTGTCGGGCAGGCGTCCGACGACCGGGAGCTTGATCTCGGGGTCGATCCATTCTTCATGCGCCTGTCCCGAGAGTTCATGGATCGTCTCCTCAAGCATCTCCATATAGGTCTCATACCCGACCGATCGCAGATTCCCTGACTGTTCACTGCCGAGCAGGTCTCCGGCGCCGCGAATTTCGAGGTCGAGATTGGCGAGTCGAAAACCAGCGCCTAATTCCGACAGATCCTGAATGGCTTCGAGTCGCTTCTGTGCGTCCGCGGACAGCGAACCGAGCTGTGTGGGCACCAACAGATAGGCGTAGGCTCTTCGCGAGCTTCTTCCGACGCGTCCGCGCAACTGGTAGAGCTGGGCGAGACCCAGTGCATCCGCGCGATTGACCAGGATCGTGTTGACGTTCGGCATGTCGATACCGCTCTCGATGATCGTGGTACACAGGAGTACGTCGGCCTCCTTGCGCAAGAAGGCATGGATTCGATCCTCCAGTATGCGTTCCTTCATCTGGCCATGGGCGACCATGACGCGCACTTCGGGAACGAGCCGCTCGAGCAATTCCTCCATCGCACCGATGGTGCGGACGCGATTATGCAGGAAGAAGCATTGGCCACCGCGACGAACCTCGCGAAGAATTGCTTCTCGGATCAAGCCCTCGTCGAAACGACAGACCTGAGTTCGGATGGCGAGTCGATCGACGGGTGGCGTTTCGATGACGGATAGATCGCGGATGCCGGTGAAGGCCATCTGCAATGTGCGAGGGATTGGGGTCGCGGTGAGGGTGAGAACGTCGACGGTTTTTTTGATCTTCTTGATTCGCTCTTTGTGAGACACGCCGAAGCGCTGTTCCTCGTCGATGACGAGGAGTCCGAGATCATGCCACTGCACGTTCTTCTGAAGAATTCGATGGGTCGCAATCACGACGTCGACGCGACCGGTGGCTAGCCCTTCGAGGGTGGCGCGTGAGTCCTTGGGTGAACAGAAGCGCGAGAGCATTTCGACTTGAATCGGTTGGTCTTTGAATCGCTCCGTGAAGGTTTCGAAATGCTGTTGGCAGAGCACCGTGGTCGGCGTGAGGATCGCGACTTGCTTGCCATCGAGGGCGGCCCGTAGGGCTGCGCGAATGGCAACTTCGGTCTTTCCATAACCCACGTCGCCACAGACCAATCGATCCATGGGCTTTTCCGAGTTCATGTCTTCGAGGACATCATTGATCGCGGACATTTGGTCGGGGGTTTCTTCAAAGGCGAACGTCGCTTCAAATTCTTCGAGCTCCGTATCCCGGGGCGAGAAGCTGAAGCCCGGGGCGAGTTCTCGGGCCGCATGCAGCGAGAGCAGTTCGCCGGCCATGTTGCGAAGGCTCGCCTTGACCTTGCCTTTAGTTTTCTCCCAGGTCTCGCCGCCGAGTTTGTCGATGCGCGGCTTGACGCCGTCGGCCGCCCCGTAGCGCTGGACCCGGTTCAGACGGTCGACGGGTAGAAAGAGTTTGTCGCCGCCCAGGAATTCGATGGCGAGGAGTTCGCTCGAAGTGCCGCCGGCCTTGAGTTCCATCAGGCCGCGATAGATGCCGATGCCATGATCGGCGTGGACCAGGAAATCCCCGGGTGCGAGCTGTGCGATCCCATCGAGGCGTTGGCCTTCGCGCCAACTCGCCCGGTTTCGCTTTCGCTCACGGACGCCGAAGATTTCTTCATCCGTGATGATGGCGAGTGCTTGTGCCGGCCAGACGAATCCTTCGCCCTGATCGACGACGCGAAATTCGAGACGTCCGGGCATGGACCAGTGCCAGACCGGTCGGGGGTCGGTGGCGACCTGTCCATCGAGGTCGTAATCCGCGAGCAGTGACTTGATTCGCTCGGCAATCGACAAGGTGCTGCAGGCGATGACGACCCGCCATCCGTCGCCGAGCCATGCATGACATCGGTCCGCAAGCGAGGAAAGCGCGCGCTCATGACTCCGACTCGAAGCCAGCTCACGTCGAAGTTCGTCCTGGCTTTGGGTTTCAATTCTATGTCGGCCCAGTTCATCGGCGGACAAATCGACATCAAGCCGTTCGATTCGAATGGCTTTTCTCGACTCGAGGATCTGCGAGATCTCCTGGGTGGAGACCAGAAGCGATTCGATCGGCACCGTTAGGCGTTCGCCTTTGGCCGCTTCAAAGTTCTGTGCCACTTCGTCCGAGATTTCACCCAGTCGTGCGGCCGCTTCGTCGGGCTCTTCGAGCAGAATCAGGATATCGTCGGGCAGATAGTCGAAGAAGGATTCGTGATCCGGTTGAATGAGGGGCGCGAGAGACTCAGCGCCCGGTGGGAGGTGGCCCCGGAGAAGCGCGTCGATGAGCGCATCGATCTCGGATGTCGCGATTTCCTGCTCGAGAGCCAGCCGTCGGATCGAATCCGATCGTTCGACGATTCCCTCGCGATCGAATAACAATTCTCGGGGCGGTGGAATCAGGACGGTCGAGGATTTCGACTGGGAGCGTTGGCTAGCCGGATCGAAACCACGGATTGAATCGACCTCATCGCCCCAGAGTTCGATCCGCACGGGAAGGCGACCTTGGGGCGGAAATATGTCGATGATGTCACCGCGGATAGCGACCTCGCCGGGTTCTTCGACCAGCGCCATGCGCTGATAGCCTCGGCCGACAAGTCGTGCGGCCATCAGATCGCGGTCTACGGAGTCCCCGACGGAGATGCGTTCGGTCGAAGCCCGCAAGATCTCACGGGAGGGAAGCCGCAGGGCAAGGGCGGAGAGTGGCGCGACGATGATCGGGGTCGTCTCGTCGACATCTCCCTGCCGTGCCTGATCGAGGCGATGCAGGACTTCCATCCGCTGGCTAACGAGAAAGGGCTGCGGCGAGAAGCGGTCGAAGGGCAGGGTGTCATGGCGCGGGAAAGATCGAATGCGTGACTTCTCTTCGCGCTCTCCGAGCATTCCGCGAAGCGCCGCGACCGTGGAATCCGCGGCGCGTGAATTCGGCGTGATATACAGGACCGGGCGATCGCCGTGGGCCCGGATGAGATGACTCGCGGCGACCCGATTCGCCGCGCCGCGCAGGCCCGTTAGGCGAGCCAGCTTTCCCGTGGCTTGCGCATCGCGCACGAAGCGATCGAAGGGCGTGTTGCCGCGCGGGGTCGATCGCGGACGTTCGCGGGCGGCGTCGCCCGATTTCGGTTCCGCACTCATCGTCGACTCGTTCCCCTCGCTTCTGCCGCTTCGGCCTCGACGACTCATCCAATGAAAAGTGTTCGTCGAAGAACGGCGAAAGCCCGGCTCCCGAGAAATCGGGGACCGAGCGGGGCCCAGTTTAGGGACCTTGGTCGAAATGGCACGTCGGTCTTTGGTGGGCCGGGTTTGGGGGATCGGAGGAGAGGGTCGCCGAGAGATCGAGTCAGCCTCGCGCCTTCGATTGCGTCAGTCTTCCGATCAGAGCCAACAGCTGTTTCGCCCCGGGCTCTGGCTGGTGCCTCGCGAGGTAGAGCTGGCGCGCTCCAAGGGCGAGTCTGCGCGCGAGTAGGTCGTCCCCTTTGATCCGCTCGATCGCCGCGACCAACGACTCGACGGGGCGTAGAGGCGAGCCAATCAGGCTATTGACCTCGTGCTCGAGTCCCCATTCCCGCTCCCGGAAGGCAATGACCGGCGTGCCGGCGGCCAGGCTGTTGACGAGCTTGATCGGGAATCCACCCCCGGTCCGCCGCAGCAGCAGGCTCGCCCGAGCGCTCGCTAGCAGCGCCTGCATCTCGGCGACGGATTCCACGCGCCGAAACTCGACCCCCGGCATGGAATCGGACCAGCCGACCACCGACCGATCCGAATGGCTCGCGATGACCAGGGGCATTCGATGGCCGCTGGGTCGACTCGCCAGCTGCGCCGCAGCCTCGCAAAGGATGTCCAGTTCTTGATATCCGTCGAGGTTTCCCGAATAGAGCAGGAACCCATTGGGTTCCAGATGCTGGCTGCGCGCAATCGCATCGGGCTCCAGCCTCCCCGGATGGACCATTGGATCGGGAACGGCAGGCGGAATTTGTGCGCCCGGTCGGGTCTCATCCTGACGCATGACGCATTCTGCCGAATGCGTCAAAGCGATCCAGCCGTCGACGCGTCGAGCCATCCAGTCATCGATTCCTCCGCCGAGCCGATTCAGGAGATTCGCGATCCGGCCCGCTGAGTCAACGAGGTTGTGTTTGTCGATAAAACTGTTTGTTTTAGGGCCTCTTAGGTAGGCTGACAGCTCTTGGCCCAGGAGCGTATGCGCACAGTAGAGAATCGGTGGCCGAGGTCGATCGAGCACGTGGAGGGCTGTCAGGGTCGCTTCTGCGTTGTGCGTCAGGATTGCGTCAAATGCGTCATCTCCGGAGTGTGACGCAATTGCGTCGCGAAGCGTCATGGCAAGGCCTAGATCCGCCAAGGGCTTCGACCAGCTGGGTCCGGCGCGAGTTGTGGTGGGAGCCGTCCATTTTGGCGACCGGTGGTGATCGAAACCATCGAGGGCTCGCCAGTACTGGGCAGACCTTGCTTTTGCTTCGGGGTGACCGCCGGAGTTCGCCTCGCCGTAGGTCAGAAGCGAGATTTCGGCACCCAGAGAACGCAGCGCGATGGCCTGTTCCTGAAAGTAGATCTGGGAGCCCTGATTGTGGGGATAGGGGAAAGCGCCGACCAGGAGAAGTCGCATGTTGGCTATTGGGTCGTGCCGAAGGGACCCAGGTCGGTGACATTTCGGATGCGTGGCCGGCGGCGGCCGCGCGCACCTGAAGTATCGGCGGGTGGGAGTCGGCGAACCATCGGCGCGCGAAGTTCGCTGTAGAGCTGGGAGAGTTCGACGATGGCGCGAAGGATCACGCGTGGATGCGCGCCGGTCTGGCGACCCGATTGGCGCGGGCGATGCGTGACGGGGACTTGCTTGATGACGAATCCTGCGGCTCGTGCGCGGGCCAGGATCTCGGTGTTCACGAAAGCACCGATCGATTCGATCGGAATCGCGTCGAGCACTTCGCGCCGGAAGACCTTGAAGGCGCAGTCGACATCGCGGACGGGCAGATCGAATAGGAGGCGAACGAGTCCGCCCCATAATCCAGCGATTGCGCGCCGAATCCAGGGGTCTCGCCGGGGTGCGCGATATCCGGCGACGATATCGAACGCCTCGGCGAATTCGAGCAGCCTTCGAATCTCTGCCAGATCAAACTGGAGATCGGCGTCGCTAAAGAAGACGAGTTCGCCCCGGGCTTCGCGGAGTCCGGAGCGAAGCGCTGCGCCGTAGCCCTGGTTGGCGGCGTGATGCACGGCGCGAATTCGTGGGTCTTGCTGGGAGGCGGCGATGAGTAGTTCCGCGCTTCGGTCTTGCGAACCATCATCGACGATGACGATTTCGAAATCGACATCGAGGCCTACGCCAATCGAAAGCGCACTCTCGAGAAGCGCGGGAAGATTCGAGGCCTCGTTGAAGGCGGGGAAGACCAGCGAGAGCGCTGGAGCCGGCTGGACGGCCACGGCGGAGGTTGGGTGGGAGAGGTTCATGGCTGCTCCCCACTATAACCCGCGATCCCTGGCAAGGGGGCCCATCGGCTACTGTCCGACTTCGACTGGAGTTCGGTCGAACGAAGTTGCCGGGGCCTTGCGCTGCGGCTCGAGCGCTTGCTTGGGCATGCTGGGGGCCCCGGAACTGCGCGGACCCGTGGATACAATGACCGGATTGCGACTCGGTCCATGGCCCGGATTGCGCGCCCCAACCGCGCCCCAACCGCGCCCAAATCACAACCCGAAACTAGGCCCCCGACGCCGCCGGCGGTCTACGACGACAGAGAACGATTATGGATCGGGAAGCAAGCGCGGGCGAACTCGAGTGGCGTCCACTCCTCGTGATCTTCCGCGCGGAACACTACGCAGGAAAAAGACAGATCTGGCAGGCTTGCTGGGTGTATTTGAGGGTTTTCGAGCGCGAGCCTAGAAATGATCGGGCGCGAAAGCGTGGGGCGCGGATCGAATACGAGATTCGGCGTTTCCTACTGCTGGATCTCACTCAAGAAAGTGGGCGGAATCATTTCGATCGGTCCGCGAACTCCTGCCGCTGTACGCTTGTGCGATGGTGAGTTCTTCGCCTTCTTCGTACTGGAGAGCATCGCCGGCAATGACTTCCGCTGCCCCCTTCAAGCATTCCAGTAGCGATGGATGCGGAAAGATCGACTCGAGGATGTAGGTGTAGGGGAGCCCTCGTTCGATCATGATGGCCGCGGCGCCGACAATCGTATCGGCGCTCGGGCCTAGGGCGCGGACGCCGAGAATCCGGTCATCGCCGGGCGGGCCGACGATGAGCTTCACGAATCCGATCGGTGGGGCGATCGCATGGGCGCGATGATTACGCGTATAGGGGTACTTACCGACTCGAACGCTTCCGCAGCGTTCTCGTGCGTAGGCCTCGGTCACGCCGGCACCCGCCAACATGGGAGCGGAGAACACGATGTAGGGGACGTGGTCCAGGCCTTGAGCACATTGGGTACCGAGAATATGCGCGGCGGCCGATCGTCCTTCGGCTTCAGCGACATGAACGAGTGACAAGTCGCTGGGTACGTCTCGCGTTCCGACATCGCCCACGGCATAGATGTGAGCGACGTTGGTCTGACAGTTCGAATTCACCAGAATGTTTCCACGCTCGTCGATCGTGACGCCCGCTGTCTCGAGGCCAAGGCTATTCGTGCAGGGGGTGCGTCCCACGGCCAGCAGAATCATCTCGGTCTCGATTTCTCCAGTCGATAACACGGTGCGGACGGAGTTCTCCGATAACGCGTGGCTCTCGAAGCGACTGGAGGGGATGACATGGATGCCCATGGCGTCAAACGCATGTTGAATAAATGCGCTGATATCCGTGTCTTCGTTGGACATGATGTGTTCCTTGGAATCCACGAGATGAACTTCTGAACCCATGGCGTTGAACATGGTGGCGAACTCACAGCCGATGACTCCGGCGCCCAAAATCAACACACTTTTCGGCGAATGCGACAAGTTGACTGCCTCGTCGCTGGTGATCACTCTCCTCCCATCGACGGTTACGCCTGGCAGCGTTCTCGGTCGCGTCCCGGTGGCGATGACGATATGGTCTCCTGAATACTGCGTATCGCCGACCATTATGGTGTGTGGATCCAAGAATGTGCCTCGGCCCTGCACGACTTCGATGTCGAGCCGCGATAGACGAGCTTCCAACATAGAGGTCAAGCTGGCGGCCGATTGCTCGATGCCTCGCTGGAGTGAGCCAAAATCCATCGCTGGAATCTGCCCGAACACGTCGTCACGAAAGGAGACGTGTGTGTACTCACGCGCGATTTCGTACCCAGCCTTGGACTTGAATGCCCCCTCAATCCCGTAACCCATCAACGGACCATCGTTGATGATGATCGACTTCTTCCCGCTGAGCGCGATCTTGCTCGCCGCGCTGATTCCACCGGGCCCACCGCCTACTATCAAGACATCGCAATGTTCCGAGCCCACTTGTTGCCTCCTCGCCACATGTCCAACCATTGTAATAGGGCAAATCCGAACGTCAGTCTAGTGACATCGCACCCGCGAACCAACTCCATGCCCCGGCACGAGTCCAATTCGAGTGCATAGCCTAGCATCGTGCAAGAGCCTCGTGGTGCCAATTTGAGTGTCCACGACCTCGACGGAGGGCCGTCCAGAATGAACATTTTGAAACCTGCATTGTTGCTCGCCATCGCCAGCATGATTCTGGTCGCTTGTGGTGAGGATGTAGCGCCACCCGATTTCTGAGCAGGATGCCGCGAGGATGGAAGACGGCGTTAGTCTCGAGGAACGCACGCACCGAACGCGTCCCACGATTTCGATCAACGCACTCGATGGTCGCGGATTCGCGACGACGCTTTCGTTTCCGACTCCCGGCAAGGAGATGCTTTGCGAGGGCCACATTCGGGTCACGAAGGGGTTATCGGGAAATGAGTGGGTTGCGGTCTCGGGCGTGAGTTTCCTTCACGACGGATTCGTCGTGTCAAGATTGACGCAATAGCGGAGACATCATGAACCTCGCGAATATCGCCCTACGTAATCGCACAACGACCCTGTTTCTCGTCTTTGTTCTCCTTGGCGTCGGACTGATGTCCTTCAACTCCATACCCCATATGCTGGCGCGTCGGCCTCCGAAGTCGCCGAGGAAGTCAGTGAAAAGATCGAGGTTGCTGCACAGCAGCTGGGCCAATTGAAGGAGGTCGAGTCGAAACCAGATCGCGGAATGTCGGTCGTCACGGTTCGGATCAAGGACCAGTACGACAAGTCGACGCTGCCGCAGGTCTGGTGCGAGCTTCGACGAAAGGTCAGCGATGCCCAGCGCAGTCTACCTCCGGGCGGTGGATTCTCCGTTGTGGTCGACGATTTGCTGGTCTTCATGGGACTACGCAGTGGCCTCTTGATCGGCTTCATGCTCGTGCTGACGATTGCCGACAGCTTTCCATTTCTCGACTCCGTGAATGTTGCGCTCGAACGCATTTCTCTTGGCATGTTGGTCGATAACGCCATTGTCGTCGTCGATGGCATGCTCGTTCGTGTCGATGGCAGTCACGATCATCGCCGGGCTCGTTGTGGCGACCGTTCTGACGATGGTGATCGTACCCGTTCTTTATGCGGTGATCTTTAGGGTGACCGCCGATTTAGACCACGCGACCAGACTGTTAGTCGTGTTCGCCCGGCAGCCCCTCACGGATCCAGGCCGTAAAGCTCGAATCGGTGGGAGCGATCTTTGCGCGCTCGCTGATTCGACTCGTTTCCCGAAGCGTTTCGAAGGGCAGGCTCGTGTCTACGTTTCCGCGCTCGTAGCCCAGCTCATCCAAACGGCCATTGACGAGAACACGCCAATCCATGAGGCCGCCGGATGGCGCGACGTGTTGCACATGATGTCGAATATTCGTCGTGCAGTTGTGGGTGAGCGCGTTGTACCAGGTGGGTTCGAGCGTCAGCTGATTGATCTCTTTGATGTAGTCGAGAAGGATTTCGCGAGCGACGGCAGGCTTCGTCTCGAGATGATAGAGACGGACGTCTTCCCCGCGAAAATTCGTTCGAACACGGACGACATCTCGTTCATCGGCGACCACATAATAGAGCTCGTATTGCCGAAAGAATCCGAGCACCGCGGAGTACTCTTCGCCGATTTCCTTCCGGGTTTCGATCGAAATCGCGAGATGCTGATCGTCGCCGAAATCCCAGCTCGCAATCGTATGCGCGATCAGCGGTGAGCCCCAGGTCGACAGGAATAGATCGACACCTCGGAGTTGGGACAGATCGTACTCGCGCGTTTCCCATCGAGGGGTGTAATCCTCCCCCGTTCGGTAGTCGAAATTACGAACGTTCTCGATCCTCAGTCGGTCGCCAATGATTTCGACCCTTGGCGGTCGTTCGACTTCGTCGATCCAATCACGATCATTGCTTGCTGGTATGTTGAGCCACCATACGAGAACGCAGAGGCTTGGCACGCCGCCGGCGAAGATCGCGAACAGAGAGTAGGGCTGGTTGGGAATGAGGCTCGGAATCCTGCGTTTCACGACGAGGAAAAGACCGACGCTCGTCACCAGGAAGCCGCCGAGAATTGGCGCCAGGATCCAGACCGAAAGCGGCCCGTCGATCCAGATTGCCGAGGCGGCCCAGATCGAGAATACAACGGCGATCATCGTGACGAGCGTCCGAACGAGTCTCATCGCAATAGGACTTCGGACGGATCGAGAGGGGAAAGGATGAGCCCAAGCTTCGTTCGATCCGGGAGGTTCTGGGTGATCCGCCAATACGCCATTCGTTCTCCGGGACCGGTCCAGCCGGTCGACTCGTCGGCATTCTAACCCTGAATCGAAATAGCAGGCCAGTCGACGGCTGGTCGCTCCACAATCCTTTACGGATTCCTCTATAGTTCGCCTGCATTATTTGCCCCCCGACCCTGTCCACGATCGCCTCAAGCCTACTCACGTCAATCGGAGCCGAAGTGTTCTCAATCCGGACCCAGTTTCGAAAAAAATTCCCATACTTGGTGCTGTTGGTTCTGATTCTGGTCGCAACGGGATGCCAATCATTATCCGCTTTGAATTCCGGCACTCGGTCAGGAATGGAGACGGAAGTTCTTCATCGGATCATCAAGTCCGGAGCGCTTCGTGTGGGCATCACTGGAACGCAGCCGCCCCTCAATATGAAAAACAAATCGGGCGAAATGATCGGGCTCGACGTCGAATTGGGGCAGGCGCTGGCGGAGGCCATGAAGCTCGAGCTGGTTCTGGTCGAGTCGCCATTCTCGAACCTGCTTACGGGTCTAGAAGCCGGGCAATTCGATATGGTGATTTCCAGCATGACGATCACGCCGGCTCGCAACGCGCGCGTCGCCTTCGCAGGGCCGTATCTGATCTCCGGATCGAGCCTGCTTACGCGATCTGAATTAGCTAAAACGTTACTCACGCAGGCGAGTCTGAATTCCCCGGAACGATCTTGGGCGGCGCTTGAAGGGTCGACCGGCGAGGCGCTGATCCTCGAGGCCTTTCCGCTCGCGAAATTCGTCGGCATCGAAGATCAGGAAGCGGCGGTAGCGGGGATTGCGCACGGTGAGATTGATGGACTCGTTGCCGATCTTCCTTTTGTTCAGTTCCAGATCGTGCGCAATCCAGAGCTCGAGCTCGCCACCCTTGCGTCACCCTTTACGACGGAACCTCTCGGCATAGCTCTTCCCCCGAATTCGCCGCTTTTCTCGAATCTGGTCCAAAATTATCTGAATACCCTCGAATACACCGGGCAATTGATTCAGATGAAGGCGCGCTGGCTCAATGCGGGTGAGTGGCTCTCGGAGATGCCCTGATCCGATGCGTGTCAGCCCATTCAGAACGATCCTCGTCTGTCTTCTCTTCGTTGCCGTTTCTTCCGGCTGCGCCAGCTCTGGAAAGAAGTCGGACCAAACCAAGAAACGTCCGAAGCGCACCATTCTTCTGACAACCGAGGATGATGTTCGCGCAGGGCAGGAGGCCTCGGAGTCGGTGGCCGCCGAAATTGGTCTGCTCGATGACCCGAAGCTCGTCGCGTACGTCAATCGAATCGGGAAGAAACTTTTACGCGGGCTTCCGCGGCGCGACTTTGCGTATCGCTTCTCGGTCGTCGATCAGATGGAGCCAAACGCCTTCGCGCTACCCGGCGGCCACATCTTCATCTCTCGCGGTTTGCTCGCGCTCGTGAATAACGAAGACGAGCTCGCTTGTGTTATTGGTCATGAAATCGTACATGCCGCGCGTAGACATTCGGCCCAGCAACAGGCGATCATTCGCTACCAGAAGGCATTTGCTCCGAGCTTCTCCAGGGCGCGTATGATCGCCGCGTATGGTCGTGATATGGAGCGCGAAGCGGATGCTCTCGGTCAGAAGCTCGCGGCCGCCGCCGGCTACGACCCGATCGGCATGTCGACCTTCATGCGAAGGTTGGATCAGCGAGAGCGTCTACTGATTGGCTCGCCTCAAAGACAGACCTTCTTTGACACCCACCCTGGATCGCGAGAACGCGCCACCGCAACAGCAATGCGTTCTCATGAGCTGCGTTGGGTCCGAGATCCAGATTTGGGTGATACGCGCGTTCGTCTACTCGACGAGATCGACGGCATGGTGATTGGCGACCGACCGGAGGCTGGGGTGTTTGTTGACGACCACTTCCTCCATCCGGAACTCGACTTCGAAATTCGCTTTCCGAAGGGTTGGCGTACATCAAACTCCGCAAGCGCAGTCGGTGCTACGGCAGCCCGTGGCGAAGCCGTGATCTACCTGACCGGGGATCTGCCAGCAGGCGATCTCATCGAGCTTGCAGACGGCTTCTCAGCCAGGGCAGAGAAGGACTATCGCGTTCGAGTCACGGAAAAAAAGAAGATTCGACTCGGAGACTTCGAAGCCCTTCGTTATGGATACGAGGGTGGCGGGTTCGGCCGAGGGATCGTCGCTCGCGTGACCTTCTTCCCGTTCGCAGAGTCGACGTGGCGAATCGTCGGCGCTGGCCCGTCGTCGGCTGCGAGCCGATACCTCGGTCAGATCTTGCTGACGTCACGGAGCTTCAAGCCTTTGAGTGATGAACTCCGATCGAAGATTCGTATCAACCGCCTTCATGTTGTGCTGACGCGACCGGGGGAGGACATTGTTCGGCTAGGAGCTAGAACTGGGAACGCCTGGTCAGCGGCTGAGACTGCCTTGATCAATGGACAGCTGGGCAACGAGATCTTCGAAGGCGGTGAACTCATGAAGATTCTACGCAGCGAACGCTATACCCAGACCAAGCCCAACTAGCGCGCGGAGCGACCCTATGCCTCTTGATTCGACGCCGCCATTGAGTCCCCGCACGAATCCCCATCTGGCTGCGGTCATCGCGTGCGTGTTCGGGGCTGTCTTCTTGATGGCATGCGCGAGTCCAGTGGGCGTGACGCGGGCGAACCCGAAGAAGGTTCGACAAGAGCTGACCGCGACGGTTCTATCGACGGGAAGCTTGAGTGGTTCAACTCGTAATTTCCTGCGCAAGAATTACATGGAAGAGTTGTACGAGGGCGAGCCTGTCGAGGCAATCGCCCTCCTTCATTCGAAATTCGTTCCGGCAGCGATCGAGGGTGACCCGGTCGCTCACGCAGCTCTACTTTTCCTTTCCGAGCTTGCGTTCAAGTTGGCGGATGACGAGAACGACGGGAAGTATTTCTTATCTTCGCTGACGTACGCATGGGCCTATCTCTTTCCACGCGATGAGTCGCTGAATCCAAGTGGATATGAACCTTGGCTTAGGTTCGCGTTGGACCTCTACAACCGTTCGCTCGGTCGGGCCTTTATCTTGCGCGGCGCAGGCGAACATGCACCACAGTCGGGCGTGCTCGAGACGGGCTTCGGGGAGATCAACGTGACGATCAACCCCAAGAGTATGGTCCATGGCAACGTTCGTTTCTCGAGTTTTATCCCCATCGCGGATCTCGAGGTCCGTGGATTGCAGAATCGCTGGCGCCCACGAGGGATCGGCGCATCGATGGCCGCAAGTACAGAACCACTTGACCCCCACCACGCCTCTACAAAGTATTTGCTGGATACCTTGAAAGTTCCGGTCTCATTCATCGCGGTCTTCAGCGATCTATATGGGCAGATAATGACGGGAAGGGTGGATGCAAGACTCGAGATCGTGTCGGGATGGGGCTCGCGGACGATTGAGATTCAAGGACAGACTCTTCCGATCGAGCTCGAGACCACTTCGTCGCTGGCCTACATGCTCACGGAGTCGCCCCCCTGGTCTCGTGAGCTTGCGGGCTTCTTTCAGGGCGATCTCGCGCGAACCGGCGACGGCTTGTTCAGTCTAGAGCCGTACAAACCAGGCAGGATTCCTGTCATTCTCGTTCATGGGACGGCGTCGAGTAGCGCCCGCTGGGCCGATGTCGTGAACGACCTAACTAATGATCCACGCATCCGGGATCGCTACCAGTTCTGGCTTTACACCTACAACACAGGATCGCCAATCCCCTACTCGGGATACCTGTTGCGGAGTGCGATTCGCGACATGGTCGGAAGTGTCGATCCGGACAAGCAGGATCCAGCCCTGAATAAAATTGTCGTCGTCGGACATAGTCAGGGTGGACTGCTGACGAAATTGGTGTCGGTCCAGCCCGAAAACAAAATGTGGAAGATATTCAGCAACGATTCGATTGACGATCTTAAACTTGCGCCCGAGACCCGCGAAATTCTTCAAGGGAGTCTGCTATTCGACCCGGTTCCCAATATTGGACGCGTCGTCTTCATCTCGACACCGCATCGGGGGAGCTACCTCGCGGCGTTCGGCATCGCAAAGTGGATGAGTTCGTTCGTTCGAGCCCCCGCGAATATCGCGATCGCCGCCACCGACTTGATTACGCAGAATCCTGAAGCGAATGGCATTGAAAAGGTTGCCGAGATTGGAGGTGCCATCGGGAACATGAGTCCGACCAACCCGATGTTCAATGTGCTGGTCGACATCCCGGTTCGACCCGGGGTTCACGCCCACTCGATCATCTCTGTCAAAGGTGGCGAAGCGGCCAAGGACGGCGGGAGCGACGGCGTGGTCAAATACGAAAGCGCCCATCTCGAAGGTGTCGCCTCCGAACTGATCGTCGATTCACCGCATTCCTGTCAGTCGAAGGCGCCAGTCATCGAAGAACTCTTGCGAATCCTGCTTCTTCATCTCGACGAAAGCGAAGAGAGCAACATAAGCGAAGTGAGGCAACCCCTGGAGCTCTAGAAGTTCCCCTCGAAGCCGACAGCAAAGTAATGAGATGGATCCTGGTGGACATCGAACGTGCGGCCGCCGGAAGCTTCGAGATCGCATTTGCCAGGGAAATTGGATCCAACAGAGGGACAGGCTTCCTCCACCTGTGACTTCGTATCTACCCAACACATCTAAGCATATGAAATGGGTATGCAGTTCGCCGTCGCCTAACGAAGTATCGACATGGTACTGCTTGCCTTCGAGATAGACTCCAGGAACAATATTGAAGCAACGACTCGCCCAGGGCTGCTAGCTCAGGTTGGCGGATTTTGGGAACAGAATCTCGACACGAAGCTGATCGGAAGAGACCCAGGAGAAGTCACCAACAGGAGTCACTTGTTTGAACAGTCGCTTCTTCCAGTTCCGGCCAATCAACCGGTTGCATCGTGGTTAGTGAGTTCTGCTCGAGCTATGCCGACTTGATCCAGCCCACAGGGAGTTCGCCCTCCAGGTCGGAGGGGATCGGGCTTACGGCGAGATAGGCGATGAGCGGCGCGACGTGGAGGGCCGAGAGCGGGTTGCGATCAGATCGAATCGCGATTGTACCGCCCGCGGCTATGAAGATTGCGGTTTCGGCGTGAATGCCCGTGAATCGCTGACGATCGATCGCTTGCTGGAGCGGGAAGCATCGACCCTCGACTCCACGAAGCACGGAATCTTCGTCGCTTTCGCGACGGGTTCCATCCGATAATATAAATGCAACCTCGCCGTTTCTCCAACCCCCGCATCCAGCAGTAATCGGCGAGTGAGAACCCAGCCCAAGACGTTCAGGAGCCACATAACATGACGAAAGTCCAGGAATCGCAGACCGCAGCCCTTCTCCCACTTCGAGTTCACCCGGAGAGCCTCGAATGGCCAACGAAGACCTGGCCGGTCGGAGAACTCGACACGCGGGTTGATCGCGGGACGCTCGAGAAGATGCTCGATCATGCGTTTTCCCAGCCAGAGCCCGATGATCTCGATCGAACCCATGCGGTCGTTGCGATTCAGGGCGGCAAGATCGTGGCCGAACGCTATGCGCATGACGCCGGCCCAGACGACACGTTTCTCTCCTGGTCCATGGCCAAGAGCATTACCAGCGCCCTGATCGGGATTCTGGTCCGACAGGGAAAGCTCGATATCAGCGCGCCGATGCCGGTGAAGGAATGGCCGGAGGGGGATCCGCGCCGTCGGATTACCATCGATCAGATGCTGCGGATGGTCGATGGCTTGCGCTTTCGAGAGGCAGAGGACCTGGGCGGTGGCGCGGTTCGCTACTGGCCACCGGAAGAGTCGGATGTGATTCCGATGTTATTCGGCGAAGGAAAGGCGGATGTTGCGGGTTTCGCCGCGACACTGCCCTACCAGAGCGATCCTGAAACGCACTGGAACTACAACAGTGGTGGTAGCAATCTGCTTTCTCGACTGGTCTCCGAGACCGTGGGGGGCGGGGAAGCGGGGATGCGCGAATTCATGAATCGTGAACTCTTCGGTCCGCTCGGGATGACTTCCGCCGATCCGCGTTTTGATGAAGCCGGGACTTTCGTTGGATCGAGTCATTTCTTTGCGAGCGCACGAGACTTTGCGCGCTTCGGTTATCTCTATCTACGGGGTGGTACTTGGGAAGGTCAGGAGATCCTGCCGCCGGGCTGGGTTGACTACAGCCGAACCTCCTCGGCGATTGCCCCACAAGGATGTTATGGCGCACATTTCTGGGTGATTCCCGGAAGCCTCGGCCTCTTCGAGTGTCATGGCGCGGGGGGGCAGCGAATCACGATCAGCCCAAAGCTCGATCTGGTGATCGTTCGTCTCGGAAAGACAGAGCCGCACAAAGTCGGTGCCGTCGTTGGCTACTGCAAGCGTCTCGTCGATACGTTCCGGCCCACCGCGGACTGACTTCATTCGAATGATTCGGCGGCTCCGCTGCGCTCGTTTCGTGGTGTGCGGGCGAACTCGGGAACCTGCGAGCGTCCGTGTTGGTCGAGCGTGTTATTCAAGGTATCCAAGCGCCCGGAGTCGTTCGGCGACCATGGCTTCTTCTTCGGCGTCGTATTCCACGACCGAGCGCCCGGCATCACCGGCATCCGAATCGTCCGCGCGCTGCCACGAGAGTCCCATGGCCGACGCCAGCCAGGCGGCGACCTCGACAAGCCGCCGGGGCGCATCTCGATCTTCGAAGCCGGGACCCACGCTGATCCAGATGCCCTCGTTTCGATGCGTGCCATTCATGCCTCGCCCTCGTCCGCCGCCGGATTCCTCCGCTTCGAGAATCCGGATCGAGGGAATTCCGGCGCCTTGATCTCCGCCCTCGGACCAGGGAGTGGGGACGAGTGAGAGCCCATAGCCGTCGTCCAGCGCGAGTTGGACGACGATGTCGGGAACGCGATCGATGTGGCGGCCCGGATGGACTTCTTCTCGGCGAAGCGCCCGGGAAACGACTGGGCCCCCAGAAGGCAAGCGCCAAGCCAAGAGAGCCTCGATTACGCGATCGCGAACGGCTTCGTAGCCCGCGGGCTCGACGCAGCCCTCGGCTTCCCGGCCGGCGAGATTGATCCAAACGCCTGGATTGGTGTTGGCTTCTTCGCTGAACGCCTGGGTTCGTGACCACTCGAAGCCACCAAACCGCGCGTGGCTTTCGAGTTCGGCGGCGGCGGCGCGTGCTCGGCGAAAGATCTGTTGCGCGATCGTCGCAGGCAGATGAGCCAGTGCAAAATCGCGCAGGCGTCTCGCAAGGCGATCGGCGTAGCGTCCGAGCCCGGTACTGCGAACGACGAGACCACACTCGGCGAGATATCGATTCAGATGGACGGTCTTGTCCGAGGCGCCACCCATGCCGTGATCCGATAGAACCACGCATAACACGTCGTTTCCCACGGCCTCGCGGATTTCGCCACAGGCGCGATCGAGACGTTGGTAGACGCTCTCGAGTGCATGGCGACGTGTCGCCGAAATGGAAGCGTCATGGCGAGGAGAGCGCGAATCGTGGTCGCGCCAATAATGATGCCCGGCAGTGTCGCTCTCCGAGAAGACGACCATCATGAAGTCTGGGAGTCGGCCTTCGTTTCGCGCCCGGAGACGTCCCAAGGATTCGAGCGTGAAATCACGTTTCAAGTCGATGCGTTCGAGCAGGGTTCCGATCGCGCGCTCATGGAAGTCATCGGCCTGCGCCGATTCGTTGAGCGCCGGCCGCATCCAGGGTCCCGCGACCGCCGCAATCTCGCGGTAGAGGTCCGGGTCACTTGCACTTCGTTCGTCCGTTCCCGTCGAGACCGGTGCATCGAAACCACAGACCAGCAAGCCATCGATTTCTTCTGGGGGATGTGTGGCGGGCAGGCCGAGTACGAGCGCACTCCCGCCATGCCGGCTTACGCGTCCGAAGATCGATTCGCCTTCTCGATTCGTGGCATTGATGAATCGCAGACGGTATTCGCCGGCCTTCTTCTGTGTGAAATCGAAGATGCCGTGCTCGGCCGGAGTCAGGCCGGTCATGAACGAGGACCAAGCCGGAAACGTAACCGGGGGAGTCGTACTCGCGAGCCCGCCCGAATGGCCTTGCTTCATCCACCGGCCGAGATTGGGAAGCTGACCCTTCGCAACCATGGGCCGGATCACGTCGAAGGTGGCGCCGTCCAGGGCGAGAACCAGAACCGGTCGCAGCTCGGCTGAGGTGCTAGTGGAAGCGCTAGCTGATGATTTAGTCGAGGTTGTGCAGGATGGCATCGGTCAGCTCGCTCGTCGTTGCCTTGCCGCCGAGATCCCCGGTCTGATAGGCGGGATCGGAAAGCGCTGTGACGACTGCGTTCTCGATTCGCGCTGCAGCCTTGATTTCGCCAAGATGTGCAACGAGTTGTGCGGCGGAACGAATGACAGCGGTTGGGTTGGCTTTGCCTTGACCAGCGAGATCCGGAGCGCTGCCATGAACGGCTTCGAAGACGGCGCATTCGGAGCCGACGTTGCTTCCGGGAACGACGCCGAGTCCGCCCACGAGCCCCGCGCCGAGATCCGAAAGAATGTCGCCGTAGAGATTGTCCATCAACAAGACATCGAATTGTTCGGGGCGCGTGACGAGTTGCATCGCACAGTTGTCGATGATCAATTCTCGGAGTTCAATCTCGGGATAGTCCCGGGCCACGCGGCGTGCGCATTCGAGAAAGAGCCCGTCCGAGAGCTTCATGATATTGGCTTTATGAATCGCAGCGACACTGGGTCGCTTCTGTTCCCGGGCCAGTTCGAAGGCATAACGTGCGATACGCAGGCTCGCGGTTTCGGTCACGACCTTCAGGCTTTCGACGACGCCGGCGGTGACGCGATGTTCGAGACCGGAGTAGAGGCCCTCAGTGTTTTCGCGCACGATGACGAAATCGACATCCGAGTAGCGTGACGGAACGCCGGGGATGGTTTGGATGGGTCGGACGCAGGCGTAGAGATCGAGAGATTGGCGGAGCAGGACGTTGGCGCTCTTGAAGCCGCCGCCGATGGGCGTGCCGATGGGACCCTTGAGTGCAACGCCGGTCGTCCGGATGGAATTCAAGACCTCGTCGGGGAGTGGTGTTCCGTATTTGACGAAAACGTCCGCGCCCGCCTCGACACGCTCCCAATTGACCTGGACACCGGCGGCCTCGACCACTCGGGTGGCCGCCTGGGTCACTTCGGGCCCGATGCCGTCGCCGGGAATGAGAGTGGCTCGATGTTCCATCGTTGTCCCCCGCCTTTTGCGCTGCCGTGGGCACCCTCCAGGTCTGGTGCGCGCCCAATCTGGGCTGATCGATGCTCTCGGAGCCCAAGTGGCGACGACTTGTAGCTCTTTTCGGTCTTTTGGGCCCCGAGATTTGGCAACTCTCTTGATTTTCCTCGCGAATGACCGAGATCCCGACTCCACCTCGTGCTAGCCTGCCGCGCTCTCGAGACCAGCTGACCCATCCGGGTCGCCGAATCCGAGACTGACAGATGCGAGAATAGAGTTTGATCGCCCCTCGCGCGCGGGCGCCTTTCGTAAGAAGGCGGATCAGGTTAGCCCCACGTGAGTCGCATCGACCGCGATGAACCCCTCCGATGGACGGTGAGGGTTCCAATCCGGACGAGGAGATCCCAATCATGTCCATAGAACTACTTTGCAAGAAACTCGGTATGACCCGCGTCTTTTCCGACACCGGTGCAGCCATCCCCGTGACGGTGCTCGAAGCCGGTCCGAACGTCGTCGTGCAAAAGAAGACAACGAAAAAAGATGGCTACGACGCCGTGCAGCTGGCCTTTGGAAAGCGCCGCAAGGGACTTTTCACAAAGGCCGAGACAACCCATTTCGAGAAGAACGGCAGCAGCGAGCCCAAGCGATATCTTTCGGAGAGTCGACTCACGGAGGAAGAAGCAGGGGAGCTCGAGTCCGGGGCCGAGGTCAAAGTCGACATCTTCGAGGTCGGCCAGAAGGTCGACGCCATTGGAACGAGCAAGGGTCGCGGTTTTTCAGGCGTAGTGAGACGACACGGCTTTGCGATCAAGAAGCGCACCCACGGTACCCACGAAGCGTTCAGACACGCCGGATCAATCGGCGCTGGCGCGAGTCCGGGTAAGGTCATCAAGGGCATGAAGATGGCGGGCCAAATGGGGAACGTTCGCGTCACGACGCAGAACCTCGAAGTCGTTCGCGTCGATACGGAGCGAAATCTGATCTTCGTCCGAGGTGCCGTTCCCGGTCATCGAAACGCGCTCGTCAAGATCCGCAAAGCGGTCAAGAGCTAAGTCGATAAATATTAGTTCGAGTTGAAGTTGGGCGAGAGGGTCTGATTCGCCGGGTGCCGGTGGCGGAGCGGTCTACCCGTTTGTGTCAGCTCTCGGATGCATGACCGCGACTTCGTCCAGGTACAAGACGTTTCCGTCGGGATCTGCGACGAGTGCCATGAAGCCGCCCCAGGGCTGTTTTGCGGGCTCCATCGTGAACTGGACGCCCTGGGCGACCAGCCGTTTGTGTTCCGCGACGAGATCCTTCACCGCTAATCCAATTCCTGTATGGCGACCGAGCAGGTCGACATGTTCGGGTCCAGGAAGCGCGAGTCCGAGTCGAATCGGCCCTGCATTGAGCGAAGCGTAGCCATGTTCTGAGTCCGAGAATTCAAGGCTGAGGCCCAGCTTCTTTTCATAGAACTCAACGGACCGATCGATGTCGCTCACGAACAAGTTGACGTAGGTAATTTCCATGTGAGTTTCTCCTCTAACAGACTGAGTGGGGCGGCGACGTTAGGCCGACCTCTCGTTCAGGCCGTGATAGGCGAGCGTCATCAGGAGCATGGTGAAGGGCATCGTCACCAGGGTTCCGAAGACGACGGCGCCACCGATGCCGCTGAGTACGAGTACGATGACGAGGAAAACGGCGGCGAGCGCGAGATTGTCCTTGATGAGCTCAAAGCTCTTGCCCATGGCGGAGGTCGCGCCTTCATGGTGAATCGCGATCGCCTGGAACGTGAAGGCCATCGAAAGCCCGAAGAGCACGCCTGGCAGGATGAACAGGAACATCCCGATGAAGACGCCGAGACCAATCAGGATGGAGGCGATTAGCGATACCCCGAAATGCGAGAAGCCGTCGAAGATGTCGGTAACGGAACCCGGCTGGCCCATGCGGCGCCTCTCGATCAGCTGGATGTAGCCAACGGTCATCGGGCCGGAAAGAATGCCCAGGCTCGCGATTGTGACAATGATCATGACGAGGCCGGCGACGACCCAGAGTACGAAGTCGTTCTTGAATAAATCCCACGTTTGGTTGAGCGTGTGCTGGACCAGATCTTCTTGCGTGGCCGATTGCGTCATGACGTTCCCCCCGAATCAAATGCTCCAGGACGAATGGTAGGCGAAGTCGAATCATTGAGCAGGCTTCACGGGCGCGCCCATGGCCTGCGGAAACCCCTATAATGACGGCCGCTCACGCCGAGCCCAAGCGGCATGGAGAAGCACAATCAGCCAATCACAATCCTCAGCCGTCATTCGGTCCGAACGCATCCGCGCCAACGGCCTCGACTTTCATGTTCACGTCTGCGGAGAGGGTGATCGACTCGCCTTATGCCTACACGGCTTTCCCGAGATCGGATATTCATGGCGTCACCAGATGCAGCTGCTCGCTTCCCTGGGTTACCGCGTCTGGGCACCGGATCTGCGGGGGTATGGCCTGACGGATCGGCCTGTCGGACTCAAGAACTACGCTTTTGAAATCCTGATGGAAGATGTCGCCGGGCTCATCGATGCATCCGGGTCTCTTGAAGTCACATTGATCGCTCATGACTGGGGCGGGATCATCGCCTGGCAGTTTGCTGCTCTTCGAGTTCGTGAACTCGAAAATCTCATCATTTTGAATGCGCCGGCTCCACGGCCACAAGACAAACCGCCTAGCATCTTTTCTCGCCAGTTCTGGCGATACAGCTATGTCTTCTTTTTTCAGCTTCCATGGCTTCCCGAATGGGTCATTCGACGAAAGAACTACCGAGCCGTTGAGCACATCTTTCGGGGCTCGACCGCTGTTGCGCCTGAACGTTTTTCGGACGATGTGATCGCTGTTTATCAAGAAGCGGCCGCACGGCCTGGGGCGCTGACGGCTATGATTAACTACTACCGAGCACTGCTGCGCGGAGGGGGCGCCCGTCGACTCAAGGAACTGGGTTTTCCGAAGATCGAGACGCCGACTTTGATCTTGTGGGGAGAGGGCGATCCGATCTTGCCCGCCGAGATGATCGAGGATGCCGGTACCTGGATCAGCGACGTGACGATCCGGTTGATTCCGAATGCGGGCCATTGGGTTCAGCAGGAAGCGCCGGAAGTCGTGAACTCGGCTCTACAAGAATGGTTGGCCGGAGACGTGGGGAGCCCGACGGATCGGCCCACGGGCTGATATCGTAGGTTCGTCATGGCTAAATACGACCGAAAAGACCATCTCCATCAGCGGGCAAAGAAGGAAGGCCTGCGTTCTCGAGCCGCATACAAGCTTCAGGAAGTTCAGAAGTCTTCGAAACTTCTGGCCAAGGGGTATCGCGTGTTCGATCTCGGTTGTTGGCCCGGGGGTTGGCTCGAGATCGCGGCGGGACTGGTTGGGAATAGCGGCCGTGTTGTCGGAGTCGATCGGGCTGAGGTCGATCCGGAGATTCCATTCTCGCAGGTGACGGCGATGGTCGGCGACCTCGAGGACGTGGATATCGCCGAACGGCTTCGTGCGAGCCTGGGCGCCGACCGTGCGGACGTCATTCTGTCCGATGCCGCTCCCAAGCTCACGGGCATTCGTGAAACCGATCGTGCCAACGTCGAACGTCTGCTCGAAGCGATCGAGGCGCTGCTGCCGGAGTTGCTTGCGCCGGGGGGATCGCTGCTCATTAAAATTCTCGAAGGGCCCGAGGCGCAGGTGGTCGATCGTCGAATCCGCAAGTCCTTTGATTCTGCGAAGACGACAAAACTCAAGTCCACGCGAAAGGGAAGCACAGAGCGCTATCTGCTCGCGCGGGGCTATCACGGTGGTCAGGGCGAGCCCACGCCGATCCGTTAGAATCGCCAGCCGTTTGTTCCGATTCCTCATTTTTGGTTCGACCAACAGGAGATCTGCCATGGCCAGCCCCCGGCCTTTTCAAGTCCTCGGTATTCAACAGATCGCTGTGGGCGGACTGGACAAGAGCAAGCTTCGTCGATTCTGGGTCGACATCATGGGCCTGCGCTTTGGTCATTCGTACCAGAGCGAAAGTGAGAACGTCGACGAAGACATTTGCGAGATCGGGGCGGGGCCCTTCGCAGTCGAGGTCGATCTAATGCAGCCCATCGATCCGGAAAAACGCCCAAAGGTTCATGAACCTGCGCTCAATCACGTCGGACTCTGGATCGACGATCTCGCCAAAGCGGTCGAATGGCTCGAGGGAGAGGGTGTGCGATTCACCCCCGGTGGCATTCGCAAAGGCGCGGCCGGCTACGATGTTTGTTTCATCCATCCCAAGGGCAACGAAGCATCGCCCATCGGTTCGGAAGGCGTACTCGTCGAACTCGTCCAAGCCCCCGACAAGGTTCGCGAGGCCTACACAACCATCGCCAGCGCCTGAGGCGCGGCGGGCCGTGGCTCGCCCCCATTCGATTTGTGTTAGGCGGCGGGCAGCTCGTCGGGAGGATTGCCATCCGCGGCGTCCAACTCCACGACGCGGGAGGTGGGCAGGGCGGGACCAAGTAGGACGGCGGCCCACTGGGTCGATGGTTGGCTGCCAAGCATGATCCGAAGAATGACGGTCAGCGGAACAGCGAGCACCATGCCGACGGGCCCCAGGATCCAACCCCAGAAGACCAGCGATGTCACGACGATCAAGGGCGAGAGTCCCATTCCGTCCCCCATGACTCGAGGTTCGAGAAAGTTTCCGATCGTGATGTTGATACCGACATAACAGAGCGCCACAAGGACTGCGGTCTCGGGGCTATTGTCAACCAGTGCCAGCGCGACGGCGGGAATGGCCGCGATCACCGAGCCGACGGCGGGGACGAAGTTCAAGAGGAATGCGATGAGCCCCCAGAGTGGTGCGAACTTAACGTCTAGCATCATCAGTACGCCGTATGCGAGAAATCCGGTGGCCATGCTCGTGAGCGTCTTGATTCCTAGATAGCGGCGGATGGATTCACCGATCTCGGTCATGCGGGCTTCCATCTCGGGCGAATCGCCGAAGGCTTCTCGGACCTTGAGGGGAAAGCTGGACGCTTCGAGCAGGATGAAGCAGACGGTCAGGAAGAGCAGGAAGGCGTTATTCAGAAGCGAGCCGAGACCCCCGGCGAGGTTGCCCACGAGACCGAGCGCGGCCTTGGGATCGAAGGGATTGGTTTCGTCTGCCTGGGTTCCGAAATCGATTCCGAATTCTCCGAGTCTCGCGGTGGCGTTGGCGAGAACCGAGCCGAAACGTTCCTGGTAAGACGGCAAGGCGCGGGTGAATTCATTGATCGACGTGCTCACCAGGCCACCGAAGAGCGCGCCGATGCCCAGCAACCCCATCAAGACGACAAGCAGCGCCAGCGGCGTCGGGAGCCCGCGATCTCGGAGCCAGAAGAGTGCCGGAGCGCAGAGCAGACCGATGAAGCCAGCCAGAAGAAAGGGAACGAAGAGCGAACTCGCCGCGCGCATGCCTGCGATGATGACGACGACCGAGGCGAGGCCCAGCAGGACGTTGGTGGTTGGATTAGGGCGATCGGTCTGCACGCTGAGAGCATGCCGCGCCTTTCGGCTGAAGGGTAGGCCTGAGGCGGATCCACCGGCGTGCGCAGAGGGCACGCTGATCCTGGACTGCTAGCTTTGCGCCATGAATCTGGCCGAACTCGCTGAAATCGAAGCGATCAAACAGCTCAAGTACAAGTACATGCGCTGCGTGGATATGAAGCTCTGGGACGAGTTGGCCGAGACCTTTATCGCTGAGGCGACGTGTTCCTACAGCGCGGGTCATTATAGTTACGAGGGGCGCGACGCGATCATCGCCTGGATGAAGAAGGGCATGGATCGCGACGGTTTTCATTCCTCGCATAGTGTTCATCACCCCGAGATCACGCTTCTCGCAGCAGAAGACGCCGCGAACGACACCTGGGAAAAGGCAAAGGGCGTCTGGGCCCTCGAAGATATCGTGATCGACACGGATCATGATATTCAGATCTCGGGCGCGGCCTTCTACGAGGATCGGTATGTGAAGGACGAGGGTGTCTGGCTGATCGAGCATACGGGCTACGACCGTGTCTTCGAGCAGATGGAATCCCGGGCGGATCGTCCGAGCCTGAAATTGACGGCGTCAATGTGGTCCACGGGTGGTGCAAGCAGTATCGAGGCTTGATTCGATCCTCTTTCTCAAGTGTGATCCCTCGAATGGGGTCTTGAACCGGAATGGCAAATCTCACTTCGAATAGCGAACGGGAGGAACGCGCAGCGGCACGTTCATGTGGGCCCTGCTCTCTGTGCTGCAGTGTGCTTCGCGTCGACGACCTAGAAAAACCGGCGGGAAAGAATTGTCGTCATCAGCTTGGCGTTCCGGCTGGCGATCCAGACGAGGCGATGATCGCCGACGGAAGCCAACCCAGCCCAATCGGTCCTGTCGCGGGCGGCTGTGGGATCTATCACGACCGGCCATCGATTTGTCGAGCCTATCAATGTCTCTGGCGGCAGGGTGGGCTCGAGGATGATGAACGTCCGGATGAAACGGGTGGAATCGTTGATCTCGAAACGATTGGGATCGGACTTCGATTGGGTATTCGCATGCGATCGATCGAGGCGTTCGATGACTCCCCTAAACTCCAGGCCATCGCCGAGCGTTACCGAAGCGAAATGTCGATTCGCATAACAGATAGTCGCGACGTGACAAATCCCGACCGCCCCTTTCGGGTGCTGCTTCCCGAGGGTCTCGAACACCGGGTCTTTGGTGAGAGAATCGAGGTCTACCAGGACGGCGTCCAGTCGGACGAGAAGATTCTGCCCTGGGCGGAACGCCTCGGGCGGAAAATCATGATCTGGTGGCGCCGCCGGACACTTCCCTGAATTGCACTCGCGGAGTGGGAATGAGCGTTTCCGTGTGGAAGCATGGGAAGAGCGCCGAAAATTTGGCTGGATATACTTTTTTTCGTGTTCGCAGATTGGGTTTTTCGTCGAGATGGTCGATGAGAGATTGGGACGCGGATCCGGAGATATTCGACGGATGATCGTATAAAATTTGATGCACGTGAAAGTCTTCGAAGGATTTGGGGGACTGCAATGACAGACGAATCACACGTCGCGCCAAGCGGTCGCCGGGTGGCGGCCTTTGTCCGGCATGGCCATTTCGATCGACCCGATCAAGTGGCTAGCGCGCATTCCCTTTTCCCCTTGAGCGCGACCGGTCGTGACCAGGCACGAAACGCGGCGGATCCGATTCTGGATTGCTGTGAGGAGCTCGGTCTGGAGCTCGATCTTCGGATCGAGGTATCCCAACTCTTGCGTGCATGGGAAACAGCCAACCTCATCGCAGAGTCCCTGCATAACAGGACGGGCAAACGCTTCCATGTGATCGGTCACAACGAGCTGGTTGAACGCGGCATGGGCAGCTGCGCGAATATGACCTTCGATGCTGTTCGAGACATCTTGGCGGAAGATCCGCGGCTTGGGCCGCTGCCCGAAGGTTGGCGGCGGATGCCCGAGTTCCGATTGCCGGTCCAGGGGGCCGAGTCGCTCATGCAAGCGGGTGCGCGAACCGCGGCGCGCGTCGCGACGAGTCTCGATTCGATTCCCGCCGAGGACTCACGCGATCTGATGCGGCTCTTCGTTGCGCATAGCGGATGTCTGCGGCATGCGGCAGTCGCATTGGGCGCGCTCGACGTGCGAATCGTTCCCGGGTTGTCGATGGACTTCGCACAAACGATTTACCTTGAGAAACTTCTCAACGGGGACTGGATTCAACTCGCCGGCCAATTCAAGAAGCACCTTTCTGGACGTTAATCGCTGGGAATTGATGGTACTAGTCGGCGATCTTTCCAACTTGCTTCGACGTGAGATGGCCGACCTCGTACATCCATCGAATCGTATCGCGATACGTCTCGCTGGCTTCGCGAAATGAGATGCCGATTTCGCGAGTGGTCGGTTCGCCGCTGCATCCAGGCCATCGTGTGGCGAACTCCATCGCGTCCCGAGTCAGTGGGAACGAAAAGTCGTAGACACTCTTGATCCGGTCGCCCAAGCTGCCCAATGCACGAAAGAGCGGCCCCGGGATGGGGAATCGTCGAGTCCACCTTCCCGTGAGTTTATCCAGGACCTGATAGGTCTCGGGCCAGGACAGCATTGGTCCCGCGGCCACATAACGACTGGACCCTTCCGGCTGTTCGAGAAGACGTAGATGCAACTCGGCGAGATCGCGTACGTCGACGATCTGAAAACCGCTCGACGTGTTCACGCCGGTCTGACTGAGGAATATATAGATCGCCTGGTTGGCATCGCTGAGCCCCGGGTCTTCGGGGCCGACGATTCCCGTTGGATAGGAAATTCGGATCGCTGCCCCTTCGGCTTGCATGCGCCGGACTTCGTGCTCGGCTAGGGATTTGCTCTTGGCGTACGCGGTCGTGCCGGCGGCAATGGGCATGTCGATGTGGAGTGGCCCGCAGCCTGGCTCGAAGAACACCGAGATACTCGAGACGTAGACGATCGAGGCCAGGCCCTTTCGAGCCGCGTTTCCCACGACGAGTTCGACGCCCCGGTAATTCGTATCCAGGACTCGGGCCGCCATGGAGCGCTTCATATCCACGAGCGCGGCGCCGTGATAAACGGCATCACAACCGCGCATCGCACGCATGACGGAGTCTTCATCTGTGATGTCGCCGACGATGACATCGGCCTCGGGGATCTCGACCTCGAAGGGGTCAAAGACGCGGCGGACTTTTTCGGCATCTCGAACCAGTAGCCGGACGCTATGTCCGGCGGCGAGGTAGCGCCGAACGGTGTGTGATCCCGCGAACCCGGTGCCTCCAGTCATCATGACGCGCATCGCCACATTCCCCTATCTCTCCCGTTGGGACATCGCATGGATCGCTCCCGCGTTAGTCGTCCGCTTGAGTCTTCATCGCATGTTCGAGCATGGAGATCTTCGGCCGGATGAAAATGCCTTCGGCTTCGGCGCAGATCCGATCGTCGTGCTGCATCGTACCCTTGATGAAACACTTTCGGCCTTCGCGCCGGTCGATCCAGGCGCGCATTCGGATCGTCTTGCCAATCGGCGTGAGGGATTGGTATCGAATGTTGAGCGTTCCCGTGAAGCCGCCGATGTCTCGCAGCGCACCGAGCGTGCCGAGCAGCTCATCGAAGACCAGCGCGATCACACCGCCATGCACGGCGGTGGGTGGCCCGTTGTAAGGCGCATCGAAAACATGGGCGGCATGCATCTGCTCGCCGTCGAAGTCGAAGCGGATGGGCGGAGCCACCCCGTTGAGCGGGCCGATCACCGGGCTATAGGGAAAGAACTCTGCAGGGTCGTTCGTGTCACGCGCTGCGTTCGCAGTTAGATCGGCCTCATGCATGATGAGCCGCCGCTGTTGATAGGGACCTTGGTAGTCATAGGAAGCGAGGCGATCGACGAGAGCGGCCACGTCGCTTTTGACATCCCGCAGCAGCTGTCTCGGTGCGCGGGTCTTCCGCAGTCGACTCGTCAATTGGCGTACGCTGGCGACTGCGGCTTGCAGCGCCTCGAAATCGGGCTCTTGTTCGTCCAGCTCTCTGCTCAACTCTTCACTCAACATGGTTCTTACGGGTCGCGCCGCACGATAACGCGTTCGTTTGCGAGTAGCCGCCGGCTAGCGGATGTCAAATCCATCACAATCTCGCCTGGTGGCGCGTTCCCGAATCCTTCGGGATCCTGATACTTCGCCACGGCGGACACACTCGAAATCCGCGACGGGATTGTCAATGTATATTGGTTACGACGAAAGCCAGGAAGACCTTCGACAAACGCTTCGTGCCTACTACGCCGAGCTGCTCACGCCCGAGATCAGGGGTGAGCTCGCGCGTGGACACGGCGTGGGACCGACCATGCGCAAGGTCGTCCGTCAGATGGGCAAGGACGGATGGCTCGGCATCGGTTGGCCCACCGAGTATGGAGGGCAGGGGCGTTCGGCGATCGAACAATTCGTGTTTTTCGATGAATCGATGCGGGCACGTGCACCGGTTCCGATGCTGACCATCAATACCGTGGGACCGACGATCATGAACCGGGGAACCGAAGCGCAGAAAAATTTCTTTCTGCCCAAGATCCTCGCGGGCGAGATCCATTTCTGTATCGGCTACAGCGAAGCGGGGGCCGGGACGGATCTCGCCTCGCTGACCACTCGTGCCGATCCGGAGGGTGATGATTACATCATCAATGGTCAAAAGCTTTGGACGAGTTTGGCGAGCGATTCCGATTATTGTTGGCTGGCGGTTCGAACGGATCAGGAAGCCGCCAAGCATGATGGCTTGTCGATGTTCCTAGTCGACATGAAGAGTGCGGGTATTCGAATCGATCCCCTCGAGCTGCTTTCAGACCACGACATCAATGCCGTCTTTTTTGACGATGTGCGAGTGCCCGCAACAAATCTGGTGGGTGGACTCAACAAGGGTTGGAGACTGATCACGAGCCAACTCAATCATGAGCGCGTCTCTCTTTGCGCGCCCGGCATGATCGAGGGTGCCTATGAATCGGTCCTTCAGTGGGCGAAGGAAACCAGGGATAGCGACGGTCAGAGGATCATCGACCAGGAATGGGTTCAGACGAATCTCGCGAAGGTGAAGGCCGGCCTTCATGTGCTGCGCTTGATGAACTGGAAGATCGCCTGGGCGAGCAGCGCCGGAATGAAAGTCAATCCCGCCGATGCCTCGACCATCAAGGTCTACGGGACCGAATTTTTTCTCGACGCCTTTCGGTTGATGATGGAAGTCATGGGACAGCACGGCTATCTGCGCCGCGAGAGTGATCAGGCCATCGGCGAGGGCATCGTCGAAACCCTCTACCGCGGCCTGCTGATTCTGACTTTCGGCGGCGGTACGAATGAAATTCAGCGCGATCTGATCGGTCTATTCGGACTTGGTCTCCCGCGTCTCCCACGAATGTAAGGCGACGGCGATATGTTTCGAATGATCACAATATTCCTCAAGCCGTCACGGACGGAGACCTCCAAATGAACTTTGCCTACACCGACGAACAGCAAGCGATCTTCGATCTCGCCGGACAGATTCTTTCTGAGGCGACACCACCCGCTCGGCTACTCGAAATCGAGAACTCATCTGGACCGCGCTTCGATCCCGACCTCTGGAAGAAACTGGGCGAGGCGGGACTCGTTGGTGTGGCTATCCCCGAGCAATATGGGGGAGGTGGATGCGGATTCGTCGAGGTCGCTGGCATCATGGAACAGATCGGGCGTACCACCGCGCCGATTCCCTTCTTTGAAACGGCGGTACTCGGGGCGATGGCCGTCTGCGAATTCGGATCCGAGGCGCAGAAAAATGCCATCCTTCCGGCGGTCGCCGAAGGGAAGCGAATTCTCACCGCGGCCATCGTCGAAGCCGAAGCGCCCGTCGAGCGTCCTGTAGCGACGGCGCGACGCCTTTCATCAGAAGAGGGCTGGCGGCTCGACGGCGTCAAGGCATTCGTGCCCGCTGCCGAAATCGCCGACCAGATTCTCGTCTCTGCCTCCACCGAGGAAGGTCCGGCTCTGTTCATCGTGGACCGAGCAGCCCCCGGCGTTGTCCTCGAAGCGCTCTCGACCACCAGTCGGATGCCCGAGTCCATGATGACCCTTGATGGCGTCGTGGTGGGGCCAGACGCATATCTTGGCCAGCCAGGGCAAGGTCAGGACATGATTGCCTTTATCGACCTGCGTGCGAATGCCGCACTCTGCAATCTCGCCCTCGGCGTGTGTGAGGCGGCTCTCGAGATGACGGCTGAGTATTCGAAGACGCGCAAACAATTCGACCAACCGATCGCGATGTTTCAGGCCGTTTCACATCGCGAGGCCGACGCCTACGTCGATACCCAAGCCATTCGGTTGACGGCGCTCGAAGTCGCCTGGCTGATCTCGGTCGGGCGGGATGCGCAGCAGGAAGTCGCCATGGCCAAGCATTTTGCCAGCGAGGCAGGATATCGAGTGACTTTCTCGGCACAGCATATTCATGGCGGAATCGGAGTGGATCGCGAGTATCCGGTTCATCGCTACTACGTGTATGCACGCCATCTGGAACTAACGTTAGGCGGATCGAGTCACCACCTGAGGCGTCTTGGTAAGCTGATCGCCAACGAAGCGGCCTAACAGGCTTCGTCGCATGCGAAAGATCGGGCTTACTCGCCCTGTCCGTTTCTCGTCAGGAAGTCACGAATCAGCCATTGCGAAATGCTGACGTTTCCGGGAAATGCGGTGGGCATCGCGTCCGCGGCGAACCACCCGGCTTCGACGATTTCTTCTCCGTCGATCGCGATCTCGCCTGCGTCATAGGTCGCCCGAAATCCCAGCATCAGCGAATTAGGGAAGGGCCAGGCCTGGCTCGCAAAATACTCGACATCCTTTACGACAATCGAAGTTTCCTCGTGGACCTCGCGGATCACGGCTTCTTCTGCGCTCTCCCCTGGCTCGACGAATCCTGCCAGGACGCTCATGATCCCGGCCGGGAAATGTGGTGAGCGCGCCAGAAGAATTTGATTGTCTTTCTCGACGGCCACGATCATGGCCGGGGCCAATCGGGGGTAGGTTGGAATTTTGCATTTCGGACAACTTCGGGATCGGTCCGTCTCGGAGAGTTCTGTTGGCTCGGCGCAGACGCCACAGAATTGATGCGTGCGGTCCCACTCCACGATCTGCACAGCGCGGCCCGCGAGCGCATGCATCATCTCGTCCAGCGATCCGAAGAGCGTGCGGAGGTCTGCGAAGCGAAAGCCCTCCGCCGTGGCGGCGTCGCCGGGCAATTCGGCGGAATAACAATGTCGCCCATCGAGATGGCCAAGATATTGGGTTCGCACTGCCTCGAGGCCCTGCGCGTCGATGTCCGTGACGCTCGGCAAGGCGAGTTCGCTGGTCACCAGCAACTCGCGACCGCGAAAGGCGAAGAGGACTGGGTTTTCGCCCGGACTCTCTGGGGATTTATGATGGGGGACGAAGGGCAGTGGAAACGGACTGGGATCGGCCATGCCATCAGGCTACCGGAATTGGGAGCCTTCCACCGGTCTCAGGGTCCGATCGCGGTGTGGCCTCGATTTCTGTGTTGCGTCGCGACAGGCCGGGCCTGGGCCGGTGGTCCAGGGGGTCGATAAGTCCGCCATGCAGTCTGCCGCTGATGCGCGAATTTGGTGATCTCGCGCGAAAGCGTGTGGGCGTCGGCGTGACTCCGCTCCAATACCAGCGCTACCTCGATCTCCGAAGTCGAATGGGTCGCCGATTTTCGGACAAAGGTGAAATTCGAGAGCAGGGCGGGAATCGGCGCGCAAAGCCACCGAGCGTGACAAGACTCGTCGTTCCCTATATCAATCGCGCGGCACTGATTTCGTCCATCATTGAAAATATCAAGCCCGCTGGATTTCTGGTGAACACGCCTTTCGCCGCGGAGATCGGAACGCGCTTTCTCGTCAAAGTGTCACTCGACCAGGAGGGGGAGTCGGCGGATTTCCCGGGGTGCTCTGACACTTTCGGCGGCGAGCATGGGGATGAGTCTCAAGATCGAAAAGATGAATCCGGCCCAGAGCGCCGGTGTCTCGAAGATCTTCGCCCGAAGTCTTGGCTGTCTCTCGGCTGCCCCGGGCTTTTCGGCCGCCCCTACATCGCTCGTGCGGCGGCTCTGATACCTTTTCTAGAATTCTTCGCAGACAACTTGATCGAAATGTAGGGAGAGGGAATCCGAGATGGGCACCGCGAGTCGAGTTCGGATTTTGATTCTCCTGCTGATTTTTGCGTTCGGCGTCTATTTCGTTTCCGGCCGCTTCTCTTCTTCTGCGAAGGTCGAGATCGTGGCGGGCAGCACACTGATTATCGAACTCGGTGGTTCGTATGTCGAAGCTCCGGGCGCCTCTCCACTCGCACGATTGGCCGGGGACTCGTCGCGACCCTTTATCGGTCTGCTCTCGATGTTTGGCCTCGCCGAGCGCGACGATCGGTTGTCGACGGTCGTGCTTCGGATTCAGCCATTGGATCTCGGCTGGGGAAAGGCCGACGAAATTCGCGAAGCCATCGGCCGCTTGCGTGACAAGGGAATACTCACCGTCGCGCATCTCGAAATCCAAACCTTCTCGGCCAACAAGGAACTCTTCATCGCGAGCGCGGCCGACGAAATCTACGTCGCGCCCGGAAGTGCCGTTCCCCTGGTCGGTATGGCCGCGGAATATCTTTTTCTCGGCGCGTTCTGGGAAAAGCTCGGGGTCGAATTCGAAGTCGCTCGCGCCGGTCGCTACAAGAGTGCAGTCGAAACTTTTACCGAGACTACGATGTCGGCTGCGTCTCGGGAAATGGCCAACTCGCTGCTCGATGACACTTTCGATCGCTTCGTGGCAGCTCTGGCTACTGGTCGTGGCAAGACCACTGATGAAGTCATTCAGGCCATCGATGCCGGACCGGTTCGCAATCAAACACTTGAAACCATGGGCCTGATCGATGGCGAATTGCATTTCGATCAATTGCTGGATCGATTGGGCGAGGACGTGGTCACGCATGTGGACTATGCGCGCATCGATCCCGGCGATCTGGGATTCGAGGCCCAGGCCGAGTTTGCGCTGATCTATGGGAGTGGGACCGTGGTGCAAGGCAGCTCCGGTGGCTCTCCCTTTAACTCGACGCCGGTCTTCGCCTCCGAGACGACTTCCCAGGCCATTCTGGATGCGGCGGAGGATCCATCCATCTCAGCGATCGTGTTGCGCATCGATAGTCCGGGCGGCTCCGCGCTTGCGTCGGAACTCGTCTGGCGCGCGATTGGACGTGCTCGTGCAATGGGAACGCCGGTGATCGCTTCGTTCTCGGACGTGGCCGCATCCGGGGGCTATTACGTTGCCGCGGCGGCGGATGTGATCGTTTCGGATCCCGGGACTCTGACTGGATCGATTGGTGTTTTCGCATTGCGGCCAACCATCGGCGGACTTCTCGACAAGCTCGAGATCGGTATCGATTCACTCACCCGTGGTCGACATGCGGATTTTCTTTTGTCGAGCAAGCCGCTCTCGGAAGCCGCGCATGCCCGACTGCAAACCTCGGTCCTCGATACCTATCAGCTTTTCCTGACGCGGGTGGCCGACGGTCGTGGCCTGACGACCGAAGCCGTCGACGCGATTGGGCAGGGGCGAGTCTGGACCGGTCGGCAAGCGCTCGAACAGGGGCTGGTGGACGAATTGGGCGGACTCCATACCGCCATCCGCCGAGCCAAATTGGAGGTCGGTCTCGAAGCGACCACGGATGTCTACATGATCCCGTTTCCGAAAGAACGCTCACTCACCGATCAACTCGTCGAGGCTTTTCAGCTGACTCTGGTCGAAGCGGCGGCTCCCGGCCTCCAGAGCCTGGATTGGACGGCGAAACTTCCCGGCCCGCTGAAGCGCATCGCGGCCTGGACCCGAGATCTTCCGAGCGGGACCCCGCTGCTGATCCCACCGGTTATGATCGAGATCCGCTAGCCCCACTCCGGGAACGGCGAGATAGGGATCTGCTTTGGCAAACCTGAAGACCGAAGACGGCGTTTCGATCTACTACGAACATCATTTGCCTGAGAATGGCGGTGGCCCCGCAGACGTCGCTGATTCCGCCTCCAAGCCCACCGTGATCTTCTCCTGCGCGTATTGCACGACGCATGAGAATTGGAGAGGCCAGGTAGAACCGCTGGTTGCGGCGGGTCATCCGGTCGTGCTTTGGGATCTTCGCGGTCATGGCAATTCCGGATCGCCCGAAGGACCCGATGACTATTCGATCGAGTGGGTCGTTGCGGATCTTTACGCAGTGGCCGAGGCCACCACGCCTGGACAACCATTTGTGGCAGCGGGCCTTTCATTCGGCGGACTCGCGTCGCTTCATTTCGCCGTTCGACATCCGGATCGAGTCGCCGCACTGGCCCTGATCGACGCGGGACCCGGGTTTAAGAATCCCGAAGCCGCTGCGGGGTGGGCAGCGCAGGTCGAGCGTACGGCCAACTTTCTCGAGACTCGTGGCCTGAAGGATTTCGTCGAAGGCCGGGCGGGCACAACCTGTATCGGCGCCAAGTCGGAACTTCCGGCTGCGCGCGCGGCGGCTGCTGCGATCTGCGCGCAGTCGGTGCCCGGTCTCGCCCGCTTCGGTCGCGAAGTTTCCGGTCTCGCGCCCTCGGTCATCGATGACCTCGCTAGCCTCGACATGCCCGCGCTCGTCGTCGTTGGGGAAAACGACAAGCCATTCCTACGTGCAGCAGAGGTCATGGCGGCCAAGCTCCCCCGTTCTCATCATGTCGTCATCGCCGGGGCCGGCCATATCGTGAACATCGAAGAGGCCGAGATCTTCAATCGGGAGATGCTCGACTTTCTCTCGACGCTTACGGAAGTTGGTTCCGAGGCGGGGGCCTGAATGGCCGACCTTTTGGCAGCCTTGACTGCAACCTGAGCGCTCCTCGTCGGTTGAGATTTGTAGCGGAGGTGAAATGCAGAACGATGATCCGGATGTCCGGCTCATGATTGCGTTTCAGGCGGGCGACGAAGCTGCGCTTCCGGATCTCTATGGCCGCTGGGCAGGGCCCCTATTTCGCTATTTGGAGCGAATAGTGGGCAACAGGGCAATGGCAGAAGATCTGGTTCAAGACGCATTGACCGGAGCCAATAGGGAGATCGTTCAGCGATGAGTGATTCGACGATTCGGTTTTCTGTCGACCGAAGCCGATGTGTGATCTGCGGTGGACCGAACGATTGCGCACTCGCGGGAGCAGACGCAAACGGCGACAAGAGAGATGCCCCCTGCTGGTGCGTTGAGGAGACCTTTCCCACGTCATTGCTCGACGTGGCGAACGCACGGGACGGTGGGGCGAGCTGCATCTGTCGGCATTGTCTGGAGAAAGACGTTAGCGCGATCGACGCTGCGGATCGGGCAATGGATCCACGTTAGTTCTGGTTGCCATCCTCTGCGATTCGTCGGGCTTCCCGCAGCCCTCCTGAAACATGTCGCGCATTGAGTCCAATTCGACGCATCAGATCCGCAAGGTGTGCGCTCTTGAGACCGAATTCGCAGTACAGGACGTAATTCTGGCTGGGGTCGAAGGAGCCGTAGGCACGGAGCGCGTTGGAAAAGTCCAAGACGAGAGAATCGGGGTAGTGCCAGGTATCGAAGGCTGCCTTCGTGCGCAGGTCGATGACCGTATCCGTGCTCTGGATCTCGCGGGTGCGGAGGTCTTCGTCGTCCCACAGAGAGAGATCGAGATCGGCCAGCATGAATTCACTGCGGCTTTCGAGTGCTTCTTCCAGAACCCGCGGATCGAGCTTCGCTTCTTCTTCGAGAATGTCAGCGAGTCGAGCGTTGGTCGCCGGTTTGCTCGGCACGATCGCGCAATACTCGCCGACCTTGGCGGAGAGGTCGTGGGTGCCCACGACCTTCGATTCGGCGATGATCTCGTTCTTATTATTTCCGACGAGCGGCCGGAGAATCGGTAGGCGCGCGCCGTACTCAATGACAGTGAGGTTCTGGAGCGTCTGCGAGGAGACCTGGCCGATGGCCTCTCCCGTGATGATGGCGGCGGCGTCGTAGCGCCCGGCGACGGCTTCGGCGGCGCGAAGCATCATCCGTTTGAGAATGATCTGCCAATATCGCATGGTGACCTTGGCCTGGATCTCTCGGCTGACCGGATCGAATTCGATGGCATGAAAACGTGGCCGCGTTCCCGATTGCCAATCGTCGGCGAGTTTCTTCGCGATCGTCAGGGTTTCGAGTTGATGGGTCCGGCCGCCGAGGTTGCAGAAGACGTAGTCGAGGGCGACGCCACGCCGAAGCATTCGCCAGGAAGCAACCGGTGAATCAAAGCCACCCGAGAGAAGACTGACTGCGCGACCTTCGGTGCCGAGTGGCAGGCCACCGGCCGCTCTCTTGCTGGCGCTGAAGAAGTAGGCGTGATGGGCGTCGACCTCGACGAAGACCGTGGCTTCCGGGTTGGACAGGTCCACGCGAGAGGCGAAGGGACGCAGCGCCTCGCCTAGTTCTCTCTCGATGTCCGGGGACCGAAGCGGCACTTCGTTTCGGTCTCCGACCCGGCGTGCGCGAATCGCAAAGCGTTTGTCGCGAACGAAGTCCTCGCCAAAAATCTTTCCGGCTCGGACCACGTCTTCCAGGGTGGACCACTCTTCGACATGGGTGAGCGAGACCGACTCGACACCGAAGATGCGCGCCATGCGCGTGACGATTTCTTCGTCCGAGGGACCGGCACCGTCGGGGGGGCTCTCGTCGAGTTCGACGAAGATTCGGTTTCGATCTCGCGTGACCTTCGCTTTTCGCCCGCTGGCCTTGATGGAGGCTCGCAGGTTTTCGATGAGTCGCGATGTCATGCGTCGCCGTGTCGCATCGGCTTTGGTCGTGAGGTCGCCGCTGAAACGGAGCAGGAGTAGTCGTGACGCGGCACCGCCGGTAGGGGATTTGTCCTGGGTGTTCAGGGGAAGTTCCAAAGCGTTCTCCGTAGGGAAGCGGGCTGAACGGGCGAATGGGTTCTCTTGATCGAATCGGTGATCTAGCTGTGATCCGGCCCAAAGCCTCGTGTCGGCCACCAATTGATGGCCTGGATGGTCGCCGCGCTCGCGAAGAACACATGATAGACCAGTAAGCGATCCGAAGGGGTCGAAACTGTGGCGGTGCCGAGACCCTCGGCGGACCGGAGTCCGAGCTCGAGGCCGATGCCAGCGATGAGCGGTGCGATGGCCGCGACCATGCCGACGCTGACAGCGGCGGCGACCAGTATTCGTGCCGGGGATTCGACCGGCGTCAATCGAAAGAGCACGTGGGTATCGGCCATTCCGAAACCCGCAGACAACATTCCGTAGAGAAAGAAGAAGAGCAGCGCGCCGGCGAATGCGTTCTCTCCGCTCGTGGATAGCACCAGGAGCGAAAGTGTGAGCGCGGCGAGACCGATCGAAGTCCCTCGGAACACGATCGCGGCGCCATGTCGATCGATCACGCGACCCCAGAAATACAGCGACACGAGTCCGCCCGAAAAACTCGCGATGGTGGTCGAGAGCAGCGCCGCTTCGGAAAAGCCGATTTCGCGTCGCAGCATGACAAGTGCGAAGGGCAGGACGGATGCGCGGAGTGCTTGACCGGTGGAGACCGTCGTCAAGAGTCGTCGTAGCGGTGGGCTGTTGCGAACGAGTGCAAAGGCTTCACGGACCCGGATGCCCTGACCGGTGAGTTCACTTCGCTCCGGCATTCCCGAGATGATCAAGAATCGCAGGATGCCCAGAGCCAGAATGACGCCGAAGAGCGGTGCGAAGTCGCCGGGCGCTCGTGAGAGCCAGAGCGCTGCGCCGAAGTAGAAGAAGATCAGCGTGAGATGCCAGCCCGAGCGCAGTAGTCCGAAGAAGCGACCAATGCGGGCCGGATCGACATAGGCGCGCAGTATCGGGAACCAGACCGTATTGCCGATACTGATTCCCGCGGCGGCCATCCCAAGAGACGCGAAGGCAAGCCATGCCGGCCATAGCGCGCCGGCCTCGGCGGCTTCGCGCAGCGGGGTGAACGCGAGTAGGGGCAGCATGCCCAGCACGGCCAGGAGATGTCCGCGCAGCAGGATCGTACGCTTGGGGATACGTGCGACGCGTCGAAGCGTGGGGAGTTGGAGCAGATTGGCGCCGGTCTTGAGGGCGCTCTGACCCCCGACCATCGATTCGCCCGCTCCGAGGGCGAGTAGCGCAATCGTCGGAAGGTGCTCTGTGAGCGCTATGGCGAAGGCGTTTCCGGCTGGATGGCTCGCGATGGCAAGCCGGCGCCCGCGCGCACGTTGTGCCTTTGAAAGTGGTTCGATCGACGTAGGACTGGCTGGATTCTCCCGATTCCGCGACTCGATTTTCGGCCCCGCCGTGCTCGTCATTAGACCCAGTCCCCTAATTCCGCGTGGTCCCTCCACGCAGGTCGTGCGATGAGGCATCATAACCGGCGATGAATCGCCTGCGACTCTACCGACTCCTCATGGGCACCCTGGGCGTGGCTATCGGCCTCTTTGGTCTCAGCCTGGTCGCGACGTTCTTCATGTATCAGCGACCCGGATCGATCCCGACAATTCCGACGGGACCCGTCGGACATTATTTCGTTGCCTTCTCGGGCTGTGCTCTTCTGGGTTGGTCCGGGGGCATGATCGGCGCGGCACGGGATCCTCTCTCGTCGCGATCGATCGGGACGATGTCGGCGTTCGTCTTGGCTTTGATGGCCGTGATTCGAATGGTCGCTTGGATCATCGGTGACTATTACGTCTGGCTCGGAAATCTACCGCGCACGGAGGCCAGCGCCTTTCTCCTCATTTCCCTGGCACTCGTTTGGCTTCGCCCGACGGTTGCTGAGAGTCGAGCAGCGAACGGTGCATAATCAGGTGCCGAGTCAACGCCTAACATTCCCGCCTCGCAAGCGGAGATGCACGTGATGTTTTCTCGGGGTCGGTTCGATCGTGATTCGAATCAGGGGAGTATTGAATGATTCTGCGCAGTCTCGCCACGCTCGTGCTGATGGGTCTGCTGGGCTTGAACCTGGGGCTCCCAACGAGTTCGATGACCTATCGCGGGTCTGAAGACAAAATCCGAAACGACGTGACAAGTGAGCTGTTAGTCGGGCAGAGTCTTCCCCCGCTCGGACTCATCGATTTCGACGGCCAGTCCGTGACGAGAGAAGATCTTCTGGGACATCGTGTTCTGATGACCTTCGAACGCAGCGTGGATTGGTGACCCTATACCAAGGCGCGGCTCGTGGAGCTGCGAGAAGCATTCGACGCGACGCCGGATTTGCGGATTGTCTGGGTGATGTCTGGGGCACAGATCAACGAGCGTACCCGGGTCTTCATCGACGAACTGGGTCTGGCTCAGCGGATTCTTTTTCTGTCTGATCCCAAGAGTCGACTGATTACGGAGCTGGGCATTCTGAAGGAAGCTCCAGAGAGCATCGAGATTGGGGTCCCGCACCCCACAACGCTTGTGCTGGATCGGACCGGAACGATTCAGTTCGTCGATGTCCGCGAGAACTACCATTTCTGGCTGGATCCAAAGGCAATGTCAAAAGTACTCGCGCGCCTCGAATGAGGTGTGTTGGGGGTCACTCAATTCGAGTCGCATTTCGAGCTGCAAAGTCGCATCCCCCGATTCTCGACTGGTTGCCGGGCGCCCGAATCGGTTCTTACGGGCTCGGGCAGGTTGCAGGAGCGGCCATGAGCCTCCATTATCTAAAGAACCCGCATGGACGTGTGGAGCGATGGTTTTCTTCGAATTGAATGAATGTTCGAGTGACCGATAGCGATCCGAAACTGGGATCAAGACTGAACAGATCGATGTGCCGGTTCGTCGTGCGAATATCGCGGACTGGAACTCGTCAAGCGCCAGGAGGCAATGACCAAGTTATGATGCGACGATTTAATATTTCGAAGGGCCGACGACCGGTTCAAATTTTTCTCGCGGTGATGATCGCATTCTTGTTCACCGTCGGCTGCGCATCGACCCCGGAGCCGGTCGAAGAAACCGTTGACGCCGTCGATAGCGAATTCAACGATGCCTCGAATTCGGCTTCGGTTCCGGATACGACTGTGGCCGATACGAACGTTTCAGGTGCGTCGCTGAGTATTGCTCCGGTCTACTTTGATCTCGATGAATTCGAGATTCAGTCCGAGTACGAGTCGATTCTCGGCACAGCGGGGACCGCGCTCATAGAATCCGGCGCGACGATCGTGATCGAGGGCCATTGTGATGAACGCGGCTCCGATGATTACAACGTTGCCCTCGGGGAGCGTCGGGCCGGCGCGGTTCGCAACTACCTCTACAACCTGGGCGTTCCGATGAGCCAGATGTCGATCGTGAGCTACGGCGAGGCTCAGCCCGCCGTCAGTGGTTCCGGCGAGACGGCCTGGCAGCTGAACCGACGCGCGCAGTTTCAGGTCCGCTAACTCACGAGTTGGCGCCACGAAGACGACCGAACCGGCGAACACCTCGAATGTGTTCGCCGGTTTTGTCGTTCTGGGCCCGCGTGAAAGCGTCGCCGGCGCAAAGTGAACTCTCGGATACGCTTGGCTGTGGTCGGGTCGTGGTGATAACGTATTGCCCCAGACAAAATCACAGTCTGAAACCGATACTCAAATCTGTTTCAGTTCAATCGAATCCTGCAGTCGAAGGCAGGACCAGCAAAGATGGAGGTCCCTCATGCCCCTTCACGGCGGAAAACTCGCAGCCAAGGCTCTCAAGGAGGCTGGCGTCGAAGTCATTTTCACGCTCTCCGGCGGACATATCATGGCGCTCTACGATGGTTGTATTGATGAAGGCATCAAGATCGTCGACGTCCGACACGAACAGGCGGCGGTTCATGCCGCGGATTCCTGGGCACGCTGCAATCCCGGCAAAATCGGGGTGGCCGCAATCACGGCGGGTCCCGGCGTGACCGACGGTGTCACCGGAATTGCAAATGCCTGGCGGGCGAATTCGCCGATCCTCATCTTTGGCGGTCAGGGTCCTTTCGAAAATCTACGCCGTGGTTCGCTGCAGGAGATGGATCACCTGGGCGTTGTCCGGCCCATCACTAAATACTGCGACGCGATTTATGAGACCAAGCGAATCCCCGAGTACATCGAGCTCGCCGTTCGTCATGCGGTGTCGGGAATTCCCGGACCCGCCTATCTCGAAATCCCCATGGACATCTTCATGGGTTCCGTCGAAGACGAGGATGTCTTCATTCCGAAGATTCGAACCCAGCCGCCGCGCTTGTCGCCGGATCAAGTAGAGATCAAGAACGCGATCGACATTTTGCGGACATCGGAAAGGCCGATGTTGATGGCCGGAACCAGCGTGAAATGGTCGCATGCAGGACCGGAGATGAATCGCTTCATCACTGAGACCCATATCCCGACTTACACAAATGGAATGGGTCGCGGCAGCGTCCCCCCGGATTCCCCGGAGTTTCTGAGCCGATCGCGTCGTGATGCACTTCAACAAATCGACTGCATCATCCTCGCTGGAACGCTGCTCGATTTCCGAATGCGTTTTGGGCAGACAATTCCCGCGAACGCCAAAATCATCCAGCTCGACATGGACGCGACATTGATCGGACAGAATCGTCAGACCGATGTTCCCCTGGTTGGCAATCTGGCCTGTAGTTTCCAGGGGCTGCTCGACGAGATGAAGAGTCAGAGTGTTCAGCTCGACTTCTCGGGTTGGCGTGATGAGCTCCGCCAGATCGAAGTGGCCGCAGAAGCTGAGGTCGAAGCCAAACTCAACAGTGACGAAACGCCGATCGATCCCCAGCGGATGTGTCGCGAGGTTCGCGATTGGCTCGAAACCCTCAACGATCCCATCGTCATCGGAGACGGTGGCGATATCGTGGCGACCGCCGCGAAGATCCTTCCGGTTCGCAAAGAAGGCGCTTGGATGGATCCCGGGCCGCTCGGCACGCTCGGCGTGGGCATGCCTTTTGCGCTGGCTGCTCAGTTGGCACATCCGGATCGCGCAGTCGTCATCATATACGGCGATGGTTCCTTCGGCTTCAACGGAATGGAATTCGATACCGCCGTCCGCTTTGGACTTCCGATCATCGGAATCGTCGGCAACGATGGTGCTTGGGGGCAGATGATGCGTCCGCAGGGCGCTCTCTATGGCTGGGATCGACTTGAGGGCGTGCTGCTCAATCGCACTCGCTACGACAAGGTCGTCGAAGCTCTCGGTGGATATGGCGAGCATGTCACCGAACCCGATCAGCTGCGACCGGCCTTTGAGAGGGCGAAAGCCTCTGGACTCCCGGCGCTGATCAATGTCGATATTCGACAAGACCGTGAGTACAAGGGCGGAATCTACGTCTAGTCGAGGTTCTGAAGGCAGGCAGTTGAAGCAATGAAGGAATAGGGGGAGCGACTTGGTGCTTCGAGTTGAGCGCCGTGATCCCGCGTCGATGGGGCTCGCGCTCAAGGCCTTGGGTCCCTGGCTGGCCGATGTTGGCCCCGTTGCCTTCGTGGATTTCGAAACGACCGGCCTACCCGCCAGTCGTTCTTCGGAGATTCTCGAGATCGGGATCCTGCTTCTCGACCCGGACGAAGGAATGCCTGGTGTCGCCAGTACGCTCCTTCGTCCGAGGCGTGCCGTGCCGCCTTTCGTCACTCGGCTCACCGGAATCGTTGACGAGGATGTTCGAACCAAGCCAACGCTTTCGATGGTGCGTGATGACGTTCGTGAGATGTTGGGCGGTCGTCTGCTGATCGCTCACCAAGCCGAGTTCGAGCGAAGTTTTCTCGAGCGGGAGATCCATGCAGACTTCGGCTCCGTTGCCTATCTCGACACCCAGGAGATCCTGGCCTTCACGCATCCCGACGCGCCGGATCTTCGACTCGAAACTTTTACGAGACTTTTGCTCGGCCGAGAAGAACGCCATCGAGCGCTCGAGGATGCCATCGATGCGGCCTGTGTTCTCGCGGTGCTGGCCGAGGGCGCGAGCTCCGGAGTGCGCCGCTATCGAGAAGCCAGGAGAATCTTTGATCGACATCTGGATCACTCGCCGTGGCGTGCACTGCTTTCGCCCGGAACCCCCGAAGCGCCGAGTGTCTCGGATGCCGATTTCGAATTTGTTCAATTTGCGCAGCAGACCTCGGCGAAGAATTCGAATGACCCCGGTACGGATTCGCCCGATGTAGAAGAAGAAGCCGATCGACGATTTCTCGAAATTGGTGAGAGCAGCGAAGAGCCGGTGCCTTTCGAGGTGGATGCGATCCTTGACGCGTTGTCCGATCAAGAACGCGGCGAACGGCATTTCCCCGGCTATCGAGTGCGCGAGGAGCAGCTCGAGCTTACTCGGGAATTCATCCGGGTATTGGCGGATGGTGGCGTTGCGCGGCTCGAGGGGGGGACCGGGGTTGGAAAATCTCTCGCCTATCTGACCGCGGTCATTCCCTTTGCGATGGAGAATGCTGCGAAGGGCAATCGGGAACCCGTCGTCCTGTCGACGCGCACGAAGCTTTTACAGGATCAGTTGTTGCGAAAAGATATCTCGGCGGCCGCACGCTTTCTTGGCTATCCGGAGCTGCGTGCCTTGTCGATCAAGGGGCGAGCCAATTATATCTGCGAGCGCAGACTTTCGGATGTGTTAGGCGAATCTCAAGACATCGCGCTCCAGCCCGAGCTTCGTTCGGACTATGCGCTGCTCGAGGCGTGTGCCCGAATTCGACCTCATGGCGAAGTCGGGACGGTTCCGGCAGCACTCTTGCGTACCCGGCCGAGGCTTCGGGAGTTATTGCGTGGAAGTGTGGCTGCTCGGGCTGAACAGTGTTCCCGAGAGCAATGTGCCTTCGAGCGAAACTGCCCCTTCGGCCAACATCGAAAGTCCCTCGGCAAGGCCCATGTCCTTGTCGCCAACCATGATCTGCTCCTTCGATGGCCACCCGACTATCCAAGCTTCTCCCATGTCATCATGGATGAGGGCCATGAGGTCGGCGGCGTCGCCGAAGAAGTCTACGCATTGCGTGTGCGGCCAGAGGACATTTTTGAGCGGCTCGACGAACTCTTCGGGCAGCCTGTCCGTCACGGGCAGAGACGTTATGCGACGACGGGATTGGTTGGAGAGCCGGTGGGCCGCGGCGACGAGAAGGCGCTGAATCAGAATCGACGAGATTTGAAGTTGGAACTCGCTGGCCTTGGGCGGACGATGGCGGATCGGGCAGACGCCTTTGGGTCTGCGGAGCTTCCGATGGATGCTGGCGAAAAATTTCCGACTGCTCGGAAACTCGCCGATGCGGCGGCGACTCGTCTGGATTCTCTCGCATCGCTGGCGGAGCGCGAAGGGCCGGCGAGGCGAATGGTGGCTCAGGAAAATTCCAAGGGTGTGGCGATCGCACCGACACGAGACGATGATGCCGAAGCGGAGGCGACGCACGCGATCGAAGTTCATGCGGAAGCGCTTCGCTCGGCTGCGCACGGGCTGCGGACGGCGTTTGGCTCGGACGACAATCAGAGCCACGAGTATGTGGGCGCCTTCGAGAGCCTCGAGACACCTTACGACCGATGGGTGCTGGTCTTGCGTCCGGTCGCACCGGGCGATGCCTTTCGTGAACAATTTCTTGGTCGAGTCGAAAGTCTGGCCGTTGTCTCGGCAACCCTGTTTATTGGCGGCGATGATTATGCGGCGCTCGGCGAAGTGGGTCTTGGCGCAAATGAATTGCCGGACAGTTGGAGCCGGACGGTCGGTTCGCCTTTTCCCTATGAGCGGGCGATGCGCGTGGTTGCGATCGAGAGCGATTCCGAGCTGGTCGAAGAAACGGCCCAGACTCTTGCCGTCCTAGCGCGAACACTGGGTGGGCGAACGCTCGGGCTCTTTACCAGTCTTGCGCGAATGCGCGAAACGGCGGATCGACTGACGACTCTTCTTGCGGGAGAGGGAATCGAAGTCTTGTTGCCCCGTCGGGCCGGCGATGATCCAGGTTCCCTGGTCGAGCAATTTCAGAAGGCGCGGGGGGGCGCAGTCCTTCTGGGAGCACGACGCTTTTGGCAGGGAATCGATGTGCGTGGCGACGATCTCCAGGCGGTCGTCATCGAGAAACTCCCCTTCGATGTCCCGACAGAGCTTCGACGGCGGCGAGACACGCGACTTCGCGAAGCCGGTGGGGATCCCTTCGTGCGCGCTTCGGTTGGGCGCATGCTGCTTCACCTCAGGCAGATGGCAGGCCGCTTGATTCGCAGTGAGACGGATCGGGGAATCGTCGTTATCGTCGACGCCCGCCAAGACCGGGGCTATTTTCGGCGACTCCCCGATGCCCTACCCGCGGGAACAAAGATTCAGATCGCCCCGCGTGAGGCGCTTCCGGAGATTCTCGGCGAGCTAGGGCTCGGTCACTGACGTCCAAACCGAGATCGTAAGCAACAGAACACGTCGATTTGGTTGCATTGACATAGACTGACTACCGGTCATGCTTCCCCTCGAATACGAATTTGGGTCGAAATTTTGCGAGAGATTTGCATTCTAGACCGGGATCTGCGGCTACTTTTCTTTCTTGAACCCCGTCAATTGCGGGGAATAGACCAACGTCAAAACGAGGCGAGCAAAGGTTGGGAGTCGGGCGGTTTCTGGAGACCGGATCGGGTCCAGGTAAATCCTTTTTGAGCGCTTTGTGCTGTTCCGATTTGCGGACCCAAGATTTGAGGACAAGGTCCACTCGCGAGTAGTATAAATGAGCAGATGTAGAGGGGCGGCATTGGAAGGTCCCCCGACATGATTTGATTTGGTCATGATGAAGTGACCGCTGTGACGTCCACCTTGGACGTACGTGAGCCGAGCTCATCTTGGCTGAGCAAGAACGATCTGAAGGGGACCCTTTTGGCGACGAGTACTTTTCCAAGCAATGAATGGGCGTTGATTCTCGGTGGTTCGAGCGGCTTTGGTTTGGCGACGGCCAAGCGGCTGGCTCATGGCGGTTTGAACATTTTGATCGTGCATCGGGATCGGCGTGGCGCAATGAAGAACATTCAGCCCCATTTCGACGAGCTGACGGCGATCGGTCCTGCCGTCCATATCTGGAATGCTGACGCGATCTCTGCCGACAAACGTTCGGAGACGATCGACTCGATCAAAGAGGCGATCGGGCCGGACGGCCGAATTCGTGTTCTCCTGCATTCGATTGCCTTCGGAAATCTCAAATTGATCGCGCCAGAAAAGCGGGAAGAGCGCACCGCGGGAGCCAATCTGGCCACTCGCCTTGGTGTCGAGCCAGCCAAGCTGACCGAAATTGCGGATGAACTCTTCGAAGCCGGGGAAGACGGCTTGCATCCCCTGACCTCAGCCCCCGTGTACCCGGATAGCTCGTATCTTGACGAAGAAGACTTTGGTCGAACAATTCTGGCGATGGGGACGAGCCTTCTCGGTTGGACCCAGGAGCTCTTCGCACGAGGCCTTTTCGCTGAGGATACGCGGATCTTCGGCCTGACGAGTGAGGGCAATGAAGTGGCGTGGCGAGGCTACGCGGCGGTCTCCGCGGCAAAGGTCTCACTCGAAGCACTCGCACGCTCGATTGCCGTCGAATTCGGTCCGCACGGTCTTCGCTGCAATGTCATTCAGGCGGGGGTCACCAATACTCCGGCCCTGCGCGCGATTCCCGGAAGCGATCAGCTGAAGAGCCAGGCCCGACTGCGCAATCCTGGCTGCCGCCTAACGACGCCAGAGGATGTTGCCGGCGTGATTTTTCTCCTGTCACATGATGAAGCGCGCTGGATCAATGGTGAGGTCATCCGCGTTGACGGCGGAGAACATATCTCCGGCGCGACACGCTGAGGGCTGACGAACCAGGTAGCACCTAAAACGCCTAACAGATCGAGATCGCGCGCGGCTAAGGGAAGAGTATTGAGCTTGAACATTTTGGGGATCGGTCACTTCCATCCCGAGAACGAGATCACTAATCAATTCCTCGAAGAGCTCGACATTGGAACCAATGACGAGTGGATCCTCGAGCGCACGGGAATTCGTAGCCGTCGAACGGCGCTGCCTCTCGACTATATTCACGAGACAAAGAATCAGGATTCTCGCGCGGCAATCGAGGCCGCTGAGATGTCGAATGCTGCGATGGGCGCGCGTGCTGCGGAGATGGCGCTGGGTCGCGCTGGGCTCACGGCGTCGGATGTCGGCCTCCTGGTCGGTGGCGGCTGTGCCCCTGATACCGTCTCTCCGGCGGAAGCCTGCAATATTGGCGCAGAGCTTGGTGTCGAAGCGGTGAGCCTGGACGTGAGTTCTGCTTGCTCGAGTTTCATCGCCGGGGTCTACATGCTCTCTTTGATGGATCCGTCAAAACTTCCTGAAGTCGTGCTGCTGGTCACGGCGGAGCCGATGACAAGAACCGTAGACTACACCGATCGATCATCGGCCGTGTTATGGGGTGACGGTGCATTGGCTGCCGTGTTGTCGACGCGGCATCGCGGTCGTGCCGCGCTGATTGGTCAGACTCTCAAGAGTGATCCCGCAGGCCATGACAAGGTGGTGGTTCCCCGACTTGGACATTTCTATCAAGAAGGGCGCACAGTTCAGACCTTCGCGATTCGAAAGACATCGGACCTCTACCAGAAGACGCGAGACGAGTTCGAAACACAGGATCGAGATCTTCATTTCATTGGCCACCAGGCCAATCTGCGAATGCTCGAGTCGGTCTGCAGGCGCTGCGAAATCACTGAAGACCGGCATCATTTCAATTGCGAGTTCTTCGGGAATACCGCAGGCGCGAGTTCGGGTGGTGTGATCTCCCAGAGCTGGGACAAGTGGACCTCGAAAGATGACCTCTCCGTCGTTGGAGTGGGTTCTGGCTTGACCTGGGGCAGCTATCTAATGCGTTTTCACGAGGACAACTAACAAATCATGTTGACCCATGCCGAATTTCTTGGCCGCGAAAAATTTGACAAGTCGGAACTTCTGGCCTTCGCCTACGGGCGACTGATCGAGGACCCGCCGGAGGCTTTTCGTGCGCGCCTCCCAACTCCACCGATGCTGATGGTCGATCGAATCGATCATATCAGCGCTGAGAAGAGTCGTGGAAAACTCAGCGCTGCGCGGGATGTTCATCTCGATGACTGGTTCTTTCAGTGTCATTTTTTGGATGACCCGGTTCAGCCAGGCTGTCTCGGCCTCGATGGCGTTTGGCAGATGCTGGGTTTCTATTGCAATTGGCGAGGCGGCGTCGGAACCGGGCGTGCGCTCGGCTGCGGGGAAGTCGAGTTCTTCGGTCAGATCCGGCCACACGATGGAACGATGCGTTACGAAATTCAGATCAAGCGATACACCGAACTGAAAAATGCCGGCGCTTCGATGGTGATCGGTGACGCGCAGGTTTTGATCGATGATGAGGAAATCTATACCGTGAAGGGCGCTCGAGTCGGGCTCTTTCAAGGGATCGACTATCCCGACTACCCATTCGAGAGCAAAAATTCTCATGGTGGAAGGAACGAACGATGAGCGATGAGTCGGTCGCCCCCGACGCCCCGGTCGCATTAGTCACTGGCGGTGGAACTGGAATTGGAGCGGCCTGTTGTCGGCGACTGGCTGGCGAAGGGTTTCGTGTCGCGATTCACTATCGGTCCAGCGAAGAAAAGGCCAAGAAGCTGGCTTCGGAACTCGATGGTGCCTTCACCGTCAAAGCCGATCTGACGGACCCGCGTACTCTCGATGCCCTGATCAAGGAATTGAAAGAGGTGGCGGGCCAGGTCGACGTTCTCGTGAATAATGCCGGTTACAACGAAAACGCACCGATGCTTGCGATGAAACTTGAACAATACGATGCCGTTGCCAGCGTGGCCCGAGGCACCTGGTATCTCACCAAGTTGATTTTGCGCCGCTTCATGCTGCGAAAGGGAACGGGCCGCATCATCAACATTTCGAGTGTTGTCGGTCATACCGGGAACCCAGGACAGGTTCCTTATACGATGGTCAAAGCTGGACTCGACGCATTTACGAAATCAGTCGCGCTGGAATTGTCTGGTCGCGACATTCTGATTAATTCGATTGCCCCGGGCTTCATCGATACGGAGATGACCGAAGATCTACCCGAAGAGGTCAAGGAAGCGATCCTGGCGAAGATCCCGATGGGACGGACCGGAAATGCAGACGAGATTGCGGATGTTGTGGCCTTTCTGGCCACCCGTGGCAATTACATCAATGGCAGCGTCCTGCATGTGAACGGGGGGATGTACGGTGGGTGACTGCCTCTCGATCGATGAAGTGATGGGAATGGTTCCGCAGCAGGAACCGTTTCGTTTCATTGACGAAATCCTCGAGCTAGACGCCGACCATATCGTCGCGCGTCATACCTTTTCAAAGGAAGCAGACTTCTATCGCGGTCATTTTCCCGGGAACCCGATTACGCCCGGCGTTATCCTGATCGAGACCGCGGCCCAGGCGAGCGTCGTAGCGTTCGGCATTTACCTCTACTCTCTAGAGACCTCAAGGGAGGACGTCGCGAAGTTGCTGACGATCTTCACAGACTGCAATATTGACTTCTCGGGAGCTGTCATGCCCGGTGATCGAGTTCAGACGACGGGACGACTGAAGTTCTTTCGTCGAAAGAAGCTGCGTGCCACCTTTGACATGACCCTCGACGATGGGACCATCGTTTGTTCGGGGGAGCTATCGGGGATGGGGGTGCCAAGGTGAGTCAAAACGATCAGACACAGGGATCGACTAACAACCCGTACAGCGATTCCCGTGGCAGGAAGCGGGTTGTCGTCACCGGAATTGGCGTGATCGCACCGAATGCCAATGGTGTGCCGGATTTTGAGATGGCTCTTCGGGAGGGCCGATCGGGCCTGAAGCATCAAGAGACGATGGTCGAAGCCAAATTCGGCTGTACTGTGGCGGGCACGCCCGAAGGCGTCGACGCGTTATGTGAGAAGACATTTACCGAAGAAGAGCTCATGGCGATGAACATGAATCATCGCTACGCGGGCCTGGCGGCGATCGAGGCCTGGCGCGATGCTGGACTCACAAGGCCGGCCGCTGATTCGGATGAGGTCTTTTGGGAGACCGGAGCGATCGTCGGAACCGGAATAGGCGGCATGGACACGATCGCCGAGAAGGTTGTCCCGCTCACGAATGCTGGCAAGATTCGACGGATGGGGTCGGTCTGCGTCGAGCAAGTCATGGCCAGCGGAATCTCGGCCCGGCTCTCCGGCCTGCTCGCTCTTGGCAACCAGGTCACCACGAATTCCAGCGCATGCAGCACCGGAACCGAAGCGCTCTCCATGGGAATGGAGCGTATCCGGGCAGGCCTGGCGGACCGGATGCTATGCGGGGGAGCGGAGGCGGCGAGTCATTATATCTGGTCGGGATTTGACGCCATGCGCGTTCTGAACCGGAAATCGAACGATGAGCCAGAAAAGGCGTCCCGGCCTCTTTCCGCATCTGCGGGGGGATTCATTCCGGGATCCGGTGGTGGCGTCGTGATGCTCGAGAGTCTCGAATCCGCGATCGCGCGGCGCGCACCGATTCGCGTCGAGCTTGCCGGTTCCGGACTCAACTGTGGTGGTCATCGAATGGGTGGCAGCATGACGTCTCCCAACCCGACGAGCGTGCAGCGCTGTATTGGCGACGCACTCGCGGATGCAAATATTCGCCCGGAGCAAGTCGATGCGATCAACGGACACCTCACTGCAACCGGGGCCGACCCCAAAGAAGTCGAGTCCTGGGCGCGAGCCCTGGAACGTGAGCCGGGATCCCTTCCGTCACTCACGGCGACCAAGAGCTTGATAGGTCACGCGCTGGGTGCAGCGGGCGGACTCGAGGCGGTGGCTTCGATTCTGATGGTCCAGCACGGTTTCGTTCACGCATCGATCAATTGCGAAGATGTTCACCCGGAAATCGAAAAGCATGCGGCGTCAATTCCGCATAGCACGATTGAGATGCCTGATCTCGATGTCCTAGTGAAAGCCGGGTTCGGATTCGGCGACGTTAATGCCTGTCTCGTTTTCAAGCGTTACAGGGAGTAGTCTGTCCCGGTAGAACCCGGCGATACCTTTTTTGTTTTAAAATCTGCAATGAAAGAAGGAGAGTGCAATGGAACAGTCGGAAGTGATGGAGCGCGTTGTCAAGATTCTCACGCCCTGGGTGAAAGATGAAACGGCGTTGGGCAAGGTCTCGATGGAGACGAATATTCTCGATGATCTGAAGGTGAACTCTGCACGGCTCGTAGATGTCGTGATCGCGTTCGAGGATGATTTCGACATCGAGATTGCAGATGAAGACGTTGATCGGGTCAACACCGTGGGCGATGCCGTCAATCTCATTTCGGGAAAACTCTAGTCCGATTTCGAGAGGCCTGCGTATGCGAGTCCCGAGATGATCGATCAGATGACTGACCAAGAAGAGCGTCGAACCGATTCTGCGACCGTGGCCCGAAGGCCAACGGGTGTAGATCGTGCGATGACTCGTCGACATGCTCGACAGCGGCTCACGAGCATACTGCTCTCGCCGATCTGGCTTGGCGTCATCATCGGCTTGATTCGATTTCATTTTCGATATCAGATCGAAAATGTCGACTCGCTTCGAGCGGAGTACAGACGAATTAGGGCGCAGTCCGATGCGCCGATGCTCGTTTGCGCAAATCACTTGACCTTGATCGATTCGTTTCTCATCGCCTGGGCGCTGGGGTCCGGTCCCTATTGGCTGACGCATCCAGACGAGTTGCCCTGGAATACGCCAGAGGGCACGAATTTTGGGAAGACGTGGGGTGCACGCGCCCTCATCTTCGTCTTGAAATGTATTTCAATTACCCGGGGCGGACCGCGGCAAGGCGTCGCCGTGGTCCTCGCGCGTATTCGATACTTGCTCGTGAAGGGTCAGACCGCCCTTTTGTTTCCGGAGGCCGGTCGAAGTCGAACGGGCCGCGTGGATGAAGAGGCCGTGGCCTGGGGCGTCGGCCGGGTGATCGGTGAAGTTCCGAAATGCCGGGTGCTCTGTGTCTACTTGCGAGGGCGCAAACAACAGACCTGGAGTGATTTTCCGCAGCGGGGCGACGTGCTGGATGCCGCGTTGGTCTGTATCGAGCCCAAGAGCGATGCGAGAGGTGTCCGTCGTTCTCGCGATCTTTCACGACAGGTGATCCGACAGCTCGCGCAGATGGAGGCAGAGTATTTCGATGCTCGGCAATGATCTCATCGACCTTCAAGATCTCGATGCGCGGCCGGAATCCTTTCGTGCTGGTTTCGATGCGCGCGTGTTCTGTGCCGAAGAGTGTCGTGCGATCGCAGCGGACCGCAATCCGCTTGCGCGCCGATGGGCACATTGGGGCGCAAAAGAAGCTGCGTACAAGTTGGCGCGGCAGATCGATCCCACCTTCATCTTTTCACCCCGTCGCCTAGTCGCGGCGTTCGAGCCCGCGACTACGCAGTCGGCCGAGCAAATTGAACGTCGAGGTCGTCTCGTACTGACGGGCTTGGCGTCTCAATTCGGGTTGATGACTCCATCCGGCTTGACGACTCCATCCGGCTTGAAGACTCAGAACGAAGGCTCTTCACCAAACGCGGGGGGCAAAGACCTGTCTCTCGAGATTTATAGTTTCGAAACGTCCGAGCGCATTCATGTCGTTGCGGTACCAGCGAAGACGGATTGGAATGACATCGACTATGCCGTGTGTCGGATGGATGCGGGTCAAGTCGACTCGAGCTCGGCCGTTCGTGCGCTGGCTGTTTGCGAAATCGGGCGGCGGCTGGGCATCGAAACCGAGCGAATTTCCATTGGTTGTCGAGGAAGAATTCCCACGATACTCCTCGATGGTCATATGACTTCATTTCCGCTCTCTCTTTCGCATCATGGAGACTGGATTGGTTATGCAGCAAAATTTCTTGTCGTGCCGGATCATCGCGAGCCCCAGATCGAGGGTGACGATGATTCTCGTTTGACGCCTTCTGCTTCGGGTATGCCTGTTGGGCCTCTTCATTCCATAGAATCTTTTAATCATGTTATGCGGACCCAATCGCGATGACGACGAAAACCGAAATACCTCGAAGAATCGAACGCCTTGCCATCGTGAATCGCGGTGAAGCGGCGGTTCGCTGCCTGCGGACCGCCAAGAGTCTTCGCGAGCACGAAGGAGGCGGACTTGAAGTCATTGCCCTGTACACGCCGCCCGATCGCAACGCGGTCTTCGTACGACAAGCGGATCGCGCGATTGCCCTGTCTGCAGAAAACGGAGCGGTTGCCGCTTACCTCGATCATGATGGATTGATTGCAGCTTTGCGCTCGGTCGGCGCAGATGCGGTGTGGCCCGGCTGGGGATTCGTCGCCGAAGACCCCGTCTTCGTGGATCGACTGACCGCAGAGGGAATCACGTTTCTAGGGCCGAGCGCATCGGCGATGCGCGCGCTCGGAGACAAGATCACCTCGAAACAGCTCGCGGAAAAGGCCGGTGTTCCCGTCACGGAATGGAGTGGGCGCGCACTGACGGATGAAGCGGATGCGCTCGAACATGCAGAGCGGATTGGATTTCCCGTCGTACTGAAGGCGACAGCCGGTGGCGGCGGACGCGGTATCCGCATGGTCTATCAGGCGAGTGACCTTCCCGAAGCCTTTCGTTCGGCGCGATCCGAAGCCGCGTCCGCCTTTGGAAATGATTCACTCTTCGTCGAAGCGATGGTGGAAGGTGGCCGCCATATCGAAGTCCAGATCGCCGCCGACACGCATGGCTATGTGATTTCGATCGGTTGTCGAGACTGTTCGGTGCAGCGTCGTAACCAGAAGGTGCTCGAAGAGGCTCCACCGCCCGGACTGTCGGAAGAGCTGCTCTCGCGATTAGAGGAGGCGGCTGTTCGTTTGGTCGAACATGTCGGATACCACGGCGTGGGAACCGTCGAGTTCCTGCTGACGGAAGAGCAATTCTTTTTCCTCGAGGTCAATCCTCGGCTGCAGGTCGAACACGGGATTACCGAGATCATTACGGGCATCGATCTCGTCGAGATTCAGATCCGCATCGCACGTGGCGAATCGATCGCCAAGATTCCGATCGAGCGGAAAGGGATTGCTCTTGAAGCGCGGGTCTGTGCGGAAGATCCAGACGAAGGATTCCTGCCGGCTCCAGGACGCATTGCCCTTTTTGAGCCCGCTCTAGGACCGAATGCGCGAGTGGACTCAGGTGTCATGACAGGCTCCGTCATCACGTCGGATTTCGATTCGCTTATCACGAAGGTCATCACGAGCGGTGTCGATCGGGGCGAGGTCATCGCGCGCCTCGTCTGCGCGCTACGAGATCTCGAACTCGTGGTCGAAGGAGGAGCTACGAACAAGGGCTACCTGCTCGATGTGATCGCGTCCGAGGAATTTCGCAAGGGGGGTGTCGACACCAAGTGGCTCGATCGCTGGTCGGCTGCGCGCGAGAATATCGTTCTCTCCCATCCCGACTTATCACGTGATGCTCTGGTGGCCGCGGCGATTCTTTCGTACCAGCGAACGCGCGCGATGCTTCGAACGGGAATCCTCGACACAGGGGGTAGCGGGGACCGGCTGCCCTCATCGGATGGACAACAGATCGACCTGACCTTTGGTGCCGAGAGCTACCGGCTGAAGGTCTACGCGATTGGGTCCTGGCGCTACCGAGTTCATCTCGAAGGTCGGGCGGTGGGTGCAACGCTTCGAGAAGAGGGCGAACACGCTGGACGCTTGATCATCGACGATCGTGTACGCCGCATTCTTCATGACGCGAACGATCGTGGGTTGAGGCTCGAGGTCGATGGACATCCGTTTCGGTTTGGCTCCCAGATGGCGGGTCAGGTTCGATCGGGAACACCCGCTGTCGTCGTGTCGATTCAGGTCGAAGTTGGACAGAGTGTGGTGGCTGGGGATTCACTCGGGCTACTCGAAGCCATGAAGATGGAGATTGGCTTTCATGCGCCGGTCGCTGGCACGATCAAAGAAGTATTAGTTCACAAGGGCCAGCAGGTCGTGGCCGGTGATCTGATTCTCGTGATCGAGGAATCCGAAGCTGGAGCCGTGAATGAGGAAGAGCGAAATCGGCTCACTCTGCCTTCGCAAGTCGACCCATTGGCACTGCTCTTCCTTGGAACCACGGACTCGGATGGTGTGCCGCGACTCGGGGACCCGGATTTGGAGGCCGCCGATCAGGCGGATCTTGCAACGCGGCGGGTCGCCATGGACGCGGTTCGTGAGGAAATTCGACGTGTGTTACTCGGCTACGACGCAAATCCCGATCGCGCTGCATCACTGGCGTCGTTTCTCGAAAGTCCCCTGCCCGAATCGATTTGTGAAAGCTTCAGCCGCGAGCTGGCCGAGATTCGACATGAGGTGACGACCTTTGCCGATGTCGAACTTCTTACAATTCGTTCGCCGAGCGCATCGATCTCAGGGCAGTCGGGCCCATCCAATAGCGCGCGCCTGCGGATGTATCTTCGGCGCATCGAAGCCGAGGGATCGGGAATCGATGAAGATTTCCTCGATCTCGTCAGGGCCGGATTGTCTCATTATGGTGTCGATTCGCTCGAGCCGACAGACGGGCTCCGTCGCGCGCTGCTGCGGATTCTGACCTGTCAGGTCGATAAGCAGCTCAGACTTTCGCTGATTCTGGGCGTCTTGCGTCGGATTACGGCACTGGCCGAGAGCGGCATCTATATGGGAGACGACGATCGATTGGCGCGGGCCTTGAATCGAATTGCGCGCATGCGACCTCAAGTGACAGATGCCGTCGCGGACGCTGCGCTCGAATCGGTCTACGTCGTCTATCAACAACCGGGAATCGAAGATCGCGCGAAACGATCCTCTCGCACAGTCGAAGAATGGCTTGCCGCAGCTGAAGTCGATCTGATTGCTCCGCCGACAGGGGTGCTGCTCGAAGTCGCGTCCTCTCCCCGCCTGGTCTTCGAACGCGTTGGTCGCTGGATTGGTGGGGCGGATTCGAATCGTCGCGCGATCGCACTCGCAGCTCATGTTCAGAGACGTTATGCGCCGAGTACGCCCGAAGCCTTTCGAGCGGTTCGCGTCGATAGCGAACCCATTCACTGCGTGGAGTACAAGGGAAAGGGTGTCGTCCTGGCGGCGACCGGCGACCCCTCGCAGACGAATCTTTGGATCGATCGGCTGATCCGTGGTGCGAATACCCTGATCGAGCACGATCCCGAGACACCGATCATTGCGCTCGAATATCTGATGCCAGCGAGCGATGATCTCGACTGGGACGAAACCATCGAAGCGGTTCAGAGTGCCTACGCAGGCCATCAGTTCAGCTGGCGCCTCACCATAGGTAGCCTCATGCCGGATGGCGAAGGTGACGTCTATCGCACCTTGATTTCTCGTGACGGTCGGATTGAGCTTGCCTCGGAAGATCATGATCTCCATCCCGAGACCGCAGAACGGATCGCTCTGCAACGCTATCAAGCCTTCGCCCTCGAACGACTCGCCGCGGAAGAGGGGACTTATGCCTTTCACGGGCGGGCACGCAATGCGCTGGGTGACGAGCGAGTCTTCGTTCTGGCGGACGCGCGGGATCGATCTCCCGAGCCCGGTCGAGAGCTTTATCATCATCTCGCGACCTTCGAACGCGTATTCAATCGTGCGGCACGGCGCTTGCGGACGATCCTGCAGACTCATGATCCGCGTCGACGATTGCAATGGAATCGCATCGCCATCTTCATCGCGCCGCCGATCTTCGTCGATCCGGAAGTGGCCAGTGATATCGCCCGTCGGTTGGCTCCGGCCACAAGACATCTCGGGCTCGAAAAAGTCCTCGTCAAATTGAATCGCCTGGATCGCGAAAATCCCGATGCACCGGCCGTGCCTTGGGAACTCGTGATCACCGACACCGGAGAGCAGCTCGAAGTTAACTGGCGCGAACCCCATGAGTCCGCGCTTGCTCCGACTCAGGAATACGAGCGAAAGGTCGTTGCCGCGAGACGCCGCCGCCTGATCTATCCCTATGAGATCGTGAAGATGCTCACGAGTGAGTCGTCTAGCAGTACACGATCGGACGGAACATTCGAGGAATTCGATCTGGATGAGAAGAGCCAGAAGCCTCGCGCGATCAGTGTTGCAGATCGTCCACATGGACAGAATCGCTCGGCCGTGATCTTCGGGTTGATTCGGACGCCTACTATCAAGGTGCCCGAAGGCATGCTGCGCGTGCTGGTGCTCTCCGACCCGACGATGGGAATGGGTGCGCTTTCTGCTCCTGAATGCGACCGCATCATTGCCGCATTCGATCTCGCCGAGTCGATGCGGGTGCCGGTCGAATGGGTCCCGGTTTCTTCCGGAGCCAAGATCTCGATGGAGAGTGGGACGGAAAATCTCGATGCAACGGCTCGTGTCGTCCGTCGCATCGTGACCTTCACCCAGACCGGCGGCATCGTGAACATCATCGTTCAGGGTGTGAACGTCGGCGCACAAAGTTATTTCGATGCCCTGTCGACCATGCTCATGCATACGCACGGCGTCCTCATCATGACGCAGAATGCCTCGATGGTCCTGACGGGTCGAGCGGCACTCGAAGCCTCCGGTGCAGTGGCCGCCGAAGACGAAGTGGCGATTGGCGGATTCGAACGGATCATGGGTCCCAATGGCGAGGCCCAGTATTTTGCGCGCAACCTCGCTGATGCCTATCGAATTCTCTACGACTACTACGAATTTACGTATGTCGTTCCCGGAGAAAAAGGCCCACGCGTGTTCGTCACGAGCGATGATCCGTCACGATCAATCGGGGAGACCGCAATTACGACGGCGGATTCCGATGGGCTTGCGACGGTTGGTGAAATTTTTGACGACAAGACGAACCCCGGTCGTAAGCGCCCCTTCTCGATGCGCGCGGTGATGAGCTCCTTGATCGATGTCGATGGTGGCTACCTCGAACGTTGGAATGGGTGGGTCGGGGCCGAGACTGCGATCATCTGGGATGCACACGTTGGAGGGGAACCAGTAGCCCTGATCGGCATCGAGAGTCGCAACATCCCCCGTGATGGCTATCGCCCCGTCGACGGTCCAGAAGCCTGGAATGGCGGAACGCTCTTTCCGCAATCGTCGAAGAAAGTGGCCCGAGCAATCAATGCCGCGAGCGGGAACCGTCCCGTTGTCGTCTTGGCGAATCTTTCCGGATTCGATGGATCGCCCGAATCCTTGCGCAAGATTCAACTCGAAAACGGCGCGGAGATCGCACGGGCCGTCGTCAATTTCCAGGGTCCGATCTATTTCGTCGTCGTCTCTCGATATCACGGTGGCGCTTATGTCGTGTTCTCACAGGAATTGAATGACAATATGACGGCGGTTGCCTTGTCGGGCTCCTACGCGTCGGTGATTGGTGGCGGTCCTGCGGCGGCCGTCGTCTTCAGTCGAGAGGTACGCGCCCAGGCACTCGATGATCCGCGGGTCAAAGACATTACGGAAAAGGTCAGGCGGCATCCGACGGAACGGAACCGCGAGGCACTCGAATCCATTTTGCGCGAAGTAACGCTCGAGAAACAGGCGTCGATGGCGATCGAGTTCGATTCGGTTCACAACGTCGAGAGAGCACGAGACGTAGGATCACTCAGTGAAATTTTCGCGCCTGCCGAATTGCGACCTCGTTTGATCGCGAGTCTTGAAGCAGCGCGCCGCGATTCTTCGACTTAGCGCCGCATGCCGTCCTCAGGCGACGAGAAGTTTGGGCTTTCGGAATCGCCTTCCCTGCTGGATCGCGGCCTGATCGGCCTTCTCAGCGTCCTCACGAAGTTCTTCGAAATACTTCCGATTGATCAGGGTGTCGCGTTAGGCGCCTCTCTTGGTCGCGTGTGGGGTCGTCTGGGCGGACCTCGGACGCGTCGTGTTAGGCGACAGCTCGAAGCCGCGATGCCAAATGAAGAGGCCGGGCAGAGAGGGCTTTGGGCTCGCGAGGTTTTCGTTCATCTCGGTCGAGGCCTGGTGGAGCTGATCATCCTGCGCGGCCGCCGCCGGAAGGAACTCATCGACCGCGTTCGAGTCGAAGGTCTCGAAAATCTCGCCGCCGCCGAACGAGAAAGCTCGACCGGAGGCCTCTTGATCGTGACAGCTCACTACGGAAATTGGGAACTGGCCTGTGCAAAGGTAGTCGCTCAGGGGATTCCCATCTCCGTCGTGTACCGGGAGTTCGAGAATCCGACGCTTGATCGAATCTCGGTCGAGACCCGAGCGGCCGGTTGGGTGCCGCAAGGGCCATCGGATCCGCGAGATCCCGGACTCGAGCAGATTCCGATGGGTCGCGCCGGTATTCGTTTTGTTCGCGCGCTGGAAGCGGGGCGAAAAGTTCTGGTCTTGCTCGATCAGGATGCAGATCGCGAGGACGGTGTATTCGTTTCATTTTTCGGGCGCCCCGCCTCCACACGCTCCGGCCCACTGGCTCTCGCCTCATTTCGAGCAATACCCGTTCTGCCCGCGTTCATCCGGCGTTCGCCTGACGGCCGATCCCACGTTCTGGAGATTCATCCCGCACTCCAGCTTGAGCCTGGAGCTTCCGATGATGAAGGAGTATTACGGCGCAATACCCAAGAGGTAACCGCCGTGATCGAAGAGGCAATACGCAAGTCTCCTGGCCAGTGGGTTTGGACGCATCGGCGTTGGCGAACCCAGCCCCTGGCGGGTACAGACGAACCGAAGTCGCGGTAGAAAACCACTCTCGCGATTCCGTGAGGTCTCTGGGGACATCATTGAGGGGCGTTGGTTTCGAGCGATGCAGAACGCGATAAATACTGAGGCTGGTTGGGGAGTCGTTCGAAGTTCTACCCGATGGCCGCGATGGACACGGCGAATCAAAATCGGCATTCGGTTAGGTGTTGCCGCAGTGGTTTGTACCAACGTGGTCGCGTGCGCGAACCTGGAACTTCGCTTTGGCGCATCGCAAGACGAGGAAAATGTCGACCGGACGGTCGCGGGCACGGTTAATGTCGAACAAGCCCAGCGTTTTCGCGAGGCAGAGACCGAGCGCGCCGCCCAACTCCTACGGAAAATTGCAAGGCTCAAAGCGGATCTCAAGACCGCCGAGGCAGCGCTCGTCGAAGCGGAGTCGGGGCTTGCGGGAAGTCATACGCGCGCCGATGCGGTCTCTTCCCTCGCGACTACGCAAATTCAGATCGAACGCGCCGCGTCTTCCGCACCATGGCGCGCAAACGAGATTGAGGATGCACGCACGAAGCTTCGGGAAGCAGAACGTCAGGTTAGTGAAGGCCGGTTGGGTGCTGCGCTCTTTTTTGTGTACCGCGCACGGCGGGTTGCGGAATCCATTCTTGACGAAGCCAAGATCGTTGCCAAGAATGGAAGCGCTCGGATGATTCGCGGCTCGCAGGTCAACTTGCGCGCAGGACCTTCGAAGAACGACATGATTCTCTCTGTGCTGGCTCGTGGAACCCCAGTCTTTCCCCAGGTGAACGAAGGCGAGTGGGTGCTGGTCCGGGTGAGCGGCGGCCCAGCAGGATGGATTCATAGAAGATTGGTCGGAGATCTGGTGTCCATCGATATTGGCGGATTGGCGGCGCCACGCCCCTGATCCAGATCATCGATCGCGATTTACGCCGACCTATTTCGACTTCGCATTGCTCTTGGACTGCGTCTCGACAGAAGATTTATTCGGCGAGGCCGCGGATGCAGTCACGACGCGGTTTCGTCCAGAATCCTTCGCCTTGTAAAGCGCGGCATCCGCGTCGGCGAAGAGCTGCTTTCGATCGCCGTTGAAGCAGGCAACACCGACACTGATCGTGAGCGGTTCCTTCTCGCTCGGAACATCGGTCACGAATTCGTCAGCCTCGACCGCCTGGCGAATCTTCTCGCCGAGTGCTGTTGCGCCCTCGAGGTCGGTGTCGAGCGCGATCAAGGCAAATTCTTCTCCGCCATATCGCGTCAGAATGTCGGTTTCGCGCACGGAAACATTCAGGACCTCGGCAAGGCGGCGCAGGATTTCATCGCCGCCCGCATGACCCAGCTGATCGTTCCACTTCTTGAAGAAGTCGATATCGACCAGGATCAGTGATAGAGGCTCCAGAGACCGAATGCTTCGCTTGCACTCGCGGGTGAAGGCTTCCTGGAAATATCGATGGTTGTGGAGCTTCGTTAGGCCGTCGGTGATCGAGAGCTGTTCCAACACGAGGTTCATGTTCAGAAGCTCGTCGTTCTTCGCGGTGAGAAGTGCGTTGGCAGACTCAACGGCTTGGTGGCTGTTTTCGAGCTCGACGGCGTTTCGACTGAGGCCCCGACTCATTTCATTGAACGTGCGAGTCAAGACATTGACTTCATCCGATGAAAAGTGGGTCTCATCGAGCTCGACGCCACGCTCACCTTCCGAGAGTCGCTTGGCCACGGAGGAGAGCGCATAGAGTGGTTTGACGAAGGAGCGAGCGAGTCTTGATGCGACGAGGCTGACGAGCAAGACGATGGCCAGATTTAGGCCAGCCACACGGGCGATCGAAGTCATCACCGGAGCGAAAGCATCGCTATAAGGTTGTTCGAGGACCAGCGTCCAACCAAAGCGTGGAAATTTGATCTGCGTGCCGACGACGCGGATGTCTTGAACATTCACATAATGGGAGACACCGAAAACGACGGGGTCTTTCGTGTCCCCGGACTCACCATTAACCATGTATTCGACGCCTGCATCGAGGCCCTCATGGGAAGTGAGAATTTGATTGTCTTGATCGACTATGAACACATTGGCGGACTGTCCGAGTTCCCAGCTCTGGAGTGTCGGGTTCAGGAGGTCGAGATCGATCATCGCAAAGAGCCGGCCCAATGATCGGTCATTCACGTTTTTCATCGGGACGGAGGCAATCTGGACGAGTCGATCGAAAACTTTTTGTGCACCGCTGATGGCGTTCGCATCCATGCCGGGTGTCAGTGAGGCAAGCAGTGACTCCGGAAGGGCAATGCCCTCGCCAACTTCGATGACTGGTCGGCCGTCGGGTGTCGCGAGTACGAGCCGATCGAATTGGGGAAAGCTCTCGACGACATAACGAAGATACTGTTCAGCCTCATCGTGGGCTCGCGAACTGCGCCGTCCGTCTTTCCCTAGTTGCGTTAGCGCCTCTGCCAAAACCTTGCTTCCGGCGAAGACTTCGAGTTCTCGAGTGCGCAGGGCGTACCACTGGTCGAGCTCGCGGCCGATGCGGCCCGCTTCCTGAGGAAATCGCTGGTCAACTTTTTCGCGCAGGAATCCGTCGAGCGATTGGACCGAGATCCAGGACACCGTCAGTGCACTCACGACCGTGGCGGCGAAGACCAGCAGGATGATTCGGCCCGCGAGACTGCGCAGAGGGTTGTTCATCAGATCCTTTTCGAGGAGATGCTCCGCATCCCGCGAAATCCATTTGGGCACCAACGACTGGCCGGACACTTTCGCGTCCAAGCGCTCCGCTCTTTTCGGCGTCTCTCGGGGGCCGCTTGATGATTTGTGCACCACTTGCAGCATCGGAAACGTGAATTCCCCTCGGGACTTCTATCTGGAACACGGGGTCGGACCCGGTCGACCGACTCCTCGAATTCTTCACTTCGCTGTTCTTGTGCGGCGACCGATTGCGGGCCCGGGCAAGCCTGTGTGATGATTGACGCAGCGCCGCCCGCGCGATTCTATGGAGACATCCTTGCAAAACCTCGGACCGGACTCATCGTTCCCCCACGATGATCCGACTGTTCAAAAGGCGACGGCCGCCGATGCCAAGCGTTGGGTTGATTCGGTTTTGGCCGGGCACGAACTGGGGCGAGACGCGGCCAACACACTCGCGCACCAACTCGGCGACGAAGAGATTCGGCGAATCCTTTGTGACGGTGCGTATGCAATCAAGCGCGCGACCACGGGTCACCGTGTGACCGTGTCACGCAATCTCTTCATCCCGCTTACGAATCTCTGCCGGAATCGATGCACATATTGCACCTTCGCAAAGATGCCGGATGCGGAAGACGCGCATACCTACAGCCTCGACGAAGTCGAAGAGACGATTCGCGGCGGCGTAACAACCGGCTGCATCGAAGCGCTCATGTGCCTCGGCGACAAGCCTGAGATCGCATACGGGAGCTATCGCGAAATGCTTGCGAGCCGAGGGCTTTCGAGCACGACCGATCTTCTCGTCGAAGCGTGTCGCCGCACAGTCGAGACCGGCATGTTGCCCCATACGAACGCTGGGATTCTCTCCAAAGAAGAGATGGCGCGGCTTCGGCCCTGGAATGCTTCGATGGGTCTCATGCTCGAGACGACGAGTCGGCGCTTGCGCGAAAAGGGCATGCCCCATTTCCACGCGCCCGATAAGGAACCGTCGATCCGAATCAAGATGCATGAAGAAGCGGGCGAGCTCAAGATTCCGTTTACAACAGGGATGTTGCTTGGCATCGGTGAGAACGACGCTGAACGTGTCGATACCTTGCTGACGATTAGGGATTTGGCGCTTCGCTATCACCATCTACAGGAAGCAATCATTCAGCCCTTCCACCCGAAGTCGGATACGAAGATGCACGGCGTTGCTTCGATCGCCGATGACCTATTCGTGGGTTGGGTCGCATTGGCGCGGCTGATCATTCCGGCGGAAGTGCATCTTCAGGCGCCGCCGAATCTCGGTTCTGGGATGCTGCCGAAACTGCTCGGTGCTGGAGTCGACGATTGGGGCGGTGTTTCACCGGTGACGATTGATTTCATCAACCCGGAAGCCCCCTGGCCCGCGCTGCTCGAACTGCGCGAGGCAACCGAGGCCGCCGGCTTTGAGCTTTTTGAACGTGGACCCGTGTATCCAGATTGGATCCTCGAACGTCCAGATTTTTTCGACCCGCAGGTGCGGGCTTTGCTGCCGAAATACGCCAACGACGAGGGCTATGCGCAGCGGAAAAACAACCAGTCCGATGAGGAGGCCGCTTGAAATGTTCGATCAAAAAGTCGATGTCCAACCCCTGTCCAACGAGCTTGGTTCTACCGGTGGGTCGATTGCGCCAACCAACCTACGCGGCCTACTCGAGGAGACCCTGGCTGGGAGGGAGCTCACGGCTCGCGATGCCGAAGCCTTGCTATTGGCAGAAGGACCCGACTTCCACGCCCTGATCGCCGCGGCAGATCTTGCGCGGAGCCGGGACTGCGGCGAGGACGTTAGCTACGTCGTTTGTCGTAACATCAACTTCACCAATGTTTGTTATGTCGGTTGTTCGTTTTGTGGTTTTGCTCGTCACAAGGACGACGCCTTGGACGCCTACGACCGAACACATGATGAGATCTTGGCGAAATGCCAGAACGCGGTCGACCGTGGTGCGACCGAGGTCTGTATCCAGGGCGGCATTCATCCCAACAAGACCCATGAGCACTACCGGGACATCCTCCTCGCGGTCAAGGCTCGCTTCCCGGACCTTCATATCCATGCGTATTCACCCGAGGAAATCGACTTCGGCCATCGCAAGAGCGGCATGAAGCTCGAAGCATATCTCCAGTGGCTCATGGACGCGGGGCTGGGAACCATGCCGGGGACGGCGGCGGAAATTCTCGATGACGAGATTCGGAATATTCTTTCACCTAATAAATTGAAAACGGATCGCTGGGTCGAGATCATCAAGGCGGCGCACGGGCTTGGTCTCCGCTCGACCTCGACACTCATGTACGGTCATATCGAGAAGCCACGACATATCGCTGGGCATCTCGACCTGCTTCGTGAGATTCAGAAAGAGACTGGGGGATTCACCGAGTTCGTCCCCCTTGGCTTCATTCACGAGCGCAACCTTCTCTACAACTTGCTCGGTGCGCGCCCGGGACCGTCGATGCTCGAGGATCTTCGGATGATCGCGGTGTCGAGACTCTTCCTGCGGCCCTGGATTACGAATATTCAGATTTCCTGGGTGAAGATGGGGCATAAGCTCGGGCAGATGGCGCTTTACGCTGGGGCGAATGACTTCGGCGGAACGCTGATGGAAGAGTCGATTAGCCGCGAGTCGGGCTCGGATTTCGGTGAGAACACGCCACCGGAGGAGTTTCGGCGATTAATCCGAGAAGTCGGCCGCGTTCCCGTCGAGCGAACGACCCTGTATAACGTCGTCGAGCGATTCGAAGACCCGGCGCTCGATCCCGAATCCCTCGAGCCCGCAAAGGAAGTCGATCTGTCTGGACCCGCGCGATCGCGACTGAAATTCGAGTCCACGAAATCCGAGCCCAAGGCGGAAGCACCGGCGGCCTGAGGCCGCGAAGCGGGCGAATTTGGTGTCGGTGGGAACGCGATGATCAAGCTCTACTTTGCGCTCCGGACTCGATCCGTCCGAATCGTCTGGCTTCTTGAAGAGCTTGGACTTCCCTACGAACTCGCCCGGGAAGAGTTTGTCGCGCCTGCGACGTAATTCTGTTCGCAGGCCACACCCTTCATGCTCGGGTTTACGCTCGTGGCAGGGCAGATGCTGGGCGTACTCGACGATCGTTTCACGAAGACGACCGCTTATCTATCAAGACTGATCGAGCGCGAGGCGTTTTGGAAGGCCGCCTCTCTCGACTAATCGAGTTCCTTCTGCGCTTGATCGATTCGCTCCGAAAGAGCCTCGACCTGATATCGCAGCGGCGCCTTTTCGAGCACCTGTCGCTCGATCCTGTTGATCGCATTTCGGACCGATGGATGGTCTCGACCCAGACTGCGCCCGATCTCGGTAAACGAATCGTTTGTGTACCGATGCGCCAGATACATCGCGAGCTGGCGTGGAATCAGTACATCGCGGCGCCGCGAGCGGCCAGCGAGATCTTCTGGTCGTCGCCCGAAGAATGCGGCAACGATTCGTACGATTTCTTCGCTGGCCAGGGATTTGGAATCGAGCACCCCAGTCTCGCCAGCTTTCAAAGCGACGGCTTCCTGGACGAGTTCCAGATCGATCGTTCGCCCTAATAGCGATGAGGTCATCACGACCTGTATCAGCATACTCTCGATGTCGCGGACGCTTCCGGCCGTCGACTCGACGAGTAGATCGAGACAGTCCGGGGGAAGATGCACGCCGCCGCTGGCCGCCTTCGATCTCAAGATATGGCGTCGAATCAGCGCGTCGGGCATTTCGAGTTCGGCGACGAAGCCTCGGCCCACCTGTGCACGCATCCGCTCATCGAGTCCGACGAGATCACGCGGAGCGCGGTCTCCTGTCAGCAAGACGCTGCCGCCCGCGTCGAGTACGTGGTCGATTGTGTGGAAGAGCTCGAGTTGGGTCTTGGTACGTCCACTGAAGAACTGGACGTCTTCAACGATCAAGAGTCCGATCGCGCCGCGATATCGCCGTTTCCATTCTTCGGGACGACCCTGCCGCATCGCAGTCACGAACTCACTCGTAAACTGTTCTGCCGACGTATAGATCACGCGAGGCGTCTGGCCACCTCGCCCATTGGGCGCTCCGGTGTTGGTGCGGGTGTGCTGGGCGGGATTGGAGAACGAGAAAGGCTCTTTGATCTGCTGCCGGTGACGACGGGCTTCGGCAGCGGTGGCCTTGGCCAGATGAGTCTTCCCCATACCCGATCCACCGCCGAGATAAAGCTGATTCAGGCTATGCTGCCGTCGCCGGGCCAAGGCGAGGGCGGCTTCACGGGCGAGTGCATTACAGGGACCCACGACAAAGCTCTCGAAGCTAAAAGGTAATTCTGCCTGCGCGCCGTCTGGATCGAATTCCGTTCGGGACTGTGCCCCGTTCGCCGAAGGTTGCCGCGCCCGCGTGCGCACCGCCTTCGCACGGCTCCCCGATTGTGCCGGCCGCGTGCGTTCGGGTACGGCGTGGAGTGTTGGGAGCGCTGCTTCGCCTGGATGCGGCAACGCGAAGGACGTATTGGCTGTGACGAGCGACGATCCTTCTCCGGCCGAAGACGCGTTAAGAGCAGAAGGCCTAGCCAAGGTTGAGGACTCGGCTTCGAGGGCGATGCCAGGTCTGTGGTCGACTCTGGCAGCGTGGCCGCAGGCCAAAGCGATGCCGCCGTCGTTCTGCGCTTGTGCGAGCGGGACGGAAAGCGAGGTCGCGGGGACCTTGCGCAGCGATCTGTGTACTGAATCGTGAACGATCACCTTCCGGCGCGGAGGTAGGCGGACTTCGATTTGTGTGCCGTACGAAATCGAAAAGTCTTTCATCGTCAGGAATTCAAAAGTCGTCGTCGTTTGGCCAGCCGCATCGCCATCCGAGTCGTTGGCTCGACAGGCGGACTGCCAACATTGTTGAATCGCCTCGGCATAATTCGTGCGAACACGATCGCGATGAAACGAAGTCGGACAGCCGAGAACGATACGACGGCAGATGCGATCGTGACCCGTGACGTCGTGATCGATTCGAACCGCCAGCGGTCTGATCCACGCGTCGAACGCAAAATCCGGAATTTCATCCTGGAGAGAACGCAAAGCGTCACCCCAGACCTTGGGCGATAAGGTCATGCAAGCCAATCAGAATAAGAGACTGAGTAGAACGGCAATCGAGAAGGGTCGAACCAGAATCGGATCAACGCCGATGAATCAGAATCCGTTCGTTCCAACTAATCTCGAAAAGCTGGCCGCCCACATTGCAACTCCTGTCACACATCCTTCGCATTCGAACGAATCGATCCGATCAAGGGAAGGCATGACCTGCAAACGAAGCCTTCGAGGGTGTCCGGGGCTTCTTGGCAACAAGTTTTCTTGATTTTGGCTGAAATTAGGGTATTTCGAGTGATTCAAGGGGGTCTCACTAGATTGAGAGTCGATACTTTCCGAGCTGAGACCAGTAAACCATGGGTCCTATGAATTCGCAATCTTCTTCAATTCGCAATTAGCAAACCAGGTGACACATTTTCTTAACGCTCCAGATCGCCACTGAATCATCGATTAACCACTGTTTACAATCCAAATTCCGATGTGAATCAAGCATCTTCCGCGAAGTTGCGAAGGGCCTTTCGACCGCTTCGCTATCGAAAATGAACCGGTGTTTCTAAATTCGTTAACTCTATTATTCTAAATATTTCGACTGATATCTACGAATATCGAGATATTACGGTCCATCAGAAAAAGGGCCCAATCAATTCGGCAAAGCCGTCGGATTTCGATTGCCCGCTGCGAGTTCCGCCAACCGGAACCGCAACAATTCACACATTATTTGGAAGCGACTGGCGATGCCATCGGCCTCAAGAAGTTGTTGTCGTTCAAGGGGATCGAGGGCGATGGACTGAGAAAGCGCATTGATGAGATGCGCGGGCTCGAGACGATTGAAGACGTCGATGAAATGCTCTCCGGTTTCTGTAGAGTCGAGTCGTCGAACGAATTGTTCGAGAAGCGCAAACAGTTCGGTGCGCTGCCCTTCGATCAGTACTTGTTCTTCGGCTCCCGAGGGCCAGGAATCCTTCAACAACTCGACCTGCGCCGAGCGATAGAGTCGGCGGTCCCCACGTGGGTCTTCTTGCAGGACGCGGAAGCGGCGAAGCCCGAGAAGCAGAATCTGAAAAGTGCCGTCGGGCTGTTCTTGCGATTGCGTGATCTGGCCCAGACAACCGATCTCGAAGATAGGCGGATCCCCCGCCATATCGGGGAGTCCTTCCGGACGAATGGTGACCATCCCGATCTGGTTCGCGCCTTCGAGCGCGGCCCGAATCATCTCGACATAGCGTGGCTCGAAGAGTCGCAGCGGTACGGAGACTTCCGGGAACAATACGACATCGGCCAGGGGAAAAAGAGGTAGGAATTCGATCCGTTCCATGCCCTGCAAGAATAGCCGCAGGACGCCGTCTTGCCGTTGACGGGATCCGAGAACATCCCGACAATCTCGCAATGGTTCCACGCGTTCGCGCGCGAGGACTGCGATTGGGCTCTCAAACTGGGGGGTGTGAATGGACCGTCGCACCAAGAAAGCACTTCTGGACCGTCTGGAACAGGATGCGCTGCGGATCTGTGCTCGCTTTCGGCTCGAATACCGCGTGCTCGAAGCGGAGCATGCAAACGTAAAGCGGCGATACGGTGTTTGCTATTCCGATGGCACGATTCGGGTTCGGCTTCGACATGCGACTTCAGGCAAGCCGCTCAAATATTCGAGTCTTGTGAACACGCTCTGCCATGAACTGGCCCACCTTCGGCATTTCAATCACGGGCAACGTTTCCAGGATCTCTACGCTGAGATTCTCGGGTGGGCAAGACGCGAGCGAATCTATCAACCGGGCATCGTGAAGCGGATCGCGGACGGAGTATCCATCGCGCCTGCCGCACGCGGCGAGTCTGTGCACGGGACTTCCGAAACCGCGAGAGCTACGAGGCCGAAGGCCCGAAGGAGCGGAGCGACGACTGCGCCGGAGTCGTCGCCGAGCAAGGCGGTGGTTGTTGGCCAACTTGAACTATTCGGATGAGCCATTGCACGGCGTGGCGGTAGCATTGCGTGCACTCGGCGTGTGCCGAGCTGGCACGGCCCGGAAGCCCCCGCCGTCGCCGCCGAAAAATAGGAAGCGACATGGATGGCGTTCTGGGAACGTAAGGGGTAGGGCGGGCGGCCAGGAAGATGGGATGGACCGCCGCGCGTGATCGGTCGGTCTAAGTGGCTACCCGGCTAACCTGCAGCGGAAGCTGTACGCAGTTCATCGACTTCTTCGAGGTTGTTTGGACCTTCCACGATCGTGCAAGCGATATCGTCGACCGCGATTGATTTGTCGAGGATCTGGCGGATCAGGCTATCGACACTGAGTTCATCGTATTCAGCCAGTCCATCTTCCAAGTCGCTCTCCGCGATGGAGAATTCGATCGCGAGCTTGATTTTGATATCGGTCATCGTCTTCCAATTCCTTGGCCATCGCCACAGAGCGACAAATCAGTCAGTCAGTCGTCAGCCATTCGTCAGCCGGGCACTTGTTCGCTTACAGATCCGTTGGCCGACTGTTGGGCGATCGTGAGGCGATCGTGAGGCGTGCTGTCGCTTCGCCATCACTCGCGATCTATCCTGCAAGTCATTGAATTTGCAACGGAAATCCTAAGCGGGCGCCTAGGATACAACAAGCCACCCTGCGCGGCTATTGATTTTTCTCGCAATTTAAAGTGTTTACGGTGGTGGTCGCCGGTGAAAGCTCGGCGTTTACGCCTCCGGCTAGTCAGCCAACTCGCGTGAGTCCAAGCGCGCGTGCCGAATGAGCAGCGCGACCGTCGCGACGTGGATGGCTAGGAAAAGTCCGAGCGAGAGTCGATGAAGAATACGGAATCGATTGGCGGTGGCCTCGGTGCTTGCCGGGCCGAGGGTGCTTGGCCGAACAAGGGCGACTTCTGGTGCCACCCAGAGTTCGTTGAAAACACAGATGAGGGCCAAAAGCAGCGGGAGTATGATCACCCATCCGCGCCGGCCGAGCCCGAAGGCACATCCGGCAGCGACGAACCCTGCCAGTGCCCCTCCAAAATGAAGAACGCCGAGCAACCGGCCGGCCAGGTCTCCGGCGACATCGCCGGGAAGAACCTGAAATGCGATGCGCGAGACGACGAAGGCGAAGAATCCCCAGGATCCCACCCACACTCCGAGGCTCGTCCAGAGGCCCAGGCGAAGAATCGATTGCGAGAACAAGCTGTGATGGCCTCCAGCGAATGCTTTCAGGTTCGGAAGTGTGCACGATGTGAGTGGTCCCGGTTGGACCCCATGATCGCCTTTCGGTCCGTCCTGGTCAGGAGTGCGCCGGACCGCTCTCGGGCTCGAGCGTTTCGGGATCGAGTCTCTCGTTCTGAAGATGTTGGGCCGTGTCGTCATCCATGAGATCACTATGGCAGGCGGCCTTGCGACCTTCGAGGCCCATGGATTCCTGGGTCTTCGAGGCGAGCCGATGAATTTCCTCGGGTGAGAGAACGCCGCGCTTGGCGAGAATTTCACGCTGCGCCGGATTGAGCGCCGCCGAGACCTTCGGCTTGTCCCATTGGTAGGATTCGTCCTTGCCCGACACGAAGATTGAGATCTCTTTGCTGATGCGGACCGAGCACCAATCATGGCCGCACATGGCACAGAAATCCGTGTCCACGTCGAGGTCTTCGTCATGGTAAGCGCGGGCGAGATCTGGATCGAATGAAAGTTCGAAATGCTTCTGCCAGTTGAGTGCTGCCCGAGCCTTCGTAAGTTCATCGTCTCGGTCGCGGGCCCCGGGAATTCCCAGCGCCACGTCTGCGGCATGCGCGGCGATTCGATAGGCGACACAACCCTGCTTGACGTCGTCCTTCTTGGGAAGCCCGAGATGTTCTTTCGGCGTGACATAACAAAGCATCGAGGCGCCATGATACGCGGCAGCGGTTGCACCGATCGCGCTCGTAATGTGGTCGTAGCCCGGGAAGATGTCCGTCACGAGGGGGCCGAGCACATAGAACGGCGCACCGTGGCAGAGCCGTCTCTGGAGCTTCATGTTGAACTCGATCTGATCGAAGGGAACGTGTCCCGGGCCTTCGATCATGACCTGACAACCGTGGCGCCAGGCGCGCTCGGTGAGTTCCCCGAGCGCCTGGAGTTCCCCGAGTTGTGCGAGATCCGTCGCGTCCGCGAGGCCGCCGGGACGCAACCCGTCACCGATCGAGAACGTCACATCGTATCGGCGAACAAGTTCGCATATATCGTCCCAGATCTGGGACATCAGGTTTTCTTGCTCGTGATGAATCATCCACTTGGCGAGTAAGGAGCCGCCACGACTCACGATTCCGATCAGTCGCTTCGAGACGAAGGGCAAGTGTTCGCGCCGAACGCCCGCATGGATCGTAAAGTAGTCGACGCCCTGCTGTGCCTGCTCTTCGAGTCGATCGAGCACGGTCATGGCATCGAGATCTTCGATTTTGCGATCCAGAATCATCGAGTAGATGGGCACCGTCCCGATCGGAACTGTCGATGCCTTGCAGATGGCGACGCGGGTCGCGTTGACATCGCCGCCGGTCGAGAGATCCATCACGGTATCGGCTTCCCAGCGCTGGGCCCATTCGAGTTTCTCGATCTCTTCGTGGGTGCCGCTCGAGATTGGCGACGCACCCATGTTCGCGTTGACCTTGGTCTTGCTCGCGCGACCGATGGCCATCGGGTCGAGACCATTTTCGAGATGAACACGATTGGCTGGAATCACCATCCGCCCGGCGGCAATCTCATCGCGGATTTCTTCGGGGCTGAGATGTTCTTCACGCTCGGCGACTCGCTTCATCGCTTTTGTGACGATGCCCATGCGGGCGCTCTCAAGCTGAGTGATGGGATCGAAACCTTCCGGTGGCATGAAGGCATAGGCGTTTGCCGGAGCCAGATCCGGCCGGACCGAAGTGGCGAGGCGCTCGCCGTCCGACAGCTCTCGCCAGTCCGGGGGCATGAAATCCCAGGCCGTCTTGTCCGAGGGCGCCGGCATTCCGGGCGTGTCTGGCGAGGAGAAGGCGCGGACACCACCGATGTCCGGGGGATTCGCAAAGCTGCCCGGTGACGTGCCGTTCTTCGCAGACGAGGGGTTATTGCCAAGTGCCGGCAATCCAAATTTCGTCTGAAGTTCGATCGGGTCCGAGGAGGCGGTCGATTCGGCGTTCTGGTTGGTGTTGGTGTTGGCGGAACCGGTCGTATGGGTGGTCATGGTGTAGGCCTTCCCTAGCGCGCGTACGCTGCGTGGATTTCCACGCGGCTCCGTACGAGATCAGGTTCGAAGGGTCTGCTCTCAGGTCGACACTCGAGTGAGCGGCGACCACCCCTAGGCAATCAGCGAACAAGCAGTGCCTGTGTCATCGTATCACGCTGGCCTCACGACTCAATCGTCTCGTGCGGACTTGGGTGGCGAAACAGAAGGAGCGACCGGGGGAGCGAGGAGGGCACGGAGGATTTCGTGAAGGATTGCAGGACTGCGGCAGTCGGCGCCGGAGAGCGAGAGCCGTCATTCGCTCACAGCCGACGATTCGACCCATCGACGCGCTCCCCGGATGGGGGAACGACGACGCGGCGATGGTGGGAGCGCCGTCTCGCGCTAACGTGCCCGTCATGCCGGATCCGTCCTTCGACTCAGCGCACGAACTCTTGACAGCCTCTTTCGATTGCTTGGCCGTGCATGAGACTCAGTCTCGATTTTGTACTTCGCATCGTTTCGCAGGTCACAGTCGTGGCCTAGTCACTACGCTCATCGCCATGATCCTGGCACTGACCCTGGGATGTGATCGAAATATCGAGCCCTATCAGCCCGGGGAAGAAGCCAGCGCACCAGACCTCACACGAATCTTCCCTGGACCGCCGCCCAGCAGCGCTGAGAATCCCGATCTCGCGAACAACTCCCGGGCACCGGACCGGACAGCGTTGCCACCGAGTCGCGCGGAAGGTTCGGCGACTTCGGCGGCGAGCGGCGCGGCTCCCATCGAGGGCCGAGTCGAGTTGTCTTCGGAATTGGCCTCCGCCGCGCCAGCTGGCGCCATACTCTTCGTGATTGCACGACCCCAGGGCACGACCGGCGGTCCACCCCTGGCGGTGCTTCGGATTGCGGCCCCGACCTTTCCCTATGCCTTCAGTATCGGCCCGGGCAACGTGATGATCCCGAGCATGCGCTTCGAGGGGGAGATCTCAATCTCCGCGCGATTGGATGCAGACGGCAACGCGATGACGCGCGGGCCGGAAGACATTTCAAGCCCGACGCTGTCTTCACTTGCTCCCGGAGCAACCGGCGTTCGGATCGTCTTGGGCGATCGAGGGTAAGCGCCCGACCCAGGACGCGCGGCGACTTCCAATTCGTTTGCGCCGAAACCTTGAACTGTCCGCGACGAAGTAATTGTTAGTCGTCGGTATCCGGTGGTGGTTGGGCGCCCAACGCATCGAGCATATCGAGGGCCTCTTTGGTCCCGGCGACGATGACCGTGTCACCCTCGATCAGCACGTCTCCGCCGTGGGGAACTCGGAGATGTCGTCCGCCTTCGGGTTTGCGCGAGCGAACTAGCAAGACCTGAACACCGACGCGCTCACGCAGTGTCAGTTGCCGCAGCGATCGGCCCGTTACATGAGGCGGCGCCAGGATTTCGCGGAGCTGGTAGCCGTCACCAAGGTCGACGGTTTGCCCGCTGCCCGCGGCGCTTACGCTGGTATGAAATCCGCCGGCGAGATCACGGCGCAGCTGTTCCCGATTGCTCGCTTCGATGACATCTTTTTCGCGAACCGTTCCGACCAGTCGCTTGCGATCATCCGCATCGACGACCGCAATTTCATCGACGTGGGCGGAGCTGAAGATCTTCATGACGACGGAGAGATCGACATCGTCGGTCACCGTCGGATGAGAGCGATCCACGAGATCTCCGGCGACCACAACATGCTGAAGATTTTCTTGTTCGTAGATCAGTCGACGTAACTCGAGTAGAGAGATGGCGCCTATGTGTTCACCAGTTGGACTGGCGACATAGAACTGGGAATGCGAACTCTGCACGACGAGGTCGAGCACGGTCTTGAAGTCCGCCGAGGCCGGAACGACTTCCGGATCCGTCACGATGACATCCCTAACGAAGAGGCCTTTTAGAACATTCGGATCCTTGGTCTCGAAAATGTCGATGCCCTGGCGACGGAGTTTTGTCGTGTAGATCGAGTCGCGATGCAAGAGTTGGGAAACCAGCGTGCTGATCACGCAGGCCGTCATCAGGGCGGGAATGATGTCGATGGTCTGGGTCAGTTCGAAGATGATGATGATCGCGGAGACCGGTGCATGGGTCGTCGCGGCGACGACGGCGCCCATCGTGACCAGCGCGTACGCGCCCGAGGATGCGGTCGCACCCGGAAAATAGTGATCGACGACGTGGCCGACGACGCCGCCCGCCATGGCACCCATGAACAATGAGGGCGCGAAGATGCCACCCGACCCACCGGATCCGATCGTGACCGACGTTGCGAAGATTTTCGCGAGTACCAGAGTCGCGAGCAGTGTTGCCGGGAGTGCCCCGGACAGCGCATCAGAGATCGTTGTGTAACCAACGCCATAGACATTGGGCAGCCAGATTGCGACCACGCCGACGATCGCGCCGCCCACTGCCGCCCGGGACCATTCGGGCACTGGGAACCGGTCGAATAAGTCTTCGGCGAGATTCAGGGAGCGAATGAAGGCGACTGCGACGATGCCCGCGATGACGCCCGCCGCCATATAGGGAAGGAGTTCGAAGGGGCTGATGATTTCATAGTCGGGAACCAGGAAGGCCGGGTGGTTTCCTATCGCATAACGTGTTACGACCGAAGCCACGACCGAACTAATGACGATGGGCGTGAACTGTGTGACCGCGAAATCGCCAACGATGATTTCCGCCGCGAAGATGGCGCCCGCAATCGGTGCATTGAAGGTCGCGGAGATACCCGCGGCTGCACCGCAGCCAACCAAGGTCCGAACGCCGGCTGCGTTCAGCTTCAGCCATTGTCCAATCGCTGATCCAAAGGCGGAACCGATCTGAACGATCGGTCCTTCACGACCCACCGAACCGCCGGTCCCAATCGAGAGTGCCGAGGCGAGCGCCTTGACGCCGACAACCCGTGCGCGGATGACTCCGCCGCGTATCGCGACCGCTTTCATCACTTCCGGTATTCCGTGCCCCCTCGCTTCTCGGGCAAAGAAGTAGATCAGCGGGCCGACCAACAGACCGCCGATTGCAGGAATTGCAATGCGCCAATACCAGGCGAGTTGTCTTGCCGCTTCGAGGGGATCGCTGGCTTCCGCAGCAATGCCTTCGTCGATGAGTGCGGACAGCGCGTGGGGACCTTCAAACGCGATCGCTTGGACGGCACGTATCAGGAGGCGGAAAAGCACTGCCCCGACAGCGCCCGCAAGCCCCACCACGATCGCAGCACCGACCATGAAGAGATGGCCGCCGCGGTCGAGAAGTTCGCTGTTGTCGGAGAGGTTGTCGCGGTTCTTTTGGGAGTTGTCGCGCGTCGAGTTGTTCGAATTTTCGTTCGATGTGCTGTCAGACGTGGTCGCGGTCAAGAAAGGTGCCTTCGATGAGACGAGCGAGCTTAGCAGCCCACTCGCGGTTGCGTGTCGGTCTGCGTGGTAGTCTCGCACCATGAGCAAGAAATCTGATCCGGCGAGGCTGCAACCCTGGCGCGTCGTCGCCGACGAACATCTTCAGCATTGCAAGGTCTTCGACGTCCACCGAAGCACGATGCGGTCGCCGACCACGGAGGAGACCCATCCTTTCTATCGAATTGAGTCCCCGGAATGGGTGAATGTCGTCGCGCTGACAGCGGCGGACGAATTAGTCATGGTCCGACAATGGCGGCATGGTTCTCGGACGATGACGCTCGAGATTCCCGGCGGCCTGGTCGATCCTGGTGAGTCACCGGCCGAAGCGGGCGCTCGCGAGCTCCTCGAAGAAACCGGGTATCGGGTGGGTCGACTCACCGGCCTTGTGTCGGTCAGTCCCAATCCGGCGCTGTTTGCGAATCGATGCCATATGTTGGTTGCCGAGAATTGCGAGTTCGTTGCTCCGATTCAAAACAGTGCAACCGAAGAGACGCTGGTCGAATTGCTGCCTCTGGCCGAGCTTCCCGAGACTCTGCGAAATGGCGGAATCGATCACGCTCTGGTCGTGGCCGCTCTCTATCATTTCGAACTCTGGCGATCGAGAAACGCGTAGAACGCGTTACTGGGTGCTGCTGTCGCCCATTTGGTCCATTCGGCTGAGCACGATCTCTGTGATTCGCGGATCCCTTCCGAGTGGATCGGTCACGCGAATCAAAATTTCTGGATGTCGCGACCGGGCTTCGGCGATCAAGGCTGGAAGTGTTTTTCGAACGTGATAACCCTCGCCCAGAAAATGAAGGTGAACGAGAATTTCCTTTGCGCCCCGCTCGACAAGTGCGTCGATTGCGCTGGGGAAGTCTGGCTCGGCGAGTTCCATGTGCGCGTGGGCGATTAACCAATCGGGTCGCTCTACTGCCAATGACTCAGCCAGCTTGATTAGCGGGCGATTCGCGGTTTCGCCGCGGGTGCCGTGATCCACAATGACGAGTCCTGCTTGAGCTGGTGGGCTTGGACTCATTTCCGATTCTTTCGACTGAAGGGGTTGCAGGCTGAGGACCTCATCGACTAGTCAACAAAACGGACCAGCGCCTACCAATAGGGCGCGCGAACGGTGAGGTGACCGCGAGGGCGAACGCGACAGGCTAGGCGGAGCTCGGGGTCGATTCGGTTTCGTTCTTTTATGACTCGTTCCCGCTCGGTCTCGTCCGCCAGATTCTCTAGGCCTTCCAAGATTTCCAGCCCGCACCTCGCGCAGGCTCCGTTCTCTCCGCAGGCACTCGCAATGGGCAAGTCGACGGCGCGAGTCGCTTCGAGGAGGGTCATTTCACCCGACGAAATCTCGAGGGTTCGATCGGAGGGCAGAAATCGAATCTCACATTGCATGACAAGCAGAGTCTACTCGACCCACACAAGAAGGGTTCCTTGGGGGGAGCCGGCAAGGCCGGCGAGTAGCGCTCCCGCCGAATCCCAAAAGCCTTGACCGGCGCCGCGCTCAAGCACCTCCCGCCGAATCCCAAAAGCCTTGACCGGCGCCGCCCGCCGGCTCCCTTCCCCGAAGCCTTTCTCCCACCTTCGATGATCAGCAGTCCCCCCGCGCCCACAAGTACCCCTCCTTCGTCTGCGTTACTTTCTCTACCATGTCCACGGCGGCCCTTCTCGTCATCGGAAATGAAATTCTCTCCGGCAAAGTGAGGGATACGAATTCCGCCTATCTCTCAGTCGAACTTCGCAAGCTCGGCGTTGATCTCGAGCGGATCCTCACGATCCCCGACGTCATCGACCTGATCGCGACGGAAACCCGTGCGATGTCCGACGCTTATGATTTCGTTTTTACTTCAGGTGGCATCGGGCCGACCCATGATGATCTCACGATGGACGGTGTCGCTGCGGCGTTCGATCTCGACATCATGCTGAATCAATCGATGGTCGATCGCATGGAGCGGCATTCGAAGGTGCCCATCAATGACGCCATGAAGAAGATGGCCATGATCCCGGATGGCGCGGACGTACTCGATGTCGGCGGGCTCTGGTTTCCCGTCGTCGTCGTGAATAACGTGCACATCTTTCCCGGGATTCCGGAACTCTTCGAAAAGAAATTTGATTCGATTCGGGATCGCTTCTCGGGTGTGCCCTTCCAGCTGCGTCGGATCTACGTTCGTGAGAACGAGAGTGAGATTGCCGAAATCCTGAATGCCCTGTTGCGCGAATTTTCGGAACTGATGTTAGGTTCCTATCCCAAGATCAACGAGCAAGACTATCGAGTTCTGCTGACCCTGGAATCTCGGGATCCCGAGTATCTCAAGCGCGCGACTGATACGTTGGTGAGCCGTCTCCCGGCGGACGCGATTTTTAAGATCGAATAGCGATGGGATTCGCGATATGAACGACGCGGCAATGATTCGCGTGCTCGCATTTGTTCACCCGATCTGGATGGTCACAAGTCTCGTCATGGCCATCGTGACCGCATCGCTCGGCCTCGAGATTCGGCGCCGACATAGAAGGGGTCGCCCCGTCGGAGGCGAACTGCGCCGCCGGCATCTGCGTTTTGGAAAGCGAACGCTGATCCTGGTTGGCATGGGCTTTGTTCTCGGCCCGGTATCGATGGTCTTTCTGCGTGGACGCGACTTGCTCGACAGCTTCCACGGTATTCTTGGCCTAGTTGTCCTCGGACTCTTCGCCTGGACGGGATGGAGTGGTCGGGCGCTTTCTCAGGGCGAGGAAGATGCCAGAGATATTCATCGCATAGCCGCGGCTTCGAGCGTTGCGGCCGCGATGCTTTCCGCGGTGGCGGGCTTCATCCTACTTCCCTGAATCGCCCCGAAGCGAAGTCCCATCCTGTCCGATGCGGCGCAGGATGTTCTCGCCCATCACCGCGTGACGCGGATGGTCGACTAGGCCGGTGTCAAGTAGTAGGGCCCCGAAACTAACATCTCAGACTTTTTCTCGACATAACAGATCCGCGTTCGGTTCATAGGGTTCGATTGCATCGCATCTGGCGGAGGGGTCTTCGAATAGCCCCAGATCGAAGCCAGATCGGTTGCAGCGTCCCCGGACGTCACGTCACCCCAATCGATGATGCCGGTGATCTTTCCGCCTTCGACCAACGTATTTCGAGCGTGGACATCGCCGTGTATCCACAGCGTCGCGGTCGATGTGGCGGTTGCGAGAGCGGTCTGCCACGCCTCCTCGACGGCGATCACTTCAGTTTCCGCTCGTAGCCGAACGCGAGTAAAAGCTCGCGAATCAGCGATTCGTCAACAGAGACTTCCGCGTCGGGCGTTCCGACACTCATTCGCGACCTAAGGACGGACCTCGTAGTAGAGGTTGGCAGGGTCGCTGAAGTCGTGCTCCGCGAAGCGCGTGAAACCGGCCTCTCGGACCATCTTTTCGGCGACTTCGGGATTGAAGCCGAGAGTTCCCAAACCCGCGCCGTCGGGTTCCGAAAGCGCCGAAGACATGCAAGCGGAAACCGAGAACCCGTAGAGCATGGCCAGCATGGGATGACCCAGATTGTCTTCGAAGCGGGGCTTGCTGCGGATGTCCTTGATCAGCCAGGTGCCGTCGGGACGGATGGCTTTGCGTATGGCTTTGATCACGGTCGAGGGATGGGGCATGTCGTGGATGCAATCGAAGGTGAGCAGGAAATCGAATCGTGGCTCATCTGGGAGTGACTCACCGCCTGCGACATTGAATTCAACGTTGGTCAGCTCTCGCTCTGCGACGTGTTCACGTCCACGTTCGATGCCGTGCGAATTCGGGTCGTATCCTACGAAGGTCGAATTCGGATACGCCTCAGCCATGGCGATGAGTGCCAGACCCGAACCACACCCAACATCTGCGACGACCGCGCCGGCGGACAGCTTCTCGTGAATGCCATCGAGCGCGGGAATGATTTGCGGGACGAGTGCCAGGCGAATCCATGTGCCTAACATACGCTCGGTGCGATGCGCCGCGTTGGGCCCCATCTCTTCGTAGGAGAGCCCGATGCCGGTTCTAAACGCATCGGCCAATTTCTCAGAAATTTCGGGCGGCGTTCCGCCGGTGAAAGCGCCGGAAGCGAAGGCCAGACTGCTGTCTTCATCGGCCAGGACGGCGGTGCCGTAGGCCGAGAGTTCAAAGCGTCCGTCTTGTTCGTCCGCGCTGTCGCTGCCAGCGGGCTGAGAGCCCTCAGCTGGCTGGTAGTCGAGGAGTTCTGCGGCCGCCTGACCCCGCATCCACTCGCGAAGCCATCGCTCCTGCAATCCCGTCTTCGAGGCCAGCTCTGCCGACGTCATCGGTCCGGCACCGTCCATGGCCCGATAGATACCGAGCCGATCGCCGAGATGGATCATCAGCGACACCATCTCGCCCTTCTTGTAATTCCAGACGCGAAAGGAGAATGCCTTCAGTTCATCGGGATCGAGGACGGCACTAGTTCTTGAACTCATGGGCGCTCCTGGCTTCAGATTGAAAATCGCTCGGGAGTCAGACTGTCGCACGCCCGAGCCCGCGACGCTTGACTCACGACGGCCCGATCATCGGTCGCGGCGGAGGTCGAGAACATAGGAATTGCAGAAGACCGGGAGCGCCTGGGTTACCGTAATGGCTTCCCGAATCTGCGTGGACTGGCTCGGAAGTTCGATGGCTCCCCCGAGCACATCGGTAAGCCATAGGGCCTGCTGTTCGGTAGGCGGCCACAGAGAACAGATGACGCGGGTGAAGCCGATGAAGAAGAGGTTGGGCGTCGCTACGCGTTCTGCTCGGTGTCCAGAACGTCGACCGCACGCTGACGCAACCAGTGGTCGGCGAGGACGAGGCAGACCATCGCTTCGACCATCGGGACGGCACGGGGAAGTACGCAGGGATCGTGGCGGCCACCGGCTTCGAAGGTGATGGCCTCGCCCGTTCGATTCACGGTCTGCTGTGAGGCGCGCACGGTCGCCGTGGGTTTGAAAGCAACGCTGAGATTGATCGATTCACCGTTGCTGATGCCACCTTGGATTCCACCGGAGCGATTGGACGTGGTTCGCGTTCGGCCTTCGGAATCTGTGAAGAAGGGATCGTTATGCACGGAACCGATCATGGTTGTCCCCGAAAATCCGGACCCGATCTCAAAGCCCTTGGCAGCCGGCAATGACATCATCGCTTTGGCGAGTTCGGCTTCGAGTTTGTCGAAGACGGGATCGCCGAGTCCGACTGGAACCGAGCGTGCGACGCATCCGACGACACCGCCGACCGAATCGCCTTCGCGTCGGATGGAGTCGATGAGTTCAAACATTTCCTGGGCGGCGTCCGGGTCTGGGCAGCGGACATCATTGGCATCGATCTCTGCGAGGGTGACGGTTTCCGGATCGACCTTGGAGTCGATGTTTTGTACTCGCTGGACCCAGGCCAGCACTTCGATGCCAGCGACTTCCTTCAGCAACTTTCGAGCGATGGCGCCGGCCGCGACACGGCCGATCGTTTCCCGCGCGCTGGCCCGGCCTCCGCCCTGCCAATTCCGAATTCCGTATTTCGCCTCGGTGGTGAAGTCCGCGTGGGAGGGCCGGTAGAGATCGCGCATGTCCTCGTACGCACTCGGTCGCGCGTCTTTGTTTCGCACCATGATGGCAATCGGGCTTCCAATCGTTCGGCCTTCGAAGACGCCCGAGAGAATTTCGGCTTGATCCGCCTCCTGCCGGGGGGTTGTCAGGACACTCTGACCAGGACGACGACGGTCCAGATCTCGCTGAATCTCGGCGACGTCGATGGGGAGTCTTGGCGGGCAACCTTCGAGCACGACGCCGACGCCCCCACCGTGGGATTCACCGAATGTCGAAATTCGAAAGAGATTGCCGTAGACGCTGCCCATGGAAGGCCTTGCTCCAGATCGCCCGAAGAGGGGAGAGGGGGACGGTCGCAGGGTACCGCTTGTGGGCGTGCATAGCATTTATGGGGAGAAACAAGGAGCGTTCCCCGGCGAATCCACTACAACCGCAGCGCGTTTGCTGCGGCAGGACTAAAGATGATTATCTACTGGGTCGAGATGATTTACAGGGTATGGCGCGAGGGAAGGTCACCGGACGAGTCGGGAAAGATGCCTATTGGGCAATACGGAAAAGTTGTAGGTGATTGGGGATGCTTGTCCGGGGAAGCGAATCGACGACTTCTGGGATGGCGAACCCCAGAGGAGCCCGGCTTTCGACGTGGGATTTCACTTCGCGATCTCTCCGAGCATCTTCTTCGTTCCGCGGACTCGGATCAAGAGGGAGCCCTCGCCAAGACGATCGAGGTGTTGGCCGAGTGTCTGCACGCCGATCGCATTCGCTTCTACCTCTCGACGGATTTCGCTTCCAGCGCGCCTACGAAGGAGGCCAACCATCGGCGTTTCAAATTGCGTTCGAAGTGGCAGCGGGTCGAAGCCACGTCGGGGGTATCCCGGACCATGTGGTCGCGCCCTCGAGCTTCCCTCTATTTACCATGTTTGGGACGCGCAGGTCTTCTGGGGTTCTTCCGGGTGGAGAGCCGGCTGGTGACGAGCGGCGCATCGGGTGAGATCGAGGGCGAGCCGAGCCTGATCACCACGCTCTTCGCCGGTTTTCTCGAACGGCAGCGGTTGCGCATCCTGCTGGACGAAAGCCAAATGAAGCAGAGCCAGGACGACCGGATCGAAAAGTTGGGGCTCCTCACGAGTTCCGTTGCCCATGCTTGCAACAACTATCAGACTGCGATTCTCGGGTATGCCGATCTGGCCGAGATGGAAATCGCCGAGGGTCGGGGCGTGAATGTTGAGGAGATGGGTCCGGGTCAATCAGAGCTTTCCGAAATTCGTAATGCCGCGACGGCGGCGGGCGAATTGGTCAAGCAGATCCTTTTCTCGGCGCCTCAGACCAAAGAGGCATCGGTCCCACTTGATCTATCCGAATCTATTCGACAGCTCGAGGGCATGCTGACTCGCGTCCTCGGCGACGAGATTCATCTGGATTTCCGGCTGGATGATCTGGACGGGCACGTTCTCGTCGATGCGAATCGCCTGGAACGCGTACTGCTCAATCTTGCCTCGAATGCGCGAGATGCGTTGTTGAATCGGTTCTCGAATGAGTCTTCGGGCCACGGTCGGTTCGCGCTGTCCACGACGGTCGTCGATCTCGGAGCCCAATCACCGCTTGAATCCGAGCGCGATGTCGCGTCCGCACGCTACGTCCGGCTTTCGGTTCGCGATAACGGCTGCGGAATCGAGCCCGAGGATGGGACAAGGATCTTCGAGCGCTTCGATACGACGCGTGAGGCGGGAACCGGGCTCGGACTCGCATCGGTCGCCGAGTTAGTGGCGGCGACGGGTGGTGCGATCCGCGTCGAGAGCACGCCGAATGTCGGAACGGTCTTTCATCTCTACTTTCCCGTGGACGTACCCGACGATTCCGGCACGAACGTGAATTGGTCCAAGGGATCAGGCCCGATCAAGCTGGACTGAAACGGTCGAGGCATCGACACCCCGCTTTTTCTCCTTTCGCGATCGGTTACGTTTCCGGTCGAGGTTCATCCGAGGAGACTGAATGCGCGAATGGCTATACGACATATTTCGTGAACGTCCCTGGTGGATGAGTGCGACTATGGTCTTCTGCGCATTCATGGCCTTCGTCTATATGCCGTGGGATATTTTTGTGAAGCCGGTGGGTCAGGACAGCGAAGTCTGGTTCGGGATTCTCTTCAAAGGTTATTGGGCCAAGCTCTTCGCGATTCCACATTGGTTCGTCTATGCGGCCGGGGTCTACGGATTTCGCCGCCGCCGACCCTGGATGGGATTCTGGGCCACCGCCTATGTGGCTCAGGTCGCCTTCGGCATGTATCTCTGGACGGCGCTCTCGACCGGCGGCTTCAGCGGGATCCTTGTTGGGCTCTTTCCTGCGCTGCCCTTTGCTGGATTGGCGTATGCCTTCTGGAACTCTCGGGACTATTTCGAGCCTGCCAGTCTCAACCTCGTCACACGTTACGGCGAGTGGGCGCTCGTCACCGGCGCTTCGTCGGGAATCGGTACTTCGCTCGCGCGCGAAATTGCCGCGGAAGGAATGAACGTCGTCCTGAGTGCCCGACGCGAAGAGCGGCTGCTTGCGCTGGCCGGAGATCTCGAGCGGGATTTCGGAATCAAGACCCGGGTGGTGGCCGCTGACCTTGCCGAGCGAAGTGGGCAGACAGCACTGCTCGACGGCGTGAAGGATCTCGACATCGGGCTACTCGTGAACAACGCGGGCCTTGGTTATGCGGGTCGATTCGATCTGCTCGATGGCGAGCAGCTACGCAGACTCGTGTCCGTAAATTGTGAAGCGCCCCTGGTCTTGGCCCATGCTCTGGTTCAGGGGATGCGGGATCGCGGACGCGGGGCCGTGTTCTTTACCGGATCGATCGCGGGCCGGATTCCGCTGCCCCTGCATGCCGTCTATTCCGCCACCAAGGCCTTCGACCAATTTCTGGGCGAAGCACTCTGGGGCGAACTGCGGGCGAGCAATATCGACGTCGTCGTTCTCGAGCCGGGTTCGACCGAAACGGAATTTCAACAAGTCGCGGGGGAGATCGCGCATTCTGGACAGAGCGCAGACGAAGTTGCGCGGATTGGTCTGGCGGCGCTGGGCCAGCAGCCCTCCGTGATTGCTGGATGGTTCAACTGGATTCAGGCGAACGCAGCGAGTCGGCTGCTGACCCGCCCCATTTCTGCCCATGTCGCCCGTTCGGTGATGGCGAAACAAACACCGGAGGACTTGATCTAGATGGCGGCGAAGGCTTCCGGAAGTCGGAGAGGTCGCGGGTATTGGCTGATGAAGTCGGAACCGTACAAATACTCGTGGGATGATCTGGTCCGCGATGGAAAGACCTATTGGGATGGCGTTCGAAACTATGAGGCGCGCAATAATCTCGCGGCCATGAAGGTGGGAGATCTCGCGTTCTATTATCACTCGAACAAGGGCAAGGAAATCGTTGGCATCGCGGAGATCGTGAAGACTTCCTATCCCGATCCGACCATCGACGATGAGACCTGGGTCGTTGTTGACATCGTTCCCGTCATTCCCTTCGAGGAGCCCGTTACGCTCGCGACGATCAAACACGATCCGAAGCTCGAAGACATTCAGCTTATTAGGCGTGGCCGACTCTCCGTCGTACCGATCTCCTCCGCCGAGTTTCGCTATATCGCGAAGCTCGGAAGGACAAAGATCCCGACAAGGGCAGTCGGCACAGCATGAATCGACGTCTTCCGCACGGATTATTCAGCGTACTCTTCCTTCTCTCGGTGGGCGGCTGCACGACTCTGGGACTTCCTGCGTTTTCGGTCGGAGGCGAAGGGGAAGGCCCGGACGGTCTGCATTCGACGATGACCCAGTCGCGTTTGGAAACTCTCTTCGGAGACGAGGTGGACGCGATCGTGGGCCCGCCGGGCGCGATTCAGACCCGAATGGATGGCGTTCCTCTGTTCTTGCTGAGCGATGAGGAAAACGATCGCATGAAGCTGATCGCGCAAATCGCTTCGGCTAGCAATTTCGAAGGGAGTGTCTTTGGACTGTTGATTCAGGCCAATTTCGATCGCACGCTGGATGCACGCTATGCGATCTCCGACGGTGTGATCTTTGCGGTCTTTCAGCATCCGATTTCATCGCTGACGCCGGGCCTGATTCGGTCCGCGGTTTCGCAGGTCTTGAATCTCGCAGAGAATTTCAACAGCACTTATGCGGCGGGCGGGCCGCGTCCGATCGCCGCACCCACCGACGATCTATGAAAATTTCGTGCATGGCCGAGCGATTTACGAGGAGCCGCTGAGTCTTCGATGTCGAACGTTGCGCCCGAAGAGGATCGGCCGATTCACGTTCTCTTCCTGTGTACCGGGAATTCCGCGCGAAGTATTCTTGCGGAGGCGATTCTCAATCGTTGGGGTGGAGCGGGCTGGCTCGCTTCAAGCGCGGGTAGCGATCCCAAGAGCACACCCCACGCAGTGACTCTCGAGACCCTGGCGAGATTGGGATATGAGACTCAGGGTCTTCGCAGCAAGAGCTGGGATGAATTCGCTCAGCCCGGGAGTCCTGCGCTGGACTTCATCGTGACGGTCTGCGCGAACGCGGCGGGAGAAAGCTGTCCGATCTGGCCCGCTCACCCCATTTCAGCGCATTGGGGTCTGGCGGATCCGGCGGCGTTTCAAGGTTCGGAGGAAGGGCAGCGCGCCTTCTTTGAAGAGATTCACGACGCGCTCAGAGCGAAGATCGGGCGGCTCGTCGAACTCGATCGATCGTCCGCGGAATCGCCGGCGAATTCGCCGGATGACCGTCATGATCGGGTCGAAAGGATTGCCGCGGGGATCGCGGAAATCGGCCTTTCGTAGTCTTGTTCCTGGGATCCGGTCCCGGGCTCTGAACTCGCGGAGTTCCTGATCAGGCGTCCAGCGCCGCGAGGGCGTCCGCGTATTCATTCCAGCGAGTGCCCTCATGCGCGCGAATCCACTGCAGCTTGATTCGCGGCTTGGCATTCGCGAGGGCGTAGAGTTCCTGAACGAGTTCGAGGTTCTTGATCGGGCCGCCTTTGCGCTTCCAGCCGCGCTTCTCCCATCCAGGGGCCCATTCATTAATCGTGTTCACGCAGAGTTGGCTATCGGAATAGGCGATGAGATCGCGGTCGTCGGGCAGCGTCTTGAAGGCTTCGATCAGCGCCTGTAATTCCATCCGGTTGTTGGTGGTCGTATCGGGGCTTCGTCCATTGCCCTGGGCGAGGATCTCTCCGCTTTCGACCCAGACCCATCCCCAGCCGCCCACGCCGGGATTCGGATCGCAGGACCCGTCGGTGAAAACGCCAGAGTCCGGGCCACCGAATTGAGTCGCGAGGACTTCTTCCGGCGTCATTTGTTGTGCGATGCGTTTAGCCACGCTGGGTGGTCTCCTTGGGCGAGGGGGCCGATTGGATATCTAGGGGGACATCTAGGGAAATTGTGGGCGGTCGAGCCTTTGAGTCGTTGTGATGGGTGGCGCTAGGCGCTGGTTCGGAAATAGATGACATCGCCATCAGCCACGATGTAGTCCTTGCCTTCGACCTGCATCGCGCCCTTGGCTTTTGCTTCGGCTTCGCCCTGTAGTTCGATGTAGGTGTCGAAAGCGATGACCTCGGCGCGAATGAAATGCTTCTCGAAATCGGAATGGATCTCGCCGGCTGCCTGGGGTGCCGACGTGCCCCGGCGAACGGTCCAGGCACGGATCTCCTTCGGCCCGGCAGTAAAGAACGTGACCAGATCGAGAAGTGCGTAGGCGGCGCGAATCAAGCGATTGAGCCCCGGTTCTTCGATGCCCAGGTCGGCCAGGAATTCCCGTTTGTCGTCATCGTCGAGTTCTGAGAGCTCCGCTTCGACCTTTCCGCAGATACGGACGACCTCCGCGTCGCCAGCGAGTTTCTCGAGTGCCTGGCTGTAGGCGTTGCCCTTTTCGAGCCCTTCTTCGTCGACATTGGCGACGTAGAGAACGGGCTTCGCAGTCAGCAGATGCGCTTCCTTCACCGCCAGGACCAACGGCTCGGGGATATCGAAGGTTCGGGCCGGCCGACCCGAGGAAAGATGCTCGCCGAGTGCGGTGAAGAATTCGAATTCCGCGCGCGCGACCTTGTCGCCGGACTTGGCGACCTTCTGGGCCCGATCGGCTCGTTTCGACACAGCTTCGAGGTCGGCGAGGCCGAGCTCGACATCGATGGTCTCGGCATCTCGAACCGGGTCGGGGTGGCCGTCTACGTGGACCACGTTCTCGTCGTCGAAGCATCGAACGACATGGATGATCGCGTTCGTCTCGCGAATATTGCCCAGGAATTGGTTGCCTAAGCCCTCACCCTGCGAAGCACCCTTCACCAGGCCCGCGATATCGACAAATTCGACGGAGGTCGGCACTACCGACTTCGACTGGATCAGGCTGTCGAGCTGCGCGAGGCGCAAGTCGGGCACGACGACGACTCCGGTATTCGGCTCGATCGTGCAGAAGGGGTAGTTTTCGGCCGCAATGCCCGCAGCGGTTAGAGCGTTGAAGATCGTGCTCTTACCGACGTTTGGGAGGCCGACTATGCCGCAAGTGAGTCCCATGGGAGGCGCATTCTCCCGAATTCCCGCAGGCCTGTCATGTCCGAAGGTCGAAAAGGTCGAAGCAGTCGAGTCTGTTGTGGAAAGCACCCCCGGCCACGTGCATTCGACTTTGGCCCTGTATGAAAAAATCTTATATTGAACGCGGCGTTAATTCCGATAGTCACGCATTTAGCTGCACGATTCAGCAGCCAAGTATGAGATAAAGAGAGCAGAGGAAAAGAGTAGGGGCGCCAGTCCAAGGCACTGACGGCTTTGTTCGATCAGAACCGGTAGGAGGCTTGGACAGAGCGAATTGGAAGGGCGTTGTGTGACAGTTGTTTGAGAGCCGCAGGGAACGATTCCGCCGTAGGTCGTTCGGACTCACATAGCGACATCACAACTCGATCCGATAGGGGACCTGCACGGGACCTGGCCGGATCCAATCAATCGCACTCAACAGGTCTTCGACTCGGGAAGGGATTCACTGCGATCGTTCTGTCGTATATGTCGCACGGGTAGCAACGCGCCGCGATCTGCGACCCTTGGCTAGGCCGGAGGTACTTCGAGACTCCGCCCAAGGTTGGCCAGAGACTTGTGATTCCCGAGTGATGAAAACCGGTCTTGATCGACGCTCTTTGAAATGCTCGACGGGGAACGGTTTTTCGAGGCCCCGTTGAGCAAGCCTCGTCCTCCCGACAATCGCTAATCCTGAGCATTTTGCTCCCCGTTCCGAGGGAACCCGCCTCCCATCAATCAAGTACAGCAGTGACCCTGCACGGAAAAGTGGACTCACGAGAGGAAGCTAGTCTTTCTCAGGGAGTTCATAATGACGATAAAGAAGCAAACAAGAAGGCGGTTGACGGAAGAGTTCGAAGCTGAGACCGTGAAGCTGGCCAAGGAAAGCGATCGTTCGATGTCGGGCATCGCGATATCGTAGACTCGCTCTTGCCGATCGTCGCGAACTCGCTCGGCCTAGCGCACCCGGATGGCTCCGCTCGATGACGAAACAGCGGCACTAGGCTCGTCCAACAGTCGTCAGGGATGCCCGCTCTCGGAGAGCGTGGGCGGGCTCGGAGGCTTACGACGCCAACGGGGGCTATGTGGGAATCGTGGAAGATTTTGGCAAGACCATCTCGGTCCATTCCGTATATCAGGGCAGAAGCTGTTGGTCATAAACGTTGAAGGTCGATTGCCCTCCCCGACCGTTCGCGCAGGCACGACCCGTTCTCGCCCCCTGGCACACGGCGCAAACACCCCGTGATACCGAACCTGATGTGCCCGGGGCGGGGGAATGAGCGGCGGGCGGGCCACGTATCGACACAACCGCTCGAGCCGGTCCGAGAGGCTCGCGAAGCAACGGAACAATGGCTTTACGAATACAACTTTGATCGACCCCATGGGTCGCTCAGCGGGCGTTCGCCCGAAATGTTCTTTGACCAATGCGAACAACAGCAAAGGGAAGCCGCTTGAGGGTCAAGTGAAATCCCTAACTTAACGGCTGGTACCGGTTCTTTGTGCTTGCCATCGCCGTCGGGAAGATAAGAAGAAGTCCACGCTAAGTCTTGCGCGTCCTACGTTCTGGTTCTGGATGGTCACAATATCGTGGCTGCCTGCCACGAAGATTCGAGCGGGTGAACGCGCGAAGTCCCGGCTCCCGCTAGCGCCCCTCGATTCTCGCCAATTCGAGATCGACGTGTCGACTCATTTCGTCGGCATCCCGTTCACCACTAAACACGATGCCATTGATGTAGAAGGCGGGCGTCCCGGTTATGCCCGCGGCGCGCCCGGCGGCAAAGTCCGCCTCGACAAAATCCTTGAAGCGCCGCTCGTCAATACAAGTTTTCAGCTTGTCTGCGTCGAGCCCGAGATCATCCCCAATCTTGGCAAGCGACCCGTCAACAAGCTTGCCCGAGAGATTGAAGATCGCCTGGTGGAACTCCCAGAACTGACCCTGTTCGTCGGCACACATGGACGCTTCCGCCGCGGGTCGGGCGAAGGGATGAATGCCGTCGAGGGGGAAATGGCGATGGACGATGCGCACCTTCTCCGGGTAGCGCGCGAGTACTTCGTCGAGGATGGATTCAGCCAGGATGCAGTAGGGACATTGGTAGTCGCTGAAAGTCGTGATCGTGACCGGGGCATCGTCGGCGCCCCGGGAAAGACGCGTCGCGCCGAGTTCAACGCGCGGCGGTGACAAAACCATTCGCATGGACAGGGCTTTGAAATTTGGATCAAGGAAGTCGCGCAGCGCCTGGGTGCGGCGCTCGTTCACGAGGTGCTGGCTGATCTGGGTTGCGACGTCTTCGAGGCGACGGCCTTGGAGTCGACTCTGGTTCGCCGCATACCAGGTGGCAACCTCTTCCTCGGTCGGCTCAGTGACGGAGCCGGAGATGTCTTCATAGAGGGCTTCGACTGTGACCCCCGCCTTTTCGGCTGCGTCCTCCATCACGATCTTCTTCATGAGATCCCGAGCGGCGTTTTCGCGCAGGGCGAATTGTCGATCCTTGGGCTGCTGCTGGAACTCCAGCATGAATTGGTTCTTCATGTGTTCATCGACTTCATCGACCGTGACCTCGCGACCTTCGAGCACGATCGCAACGCTGCTGCCGCCGCCTTGGCCGCTCTCGGCATGAGCCGCCGGTGCCGTATCCACTGCGAAGGGTGTCGAGTCTTGAGAACCACAGCCGGTCAGGGGGAAACTGAGCAGGAGTCCGAGGCTCAAGAGCAGAATGATCCGAAATTGTGCCGGAATGGGGGCGGGATCGTGCACGGGTTGGTCGTCGAGGATTGTCGTCATTCCGGAAGGCTAATTGTTTTACCCCGACTTGTCTCGTTTTGATAACGAGCCAGGAATTCCTTCGCGAAACGGGCGTAATCCTTCTGTGCAATCGCTGTGCGTGCATCGGCGACCAGGCGTTGGTAGAAATGAACATTGTGGATCGAGCAGAGCACGGCGGAGAGGACTTCGTTTGCCGCGAACAGATGATGGATATAGGCGCGAGTGAATCCGCCCGTGCACGTATAACAGCTACACGAGGCATCGACGGGGAAGGCATCTCGGCGAAAACGTCGATTCGTCAGGCGAATGCGACCGCGCGACGTGAAGACGGTCGCCGAGCGGGCATACCGGGTCGGGATCACACAATCGAACATGTCGATGCCATAACCGATGCAGGCGATCAGATCTTCGGGAAGGCCGACGCCCATCAGGTACCGCGGCTTGTTCTCCGGCAGCAGCGGCGCGGCATGGTCCGTCACCTGACATAACAGCTCATGGCCCTCGCCCACGGAGACGCCACCAATCGCATAACCCGGACAATCCATGGCCACCAGTGACGCCGCACACGCTTCGCGCAGCTCGGGAAACGTCGAACCCTGAACAATTCCAAAGAGCGCCTGATCCTCGGCGCGCGAATGGGCCTTCAGACATCGCTCCATCCACTGAAGGGTTCGCCGAACGCCCTGGCCCGCCTGCTGCCGGGTCGCGGGGTAGGGCGTGCATTCGTCAAAGGCCATGATGATGTCCGCGCCGAGCCGGTTCTGAATCTCGATGGAGCGCTCGGGCGTGAGATCCATCGTCTGGCCCGTCACTTCGTTCTGGAAGCGCGCGCATCGGTCCGTAATCTCGACGCCGGGCAGCGAGAAGACCTGAAAGCCTCCGGAGTCGGTCAGAATCGGCCCCGGCCACTGCATGAAGTCATGCAGGCCGCCGAGTTTCTCAACGAGCGCCTCTCCGGGTCGCAGCGCGAGATGGTAGGTGTTGGCCAGGATGATCTCGGAGCCCGTGTCGGCGACCTGGGCTGGGGTCATCGCCTTCAGCGCACCGTGGGTGCCCACCGGCATGAATGCGGGCGTCTTGATGACACCATGTGGTGTCGACAAGTGCCCGGCGCGCGCGCGGTCGCTGGTCTGCTCGAGCTGAAAGTCGAAGCCGCTCGAGGTCGCCGTTGAGGTCGCGGGTGGGTCTAGTGATTGGTTCATCGCCCGCAGCGTAGCGACCCCGGTCAGGTCAGGTAGGATCGGTCTCGATGACACACCCTTTGAACTTTGCGGATCGTCTGATCGAACGCACGCGCACTCTCGGCCATCCGCTCTGCGTGGGTCTCGATCCGCATTTACCGATGATTCCAGAGCTCTTTCGCCGTGGCTCGATGGCTCCCGACGACGCTGAGACAATCGCGGCAGTCGAAGCGTTCCTGGAGGAGGTGATCGATCGCGTGGCGGGCCGTGTTGCCATCATCAAGCCGCAGATCGCGTTTTTCGAGAGGATGGGTTGGCAGGGCATGCGCATGCTCGACGGGCTTTGCCGCCGGGCTCGAGCCGCCGATTTGATGGTTCTGCTCGATGCCAAGCGCGGCGATATCGGTTCTACCGCCGAGGGCTATGCCGGTGCCTATCTCGGCGCCGATGCGGCGATGCCCGTCGACGCCATCACGCTCAATCCCTACCTGGGATTCGAAACCCTCGAACCCTTCGTGCGCGCGGCCAATGACGTAGGGCGCGGTCTCTTCGTATTGGTGAAGACCAGCAATCCCGGCAGCGGCGATCTCCAGGATCGCGACGTCGAGGGTGAGCCGCTCTTTGGTCGCGTAGCCGACGGCCTGTCACGAATCGAAGCAGATCTACTTGGCAGCAAGACTGGTTGGTCCTCGCTCGGCGTCGTCTGCGGAGCCACCTGGCCAGACCAAGCACGTCAGGTTCGCGATGCACTCCCGAAGGCCCTTTTCCTGGTTCCCGGCTACGGCGCCCAGGGCGCATCAGCCGAGGATGCCGTCCAATCCTTCGTCCCCGGCTCGAACGGCCTAGAAGGCGGCCTGGTCAATTCATCCCGAGCAATCCTCTTCTCAGAACCCGCCAGGAGAGCCGCCTCTCATGAATCCTGGGCCTCGGCGTTCGACGAAGCGCTCAACAAAGCCATCAACGAACTAAGCGCCGCCGTCAAGGCTTAAGCAGAACGCCGACCCTCCCCCAATCCTCCCGGCTGATGATGCAACCACTCTGTACGCCAACTGGCCGAGGGCCCAGTGCGGAGTGCGTTTTGGCTGAATCAAGCGCAGGGCGCAGCCCGAGCCATCAGCCAAAATGAGCGCCGTACTCGGCCCGTGGCAATACCGTCGATTCAAAGATGTATGTGTCAATTGGCCTTAAGCCAAAGGCGTCAGCGGTAGAACTTCCGCTCGCCCCCCGATTGTTTCTTGCGTACGCGACGATGCTTCGCCTTCAATTTTGCCCGGTACCGGCTCGTCTTGTTGCGTTTGATATGACCGCGGGACTTCTTGGCCTGGCTCATCGGGGCTTGCCTCAGAAAGGGTGGGGGTGTTCGAAGGGCCGGGAACTTAGGGGAATCGTTCGCGAATTTCCATGCCCTTCGGGGCGGAATCCAGATTTTGGGGTTCTTGAAATTCGGTTGGCGTCTCGGGCGCCCATTTACGCTCCGCAGGCTAAGATCGCCTCTCGGCGGGAATCGCATTGTCCTCCCAAGATCGCGCGCCGTGGGCGCTGATTCGCGATTCCCTCGAAGCCCTGAAAAACTCGCGTTGCGATCGCCGGTTCAGTCGCGGTGACTCGTGAATGCGCTGACGGAGATCCCCGGCAATGAATACTGCGCTCGAACGAATGATGGATTTCGATCTCACAGAGGAGCAGCGTCTGGTACGCAAGACTGTCCGCGAATTCGCGGAGGCGGAGATTCTGCCCCATGTCGAGCGATACGAGCGTGAGGAACGGTATCCGACGGAGCTGATCGCCAAGCTGCCCGAGTTGGGGCTTCTCGGGCCGATGATTCCGGAAGAATACGGGGGATCCTACTCGGATGTCGTGACGTACGGCGTGATCTGCGAAGAGCTTGCTCGGATAGACTGGGTGGTGGCCTCGGTGGTCTCGGTTGCGAACTCGCTGGTCGGTGGATCGCTTCTCAAATTTGGTACCGAGGATCAGAAGGACCGTTTTCTGCCCGGCATCGCGAAGGGCGAGATCATCTGTTCGGCTTGTCTCACCGAACCCCGTGGGGGAACGGATCTCGGCAATATGGAGACGACGGCCAAGAAGGTCGACGGGGGGTACCTGCTGAATGGGACGAAGGTGTTCATCTCCCATGCCGATCATGCGGGCGCCTTTTTCATCGTGGCCAGCATCGACCGCAGCTTGAAACACAAAGGCGTCACAGCCTTCATCGCCGATCCTCGCGAGATGCAGGGCATGACGATCGGCGCCTTTCCGATGCGGACCCTCAAGCGGGACAATCTGGCCGAGGTTCACTTCGAAGACACCTTTGTGCCGGACGAGGCTGTGTTAGGGGAAGCCGGACGAGGCTTTCCGATCCTTGGGTCCGCCCTCGATATGGGTCGGTTCTCAGTGGCCGCCAGATGCGTCGGTCAGTCGCAGCGTGCGATCGATCTGGCGACGCCCTACGCCATGGAACGTGAGGCCTTTGGACAGAGGATCGGCGAATTCCAGATGATTCAGTTAAAAATCGCGGAGATGGTGGCGCGCACGGAGCAGGCCCGGCTACTCGTTTATCGTCTCGGCCGAATGAAGGACGCGGGAATCGAGCGATGTTCGATGGAATCTTCGCTCGCTAAACTGAAGGCCAGCCAGGCGGCGACGCAGAACGCACTCGATGGTATGCAGGTATTTGGTGGTTATTCCGTCACCGCAGAGTACGAGATCGGTCGGTTGCTGATGGAGGCCAAGTCGCTCGAATTTGGTGAGGGCACGACCGAGTTGCACCAAAAGTTGATCGCCGAGTTCGCGCTCGGCATTCGCCAAACTTCGTAGAGGATCGATTGTTCATGATCGATTCAGGAGCTCGTAAATAGAGATGACCCAGGTGACCCCCGCAGATCGTCAGGCCTTGCTGAACTTGATTCTAGAAGTCTCCTTTGAACGCAAGGAGGTCACTCTCGCGAGCGGCAAGAAGAGCAATTTCTATCTCGACCTTAGGCAGACGCTGATGCGGCCCAAGGGTGTTTCCCTGGCGGGCCGACTGGTGCTCGACATGCTGCAGAGCGGTCCGCCCGTGGATGCGGTTGGAGGGATGGCTGTTGGTGCAGTGCCGCTGGTCTCCGCTGTTCTGGCTGCGGCGGCCAACGACCCTGCCACGGATTCGTTGCTCGGATTTTTCGTGCGTAAGCAGAAGAAGGAGCACGGGCTCACGAAACAGATCGAGGGTGGATTTTCGACTGGGCAGACAGTTGCGCTCGTCGAAGACACCACGACGACGGGTGGATCGACGCTCGACGCGGTCGATCTTGTGGAGGCAGCGGGCGGAAAGGTCGCGCGTGTAATCTGTCTCGTGGATCGGGGTGAGGGTGCTTCCGAAGCATTCGCCAAACGCGGCGTGAGCCTCGAGGCCGTCTTCAGGCGCGAGGATCTAGCGATCTAGTCATGGACGTCTACCACATTTGGTGCAATCTCCGCCCGGGTACTGGGGATCTCGAATTCTGCGAGAGCGTCGATCGCTATCTGGGCGAGTTGCGGTCGGCCAACCGGATCGGCAGCTATCGAATCACGCGACGAAAACTCGGCCTGGGTCCCGCCGAATTCGGCGAATTTCATATCGCGATCGATATTGAAGGTCTCGCACAGCTCGATGCGGCCTTTCAATCGGTTTCGACACGAACGGGTGTGATCGAAGACCTGCATCACGCTGTGAATCGCGTCGCATGCGATTTGAAGTTCGCTCTCTACCGCGATTTCCCCGATGCGCATCGTGAGCGCGGGTCCGAAAAATTCTGATGACGATCCGGTCCGCCATCCCGGACGATCTTGCCAGGCTGCTCGAGATCTACAACGACTATGTCTTGAACACGCCAGTCACATTTGATCTCGAGGCGTTTTCTCTTGGAGCACGCAAAGCCTGGTTCAATGATTTCGCCAGCGACGGCCCTTACCGGTTGCTCGTGAGCGAATCGGATGGGAAAGTCACGGGCTATGCGTCAAGCCGAATATTTCGAAACAAGGCCGCCTATGTGCGATCGGTCGAGACGTCGATCTATCTGGATCCTGAAGCCCAGGGCAAGGGAATCGGGAGGGAGCTTTACGGACGGCTTCTAAAAGAGATCGAGGGGGAAGCAGAGGTACACCGCGCGTACGGTGGCGTGACTCTGCCTAATGCAGCTTCGATCGCATTGCACAAAGGTTGCGGATTCAAGCAAGTCGGAGTTTTTGGCGACGTGGGTTTCAAGTTTGGACGCTATTGGGACGTCGCTTGGTTCGAGCGTACTCTATGAGTCTCGATTATCTATTGACTGGTTGCGCCCGCCTGAGCCCCACTCGATTGACTCCTCCGTTCGGGCCCGTGCGGCTAGGCCTTGGGGGCTAACGCCATGCGCTATCTCGCTGCATTGGCGATTGCCGCTTCGCTCATTTTTATGGTGTTCTGGGGTGGCGCGAAGATTGTGAAGCTCGTGGACCCTCCTCATCGCGATTACAACGACTACACGGTGGGTCGTCAGATGAATCTCTGCGGGTACAGGGTCGACTATCGACACTTCGGCGGGGGCTATGACCTGAATCGCTGGCGGGGTGGTCGCTGCGAATCACTCAGTAAACTAGACCGATGCATTCTTCAATGCTTGTCCGAAGCCGGCACCGTGAGGATTGGTGCAGCCTGCTTCAACGACTGTGTTCGGAAATGAAGTTGCACATGCTCCAGGCAGCATGTCGTCATTCAGACTTCACCTTTCCGGCTTGCCGCCTGTGATACGCTTTGAGCCTTTCGACCCACGCAGAAATGTCTGTTCGAGTCCGTGAGGTCGACCGTCCAGAAATGTCTTCTGGGCGTGACTTTGCCTAATCGCTTTCTAAAATGGAGTGTGCCTTGGCGGCGATCGCCCGAGTCAGCGTCTCGCTTCGTGTGTTTGGAGACGGGCTCGAACCCGACGAAGTCTCCGCGCTCCTGGGTCGCCAACCCACGCGTTTTCATCGCAAGGGCGACAAGAGTTCGAAGAATGGTTCAGCGCCGGAACGGACGGGCGGTTGGATCCTCGATAGCCGGCTCTCACAGAAGGACGAGATCGAGGAACATATCGAGAGCTTGCTTGCACCGATCAGCAACGACAGTGACGAGTGGGCGAATCTGACTTCGCGATTCTCGGCGTCCATTCTGTGCAGCATCTTTCTCGACCAATTCAACGAGGGGTTCGAGCTCTCACCACGGTTGGCGCAGTCCCTGGCCGATCGAGGCCTCGTGATCGCATTCGACATCTATAGTGGCGATGCGTGAATAGGCTGGGAACTCCATCTTTGAGATTGGCTGGACGCTTCGAGGGCGTATGAGTTAGAGAGCCTGTGTTCGTCAGGCGCGACTCGATGGCGAGCACGACGGCGAGGCGCTCTTTGAAATCCTGGATGCCTATGCGCGTGGTCCTGGCGGCCAATCCGCTCCCCTCTCGGGTCTCGCGCGGGAAAATCTGGGCCTGGCTTATGTGATCATCCCAACGCATTCGTTCGGTTTGGGGAATTGGAAGGTCGTGTAGTCGGCGCTGTCGTCTGTGTCTGGAGTTATTCTACGTTTGCCAGGAGGCCGTCCGTCAACCTGCATAATTTTTCAGTCCTTCCCGAAGCACAGGGCCTCGGTGTCGGAACGGCGCTGCTCGGGGAACTCGAACGCCGTGCTCGCGAACGAGGCCGTTCGCAGCTGACCCTCGAAGTCCTTGATTCGAATGAATCGGCGAAGCGCCTCTACGCGCGGTTCGGGTTTGGGGGCTGGGCACCATAGGCGCTCCTTGTTTCGAACGCGCTCATCTAGGGGTTTCTACCGATTCTGAAGGCGAGGACACGGAAATTCGCCTGCCCGACCGGGCGGCGCCCCAGCAATATGAGTGAAGCAATCAGGGACGAGTGGGGCCATGCGGCGGCGCGGTGGACTTTGATGCTTTAGCTCGCCATATCGAAGTCGGGCGGGTGCACCCAGGGAATGCAGAACGTCATCGGGCGGTCGATCCAGAACTCGACGGAATCCAGTCTGAGTAGGTTCTAAGCCGCGACATCGAGGCAGGGAGGCGATGCGGAATCAGCCACCGTTGGCCGGGACGGCCAATGTTGTCGCAACGCCCCAGCTCTTGTGCATTTGGGTCACTGTGGGCGGCGCCGAACAAGAAATCAGGCTCAAGGGACAGGTTAGGCGGACTCAAGAAGTGTCCCCGAGTCATGCAGGAAGTCGAGATTTTTCGAAACGACGGTGGCGAATGGCCAAGAAGAGCTATTGTACTTGGTAGGCGAATGTTTGTTCAACTATCACACAACTAATTGTTAGGTTATACCTCATGAGGAAAGTCAGAGATTGGTCCGCGGTGATCGATCGTCTCAACAGTAATTCGAAGGGCGAGCTCAAGATCAAGATGGGTTCGCCAGGCAGTGCCCAGGTGACGAGATGTCGTCTTCTGGCGGAGTGGTCGAATCTTGAAGCGACCACGCAAGGCGCAACGCTCGTACTTCGTGTGCCCGGCGCACGATAGTCCGAACTTCGCGTAACGGTAGTCTGGAATGGCCGCGTGAAGGTTAAGTGTCCTTTGCGCGGCCATCTGTATTTGGGAACTCCTCGTTGATCTACACAATTGCTGCCTATTCGATCACCGTCGGAACACTCATGCTCTACGGTGTTCTCGTGCAGCATCGTGACCACGTCTACTCTGATCTGGTCGCGGGTTCTCCCCGCTCGGGGTCGAGTGAGCCAGTTCGTGGATTCAATATGGGTGCTGCACTCCTTGCTCCGTTCTGGTTGTGGAAGCACGGGATGCGCATGCCGGGTGGCGTGTTGCTCCTTGTGTACGCGGCCATCCCCCCGCTGTATGAACTCGGACTGTGGATCCCACTTCTCTTCGTGGCGATGGTGCCGCTGGCTGCGGGAGCAGCGCTCGGGTTCGTTGGCAATCGGATCGCGAGCAATGATCGACATTCCGAGAGCTTGGCCGATTTCTCGGCCAGCCAATTGCCCTGGGCGATCGCGGGAGTCTGTCTCTTTACGATCGTCTTGCCGTGGCTCTGGTACTTCTCGTATTAGGTCACGTCAGGCGCACGCCGGCCGCACACAAGTCTTCTATCCAATTCCCAGAACCTGCGCGACCGCTGCAAGGACGGCATCATGGATTGGGCCGTTGGTTGCGATGACCCCCGAGTTGTTGTCGAGCATTCGCCCATGTCCATAGTCGAGCGGAAACCCCCGAGCGTCCGTCACCCGTCCACCCGCCTCTTCGACCACGATCATCCCGGCGGCGTGATCCCAGATCTTTTCGCGGTACGTACTGCTTGTCGGAAGACGTAGGTAGATCTGTGCATCGCCCTGCGCGACGATCGCGTATTTCGCTTGACTGTCGACCCGGACGGGCTCCTCGGTGATTTCGAGAAGGGATGCGATCTGCGCACTCTGCCCCTGGTCGCTATGCCCGGATTCAACGGACTCGCAGAAGCGAGCGGCCGCAGTCGTGGTGATGTCGCTCACGCGGATTCGGCTTGCGCCGTCCCGGCCCGTTCCCATCAGCGGGCGAATCTCGGATCCCTGCCCGCGAACCGCCGTGACTAGACATCCGGTTTGTCCGTCTGGTCCCGGTAGATTAGGGCAGCCAAGCACGCCTAACACGACGCGTCCATGTTCGATCAGTCCAAGGGCGATCACATATTGTTCACCCCGCAAGAACCCTTTTGTTCCGTCGATTGGATCGAGTGTCCAATAACGCTCAGTCGAGTCGTCCGGCTCCACGCCGCCGAGGTCAATCCAGTCGAGCGCCTGATCCGGGCTGATGTCCGCGCCACGGACGTGGCGCACATGTTCGACGACCTTTTCCCGTGTGTCCTCCGCACCGGCTTCGCGGAGTTCCGCGGCATTTTCCTCGCCTACGACTTCCGCAATTTTGGACGACTGGGCAAGCGAGGAGCAAACGAGCGCTTGGGAGGCAAAGTCCGCAACGGTGACTGGACTCCGGTCCTTCTTCTCGAGGGTGGCTGCGCTGACCAGATTCTGTTGGACGCTCTTGCATACCGAAGCGGCATCGCGGACGGCGACCACCGCGGCCTCGAGCTCAGTTGCGAAATCGATCTTGGACGCGCTGTTTGACATGGATTCCTCACGGATGTGAATTCGCTGTTCATTTGGCTGGCGCAGCAGCCCAATTCCAATTCTTCGGTGACCGCGTTTCGGCGACCGACCATAGCCAAGTCTCGTAGCGTCGCGAAGACACCTCGAACGGAAAGAGATCGGAGTACAGGGGAAAGGATCTTCTCTTGTACCACGACGCGGACCAAACTGACGTCATCTCAGTTGCAAGCAGGCCATGAGCAGGACTCTTCGCAGGCATCGGTGGTTTCTCAACTTCTCAGCGGTGTCGATTGTCGGGCAGTAGGCGCCGCTCGAGCCGGCTCGGTCCTTGCATTCTCTGTCTAAACCTGGCGACTCGATCGACGCGAGTCCGGAGAGGTGACATGCCGTTACGCCTCGGAACCATCAATGTCTGGGGTCTTCCCAGAGCGTTCGCGCAAGACGTGAAGTCCCGCATACAGCTGCTGGCATCGCGGTTCCAGGACCTCGCCCTCGATGTTCTCCTCATTCAAGAGGCATGGACCGACCCAGTTCAGGACACCCTCCGAAACGCTGCCCTCGAGGCCGGCTTCGAAGTGGCCGATGGCGGTTTGTCGAACGGCGGTCTCATGGTCTTCTCCCGCCTGCCGATCCGCTCGAATCGATTCGAAACCTTTCGGTTCCGCGGTGATCCCGAACGGCTCGCACAGGGTGAGTTCCTCGGTGGCAAGGGCTTCCAGACTGTTAGGCTAGAAGGCGAGCAGGGTTCGCTGCATCTGATCAACACTCATCTGCATGCGTGCTACCGCCATGCACGGCCGGGACTGAATAGCGCGGTTCGCGCAGCTCAACTCCTACAGATCGTCGGTACGCTGAATGAAATCGACGGCACGGCAGTCGTCGGTGGCGATTTCAACTGCACTCGCTCAGATCTGGAGTACGAAATATTCAGCGGCCTCACGGGATCGTTCGAACTCGGTGATGGCCAATCCTATCCAACAGTATCAAAGAGCAACTACTACAGGCGCCATCGCATCAGAGCAGACAAGCAAATCGACTACCTCTTCGTACGGCCGAACGAGGGCGAACAATGTCGGACGATCAATCCAGGGACTCTCTTTGACGAGCGAGTGCGAATTGGACTTCGTGATCGGTCACTCTCGGACCACTTTGGATTCCGTGCCTCCTTCGATTCCTCGCGAGTCGCAACGGCGATGAATCAGACGCCACTATTCGATCCCAAAATCTTCGATCGGGCGCGCGACCTGCTTCGACTTGGTCAGGACGAAGCTGATCGGCGTGAGCGAGAGCATTTCGTGTCTGCGGGAAATTGGGCGGTCGCTGCGGTGGTGGCCGCTGGCATGCGCAGGCATCCAGCTCTGGGTCGACGTCGATTCATCAAATCGGCCGCTGGCGCGATGGCTGCCGTGGCTCTCATGCCAACGGTGGGATACGGAATGTTGGCGAGGCTCGACTCTGACTACAAACGCGATGCTTTCGACGATGCGCGTCAGATCCTCGCTCGGATCGAATCTAGGCCGCGAGCGGAAACGGCTTAGCGCCTTCGCGCAAGTGGGGGCCGACCCCAGCCGACCCCGTCGAGAGTGTTACCGTTCGGCGTGATGGCAGAGCGGCCAGTGAGCGCACTCCCGAATTTTGGACAGTCATTGCGACAGACTGTTCGGCGACGATCATCGGGCATGGCAATCGGCTGTCTCGCCTGGGGCTCACTGCTTTGGGATCCGCGTACGCTGCCGACGTCGGGAAGCTTCCAATCAGATGGGCCGCGACTTCCGATCGAATTCTCGCGTGTGGCCCTCGACGCTCGTGTGACACTCGTGATCGATCCGGTCGCCGCCTTCATTGCGACGAGTTGGGTTCGCCTCGATGTGGGTTCGCCCGAGGAAGCCGTTGCCGGCCTTGGGGGCCGGGAAAGGATCGCGCCTGAGAGGTGGCCGGAATGGATCGGCCAGCTTTCATCCGACCATCCAACCGAAATAAGCGAATCAGGCGATGCTGGTGTTCGCCAGATCATTGCCGACTGGCGCGTCCTTCAAGGCCTCGACGTGGTGGTTTGGACTGCACTTCCACCGAGGATGCCCGACGGTGAATCGCGCCGTCCTAATTGTGAAGAACTGATCGCCCATCTGCAGTCCCTCGATGGGGAGGCGAGACGACGAGCAGAAGAATATATTCGACGAGCGCCTGCGGCCGTTCGAACATCGAATCGCTCGCGATTCGAATCGGAGTTGGGGCAGGCTTATCAGCGAAAAAGAGACGGAGACTGAAGTGGGCGGAACGAAGACAGGCAGCGCGAATGAGGGGGCGACCCTGATTGCAAAGAGCCGTTCGGATTCGTGCTCGCTTCGGTGAGGAGCAGGCTGCCGCCGAGAAAGTCGAAGGCGGCATGGGCAGTCGGTGTTTCGTGATTCGCGGAGTCTCGACGAGCCCACCCGAGACTTTGCAATCGAAGTCTGGACCAAGGCCGGTATTGTTCGTGTTTATCGGCGCAGTGCCGAGGGAATCACGAATTGTCGTCGACACCCGATCGCGTACGACATAAGGGGTGAGGTCTTGAAGGGTGCAATCGCAGCCGTCGAATTTTTCGTTTCGGATGGGCAGAATAGGCCGCAAAGGCTGAGTCTCGCGATTTCTGCGCCGGTGCGGTCGACATCGGAGGGGTCATGGAGATGTCGGGTGGTCCTGGCCGATCGCTATCCGCCCGCCGTGATCGACGGCGCGGACAGCGTCGATGTCCTTGCCCGGGCCCTGGATCAGGCCCGGGTCTGGATCACGGAACTGCGCCAGCCGGGACACGCCTTGACCCGCGACCGAGAAGGTGACTTCCCCTTCGAACTTTAGTCATCGAGGGGCCGGGATTCTCTCTCATTCCCCTGGCGGTTTTCGGCGGCGCTGCCGGTGGCTTGCCTATTTTAAATCTGACGCTCAATCGGATCGCACCTCACAATTTTTGGACTGGCAAAGGGCGAGATGATGTAACATGAGGTTGGAGATAAGTATGATCGATTCCCTATTTACGTTGTATTGCGAAGAGTGCGAAGTCGCCGGGCGGCCAAGCCGCCTTTGGGTTCGCGCCGAAATTGAGTTGTCCTCCGCGCGCGGGCCAGAAACTCAGCATTACATCGAATGCATGAACTGCGGATTCCATTTCAAGAGCTGCATGGAAGATCATATGGAAGCCGTCGACGAAGACGAGTGGCGGCGCTGCGTCGAAGAGTCGCCCGAGACTTCCGGCCTCCGATCGCCGGTGAGTTAGTCGGCTGGGCGAATGGCGTTGCCCGACAGTTCCACGCAATCCACGACCCCGCATGAGACCTTGGCCGATGGCGCGATGACCCAGGCGGATGCGCGGAATGCGATCGAGAGCTTGCTGTATGGCTATGCCGAGCGGATGGATGAGGGGGATTTTGCGGGCGTCGCGGAGTTGTTCGAACGGGGGCGAATTCTCGATCCGAATGGCGGGATTCTGGCGACAGGTCGTGAAGAAGTCCAGGCGGTCTACGAACGTTCGACGAAGCTCTACCCAGACGGCACACCCCGAACCCAACATGTGACGACGAATTTGGTTCTCAGCTTTGGTGAGTCGGGACAGACGGCGGCCGCTCACTCGCGTTTTACGGTGATGCAGAGCCTTCCCGACTTTCCCCTGCAGTGCATCATCACAGGACAATACGACGACGAGTTTGTCTACGATTTATCCCAGCCTGATCTGGGTTGGTATTTTACGCAGCGACAGATGAAGCCGAGACTCGTGGGTGACCTCTCGCGACATCTAACCTTCGATCTCGCGAGCGCATAACGAGGCTGTGCATGCTCGTGAATTTTTGGCCTCGTCGTGTGGGACCCGCAGAGCCTCTTGCCGCGGCACTACTTGATCATCATCGCAGTGGTCGTGCGCGTCGCGTGAAAGCCTTGCGGGCCGATGGGATCTCTTTTGAGATCGAAACGGAGGAATATTTCACTCTCGAAGGACAACTCGCAGAGCTCGATGTGCTTTCCATGGATCGTTGCCGAGGTCGGGTGCTTGATGTCGGGGCGGGCGCTGGACGGCATTCGTTGGCACTTCAGGAGCGCGGGCATGATGTCGTCGCTATCGATGTGAGCGCCGTCTGCTCCGCGTTATGTCGGCTGCGCGGTGTTCGGGATGCGCGAACCTTCGACGTGATGCGGCTCGACTCGGACGAGCCCCTCGGACGCTTCGATTCGATCTTCTTCGGGATGCAGACAATCGGTGTCGCGGGTGGAATGAAGCCGCTTGAAGAACTGCTTCGTCGACTCAGTCATTGTCTCGAGCCGGGTGGCGAGCTGATCGTCGATTCGAGTGCGCTTCGCGAAGCATGGGACGGTGATGAAGAGGATCAGTCGCCTTCGAGGGGTGAGATCGTGCTTTCGACGCGGTATCGGGGGCTGCGAGGCGAAAGCTTTCCATGGATCTATTTGGCAGAAGAGGATTTGGCCGACTGCGCGCAGCGAGCCGGCTACGAGATGGAGAGATTGGCACGGGTAGAGAGCGGTGAGTACCTCGCGGCACTACGGCATGATTTGAATCCGTCGCTCAACGAAGAGTCAGAAGGTGGTATTGAGTCATGATCGCGTATCGCGGGCCGCTCGAGCAGATTCGTCGTTGGCGGCAGGCGGCGGTCTGGGCGCCCGTTCTATGGTTTCCGATCATCCCCACGGCGTTCGCTCTGGGCGAACCCCGACTCGCGATTGCCGGAGTCTTCTCAGGTTTGTTATTCGCCGCGATGTGCATCGCAGTCGTCTGGTTCGGACGTTGTCCTCGATGCACAGCGCGTTTCGGCGACTCTTCTGAAGCCTTTCGCCGCTTCTGGGATGACGCGACTTGCCACGCGTGTGAGCTTTCTCTTTTTGAACTTCGTCGTCAAGAATCAACCTCAGTCCCAAACTTCGATTCGTCGTGAATGTGTTATGCGGACTCGGACTCGGAAGCTGGGCTCAGCACAGCGCTGACCACGGCGGCGAGGACGATTTCCATTGCGGTACTCGTAATGGCGACCTCTGCCCGAAACATGCCCTTGCTGTCGACCGCATGCTCTGCATCATCGCTCAAGAGCCCGACGAGACCGGCGGGGACAAGGACGTGTCCCACCAGGGCCTTGGCTGGTCGGCGTGGCGCGGGACGCACTGGCAGGAGGGTTGTAGGCGATCTGAATGGAGCGTGTGAGTGGAAGCGAAGGTTGGAAAAGCTGGATCGTGGGTGCCGCGGTCGCAACGAGTTGGATCGCCTTTTCTTACTTTGCCGGCTGACGTGACGTTCGCGACTTGGGCGGCGCTGTCGTCGAGAATGTTAGGCCGACTTTTCGAGACCCGAGGTTTCCAGCGCGCGTCGAGGCGTCATGTAGACCTGGCTGCGTCCGAGCTTTCGAATCTGTCCGGGCAGAAGGCAGTCGACGACGAGCAGATCTTCTGGTGCGACGGCACCGACTGGGACATAGCCCGACTCAACGATGTCGAGACTTCCGGTTGGCTGACATCCGATGGCAAAGAGCGGGCTCGCGATGGCAAGCAGGAAGACGGAGAAAGGTGTCAGCCGCATTGAGTTCCCCTTTTTCTCGATTTTCTCGATCAGAGGGGCGTTTGCTGGAAGCCTGGGTTCCTGGAGCTGCAGTATTTGCATAATTGGCTCCTGGGTTGGTCTAGCTGTGTCGCGATCTGTCTGCCGAATTCCATTCGCCATGTCGAACAAAGCCGAAATGTAAAGGTAACCACCTCGCCATGCCGGGAGCAGGGCCGCCCTTTCCGAAAGAACTGAGCAGTTGGAGGTCGAAAAGCCACAATAAGAAAATCTTACGATCGCTGGAATGTCACGGTCAATTCAGCAGTCCGCTCGCCCGAACGAATCTAGAGGGCGCGGCCGCACGCGCCTCGTCTTGGATGGCCAGCGTGCGGACGGAAGAGGGGAAAGGATGGCGAGGGTGTCACCCGAAGAAATCATGATGGGTGCGAGCGAGAAGCTCTGGTGGGAACGCGTTCGGAGCCGCGGTTCATTCTGGTATATCGCCAACAAAGGCCTGGCATTTCTTCTGCTCTATCCGCTGCTTGGCTGTCGCGTGATTGGTTGGACGTGGACTTCGAGCCTGCTTATCGAGGGTTGGGCGATCGGCCTCGCCTGTGGCGGCTTCGTCTGGATGAGAAAAGAGCTGCGTTATCGCTTCACCCTCGATCGTGAAACTCTCGTCGTCTCCCATCGGGTCGACGAATAGATCATGGCAACTGGGCGCCCTGTACGATGAATACGCTGATGCTCGTGATCGCCATCGTGGTCACCCTGGCGATTTTTGCGACGACGACGCGAGGCCGTCAGCTCGTCAAGCGAATGGGGTTTCGTGATCGCGTACCCGGCGCGGCCAGCACGGAAGATGATGACTATCTACTTGCCGCCTGCGGCGGAGATCGGCGGGAGCTCGAACGGCGGATTAGCATCGAACGCGAGCGCTATCCGGAGTTGACCGAAGCGGAACATTATCGCCGAGCGATCCGCAAGGTATTTGTGAGCCGAGACGCCCCCTCACAATGAACGCGGTAGATTGGAAGACGTGGAACGCGTCGAGATCACACTCTTTGAGCCGCTCGAGCTCGATCCGGAGCTTTCGGTCTTCGTACCCGAAATTCCGGATGACCAGATGCGCTACGCGGGCTTGGGTTGTCCGTGTGGCGGCGTTCAGTTCAGACTTTCGGGTCGCCTATCCGTGTCAGCGGGTCGCGGCGGCTACTTCTGGCGAACGCTGACGCGATTCTTGCGTGAGGCTCGCGAACCGATGCAGGCCGAGGAATGTCCCGATTCTCCAGTCAAACCTCCACTTTCCCTGCGTTGCGAGGCCTGTGGTCGAGATTTCAGGGTGTTGGAGGATGCTTCGCTGTATGAAGGACCGCCCGCAAGCGGGCGCGAAGAGCGGCACGAACCCGAGGAGTCGCTCCGCTGTCGAGTCTGTGGAGGCGGGCGGTTCGAGGTGGTGGTCGGCGTCTCACGCGACGAATCGCCCGGCCCTCCGAGCCCGGCTGCCGAACGCCGGTCTGTCGAGATTCATTCTCGCTGCCATCGCTGTCGTCGCCAGAGTCGTATCGCTTGGATCCGGAGTACAATCTCGGATCAAGAGATCAGGCTCGACCTTCTATACGGGCGTCGTTAGGGTTTAGATCATGACCCTCGGACACACACGAATTCGAAGACTTGCCGGACTCCTTGCCTGTGCGCTTTCGGTCTTCGGCCTTGGATGTTCCGACCCGGATCGAGAGATTCTTGGGCGTCTTGGTGAAACCGAAGGCGAGCGATTTAGGCAGGGCCGACGCGCGGCGAACGGTTGCTGGGTCTGTCATGACCTTGCGGGAACTGTCAAGAAGGTCGGTCCGTCACTTCTCGGTGTCTATGGTCGCCGATCGGGGATGGCACCCGCGTACACGGGTTCGAACGCGATGATCGGCGCGTCGATTGTATGGGATGACCAATCACTCTCACTTTTCCTGAGTAATCCGAGTGGATTCGTGCCGGGTAATCGCATGGTTTCGCCGGGCATCGGCAATTCTCGTGAACTTGCAGACATGCTCTTCTATCTGCGTCGTGTGACGCGCCCGGGTGCGCGTTCGCCCGGCGGTGCCTGATCCCGATGAGTTCTCCGGTCGCCGATCCAAAACTGACCTTTGCCCTGGCGCTGCTTGCGGGCATGTTTGCTCAAGCCCTTGCGCGACATCTGAGATTGCCGGGGATCGTTCTACTCCTAATTGCTGGCGTGTCCCTTGGTCCGGACGGACTCGGCTGGATTCAGCCAAGGGAGCTGGGCGACGGCCTCTTTGCCATCGTCGACTTTGCGGTCGCCGTCATTCTTTTCGAGGGTGGGCTGAACCTCGAGCTGTCGAGGCTCCGCCGGGAAGGGACTGCGATTCGTCGGCTAATTACCGTCGGTGCCGTCATCACGTTAGTCGGCGGTGCCGTCGCGGTTCATGCCTGGATCGGCTGGGGGGTGATGGAGTCGCTGCTCTTCGGCGCACTGGTCGTTGTGACCGGTCCAACCGTCGTGGGCCCCCTCGTGTCGGAACTTCGATTAAAGCCCCGGGTCTCGACCGTACTCGAAGCCGAAGGCGTGCTCATCGATCCGATCGGGGCGATTCTGGCCGTCGTCATTCTTCGATTGGCGCTGGCCGGGGATCCCGGATCGCTGGTTCTCGAACAGAGTGGCGCGGGATTGGCGCGGATCGCCATCGGGCTGGCTTTCGGCATCGTTGCCGGATTCGGTCTCGCACGGATGCTTCGGATTTCGACACTCCTGCCCGAGGGTCTAGAGAATGTCTCGGTCCTTTCTGGCGTATTACTTCTCTATGCAGGTGCGGAAGCCCTGCTTTCCCACAGTGGCGTGTTGGCCGTCACTGTAGCCGGCGTTGTTGTCGGGAATACGCGCACACCCGTCGAGCGCGATCTGCGGGAATTCAAGGATCAGCTGACGGTGATGCTGATTGGACTTCTCTTCGTCATTCTGGCCGCGGATGTTCGGTTCGAGCAAGTGGCCGCGCTGGGCTGGGCGGGGATGGGTGTCGTAGCGACCCTGGTCTTCGTGGTTCGGCCGATCGTGGTCTGGCTCTGCACGCTGGGATCGGAGCTCGATCGCGGTGAACGCCTCTTTATCGCCTGGGTCGCACCGCGCGGCATCGTCGCCGCCGCCATCGCTTCGCTGGTGGCCGCGGATCTTGAGCGCGCCGGACTTCCCGGCGGCAGCGAGCTTCGAGCACTTGTCTTCCTCACGATTGCAGTGACCGTGACCCTCGCCGGCTTGACGGCGGGGCCGATTGGTAACTTGTTAGGCGTTCGCCTGCGTAAGCGGGACACGGTTGCGATTTTGAGTGCACAGGCCCTCGGCATGGCGCTGGCCGAGGAGCTGCGTCGCGGGGATGTGCCCGTCATTCTCCTCGATTCGAACCCCGCTGGCGTCCGGCGCGCGCAGGAAGCCGGCTTCGCTGTCATCTATGGCAATGCGCTTCAAGAATCCGTCATGAGTCGTGCTCGTTTCGGGTTCGTCCGGACCGTGGTTTCGCTGACAGCGAATCGAACGCTGAACAGTGTCTTCGTCACGCGAGCGCGAGATCGCTTTGGGGTCCCGAATGGTCTCGTCGCCACCTCTGAGAGCAGAGTTGGTCTCGTGTCGGAGCAGGTTGAGAGTGGTCGGGCCAAGATTGTTTTCGAGGGACCCCACGACGTCGAACGCTGGGATGTTCGGGGTCGTCGAGGTGATATGTCGGTCGAACATTTCACGTTTCGAACGCCTCAGGAAGAATCCGAGGATAAAGCGACGACGACAACCCATTCTGGGGGCTTGGACGAAAGATTCGTCATCCTTGCAGTCGAGCGCGAAGGCGAGACCTTTGTCACAGATGGCGATTGGGTTTTTCGGGACGAGGACAAGGCGGCGATCGCGCTTCATCTCCCAGAACGGGACGATGCGCTTCGCGTTCTGGCAGATCGAGGCTGGGAACTCGGCCAGGTTGAAGAGGTTCCAGAAGCAGAACCCGTCGAATGAGATGTACGATGCTAGGCACTTTGGTGTCAAGGCGGTGAGGAGAGTCTAATAATGACCGAGAAGAACCCGTCGGACTCACTTGTCCGAAACCCAGAACTTGTGGTGGCCGCCGTCTACGAACGTGTCATCGAAGCGTCTCTCGAGCGCGTCTGGGAAAATGTCTACGACTGGGAACATCTCCCCTACCTCCATTCCGAAGCATTCACAGGGATCACCCTCGTCGACTCCGGATCTTGGGGTTGGCGTGCGGAGGTGGGAATGCCGGGAGGGCAAGAAGGCAAGATCGAGCTGATTGCGGATCGCCCGGCCCGCCACTATGTCGCGCGAACACTCGAGGGCGCTGGTGCTTCCAATGAAACCTGGACATCCCTCGATCCGATCTCAGAATATCGAACGGGAATTCGCGTCGAGTTTTGTTCGCGGCCCACGGAAGCGGATGCGCTTCGACAATTTGGAAAAGGGATGATCGGTCTCTATACGCTGCTCTGGGATCAAGACGAGGAGATGATGCAAGGGCGAACACAAGCATTGGCGAGCCGAGAGGAGGCCCGAGCTGCGCGCAAAGGGCAACCGCAATCAGGCCCGACCGTTTCGATCGAGACGGTCGCGCTTGGTTCGATCGAAGTGTTTCGGTCTCGACTGCCCTTCGTCTTTGAAGTGGATGGGCGGTCCTATTGCGTCACCGGATTAGAGGGCGAGTTTGTTGCGTTCCCGACGGAGTGTCCACATCTGCTCGGCCCGCTTGCGGATTGCGCCGTGAAGGACGGCGTGATCGCTTGCCCCTGGCATGGATACGAGTTCGACGTGCGCAGTGGGAAGAGTACAGACGGACGCTCTCTACGGCTTCGTTCAGCACCGCGAATCGAAATCGATGAAGTGGCGGACCGCGCCTATGCCAGATTTGGGAGCAAGGAGGGATATGGATCGCCGTGAACTCCTGGCGAGCGTTTCGATCTTCTCCTCGTTGAGCGATTCCGAACTCGACCTGCTTATCATGGCGACGACGACAAAACGACTCGAGGAGAAGGAGATTCTCTTTCGCAAGGGCGATCCCGGTAACCAGCTCTACGGAATTATTTCCGGTGCGCTCAAGGTGATGGTGACGGGAGCGGACGGCAAGGATGTTATTTTTACCCTTCTGGGGCCGGGAGAAATCATTGGCGAGATCGCAGTACTCGACAATGAAGAGCGTTCAGCCACCGCGGTTGCCGTCGAGCCGACCCATCTCTTGATGCTGCATCGACGGGAGCTGATCCCGTTTCTGGAAAGTCATCCCCATGCGGCGATCGGACTGGCCGGAGTGCTGGCGACGATGGTTCGGCGCCTGTCGGATCGCGCGGAAGATCGTCAGACGATGCCCTTGCCCGGGCGGATCGCGAAACGGTTGCTCGCGCTGGGTAAGAAGCATGGCAAGAGTCCGGTGGTGGGCGGACCTGTCGAAGTTCGACTTCCGCAGCAGGATCTCGCCGATCTCGTCGGCACGACTCGCGAGAGCGTGAACAAGCAACTCCGCGCCTGGTCCGACGAAGGCATCGTCGAGACGGGCCGCGGTCGAGTCAGATTGAAAGATCCGGCGGCACTCGAAGCGATCGTCGACGCTGTTGATCTGTGACCAGCTTTGAAACCTTGTTGAGCACGCCAGGCCGACCGTACGACGTTAGGCGGGTCGATAGAGGTTCACTCCGCTTTCGAACTGGACATGTCCCTGTGTGCCAATCAGTTCCGTCTTTTCCAGATCGGCGAGTAGCCGCGGGTCGGCGGGCGTATTGGCAAGGAAACGCCGATTCGACTCTTCGAGTCGGCCGATGACTATGCCTCGCTCCGGTGCGCCGTCCCGTCCATGGACGATCGTGTAGCTCTCGACGATGCCAACGCCATTCGCCTCGGGTTCGATCTGGACGGGGCCGGTGCTCCATTTGGATTGTGCGGAAGAGTCGATCGGCTTTGTATTGGGCGGACTCGGAAGTGGCCCGCTGTGACGCGAGAGAATCGTGGCAGAGTGTTTTGTCAGATACCAACCGTTGCCGGTCAGCAAGGCGTGCTCGCCCGTCTTCTCTCGAAGGTCTTGCACAGCGGTGGCCAAGGAATGGAATCCATAACTATTGCCCGGCCCACCTGCATAGGGGAGTCCGCCCGTCCGAGTAAAGCCGCGCGGATCGTCTTGTGAGAGCCCCAGCATTTCGCAAGCCATTGAAACTGCGGATGGGAAGCAGGAGTAGAAATCCAGCAACTCGATTTCATCGAGATCCAGCCCGGAGTTTGCGAGTGCGCTTTCATGGCAGCTGCGCATGGCCGGCGACTCAAAATAGGAAGGCCGCTCACTCAGGAACCACGGATCTTCGACCTCGTGTGCGCCCGCGCGCCAATAAATCCAGTTCTCTTCGGGAACACCGAGCTTCCTGGCCATCGCCTGCGATGCGATGAGAGCACCCGCGGCTTGATCCGTGGTCATCACCGCATTCAGGTATTTCGGGTAGGGGAAGCAGATCATCCGGTTGTGAGCGCTGACTTCAGAGAGTTCCCTCGCACTTCGCTCAGTGGGAAACCATGCGTGTGGGTTCGCGGCGGCGACGGTGGTGAAGGGATGGAAGAGATTGCCCATTGAGTCGCGATGCTCGTCAAGAGTCTGGCCGCGTGAAGCCCGAAGTGCATTCTCGAAGATTGGATAGACCTGAATCGGCATGCTTAGTCCGACTGCATTTTCCGCCTCACTGTTGCCTGGGGAATCTGTTCCAAAGATTTCAGGCAGAACGTTGTCACCCATGGGCCAATCCAGATCGGCGCCGGTCTTGCGTGCGAGGAGGAGGCTTCGAATATTATTGCAGCCACCGACGAATCCGAGTTCAGATTCTCCCGCAATGATCTTTTCGGCGACGCGATTGGTGAGAGCGAGCGCCGTCTCGCCTCCGACATGACTGCTGATCGTGTTCCTGGGTTTCGCCCCGATGGCGTCGGCGAGAAGTTGCGGCGGATTCTTGGCCTTCCACCCCATGACCGAGGCAAGCGCGATCGTGTCCACCGATGAGAGGAGCCCCGGCCCGCAGCCCGCTGATTCCGCGGCTTCGCCGGCGATGCGTTTCAGCATTTCGACTGGGTTCAGGGACGAGTCGAGTGTGGCATCACGGTCTGAGAATTGTGCGACGCCAATCAGGATGGGGCGTTGAGAGTCCAATAGGAGTTCTTCCTTCGTCTTACTGAGGTGTGTATTTGCGGAGCTTTCGCTGGAGACTCTGGCGGTGGAGCCCGAGGCGCCTAGCGGCTTGGGAGATGTTGCCATCGCATTCAGCGAGAACGAATTCAATGTATTCCCGTTCGTGTCTATACAGACTCTGGAACTCGGAGGGAATCGGAACTTCGTCTTCGGTGATTTCTTCACCGTAGAGTGCACGTTCGACCTGATCGACATCGGCTGGTTTCATGAGGTAGCCGACCGCACCGATCTTGGTGGCCTTTACCGCCGTCGCAATACTGCCGTAGCCGGTGAGGACGACGATCTTCGCCTCGGGGCAACGGGCGAGTATGGCCTGGATCGCGTCGAGGCCGGAATCTGCCCCGAGTCTCAGATCGACGACCGCGAACTGAACGGTGAGATCTTGAATCGCCGAGATTGATGCCAGATTCGCCGCGCGCTGTACCGCATAACCGCGGTCACGGAATTCAGACGCTAGGGTGTCCGCGAATCGATCGTTGTCTTCCACGATCAGCAGCGAACGGCTTTCTTCACGATTTGGCAGTCCGGGGTCATCCATGTCGGGGTCTCCAATCAGGAATCGGGATATTAGGCGTTGAGATGGTTTCCGCGGAAGTTGTGGTCGGCACGATCGGCAGGGAAATCGTGGCCACGGCACCGCCGAACTCACGATCCGCAAGCGTCAACTCTGCACCGATCGCTTCCGAGAGGGAATGAACATAATAGAGACCGAGCCCGATGCCTTCGGATTTTGTCGTCACGAAAGGCTCACCGAGATGTCGACGCACGACCTCGGGCCAGCCTGCTCCTCGATCCTGCACGCGGAGTTCTGCGCGATTTCCCGTTCGCTGTACGACGATTTCGACCTCGCCTTCCAGGCCTCCCGATTCGATTGAGTTATCCACGAGGTTGATCAGCGCTTGTGAGAAGGCGACGGTTGGGACCAGCACCGGTTTGGGTCCGCGGCCGTCCGCGAGAAAACGGATCGTCGCGTCTTCGTAGACTCCGGCAACGCTTTCGTAGACCTGGCGCACGATTGCATCGAGGTCGACGACCTCGAGATCCAGGCGGTCGGGGTGGAGTTGGGAGCCCGCCATATGACGAAGAATATCGCCGCAGCGGTTCAGTTCTTCGGCGGCGGTGCGCAGATCCTCGTCATCTTCGAGGCCCTGCTTACGTGCGAGTCGCGAGAGTTTCAGTTGGGCGGTGTTGAGCGGCGTTGCGAATTCATGAGACAAGCCCGCGGCCAGGGCGCCGACCGCGCGCAACCGATCGATCCGCGTCTTGCGTTCTTCCGATTCGGCAAACCAGATCTTGAAGCGATCAAGCGTTCGCGAAAGCCACGCAGTCAGAATCCAAAAGACTAGGGCAACGACGATCTGTGCCGGAAAGAGAATGTTCGCGGGAACCAGTGCCCCAGAGAGGCCAGGCGGAATATGACTGTTGGTTTGAATGAGTACGAGGCAGGCTAGAAGGAGGCCGAAGAAGGCGAGCCCCAGGCGGCCTTCGAGAAGTAGGGCACCTAATACGGTGTGAACCAACAGAATCGGAACCATCGGATTCCAGGCGCCCCCGGTCAGAATCAGCAGAGCAGAGAGTGCGAGAATGTCTGCGCCGAGTTGGATGCCGAGATGAGCAGATGTCCCTCTGGATCCGCTGCGCAAGCCGATCCAGGTTCCGACATTGAGAACAGCCAGCGTCGCAATCACGGCTCCGAAGAGTGGCAACATTTTGGGTTCGAGAACATTGAATTCGAGAGCGGGGAGGATCGATAGGAGCTGCGCGCCAATCGCCAGCCAGCGCAAACGGACCACCCAAGCGAGCTTGGCGGTACTCTGCGCCGGATCGGCGGTGATCGGCGGATCGAAGAAAGAGCGTACGGTTTCGAGCATTGAATTTCCCGGCCCAACCCTAGCAGCCCCTTGAAGAACCCTGACCGAGTATGGCGATGGAAGGGCTTTTCAATTGACTGACCGCAGCCCCCGGATAGCGGGTTCTCAAGCGAGAGCGCTGGGGGGCCGAAAAATGATCGGAAGCCCGCGGGAACTCGAAGGGGATACATGAAGACCAGAATTGTGATCGTCTGGCTAGTCAGTTTGATGACCCTGGTCTCGGTGTCGTCGTCGGCGGGAGGCGGCGAATATGAGAGCGGGTTCGGCTTCGGAATTTCCGTTCCAGACATCTGGCTCGTACTGACGCGAACGGAGATCATCGAGAGCGCCGGGCAGCTCCTGAATGAGAATTCGGATGCCGACCCTGTTGGTGGTTTTGCTCTGGTTCCGAAAACCATGCAAGAGGCAGTCAATGATCGCGTTCAGGCGGGCGAACTCGAAATGTATTATCGGCGGATCGATCGGCCGGGTGCGTTCGTCGATAATGTGAATGTTATGCAGCAAGCCGCGGATCTTCCGGTGACCTCGGCGCAGCTGGTTGGAATCTGCCGCGCGCTGCCCATCGAGTTCTCGAGAATCTTCGGACGACCGATTGGGATGGATGTATGCGAAATGCGGGAGCGAATCGGTCGCCGTGCCCTCTATCTGCAATTTGATGGTGCGATTCCCGGTACCACCACCCTGCACTACCAACTTCAACAGGGACTGGGAAGGACGCTTGTTTTCACCGCGACAACCACTCTGGGCAGTCTGCCGCGCGTGACCAGCGAATTCGAAGGAATGATCGCGTCGATTCGACTCTACTAAGCGTATCGGTCCGCTCGCGTGCGCTTGGATCGGACGTCCTCGGACCAAGCGGTGCTATCGAAAATTCACTGTGAGCTCGGCGATCGGTCGTGCGGCGGTCCTCATCACCCAGACGTAGAGCATGATTGCCACGCCGCCGAGTCCAGCGGCGAGCCCCCACCAGATGCCGACGACCCCGAGACCCATCGGGAATGCCAGCACCCACGCAAGCGGTAGCCCGATGACATAGAAGCCGAGCAGGTTGACGATGGCACCCGCCTTGGGTCGCCCCATCCCACGCATGAGGCCGCCGCCGACGACTTGAACACCGTCTGCAATCTGGAATGCACCGGCGATGGGAAGCAGCGATGCGGCCAGGCTGACCACGGCGACTTCCTCGAGATAGATCGTTGGCAACACGTTTCGATAGACAACGAAAACGAGCGCCGTGAGAGCCATGACACCTCCGCCCATGGCGAATGCCGTCCGACAAGATTGTTGCAGGTGTTCTCCGTCGCGTGCGCCAATCAAGTTTCCAATTCGAACGCTCGAGCCAATCGAAACCCCAAGCGGGAGCATGAAGGTAAAGGAAGCCATGTTGATTACGACTTGATGCGCTGCGAGCTCGATGACCCCGATCCAACCGACCATGATCATGCCGACTGTGAAAGCGTTGGCCTCGAGAGCAAGCTGGAGGCCGACGGGGAATCCCAATTTGAGATAACGATAAAGACCGCCCACATCGAAGGAATGCCGATCCCAGCGTCGCCAGGCTCCTTCGAATAGTCCGAAATGCCGACTCCAGATCCAGAGTGCCAAGGGGAGAAAGATATTCGTAATGCCCGTCGCGAGTCCCGCCCCCTGAAGTCCGAGTTCAGGCATGCCGAGATGGCCAAAGATGAGACCCCAGTTGAGCACGACATTGAACATGTTCCCGGCTAACATGACCCACATCGCGGGGCGCATGATTGTTCGGCCGGCCAGGTATTGTCGAAGCGCAATGAAGAGATTAAAGCCGATGGCGCTTGGCAATCGCGCCAACATATAGGTCTGCGCGAGTTCGGCGACGGCTGCATCCTGTCCGAGCCAGAGTAGAGCGGGGCCGGTCATGACCCAAAGACCCATGAGGGGAATCGAACCGACAGTGGCGATGAGCAGTCCACGCTGCAAAGCAAGCGCCGATGCCTCGCCGTCGCCGGCACCATGGGCCTGGCTGACGAGCGGATCCATTCCCTGCACGATTCCCTGGAAGAGCGAACTCGACGACCAGGCCCAGGAGGTGGCGATGGCGACGGCGGCGAGTTCGGCGACTCCGATTCGCGCGACCATCATCGTGTCCACGACGCCCATTGTCATCATGCCGAGTTGGGCGATGGCGAGGGGCGCAGATAGGCTGAAAATCGTCCGGAATTCGCTTGGCTTATTTCGCCCTGCCGATTGGGCGGGCCGGGTTAGTTCGCTGGGCGGGATGGGCTGAGAGGGGGGGGGCATTGAAGTCTCGGTCAGTGTACGGGTCGAACAGAGATGCGACTCGCCGAAGAAGACCGTAGGCTACCGCCGCTGGTCGCGGCATGCGATTGTGACCGACCACTCGATTCGATTCGATCGATCCTGAAGACAAGGAGGGTTCCATGCCCCGAGTTCATCATTGCTGGATTGGCCGAAGCCACGTGAGAGCCTTCGGCCGGCTGAGAGCCTTCAGCCAATCGAGAGTATTCGCACTAGCGCTTCTCGCAATTTTTATAGGCGTTGCCGGAACCGCATCCGCCCATGGCCCGACGATCGCAGTCAGTCACGAGGAACTCAAGCCAGCACTTCTCAATCTATTCATTGGAACTACCGTCCATTTCAACAACAGCGTTGAAATGCCGAGTCGCCATGTGATTGTCGATAAAGCGGGAACACTCGAGAGCCCGCCACTGATGATGCCGGGCGACGGCTGGCACTACACCTTCGAGAAAGAAGGTGCATTCGAGATTTACATCAAACAGCATCCGAATGCGAAGGCGCGGATCGTCGTTGTGCCTAAGCGCTAGGCGCCCAACATGGCTCTACTCGTACGCAGTCAGGCCGGCGACTACTCCCGGCTCGTCAAGGCGGCGAAGAAATCACCGACCTCGCGCTCAGGATCGAGCAGCAAGTCGTAGGTCACGTGATTCGCGGTGGGCGTGGTGCCCTTTTTTGTTTTCGGCGCCATTTTTTCCGCGTTCTCATCGAACTCTTCGATGCGGCGGAAGAGGGCGTCCCAGGATTCCTGGGTGTCGTCCATGTCGATTTCAATGGTGAGTTTGGCCATCGGTGGGACCTCCTGCGACGTCAAGGGTGCCCGGGGCTGGGGGGTGAAGCAGAATTGGGGCGCGAGCGCCTTCTGACAAGCTAAAGGATTACTGCATTAGTACAAGAAAAATCGTCGGCGGAAAAAGCGATCTTTCGAGCTCCAGATTGCATGATTGACTAGAGAATCAATGTAAAAATTCCCTTAGACGGCATGAAATCGTTTCTGATGTCCCCTCAGGATGTTTTCTGATGCTATACCGTCATATCCAAGTATATTACCGGCATGACACACGCACCCACCATGAACGAGTCCCAGCTCTCGCAACCCTCGATCGATGCGCCCGCGTACCCAAGCGCGCCTTCCGCGACACCGGCGCCGGAGCCTTCTATCCGCCCTGGCAACCCGATGGTCCCGACCGATTCGACATGGGTCGATCAGTCGGGGAGACCGCTCGGCTCGCGCGCGCTGAAAACACGTTCGCGGATCCTCGATGCAACGATCGCCTTGCTCGATGAGAAACCGATGCGGGATCTTCGTGTGATCGACATCGCGCGCCGAATCGGATCTTCGCCGGCCACCTTCTATCAGTACTTCAAGGACATCGAAGACGTCGTGCTCGAACTGGCCGGTCAGATCCAGGATTTGACGCCGGCCATGGTCGAGGTCATCAAGGGCGACTGGACGGGACGCGCCGGACATATGCGGGGACGACATCTCGCGAATCTCTTCATCGATCATTTTGCGAAATACAACTCGATTCTTCGAGTGCGCAATAACTCGGCGGAAGAGAACAGCCCTGAATTTGTCGCTGTGCGGATCCAGACGATGCTGCCCTTACTGACGGCGTTCTCCGACTTGGTTCGCGAGGCCCACCCGATTTCGGCGACTCCCGCGATCGGCGAATGGACCGGCGGCAACATCCATCCGGTCATGGGCGCGATGATTCTAACGGCGGCCCTCGAAGGGTTGGCCATGCATCACGAAAAATACGCGAAGCGATTCGCTGTCGAGGGTGAAGGGCCGGAGCAGATGGTCGAGACAATGGCGACCCTGCTTCAGATGCTGCTTACCTAGCGCTTGGGCACGGCTCTCAATCCGCAAAAAGCGATTCATCGATGACCACCGACTTTCGGGTCCGCAGGTCGTCTAGATAGCGACGCAGCGCTGCGTCCCCGCGCCGTCGTTTTAGGTCTTGTCGGACGAGGCCAGAGACTTCTTCGAATTTCGGGACGACGCGGGCCTCTCTGGCCACCACCTTTGCCAGATAGAATCCACTTCCGCTCTGGATCGGATCACTCCATTCCCTGGACGGCTGCACTTCGATTGCCTTCAAGACGATCGGCCCGACGTAATCTCTGATCTTCGTCGGCGGAAGCATTCCGTCCGGAAGCGGTGAGACCTGGGTGTCGCCTAATGAGGTCTCCACAGCCATCGCGTTTTCGCCACTATGTAGTCGAGTGGCCGCCGCCTTTGCCCGGTCCGCTGCCGTTCCGTCTTTGCGACGTCCATCGTTTCGCGCCGAGAAAAAGATCGTGCGTGCATGCAGCCGGCCTGTTCGGCTGAAGAAGTCGATGTTCTCCTCGAAGTGTCGGGCGACTTCACGGTCACTTGGCGGGTCACCGTCCGCTTCACCAACAATCGAATCGATGAGCCCGGACGTGAGTTCTCCGCGAACACGGCGGTCGATCGCGGCGAGGCCGAGTTCGAGCGCCCTTTGAACCAGAAGCTCTTCGTCGATCATGCGTGTGAGAACTCGCCGACGAGTCGTTTCATCGACAGGATTACGCCGGTCGCCCTCGACGCCAGCCAAAACCCGTTCGTAATCGATGTGTCGAATCGTCCGCTTGCCCACCTGTGCAGCGGCGTCTGCTGGAAGCTTTCCCGAATCGGTCGGGCTTTCGAGAAGCCCGAAGGCCGCCAGCGCGAGCCCGATCGCGGCTCCGAGAAAGAGCAACCAGGGGAAGCCTTCTGTCTTCGTCTCGCCGCTCACAGGTCTCGAACTCGGATTCGCCGGTGCGACGGGCCCGAGATCGGATCTTTCGCTGGATACGCAGTGGCTGGATGCTGTTCCGGGTGTCGTGTCGGACAGGGGACTCTCCTCGAATCGAAACGGGCGGCAGAAGGGCGGCGAAGCAACGGCGGGGCGGTCAAGCATACCGAAGGCCCGACGGGGGTTCGCGCCGAGGATCCACGCGAACTAGATTAGAATGATTCCGCTTTCACGAGGGCCAAGGAGTATGTCATGTATCTAAATCTGGGAACCATCCTACTCGCTAATGCCAATGAAAAGCCGGACGCAATGGTCCTGCGAGCCGGCGATCTCGAGATGACATATGGCGAGCTCAACCGCGCGGCCTGCGGTGTCGCGGCGAGTCTTCGTGAGCGCGGGATCTCGCACGGAGACAAGGTGGGGCTCCTGGTCCCGAACGTGCCCGAATTTACGATCGCGTATTTCGGCATTCTATACGCGGGTGCGACGGTTGTACCGATCAACGTTCTCGCGGCTGCGCCCGAAGTGACTTATTTCCTGAAGGACTCCGATGCGCGCCTCTTGATCGTGCATCCACTCTTTGAAGAGCCCGGTCGCAGGGGTGCGGAGTCGCTTTCGGTTCCCGTCGTGATCGCGGCCGGCGAAGACGACGAAGATACGATTGGCGCGATGGCCAAGGCCGAGCCCGTTGATGGGCCCCATCCGACTTCGCCCCAGGACACCGCCGTCATTCTCTACACCTCCGGCACGACCGGAAAGCCAAAGGGCGCTGAACTCACCCATTCAAATCTCTTTCTCAACTGCGCAGTCGTCGCGCCGAAGCTGATGCCGCAGGCGCCGACGTCCGCGGGGCATCGCGCACTGGCTACGCTGCCGCTCTTCCATTCCTTCGGTCAGACCGTCATCCAAAACGGAATGATCGCCACTGGTGGCTGCTTTACGCTGCTCGCGCGATTTACGCCGGAGGAGGCCTTCGAGCTGATTGAGCGCGACCGGCTCACGATCTTTGCTGGGGTGCCGACGATGTATTTCGCATTGCTGAATCATCGAGGCGATCGTGCCTACGACATATCCTCGCTCGAAATTTGCATGACCGGGGGCGCACCGATGCCCGTCGAAGTCATGAATTCATTCGAAGAGAAATTCAACGTTGAGATTCTCGAGGGCTTCGGCCTTTCCGAGACCTCACCGATCTCGAGCTTCAACGTGATCGACAAGCCCCGTAAAGCAGGATCGATCGGCTATCCGGTCTGGGGTGTAGAGTTATGCATCGTGAATGACTCCGATGAAACGCTTCCCGACGACGAGCGCGGCGAGATCTGTATCCGAGGACATAACATCATGAAGGGGTATCTCAATCGCCCCGATGCCACTAAGGAAACCCTGCGAAACGGCTGGTTCCATTCCGGGGATATCGGCTACCGCGATTCCGATGGATGTTATTGGATCGTTGATCGCAAGAAGGACATGATCCTTCGTGGCGGCTTCAACGTGTATCCGCGCGAGGTCGAGGAAGTGCTCTATGAACACGAAGACGTCATGGAGGCGGCGGTGATTGGGATCGCACATGAAAGTCATGGCGAGGAAGTGAAGGCGGTCGTCGCTCTCACGGCGGACGGCAAAGTCACCCCCGAAGAACTTCAGGCATTCTGCAAAGAGCGACTCGCCGCTTACAAATATCCGCGAATCGTCGAGATCATTCCCGAGCTTCCGAAAGGACCGACGGGAAAGATCCTGAAGCGCGAGCTTCGCGACGACGCGTAAGAGCCGCCCCGACTTTTCCAAGAAATGATATTGCTCGTCGGGATCAGGCTCGATCGTGGTCCTGAGGGCCCGTAGGTCGAGTTTGGCTATCCCGCGGGTCATAGCTTCGCCTTTTATTCGCGAAGTGTGACCGAGTCCGTCACGGCGGGTCCCCACTCTGTATACGTGCCGGGCGCAATCGCCCCCCAAGCCAGCGCCCGGGGCCGCGTGAAGTTGTCGGTTGAGAGTCTCAGCCGACACTTCGCGCGGAGCGCGACATCCAAGAAGCAAACCGTCGGGGGGGATCGGACAGATCCGACATATCAGCCTTCGCTTCGAGCACGCTGCGCACACAGAGACGAAAGACCAGAGAACAAGGACAAGAGAGGGTTCAATCATGAGAAAATCAAATACTTCCAATCACAATTCCCCTGGAATGCAGCTCAGTCTTCGACCCCATTCATCTCGGCAACCGCAGTCCGTCAGCTTTCGCGCTCCCGGACGTAAGGGTCATGCCCTGGCGAGTCCCCGGGATCGAGACAGGCTGCGCGAAAAGAATCGAGCAGAGCGCGTCCGCGTCGAGAAGATGTTCGAGACGCCAACCACGATCGATGATCGGCGGGTTCAGCGTCGCGATTCCCGCGATCGAAACGAAGCGCGCGCGCTCTCCCCATTGGCGCCCGTATCCCCGTTCAGGGGTCCGATAGGACTGGCCAATCGACCCTTCGAGCATTGTCCGGTCTGCGGGGACGATCGAATCGTTTCGGACGAGGTTTTCCATGTCCACGGAGGCACGCTGTCCATGTCCGAATGTCTGCACTGCGACCATCGCTGGACCCGGCGACCGAACACAAGATGGGTCGGTCTTGGCACGAGGATGAATCGCGGTGGAGTTCGCCCTGGGACGGTGACAGCGTGATCGTGTCAGCGTGATACGCTGGCCAGATGCGGCTGATCCTCTATACGGGCAAAGGCGGTGTCGGCAAGACGACGACGGCGGCCGCGACCGGGGCGCTCGCCGCGGAGCAGGGCCTGCGGACACTCGTGGTCTCGGCGGATGCCGCCCATAGCCTTGGCGATGTCTTCGACGTGCCGCTTGGGCCCGAGCCGCGGCGCCTTGCCGAACGACTCGATGCGCTCGAGGTCGATGCCCGACATGTCATCGAATCCCATTGGGGTCGTGTCCGAGGCTATCTGGTCGCGCTGCTTCGTTACCAGGGAATCGAAGAAGTCATTGCAGACGAATTAGCGCTGCTGCCCGGGGCCGATGAACTCGCGACACTGGTGAGTGTCGAAAAGTGGGCGGAGAGCGGCGACTACGATCTCATTCTCGTTGACTGTGCACCCACTGGCAGCACGCTTCGCCTAGTCACGCTTCCCGAAGTAGCCCATAGCGGCCTGCGCTGGATGCTTCGACTTCAGCGCGCGACCGCTCGTGTGGTCGAACCCCTGGCACGTGGATTGATCGGGGCACCGCTCCCGAATGCCGAAGTCTTTGCCGAAGCGGATCGCCTCTTCTACAAGACGCTTCATCGCCTGCGCGCGCGACTGCTCTCGGCGCAGACTAGTATCCGGATCGTGGTCACTCCCGAATCAATGGTCATCGACGAGGCGCGTCGCTCGCTCACCGACCTTTGTTTATTCCAGCTCGCGAGCGACGCCGTCATCGTCAACCGGGTCTTGCCCGAGCAAGCCTGCCGGGAAGCTTTCTTCCAGGAATGGGGCCGGACCCAGATCGAGCGGATCCGTGATGTCAAAGCGGCGTTCTCACCGATGGCGTGTTTGACGGCACCACTCGAGCCCGACGAGGTTCGAGGGGTGGCTGCGCTTTCGGAGCATGGCAAGATGTTATTCGGAGATCGCGATCCCGCCGGACGGCTTGGTTCGAGCCTGCGACTTCGTTTCGAGCGGGACCAAAGCGGCGCAAGGATCCGGCTGCCACTGCCCGGGCTTGATCCGGCTGCCCTTGATGTGATTCGCATCGAGGATGAACTCGTGATTGGCGTGGGGGAGCGCCGGCGAAAGATCGCTCTGCCGATCGGATTCGCGAAACTCGAGATCGATCGGGTCTCCTATCGCGACGGCGAGCTTCTGGTTTCCTTTGGAACTGCCAGTTCATCGCATTCATCACCGTCGAGCCCTTGTGCAGCGACACAGGCTGCTCCATGAGAGTTTTGCTCTATACCGGGAAAGGCGGCGTCGGAAAGACGACGCTCGCCCTGGCCTCGGCGCTTGGTGCTGCCCGCCACGGTCATCGGGTCTGCATTCTCTCGACGGATCCCGCCCATAGTCTCGCCGATGCGTTAGGCCAACCCGTCGGGCCCCATCCCCGGCGCATCGCGGAGAACGTCTACGCTCGCGAGATTCGGGCGCAGCTCGAACTCGACGGTGCCTGGTCAGATATCCAAGCCTGGCTTCGTGAGCTGCTCAAGGAAGAAGCGGATTCGATTGTCGCAGAAGAACTCCTGGCATTTCCGGGGATTGAGGAGCTGGTGGCGCTGCGAGCAGTTCGTGAGGTGGAACAAACCGGGGACTTCGACGTTTGCGTGGTCGATTGTGCGCCGACGGGTTCGACCATGCGAATGCTGCGCTTTCCCGATGCACTGCGAATATTCATGCAACATTTCTTCGAGTTCGAACGAAAGGGTGCGCGACTCTTGCGACCGCTCATGCGCGGCTTTGATGCCGGGCGATTGATTCCGAAAGAGGCGTTCTTCGATGCCTTTGAACGGCTCTATGAAGAGATCGATGATGTCAGGCAGATCCTGCTCGACGATGACCGCACGAGCGCGCGGCTGGTTGTGAATCCAACTCGCATCATCGTGGATGAGACGCGGCGGTCCTTTGCCTATCTGTCTCTTTATGGGATTGCGACCGATGCGGTGCTCGTGAATCGCGAGATGCCGGAATCTGTCGGAGAGGGCTATTTTAGTCGTTGGCTGGAGATCGAACGCGAGGAACTCGAGGTGATCGAGCAGAGCTTTCCGGTGCCAATCAAGCATGTCTCTCTGCGACCGAGGGAGGTCATTGGAGTCGAGGCACTCGAGGCGCTTTCACGAGATTTATTTGGGGACGATGACCCAGCGGCACGTTTTGCGACGGGCCGGCCGATTAGGTTTCGGCGGGTTGGGGACCGCACGCGTCTCGAGATCGATCTGCCCGGCATGACGAAGGAAGAGATCTCGGTCTCGGCCAAGGGTGCCGATCTACATTTACGGGTGCGTGATAGTCGCCGGTCGATCAGTCTGCCCGAGACGTTAGTCGGATGCCCGATCGAAAAGGTGAGGCTGCGCGAGCCGGTTCTCGAAATTCATTTCGGAAATGGCTGAGGGCGAAGATCTACTTGCTCATCAGCGGGTCCATTTGGAATTTGGATCGCTTGCGGGCGGCGAGTTCGAGCGGATCATCAGCCTGGTGCCGAGTCTTTCCGAGGCACTCGTCGTGCTCGGCCTCGGGGATCGTCTCGTGGGCGTAACGGAATATTGTGTTCATCCACGGGAAGCTTTTTGCGAGATTCCCAAGCTCGGGGGGACCAAGGATTCGGACGCGGACGCGATCATCGCCCTGGCGCCGGATCTCGTCATCGCAAATCACGAAGAGAACACGGAGCGTGTGGTTCGGCAGCTGGCCAACGCTGGCATCGAGATCTGGCTGACCTATCCACGAACTGTGCGAGAGGGTGTGGTCCTGTTTCGAGAATTGGCGGAGCTGGGTGCGACATCGTCGGCGATCGAACGCATCGTGGTTCCAGTAGAGCAAGCGCTCAAAGAGGCCGCCGAGCGCCAGGTCCGTCGCTGGACGGAGGCAGGTGGCCCACACGAGCCCGCGCTCAGCCCCAGGCCAAGGGTTTTCTGCCCGATTTGGCGGGATCCGTGGATGACGATTTCCGGTGACACCTACATCCATGATCTGATCGAGCTGTGTGGGGGCGAGAATCTCTTCGCGGGGACCGCCCCGAAGGCGAGCGTCCAGCCGGTTTCCGGAGAAGCGGCCGCCGGGTCCCTGGTCCGCGGAAGCGAAAATTCCGGCCGTCGGGATCGGCGGTATCCGATCGTGGACCTCGAAGAGGTGGCCGCACTCTCACCCGACGTAATTTTGCTGCCGGACGAGCCCTATGCATTTGCTCAGGCTGACGTGAGGGAGCTCGCAGGGCTCGATTGTCCGGCTGCCCGAGACAGTCGGATTCATTTGATCGACGGCACTCTGGTGTCGTGGTACGGTCCTCGCATCACTGAGGCAATTCGGGTACTTGCGGGGATTTTTGCGAATTCCTGAAGCTCGAAGCCGGACTTCTCGGGCCCGGCTTTGGATTGCGTGGGGGAATTCCAAATCAGTTGCACCATCCGCGCGTCGGAGAATTTCAGGGATAGGCAACTTTGATGCAGTTCTCCGATCAAGATCGCGGAATGGTCGTCCGATGAAGGGTGGTAGATCTTACGCAATTTCGCGGGCAACTCATTCCCGCATAATTGGAATTGTCGCGAAGTCCATGGACTTCGCATGAGTCACAGGGAGGTGCCGCGCGAAATGTCGAATCGAAATATCACTCTATCTGGGGGAGGGCATCGTCCCGACTTTCCGGGCCTGAGGGCACGGTGCTGGGGTTTGTCCCTGTGCTTGATGCTTGGGCTGATTGCGATGGCGTCGAGTGTGCTGGCGGCTGAGATCGTGGAGGTTCGGGTTGGCAAACATGCCAAATTTACCCGCGTCGTCTTCGAACTCGATCGAGCCGCCGGATACCGTATCGAGCGATCAGACCCGACTTCGGATGTTGCGGAATTGGTGGTGTCGCTCGACGCGTCCACGATCCCGCGGCGCATCCAGTCTTCCAAATCACTCATCGAACAGGTTGCAGTCGAACCGTCTGGATCTCGGGCTGTCGCCCGAATCCGCCTGAAGAAGAGCGGCCTTCAACTGAAGGAAATGATCCTCGTCAATCCAGCGAGAATCGTGCTCGATGTTTTCTTCGATGAGGCTGTTCCCGCTGTCGCAAAGGCCGCGCCGACTCCAACTTCTCCGACTCCGAAGATCGAAGCCGTCCCGAGCATGGAGACGCCAAGCTCCGAGGAGATCGTGGCACACCTTCCGGTCATCACTCCCGAGCCGGCGGCACTCGCGAAAGAGGTTGTCGAGGCGCCCAAAGAGACCGCAGTGCAAGTCGCGGTCGTCGATGAGCCGACAATCTCCACTCCACTCGAAGACGATTCGCTCGCCGAGGTGCAAGCCGCGGACGAAGCGTCACCGACCGGTGGCACGCAGCCACTCGGCGGCGGCAGTCAACCCTCGAAACTGCCTGCAGGCGCCGGGCTTGCAGCGGCCGATGGAGCCGTAGACGCCCAACTCATGGCCGCCGCGTCAAAACCAGCGAAGCGCCAACCGCGTCCGATGGTCGTTCGAACCAAGCCGGCCAAGGATCAAGATGGCGCTTGGATGACCTGGGCATTGGTGGGTGGTGGCATCGTTCTCTTGTTAGGCGGCGGTCTTCTCGTCGCACGTCGAATGGGGGGCGGCGAAGAAGTAGACTACTCCGAAGGCGGGTCAGCGGAATCCGGAAATCATGAAGATGGCCAGATGGGGAGCGACGACAATCCATTTGGGGAAGCCGCACGCGATGATGGTCGCCAGCAGACACTAGGCGAATCGGACAATTCCGAAGACGTCGGAAATGCGGGCGGAGCGAGAAGCGCGGCGCTCACAGAAGACGAAGAGAAAGAGTCGGAATCCGTTGTATTCGGAGATTCTGAGGAGAACAGCATGGAAGATATGGAAGTCATTTCGCGAGAACAGGTGAACGAGAGTCTGGGAAGCATGCCTACAACCGGCGGCGCCATCTCCGAAGAATTTCAGCAGATGATGCGAGAGATGAACCGTCGCGTGGAATCGCTCGAGGGTCGCATCGACGAACTCGTTGACGCCCGCGATCGACTTGAACGACAAGTTGCAGCGCAGACCGAAGAGCTTCGCGTTCAGCGAGCAGCCATTGCACGCACCCAGCGTGCGGTTCGCAACCTCGCTCGACCCGAAGGCGGCGAGGGCGACCAGGAGCCGACGGAACCCGCGTTCCGTGATCCGAATTAGACGGGCGGAGAGTAGATCCTTCGTCGCATTTGGGCGGGGCACCATTAGTCTCTAAATGCTGTCGCGTGAAGCGAATGAATCAGATGCGCGCCTTGCTTTGCAGGGTGCGCATTTTCATTTGGACTAGCGCGTGCGTTCGCTCAGATAAACTGCGTCGCTCCGCACGCGATGCCCACATGTGTTAGGCAATGCGCATCGCTCCGAGCGCGCCCGCATGCCCACTTCTTGGCAGGATGATGGCTTCAAATCCCATCACACTCGTCAGGAATTGAATGGTCTTCACGATGCTCGGGTTCTCGTAGAGGGTCGATCCGCCATAGACGATTCGGGAAACGCCAGCGACGGTCGCGCGGGCATTCGAAATGAGAGCGATGTTCTCGGCCACCAGCCCCATCACCGCCGCAGCGAGGTCTTCACTTCTCGCCGGACCATGAGGCGGATTCTTGTGCGGATCATTCTCGCTGCCCGTCGCCGACGTGCCGGCTCCGGTCGCCGCAGAGTCGAGGGAGCGAGCCAGCTTTCCGAAGGAGGCTGCCGTTGCCTCGGCGGCGATCGGAATATCGACCTTCTCGTAGATGTCGGAGATGAGTAGGTCGACGGCACCCCGCTGGCCGCGTGAGGCCAGCTCGACGAGTTCATCATGGCTGCGACATCCCGTGAGCGCAAGCCCCAGGCCTAACGCGGTCCCCCCGCCGAGCGCGGTTCCGCCGACGCGTTCGACCTGATCGCCCTCTACGCGAAGCGCCGACGTCCCGGTCCCAATCGAAACCAGCAGATACGGGTCATCCGAAGCCAGTCCCGCTTCGGCCAGGATTTCGTTGGCTCCGCGTCCCCATGCATCGAACTCAATCGGATGGCTCGCCTCGCCACCCCATCTCTCGAGGATGCCCGCCGAGCCGCACCCGGTTACGCCCAGGCGATTGGGCTTCAGGCGGTCGAGGATTTCTACGACACGGTCTAGCGACGGCGAGGGCCAGGTTGCAAAATACAGCGCTCCCTCGTGGTCTTGCACGCAGAGTTTCAAGAGCGTGGCACCCGAGTCGATGCCCATCGCGACGGCGGAATCTATGCTCTCGTCAAACTCGCCAAAGGCCGCAAGCGTCCCAATCGGTAGCTCGGCGGTGACTTCCGTCTTTGCACTCATGCCCAATCCTTCATATATCCCGATTCACCTTTTGAACTCTGCTTAGATTCACTTTAAGATTCAATCAGTTAGACTAAGACCCGGAACGACACCCGATGTATACCGCGTTTTATGGCCTTCGCGAAAAGCCTTTCGCGCTGAGCCCCGACCCAAGATATCTCTATCTCGCCGGTTCACACCGGGAGGCCCTCGCTCATCTGCTGTACGGAATCGAGCAGGGTGAGGGATTTATCTCGGTGACCGGCGAGGTCGGCACGGGAAAGACCACGCTCTGCCGAACGCTGCTTGAGCGCCTCGATGGCGACACCGAGCTGGCCTTCCTCTTCAATCCAAGCCGCACCGCCCTCGAACTGCTTCAATCGATCTGCGCCGAATTCGATCTTCCGGCAGAAGGCCTGGCCCGTCGCGCCCTGATGGCCCAGCTCGATAGCTTTCTCGTGGAACAAAAACGCCTTGGCCGGCGCGTGCTTCTGATCATCGACGAAGCTCAGACCCTCTCCGAGAACACTCTCGAACAGGTCCGCCTACTCTCGAATCTCGAAACCAGTCGCGAGAAGCTCATCCAGATCTTGCTGCTTGGTCAACCCGAACTCGATCGAAAACTCGACGGTCGAAGCCTCCGCCAGCTCCGCCAGCGCATCAGCGTTCGATGGAAACTCGAAGCCCTCACGCGCGAAGAGACCCGTGCCTATGTTAGGCATCGAGTCGCTATCGCCGCGGGCCTTCCCAAGGAGCTCTTTAGCGACGCCGCGCTCCGCGAAGTCCATCGTCGCACAGGGGGCATTCCGCGCCTGATCAACCAACTCTGTGACCGCGCGCTGCTGGCCGGTTATGCCTCTCGAAAAACGCTAGTCCGCCCCGGACTCATCCGCGCGGCGGCCCGTGAAATTCCCGACGCGAGACGCCGCGGCGAAGGTGAACTCCACAGGTCGTCTTGGATGCGCCCCTCCTTTGTCGCCATCGCAAGCCTCGCGCTCGTCATGACTGCGACATACGCCGGGATACAAGTCGGCCGACATGGTTTGGCCAACGCAGCACAGTCCTTCTTGCCGGGCATCCAACTTTTCGCATCGGACCCAGATGCACGCCAACTCGCCACCGACACCCTGGACTCGCTTGAACCTCGAAGTTCCACAGATTCACGATTGAACGTGGGCGACGCCGTAGGCCCCGGACTCCCCGCTGTCGGCACAAATTATTTGCGGGACCGCAATGATCCGGCGCGCCCGGACACGGCACAGCTTGCCGAGGCGCGCGATGACGATCCAACGCTCGCTCGAATGGTTGATTATGTGCCGCCGGAATCCGGGAGCGATTCGAGCTTCCTATCGAGGCCTACCTCAGACGCGATGCCAATGGAAGTTCAGGGGCCGAACCGCGAACGCGCGAACTCGGGCGATCGGCGTCAGCTCATCGCTTCGGCGGTTGCTCTCCCGATTCTCAAACCTCCGAGATCCGAAATCCTCGCTCTCGCACCGGGCCTTCTCGCTAAGCTTCTTGAAAGCCGAGACGAAAGAGTTGCCATGGGGGAGAGCCAGCGCGCCGTCCTCGAGCGATTCGGCCGCCGCGTTCCGCGGCTCACAGCCCCCCCCACAGATCCAGAGATGCTCCAGGCCGGCATCGAAGAACGCGGCCTAACAGCAACATCTTTCGCTGGTGGCTCGATCGAATTGCTGCACCGCCTCGACCATCCCGTTCTGCTTCCGCTTCTTCCTGTTCGTCCGTCACCAGCGCGCTCGCCATCAGCTCTTCCCACCGCTAAGAATGCGACCGCACCTCGATGGCTCGCTATCACGGGCTTCGTCGGCGACCGCGCTCGGCTGGCCGGGCTGATCAGCGGCCGAATCGTCACCGTCCCAGTGCTTGACCTCGCCAACCACTGGCTCGAAACCGGAATCATCGTTTGGGAACGCTATGAGCCGGTCCCCGACCTCCTGGCAATCGGCGGCCAAGGTCGAGGCGTCCTCTGGCTCCAGCGCTCACTCTCGGAACTCCATTTTTTCCGCGGCAGCGCGAACGGCTCCTTCGACACCGCCACCCGATCCGCTCTCATTGAATTTCAGCGAAAGAGCGGCCTCGTCGCCGACGGCATGGCCGGCCCACTCACTCAGATTGCCCTCTACGCCGAACTCGACCGCTATCCCGTCCCCCGCCTATCGAAGTCGCCTAACGCCGAAGTCGATCGCCCGCCCGCCCACGACATGCCCTCATCCGCACAGCGAAATGAAGAACTGCCGCCGCCCGTGAGCACCGGACCCCCTGTCCAGTCGCGGCCAGGAGCTTCATCGACTCCCTCGACCCATTTATCACGGGAAAGCGCCGCGATCGGAGATCGCGAATGAGTACGATTCTCAACGCGCTTCGCCGTCTCGAAGAGGACGCCTCGGTGGAGGAAACCCAGCCGACCGATTCGCGACCGGCCACCGATCCACCCGCCACCAATGAACTCCGATTACGAATTCTTGAAGAAGAGCAAGCCGCAGCGGTCCGAGCCGAACAACACAGCCAAAATCTGATGGCCCAGCCACTCCCCCGCGCGCTCGCCGCCGCGGCGGTGCTTCTGGGCGCCATCAGCCTCGGCGTTTTAGTCATTGCCCCAAGATTGGCCTCGGTCGATTCCCCAACTTCACCAAGCGCAAAACCAGCAGACTTGGCCGCGCCCTTGCCAATCCATCCGCCCGAGAACATCGTGCCCGCGAATCCGCCGTCCGTCGCGAATCGCCCCCCACTCTCAGATTTCCCCGCTGCCCGCCCGACTTCCATGCCTGGACGCCAACCCTCGAACGAATCACATTTGGCCAGCGCCGCCGTAACCCCAACGCCCGCAATGCGCGAAGCCACGGGCGCTATCCAAGCGGATACCGCACCAGTCATTGCCGCCGAAATCGTGCCCACTCCGTCTTCCCGACCCCCAATTCCGACCCGATCGACCGGAACACCCATAGACGCATTACCAATCCTCGATGATGCAACCACAGCGAACGTCATCGACCATTCGATCCAATCTCAAATCCACTCCCAGATCGAGTCGGTGATAGAATCAGCCGGCGAGCGTGCCCCGGAAACGGATCTCAACCGCGCGACCGAACCCTCGGTCGAACAACACCTCGCTTCGCCTATTCCCGACATCACTGTCCTGGAAACCTCCTGGCATCCAACACCCGATTATCGCTCCGCAAAGATCCGGCTACTCGCGACCGAAGAGACCCGGACCCTCCGCGAAGGCGATGCTGTTGGCCGACTCGTCGTTCAACAGATCACTCCCTCCGCCGTCATTTTCCGATCCGGGGATATCGAACTCCGCCTCCGCGTGGGCCTGTCCGGTTCTCGCCGGTAGCTCAGCCTCTCGCCCGTCCGAGGTCTGCATGGGTTTCCGACTTTGAACGGATTGCCCAGCTCGCACTCGGAGAGGCGGGCACGATTCAGCTCGAGAAACCCTAAAGCTCCTTCGCTCTATTCTGCTCCGACCTTCTGTTATCCTGACGACTTCCTTCAGCCGGATTCGCCGTTGATCGGCATCCGTCGAGCGGCGTGCCCACTTCATGTCCCAACGCCTTGTCAATGTCGTCTGCATGATCTTTACGCTGGCGGCAGCCGTGTACCTCTACGTGTCCATGCATGAGTATTCGATCTCTGGATCCGACGGGGGGAAGGTTGCGGAGTGGGAGGAAATCACTGTGGAACCGAAGCGATTGGACGTGAAGCCGGGTACTGATGCTAGGTCGACCGAGAGCCTCAGGTATAGGAAGCGAGCGCATCGAGCCAAGCCTCCGTCGCTGCCGCTTGACTTGGACTGACACCGCCGCTTGGCCGAACTACGTTGCCCTGTCGCCTCAGCCGGATCGGGCCGAAACATAAGGCGACCGAAATCGATGCAAGTGAAATCCCTCGATCACATTCATATCTACTCGGCGACGCCCGAGACGTCCGCTGACTTCTATATCCATCATTTTGATGCGAAGACGGTCGTACGGAACACGAATATCAATGGGGATGAACGGATCTTTCTCGCGTTGGGAGGGCAGATCGTTGTCGTTGGCAGTTTCCCGAATGGGCATACGGCATCGCCCCCTCCGGCAGCCGGCGACGGCGCCTATAGGCATGGCTTTGGCGTGGCACATATTGGTCTGCGGATAGAGAGCGTTGAGCAAGGTCTCGTGGAACTGAGTGAGGCGGGGATCCAGATTCTTGGTGAGCGCGTTCAGGACGAGTCCGGACTAACGTACGCCTATATCGCCGGACCCGATGGTGTTGTCATCGAATTGACAGAGTACGAATAGACTTGGCCGGTATGGCGAATCTCGAACGCTTCCGGGCGTACACCTAGCCGGACATACCCTCGTAGGCGGAATAACGTATTCGTGTCGTTGGAAACCCTTGGTGGCCTTTGTGGCGCTTCAGCATTTCGCCTTCTTGATTCTGGGAATGTTTCTCTGGGCCGAGCCGATCGGCATTCAGGTCTTTGGGTTGGATCCCGAGTTCGCCAAGCAGTCCGCGACCCTCGCAGTAAACCCGGGGCTGTACAACGGGTTCTTGGCGGCGCGACTGCTGGCCCATCCATTTTGCTGATTCAAGAACTGCCGGCGTTCCTCGCGCTTGGCTTAACGGTCCTCGACAAGGGAAAACAGGGCGAGCGTCCTGCTGCAGCTGTCAGTTGACCGAAGCCCGGGCACTGTTGTCGCGATGAACCGCTGCGACTAACCGCCGAGATCGACCGCGGCGCGCCAAGCCAGCAATTTCTCTTTTGCTTCGGATGCATCGGTTTGCGGCTCGAAACGTTTTTCTGTTTGAGTGAGAGAGGCGATCTCTTCCCGCGTCACCAGGCCAACGCCCAGGGCGGCTCCGATGCACGCGCCCAGTGCGGTGGCTTCGAGCTTCTGATGACGGGCGACCGGGCGCCCCAACATGTTCGCTTGAATCTGAAGGAAGACGTCATTGGCGGCGAGGCCGCCGTCGACCGGAAGGACGTCGGGAAGCTGGATGTCTTCGATGGCCTCGGCGGCTTCGACGATTTCGCGCATTCGAAGAGCGAGACTTTCGAATGCGGCGCGGGCAATGTGCGCGCGGCTTGAGGCGCCGGTGAACCCGACAATCGCTGCGCGTCGGTTCGGATCGTTGTATGGGGCACCGAGACCTTGAAGCGCCGGCCGAATCGCAACGCCGCCGGACGAATCGACCGAGGCTGCGGCGCGCGTGAGGTCTTCGATTCCGTCGAAAAGGCCGAGATCACGGACGAGCCAATCGAGCAGTGCGCCGGCAGTGATCACCATGCCTTCCACCGCGTAGAGCGTTTCATCTCCCTTTGCTGCGAGCAACATCGGCATCAGTCCAGGGACCAGGACGGGCGCGTTCCCGGTCGAAACCATAAGAGTTGCTGATGTGCCGTAGGTCGCCTTCCATTTTCCGGGGTCGAGTGCGTTATGCGCAAACATTCCGCTCTGTTGATCCCCGATGATCGCGCCAATGGGGATATTGGCTCCCAGGCCGGAAATGCTGGTCTGTCCGATGGGCCCGTAGGTGTCGCATAACGTCGGGAAGAGCTCGGCGGGAAGATCCTGGAACGCGAGCAGCTTTGCGTTCCAATCGCGCATGGTTGCGAGATCGAGATAGCAGGTCGACCAGGCATTCGAGTAATCAGTCACATGATGATCGCCGCCGCTGAGTCGATAGGTCAGATAGCTATCGAGGGTTCCCCAGGCGATCTCGCCTGCCGCAGCGCGCTTGCGCCCATCTGGGATGGCGTCTAGGGCGGCTTCGAGTTTGGTGACCGCGGCGACGGCAGGAGCAAGATGTCCGGCGGCCTGGAGTTCTTCTGCTCTCTGGGTTCCGCGAAGATCGCTCCAGATGATCATCGGACCCAGTGTCTCGCCCGAGACACGATCCCAGAGGACGACACTCGAACGCTGCGCGGCGAGTCCGACGGCCGCTAGATCCTCTACATTCTTGCCGGCTGCAGAAAGCGCTTCGTGGATCGTTCCTTGAACGCGTCTCCAGACGTCGGCGGGATCCTGCTCGACGCGGCCGGGTCCCGGATGAGTTGAATCGAGTCGAACGATCGACTGGCCATGGACACGGCCATTGAGATCGATGACGAGCGCACGTGCGCTCGTCGATCCGACATCGAGTCCAAGAATCAAATCATTCATCGGGAATCAAGTTACCCGGATTCATCAAGCCATGTGGATCGACGGCCTTTTTGATGCTCCGCAAGAGCGAGACGCCGGTTTCGCCGAGATCGTGGACGATGTAGTCCTTTCGAAGTCGGCCGGAACCGTGGTGATGTGCGACACCCCCGCCGTGTCGTGCGGTCGCTTCCATGACTCGCCGCCAGCAGTCGAGATAGGTCGCTTCCATGTCGGCGGAATCCTCGTGGCGTGCCAGGAAGGTGAAGTAGAGATTGATGCCTGTGCGATACACGTGCGAGCTATGCGCGGAGGCAATGATGATCGAGTCGACCTCCAGCAAGCTGGCGATCGCATCGTCGTAGATTGTCTCTATCTGGCTCCACGAAGCCGAAACTTCGATGGTATCGACGATCAGGTTCCGCTCGAAAAGATCACGCCAGGCGGGAACATGGTTGCGGCCATTCATCCAATGCGGGCCGAGTTCTTCGGGCGCGGCTTCGAGTCCGTGTTCGGCTGCAATCGATGCAACAGCCTCGAGTTCCGCAGCCACGCGCGAGGCGGGGCCTTCATGGACCATCAGAAGCAGCCCGCGATCGTTTGCCGTCTCGGCGGTCAGGTCTCGGAAATTTCGCGTGACCTCGGAGGCGTCGTATTGCCGCATTACCGGCGGAAGCCAATCCGACTGCACGATTGCACGCTGGGCATCGAAGCCTGCGGCGAGCGAAGGCGTGTAGAAGGCAGAATAGGCACGCTCTTCAGGTTGGCGACGCAGGGCGAGGGTCACGCCGGTAACGATGCCCATGATTCCTTCTGCACCTAACAGGATGTGTCGAAGGTCCGGGCCAGCGGCTGCGCGCGGTGCCTTTCCAAGATGAACGAGATCTCCGTTTGGCAACACGGCTTCGATCGAATAGACGATGTCTTCGATATTTCCGTAAGCCGTCGAGAATTGGCCGGCGGCCCGGGTCGAGACCCATCCGCCTACGGTGCTCACGGCAATTGATTGAGGCCAATGACCGATCGTAAGCCCGAGAGCGGCGACCGCTTCTTCGGCTTCGAGTCCCTGCTTGCCCGCATCAAAGGAAGCGAGCAGATTCGTTTCGTCGATTTCGCGAACGAGATTCATGCTCGACAGGTCGACGAGGATCACACTCGGATCCGGACGAATACCACCGCAGACGCCCGAACCCAGGCCATAGGGAACGACGGGCGTCTTTGAGACGCTTGCCACTCGCATGATGGCCTGGACTTCCTCGGTGGACTCCGGTCGAACGACCACGCCAGGGCGCGGAAGCTCTTCGCCCCGCCAATTCTGCAGATGACTCACGACCCAATAGTCGAAACGCCGCTCGTCGAGAGCGTCGTCGCTCGTGTGGACTTTTCCGTCGCCGATTTCTTTGCGCAGCTTCGCGATGACTTCAGACTTCATAGTTCTTCCTCCTTCTTTCGCGCTTGCAAAAAGAGAGCGTTGTTTTCTTCATGTCGATGATGACAGGCGTCCAGTTCGGCCTGACGCTTCGCTTCATTCCATCCGAGCAATCGAGCCATTTCGATCGATGCGGGCGGAAGCGCTGCGATCCCTGCATCGGGATCGAAGAAGGCTCGTGCACCCCGACGCATCCAATAGTCTTCGAGTCGCAGCGCGCCTTCGCGATGTACGGCCTGACGAACTTCCGCCGCGACGTCGCCGCCATCGGCTTTTACGTCGGGCGCCTCGGAGCCATAAAGATCGGCGAGACGATCGATCGGGCGTTTGCCGGCCTTGGCCGCGTCATCGATCACTGTCGGTGCGACATCGCCCCCAGCCAGGGGAGCATCCTCGGAGGCGGCTTCTCGAGAGTTCTTTCCGAGGATTTCGAAGACGGAGTCGGCGACACGTTCGACCATTTTGCGGTAGGCCGTGAGCTTTCCGCCGGCAATCGAGAGGATGCCGCCGGGTCCCGTCCAGACTTCGTCACGTCGAGAAATCTCGGACGGCTTCTTTCCGGCCTGGGCCACCAGGGGGCGCACTCCGGTCCAGGAAGAAACGATGTCTCGTGTCTCGAGTGGATCCGAGCAAAACGAAAGGGTGGCGGCCTGTAGAAGATAGTCGACATCTTCCGAGTCGATTTCGGGCCAGGCCTTCAGCTCGGGATAGAACGTGTCAGTGGTTCCGAGGTACGTGACGTCGCCACGGGGAACCGCGAAGACCGGCCGTTTGTCTGCGGCACTCATCAGGACCGTGCGTGTCAGGGGGAGCTTCTCGTGAGGTATAACGAGATGGATACCCTTTGTGAGGGAGAGTCGCGGCTTTTCGTCTGCCATTTCGAGGGCGCGGATCGCATCGACCCAGGGGCCCGCGGCGTTCACGATGACTCGGCCCCGGACGAAGGCGCCAAGCGATTCGCCGTCGAGGGTGCTTTCGCAGTGAACGCCGATGGCTCGTCCGTCTTTGAGCTCGATCTTTGTGACCGGTGCATAGGTGATGATCTTGGTGCCATCGGCCGCGGCGCTGCGTGCGTTGGCGAGTGTGAGGCGGGCGTCATCCGTCAAGAACTCGAAGTAGAGGACGGCCCCGTTCGTTCCTTCCTTCGCCGCGACGGGTTCGCGAGCGGCGAGGTCCTTGGCATTCCAGACCTCGTGCCGTTCGTTAGGCGGGACCTTGCCGAGTTTTTCGAAGGCCCACATCGCCGCGCGAAACTTCGCCATGCCGGCGGGCGAGCGCGTGGGCAAGAGGAAGGGTGTGAAGCGTGCGAGATGCGGCGCGATGCGCCGTAGGATCTGGCGTTCGGTCGAGGCTTCCTTGACGAGTGCGACGTCCCCTTGCGCCAAATAACGCAGGCCGCCGTGGATCATCTTCGAGCTTCGACTGCTGGTCCCGCCGGCGAGGTCTGCGGCTTCGATCAAGGCGACGCTGGCGCCTCGAGCGGACGCGGCGCGGGCCAAGCCGGCGCCCGTAATACCCGCGCCGATCACGATCAGATCAAAGGTTTCGGCTTCGAGATCCGCGAAAATTCGGGCACGATCGCGAAAATCCAGGTCTTCAGCGCGGGGCGAGGGGACGGTCATGAGGAGGGGCGGTCCGATTGTAGTTCGTAAATACCATACTCTCATTGAAAGTTAATCAATCATGATATTTACTCATGAGTCGATGACTGAAGGAAGGCGGGTGTTCCCATGCAGCTGAAGCAACTTCAGCATTTTGAGGCGCTATATCGGCTTCGGAGTTTTGTGCAGGCGGCCGACGCACATGGCGTCACACAGTCCGCGCTCAGCCGCAGTCTCCAAAAGCTTGAAGACGAACTCGGGCAGAGGCTTTTCGATCGGACGACCCACGCCGTTGAGCCGACCGACGCCGCGGAAGGACTGATTCAGCGGGCCCGGGATGTCATCGACGGAATCCGCGCCCTCGAAGAAGAGGCGCGCCAACTTCGTGTCGGTGCTGCCGGCCATGTTCGCGTCGGGACAGGACCGTATCCCGCACAACCTCTCCTCACGAGCTCGATTCAATCCCTCTCGGCAAAACATCATGGAATTCAAGTGAGTGTGGTTGCCGGGACGGCGCGCGATCTGCTCAAGGCTCTTTTCGGACGTGAGCTCGACTTCGTTGTTTGTGACATGAGCAAGTATGAGGACACACCCGCCGCGGTCGAACTCGAGGTCATCGAACTTCCGCGGGAGCCTCTCGTGGTCGTGCTATCCGCAGAGCATCCGGTTCTCGCAAAAGAGATCGATCTTGCCGAAGCGGCTTCCTATCCCTGGGCGATGCCGACGCCGGCACCGATTCAGGCGCGCGATCTGCCTCGGCCTTTCGACGAAGCGCTGGCAGCGGGACGCTTTCCTTTCTATCGGCTCGAAACGACCGCGGCTTGCCTGGAGTTGGTGAAGGCAGGCCGGGCGATTACGATGGTTCCGCGGTCGCTGGGGAAACTCGTCTGTGAGAGCGGGCAATTGGTTCAACGGGATGTGCCGGCCCGGTTGCGCACCAATGACGGAATCCATCTCATTCGTCAAAGGACGAAATCACCATCGACCCGATTCTTGATCGATGAAATTGTGGAGGTCGCGGCGAGACTTGCCGAGGCTTGAGGAAGACGCCGGAAGGTCTGACATCTTGGATCAATTCAAAATTCGACGAGAGCAAGTATCGGATCATGCGCGGGTCTACGAGATTCAGAAAGCGGCATTCGGTCAAGACGGAGAAGCCCACCTCGTCAACACACTTCGTGAGCGGGCTAGACCGTTTGTCTCACTCGTTGCCGTGAAGGGCGATGATCTGGTTGGTCATGTTTTGTTCTCGCCGGTGACGATTGAGGAGACGTCGTCCTCTGAAAACTCGAAGGAGGCTCCGACGTTTGCGGGACTGGCTCCCCTGGCTGTGACGCCAGAAACACAGTCGATGGGAGCGGGGTCGGCATTGGTGCGTGCGGGATTGCAGGAATGTGCAAGGATTGGATGGCAGGCAGTCTTCTTGTTAGGCGATCCCGCGTACTATTCGCGCTTCGGATTCGAATTGGCGGCGGAGCACGGGCTTCGGTACGAAAGCGAGGCTTTTGACGCGGGATTTCAGATGATCGAACTCGTTCCCGACGTGTTATCAGAATGTCGTGGCTGGGTTCGCTACCACGAGGCATTTTCAGACCTCTAAGCATTGGGAATCGCGGATGGTGCCAACTCCAGAATTTCTCCTTCGAAACTATCTTCGGGAAGATCGAGAGCATGTGGTTGCGCTCTGGCAGATCTCTTTTTCCGGAGACCCACCTCGCAACGAACCCAATGCCGTGATTGATCGAAAACTGTTGGTCGAGGACGGACTCTTCTTCGTTGCCGCCGCAGAAGAAAGAGTCGCGGTTACGCGGTCGACCAGGTGCTTTCACTCGGGAAGGTGCTCGGTGACGGTAGTCGAGGGGAGGGCACTTGATCCGAGGGAGCTGCCTCTGTGGCGTCGTGCGATTCGAGGTGGCTGCTGGTGTACTCGACGAAGCGCCTGGCCTATCGCCGGATCGCCATATCCTCGTTGACTTCAAGGCACCCTGGCACGAGATGACTGACGGTTTCGAGCAGGCGACCAAACGGGAACTGATTCGAATGCGGATTTCGGAAATGAAACGTCGAAAGGAAAGCGAATAATGGAATCGGCGCTGAATGGTCTGTCATTTGCTGCCCTATTGACCTCGCTCTATATCCTGCGGTTTCGCGGTTGGAGGACGCCATGGGTCGTCGTTTTCTACCTAACGTTCTTCGCGTCGCTGGAGGTCATCACGTCGTACTACTTCCTTCCGCCGGGCGCGTTCGGGCCCTGGCTGGCGATTGTTTGTTTCGGACTCACGATCCCCGTCTCGATCGCTGCGTTCCTGGTTTGGCGACATGAGAGGTGTCATGACGAGGGTGGAGACGAAGGCGTTTCGCGCGGCATCGACTCAGCGCTCAACTAGCAAGTCTCCGGGGTTGGTCGGCTACGTGACGAAGCATCAGACGAGCGGCCGAAGCGATTAATCGTCCAGGTTCGAGAGGCTCTCTGGTATACTGATTCCGTCGCGGCTCTAAGCGTCGAGTCTGGTTTTCACAGCTTGCGTGGGCTGTGCAGACTGACAGTCGCGACCTGACGAAATGATCGCGAGGTTCATCATGCGACTCAGACTGCTTGCGTTTGTTCCCCCCGCGGCCATGATCACCGCAATACTCCTGGTCTCTGCTCTAGAGGCAAATCTCGCGCCGACCGTGAGCTCGGCGATCCCGATTCAGCGATATGAGTCTTTTTGTGATGGGCTCGAGCGGAAGATCGAGGTCCTATCCCGCGCCGCGACGAGTTGCGAGCAGGATATACAATGTCTGGGTTCGCCGATTCTCTGTCCCATTGCCATGGACAAAAAGATGCAGCGGGAATATCGAGAGCTTCAGGTGGAGCGCAGCGAATTGTGTGGCATCGGCGGGGTGTCGGAACTGATCGCGGCGAGTCCAGGAATCGCATCGCTCATGGATCTTTCGATCTCGCCCGTCGACGTCGATTCGATTACTTGTTATTCGGCACGGAATTGGCTCGTGTCAGCGGCAAGCCGCGAAGCATCGGATCTGTCCACCTTCTCATTCTAGTTCGTTTTTAGGGCATCCAGAATCCTGATTGCAGACAAGTGCATGAGTCTAATCACTCGAGTGGGTCAAGATGGTTCATAGAATCAAGCATTGCCCGAATGTGGAATGTGCCGGTCTGGCGCGAGATGGTTCGATTGCCGAATTCGTCGAAAGCCTGGAGGAGTGCGTCGACTGCGGCACTCGGCTCGTGGCGGGGCCCGGTGAGATCGATCCGGAGATCGGGTTGGAATTCAACGAACTCAAGACCGTCTTCATCGCGGCCAATGCCACGGAAGGCCACGTCGTTGCGGGCACGATCGAGGCCGAGGGAATCCCCGTCTATATCAAGGGCGAGATGCTGCTAGGCGGCGTCGGAGAACTCCCCACTCTCGATGTACAAGTGGAGGTTCAAGTGCCCGTCGAACGAGCGGAGCGCGCAAGAGAACTCGCGATGCGATTCGAGGGCCGACTCCGAGAGGAGTGAAGGCGCCGCCGCCTCCTCACGAAAGGGTTCCTCGCGAAAGGGTTCCTCACGAAAGAGTTCCTCACGAAAGAGTTCCTCACGAAAGAGTTCCGGAAACGCTAACGAAGTGAGACCGTTCCATTCGAGGTGCGGAGGCTAATCGGTGTCCCCCCCACTCCGATGCGGCCTCGAACGCGACCGTCGTTTTCTCGGGTCTGGTCCATTAATTCGAGGTCATTTCGGATGTGACCGTTCTCGACCCGAATGTCGATGTCGGCATCGGTCTTCTCGGGAAGGTCGAGAACGATGCGCCCATTGGTCGTCGTGAGAGAGACGCCGGCGGTATCGAGCTGATCAATCGAGGCGCGGATGATGCCGTTCGAGGTCGAAGCGTCGAGTGAGCCGCAATGGCATTCGACTTCGATCTTGCCATTGCTCGATCGTGCCCGGAGATGTCCTTCCGTGTCGGAACATTTGACCTTGGCGTTGGCCGTCGTGACGTCGATGTCGCCAACGACGTTACGAATCAATACTGGACCATTGCTCGAGCGGGCATGAACGGCGCGTTCGAGGCCCTCCAGACACATTTTCCCGTTGGTCGAGGTTAGACTCACCTTCGTATCTCGGGGCACCAGGATCTCGACATGCGCGACGGCGTGTCGAGAACATTTTCGGGGAATCTGAACTTCGATGTCGAGAATTTCCGTCGTGGCCGAGTTCTGAATTCGAATGGAATCGAGGAGTTTCGTCGCCAGGTCTTTGCAGTCCGCGCGGACGCTCTTATGAACTCGGATTTCGATGTCGTCTCGATCCTCGCCGAGGACGCGGGTCTTGCCATTGGCGTTGTAGATATTGATCGCGCGGCCCGCCGGCGAAGGCACGACGAGGCTTTCTTCGTGACTGACCTGCTCGCCCCAGGGTATTTTCGAGAAGAGGCTTCGGAGGAGTCCGCCAAAGCCGGGGCCGCCAAAACCGGAACCGGAGTCGGGTCCGATCTCTTCTTCTGTGTCGTCATGATGGAATTTCATGGCCGATATCCATCGCCATGCAGGCGGTCGTCGCTGCGGTGGTCATTACGGTCGCGGGGGGGGCCGGGAATCAATGGAATCGCCTCTGATCGTCATCGTCTTTATTGTTGTTCCGACGCTGACGCTCGTCTCTGTCTTCACGATGCACGGCGCGAATCTTGTGTCGCATGAGATAGCGCCGCCATTTGAGAAGCAGGGTTTGGGGGGTTGGAGCGCCGGGCGTGCGTCCCTCGTTCACCAGGTAGATCCAGCCGACGAGAACGCCGGCCAGATGGCCTGTATGACTGACATTGCTCGATCCACTCGACATCCACTCCATCACGAAGATGAGGGGGATCAAGTAGATCGATTTGATCGGGATGGGCGGGAAGATCAGCATGATGGTGCGATCAGGCCATGTAAAGGAGTAGGCGAGGAGTACGCCCATGACGGCGCCTGAAGCGCCGAGGGTCTTTCCGAAGACTGCGAGCCCAGTCGAAGTGAATCCGAGTATTGCTACGAGAGAAGGCAGGGTGGCGATCAAGAAGCCGGCGCCGACCCCGCATAACAGGTAATAGCGGAGGAAGCGTTCGTCGCCCCAAAGCAAGGCGACGGGTGAACCAAACATCCACAGGGAGAACATGTTGACGGCAATGTGCATGATCGAGTTCGGACTATGCAGCCACATGTACGTGAACATTCGCCAGAGCTCGAATTCGCTCCAGACGGCATAGGGCTGGACGACGCCGAGGCCCGTCACGTCGAGTCCGAGCATTCTCGGGCCGGCGAGTTGTGCGATGTAGACGAGTCCGTTTGCGATCATCAAATTCTTGATGATGTCGGGAGTTTTCGAGGGTCCGAAACTCATTTGCGCGCCGCCGCGTCCGTACAATGTAGACACTCCAACTTGATTCGGGGCTGGTTACGGTTCCACTCGGAGCCGGGCAGATTCGACTTGAATCGCCAAGGTACAGAGTCAGAAACCGCGGCCTTTGGATCGGTGTCGGCGGGATGGGCGCGTTCCCCCGCTGAACTCGCTTAGGGTAAGCATCGTTGAATGTCTGGTCAATAAAGGCGTTCTTCGAGTTGTCACAATGCGGTTATCCCGCGGGGCGGACTAGCCGCCCTGAAACTGATCCGCCGCCCACATCAGGGCTATGGCTGTTTTTGCATCGAAGACCTCGCATTCTCGGGTGAGGCTGAGAGCCTGGGTCAGAGACATCGGGACCAGTTCGATGATCTCGTCGGGTTCGAGCTGCTGCTCTGCCTTCTCTAGGTCGAAGGCGGCGTAGAGATGGATGATTTCATTGGTGAAGCCCGGCGAGGTCCAAATCGATCCGAGGCGCTGGATTCTTCCCGCTCGATAGCCGGTTTCTTCGACCAGTTCCCGAGCTGCACAGGCTTCCGGCGCCTCGCCGGGATCGAGTTTGCCGGCAGGGATCTCATAGATTTCGCCACCCGTCACGAATCGGTACTGGCGAATCATCAGGATCTCGTCCGCACCCAGAAAGGGTACGACCGCGGCCGCGCCCGGATGTTCCACGAAGTCGAGGTCGACTCGTCGTCCGTTTGGGAGCGAAACCGGCTCGGTGACGAGTGTGAATTGTGCTCCGCGCTGGACCCTTCGTTCGCCCATTCTGTCTTCCTCTCAAATATCAAATCTACTTTCGAAAGTATCTCGTCGTCCGGCGCGAGACACAGCGGCAGGGTAGTCTGCAGATCATGAGTCCGCGCCCTTTCGAACGGCCCGCCACGATTGCGCTTCCCGGGTTGCCCGAGCTTGCGGCGGGCTCATCCCTTGATGGGCTCTGGTTACCCGAGGTCGGCGATGGCGGACCAAGTGGAGCGGCGGTCATCGCGGCGCCTCATCCCCAGATGGGGGGCAGCATGGATTCTCCGGTGGTCACTGAATTGGCCCTGGCGTGCAGTGATCTTGGATTCGTGTCGCTGCGATTCAACTGGCGCGGTATTGGGGCGAGTGCGGGAGTGGCTTCCGGCGAAATGGTCGACGCAGTCACCGACTACCGCGCGGCACTTTCGTTCATGGAAGATTCCGTCGACGGTGCGATCGTTGCCTGCGGTTATTCTTGGGGCGCGCTCGCGGCGGCTCGGGCTTGCTTGGACGCGTCCCGCGTCCGGAAACTGATCCTGGTTGCACCACCGCCAGAGATGCTCGACGCCCCCGCCCTGGACGAGCGAGGCGTGCCGACTCTCGTGATTGCGGGAGATCGTGACTCCTATGTTCCTATTCCGGCACTGCGTGCCGTTCTAGACGGAATCGACGGATCGAAGCTCGTCATTCTCGAAGGCGTCGATCATTTTTTTATGAACGGACTCGCGGGGATCGGGGAGGCGACACGCGCCTGGCTCGAATCGAGATCGGAACGATAGGTCGATGATTGGACCGACGGGTCGATGTTAGTCAGCGATTGGTAGTTCGACTCGGAAGCACGCGCCGCCGCTCCTGCGATTGCTGATCTCGATCTCACCTCCGGCATCGTCGACAATGCGTTTGCAAATGGCGAGCCCGAGTCCGCCGACCCGATCCGGACGCGTCGTCCAGAAGGGCTCGAAGATTCGTGTGGCGGTGTTGGGATCGATGCCCGGACCTTCGTCGAAAATCTTCAACTCGAGATGGTTTGCGTGGTTGGGGCTCCAGTCGACATGCAGCGAGATGGCGGCGCCCTTGGGCGTGACGGCACTCGCGTTAAGCAACAAGTTCAGCAGGAGTTGGCGGAGCGAATCTTCCGAGAGACGCAGCGCCGGAAGGTCGTCGGAAATTTGGTGCTCGAAGGAAACGCCCTGTGCGCTGAACCGATAGGTCATGAGGGCAATTGTGGTTCGGACGGCGTCACCGATGCGGGCTATATCGGCGATTGGCGGCGAAGTTCGTGGGCTGGCATGTCGCAGTAGATCGTCGAGCATGCGTTCGAGACGCTGGACTTCGTCGTTCACGACGAGGCGGAAGTCCTGATGGAATTCCGGATCCTCCAGCCGGTGGGGCAGGAGCTGGAGGAAAGTCTTGACGGAGACCAGCGGGTTGCGGATCTCGTGAACGATTTCCGAGACCAGGCGCCCCAGCGAGGCCTGCCGATCGAGCTGTGCGACGGCTTCGTCGAGCCTGCCGAGCCGGTCGAGGGCCAGACTGGTCGACATTGAACGAGCCAGGCCGGTCGCGACTTCGTTCAAGATCGCGATGGTTCGGGGTCGCAGAGGTCGTCCGGCTTTCTTGGCGAAGAGAAGCAGTGCCGCCGCTGGGCTCGCGCCGAGCCCGGGAACGGGCGCAACTGCGCTGACTCCGCGCGCGGCGAGCGCCGTTAATTCGAGTTCTGGGTTTGGGTCGGTAAGGCGTTGGGCTCGTTCGAGCTTCATAAGAGCGTCATAAAGTTCTGGAACGGGTCGAATTTCGTCCGCTGCCTCGGGTGGGTTTGCAGCCAGGACCCGCGGTTCACCACCCGGACCGGGTGCCCATGCGACTGCGGCGTCGACGTCTTCTTGTCTTTCGAGCCTGGCGAGGGCTCGCATCAGCAGTGTCTGGCCTTCGGAACCGACGTTTTCGTTCTGTGGAGCGTGGGGAAGTAGCAACTCATCGAGTAGCGCGCTCTCGGCTGCGCGTCGTCGATTTGTCGTACGGGTGGACTGGTTTCGCCGATCTTCGTTGACATGCGCGTTCTCCGCGCCACGCGTTATGCGCGAACCACTGTCCATATTACCCCCCATTGGCTTGGGAGTTACCGATCTCGGAAAGCGGTGTCAACTAGGCCTGAGATAAGCACTTGATTCAAGTTTCAATCGTCTATTCCCGGCTTCAAAATACGTCGTCTCGGGCAGCTCGTTCGCGCCTCTTTGTGGTGTCCTGTTCGGTGAAGCTGCGTTCCGGCGCGGTGCCTTCCAAGAAAGGCTGGAAATACGCGTTCTCGGTGTTCGCATTGGCGAGGAGTCCCGAGATTCGATCGATTCGCTGAAATTCGATCTTTTCGGGAACCATAAAGTCGTGTTGGGGGTAGGGGGCGAGGGCAACCTCCATGAAGGCCCCCCAGATTGGCAGGGCGGTCTTGCCGCCGCTCTCCCCCCAACCGAGCGTTGCATTGTTGTCATGACCGACCCAGACGCCGGTGGTCAGCTCAGGCGAAAAACCCATGAACCAGGCATCCGAGAAATCATTCGTTGTGCCGGTCTTGCCGCCAAGGGTTCGTCCCAGTCTTCGCAGGCGTCGACCGGTTCCTTCTTGAACCACCGTCCGCAATAGATCGGACATCAGATACGCATCGGCGGGGGTGATGATCTGCTGTGTCGGCATGATCTCGGAATCGGGATAGGTCTCTTCGCGGGTCTCGCCTGCCGCGAGCAGCGGCTGAAGGACCGGCGGTGGCACATCGCCCAGCGGCACTTCCCCAAGCAATTCCTTGCCGTCACGATCGGTGACCCGCGTGATGAAGCGCGGGACGACGCGGGTTCCACCGCGGGGATAGACGGCGTAAGCCCGCGTCAATTCAAGCAGTGTCAGGCTGCTCGAACCCAGCGCGAGCGATAGGTCTGCGGTCAGCGGAGCCTGAATTCCCAGGCGCCGCGCGTAGTCAATCACGTATCGCACGCCAAGATCTCGAAAGAGATGAACGGTCGCGTTGTTGATCGACTTCTTGAGAGCATCGCGCATGGTCATCGGACCGTAGAACCGTCGGCCGTAGTTGCGCGGGGCCCAGACGAATCCGGTGACTGGATCGGTGTAGACGACCGGGCGATCGATGACGGTCGAGACGGGCGTGAAGCCTCGAGTGAGCGCCGCGCCATAGATGAAGGGCTTGAAGGCAGAGCCCGGTTGTCGCATCGCCTGGACCGAGCGGTTGAACTCGCTGCGCGCGAAATCGTATCCGCCGATCATGGCAATGACGTCGCCGGTCTCATTGTCGATTGAGAGCAGGGCGCCCTCGGCCTCGGGCTCCTGCCAGAGGTCGACGCGTGCGATCGGGAATTCGAAGCGGAGTTCGGCGGATTCATCGTCGGCGTTCATGTCTTCGTCGACTGGAGCTTCCTCTGGTGGCTCCGGTTCGAGATCTGGCAGACGAATGAATCGCGCGACATCACCGACCGAAAAAATCGAAGTGATCTTCTTGACAGCACGCGGTCGAATCTTCAGATCCGGGACGCGTGCCCAAGCGACATCGGTCAGGCTCGCCATGCCGGTCACGTTTTCGCCAAAGCCGATTCGTGCCTGCTGGCTGTCGGCGTCGACTTCGAGGACGATGCCGTATACGGGAGTCTCGAAGGGCAACTCTCGCAGAATGAAGACCGGGTCTTTCTCTTCCTTGTCCGAGGTGGCTTCTTTGCCATCGGCCCATTCAATCGATTCCGCTGGAGAATACTCCGCTGCGTCCTCGCCGGGATCTGCCTGCGGGCTCCCTACATCGTGCGCCATTTCGGAATCGAAATCGCTGGTGAGGTCTTCGGCGTCCGGGCCTTCTTCTTCCAGAATCGCGAGCAGGTCTGGAATCTCGGTCTCGAGAAAGTCATCGGCATTGATCTCATCGAGCTTGGCGAGCTCGTCGGCGATTCCCTCTTCGGGGATCTGACTGGCGGGTCCCCGATAGCCGCGGCGATGATCGTGTGCGCGGAGGCCGGTCTGGATCGCATCGCGGGCAGCACGCTGCAGGTCGATATCCAGCGTAGTCTCGATTCGAAGCCCTTCGTTCAGGACGACTTCGCTATCGAGCTCTTCGAATAGCAGTCGGCGGACCTCCTCCGTGAAATAGCCGGAGATCTTCAGATTTTCGCCGTCGGGATGGCGCTTGATTTCAGGCGGTGCGGCGAGGGCGCTTTCATAGATATCTTGATCGATGTACCCGTCGCCTAACATTCGGCCGAGAACGTATTTTCGTCGTGCCTCGGCGGCCTTCGGGTTGCGATTGGGATCGTAGGAGCTGGGTCTCTGGGGAAGGCCTGCGAGTAGGGCGGCCTCCGAGACCGTCAGGTCCCTCGCTTCCTTGCCAAAATAGCTGCGCGAGGCCTGGCCGATTCCCCATGCCGCATTTCCGAAATAGATCTGATTCAGATAGAGGAAGAGGATCTCGTCCTTGCTGAACTGCTGCTCGATCTGTCGCGCGAGAATGATCTCGCGCATTTTTCGTTTGTAGGTTCGTTCCGGTGTGAGCAGGAGGCTCTTGACCATTTGCTGGGTGATCGTACTCGCGCCCTGAGCGATGCCGCCCTCGCGCAGGTTGGCCAGTGTGGCCCGCATGATCGAGACGTAGTCGACGCCGCCGTGGGTGTAGAAGGAGCCGTCCTCCGCGGCGACGAATGCGAACTTTACGTGTTCGGGGATGTCGTCGATGGCGATCATCCTACGCTGTTCTGTGTAGAACTCGCCTATGAGTTTGCCATTGCGGTCGAAAACTTCACTTACGACCGGAGGGTGGTAATCATCAAGGCTGCGAAAGTCAGGGAGATCTCGAATCAGGAGTACGTAGATCGCCACTGCGGCGAGACTGGCAAAGCCAGCCATCACCGCGAGTCCTACTAGGACGATCCGGATCCCCCCAGACCGGAAACTTGCCATTTGTTCTCCGAAGCTGCAGAAACTAGCCGACGCCATCGCCGGTGCGCTACCGATACCCGTGACCGAGGCGCCTTCCGGGATATCTGAGCAATGCGAGAGGCGTCGATTCTGACACCCCTGTCTGGCGCCGACCCTTGGCTGGCGCTCCCATTGGCTGGCGCACCCCGGCGTCTGACACCCCCGCGCATATGGAGTTCATCATGGAACCAAAGACGGGATCCCGTCGCCTCCTGACCCTCGCATTTGTGATGGACCCCGTCGAAGCGGAGCCCATGGAGGGCTCGACGACGATTGTTCTCATGCGGGAGGCTCAGGATCGCGGATATCGTGTCCTTTATGTCGACCCGGCGAAGCTCGAGGTCGATGCGGGCCGGGTTCTCGCGGAGGCTGTGGAGATCACGCTCGCTCTCGGGACGGATGAACCCGTCCAACGGGGGGAGGCACGAGTCTTCGATTTTGATCGAGAAATCGACGTGGCCTTCCAGCGAAAGGACCCGCCCGTCGACCGGGATTTCATCATTGCCACCCAGATTCTCGATATCTGTAAGCGTACGATCGTCCTGAACCGGCCTGCCTCAGTCATCGCCTTCAATGAGAAGCTCCTCGCCGTTCAGTTCGCCGACCTCATGCCAGCGACCCGGGTCACCCAGCGAATCTCCGAGCTGCGCGGATTCATGGCTGAGAACGGTGGTCAGATGATCGTGAAGCCCCTGGACGGAAAAGGGGGTGAGGGGATTTTTCATCTCACCGCAGACGATCGCAATCTCAGTTCGATCCTCGAACAGGCCACGGATTTCGGGTCTCGCGCGATCATGGCCCAGCAATACCTTCCCGCCATTCGTGAGGGCGACAAGCGCATCCTATTGCTTGAAGGGGAACCGATCGGTGCCGTGCTTCGGGTTCCCGCAGATTCCGAGACCCGTGCCAACCTCCATGTCGGGGGGCGCGCGAGCAAGGCGCCCCTTGACGACGCCGACCGCAAGATCATCTCGAAGGTCGGGCCCTTTCTGAAAGACCAGGGCCTCTTCTTCGTGGGCATCGATGTCATCGGAGGAAAACTGACCGAGATCAATGTGACGAGTCCAACCGGGGTGCAGGAGATCAATGCGCTGGACGGCGTAAAACTTGAATCACTTATCCTCGATCGCGTCGAAGCGTCAGTCGACGCGCGCTGATCCGAACCCAGCAGAGGTTGTATGCTGAATAACATGAACGAGCTGGGATTTTACACCCTTGCCGGACAGCCCGAGAGTCCACGAGACTTGATCGAGGAAGTCGAGCAGGCTGAGGCGCTCGGCATTGGCGCCTGCTTCATTTCCGAGCGATTCAACATCAAGGAAGCGGCGACGCTTTCGGGAGCGGTCGGCGCCGTCAGCCGAAAGATTGGGATCGCGACCGCTGCGACAAATCATACGACGCGACACCCGATGGTGACGGCCGCCTTCGCGATGACCATGCACCAGCTAACCGGCGGACGTTTTTCCCTGGGACTCGGACGCGGCATAGATCCGCTCTTCAAGGCTTACGGGCTCGAGCCGATTACGACGGCGCAGATCGAAGACTTCGTCGGACTGATGCGGCGTATCTGGAAGGGCGAGTTCGTCGTCGGCCATGACGGTCCTGCTGGTGAGTACCCACTCCTCATGATGGGGCCACAATACGAGGCCCATATTCCCATGACGTTTACTGCGTTTGGACCGAACTCCCTCGCGTTAGGCGGCCGTGCATTTGACGCGGTCGTACTGCATACCTTTTTCACGGAGGAAACGACCGAGCGCTGCGTGAAGACTGTCAAGCGCGCAGCGGAGGAAGCCGGAAGGGATCCTGAAAGCGTTCGTGTCTGGTCGTGCTTTGCGACAATTGGGGATCATCTTCCAGAAGCGTTGCGGCGGAAGAAGACTGTTGGGCGCCTGGCAACCTATCTGCAGGGCTACGGTGATCTGCTGGTGAAGACCAATGATTGGGATCCCGCGATCCTGGCACGCTTCAGAGCGGATGACTTCATCCAGAATTTTCGTGGGGGGCTTGATATGACCGCAACGAGTGACGAACTCGACCACGTCGCGACGCTCATACCCGAAGAGTGGCTGGCGGCTTCGGCCACGGGAACGCCCGAGCAGTGTGTCGACGCGATCCGAAACCAATTCGCCCTTGGGTGTGACGGCGTGATCTTGCATGGCGCGAGCCCCACACAACTCGAATGCATTGTGGCGCAGTATCGCGGATCGCGGCCGGCCGGGGTTTTCGATCATTTGCCGGCCAATCCGGCGGCCTTCAACTGTTGAGGGGATAGTGGGCCGGCCCATGCCGGGCTGCCGTCAGAATCCGCGCGTTACCTTCGCGGCCATGAGGAGCGGATTTGAAGTTAGGCATCACCGTGAGCAACAAAGGACCCGAGTCAAGTCGTGACCTGATGGCCCGATGCGCACAGGCAGCCGAGCGGGCCGGACTCGACGATCTCTGGATCCAGGATCATATCGCGATTCCCCCCGACGACGCCGAGGGATCGGGAGGTCGCTATCTCGATCCGCTCACGACCCTCGCCTATCTCGCCGCCTGCACAGAATCGATTGGCCTCGGGACGGGGGTGCTCAACATTCCCTATCGCGCGCCCTTGCCGACGGCCAAGGCGATCGCGACCGTCCAGGAACTGTCGCAAGGTCGCCTTCGCCTCGGGGTTGGCGTGGGTTGGATGGGTGCCGAATTTCGCGCGCTGGGTGTTGCTCGGGCGAAGAGAGGACGCCTAACAAATGAGGGGTTGGCATTTATTCGACGCTGTTTCGAGGAAGATGAAGTTGAATCGAATGGGCAGTCATTCCTTTTCTTGCCGCGTCCGGAATGTCCGCCCATCTATATCGGTGGCGGCATTCCCTACGCACTCGAGCGCACGGTCGAGTACGGTGACGGCTGGATGCCGATGGCCAGGGACCCGGAGAAGCTGCGCGAACCGATTCTGCAACTGAACGAGCTGGCGGCTAAGGCAGGCAAGGCCACGCCGGAAGTGAAAGTCATGACGGGGCTACCGCTCTCCGAACCTGAGAAGGCGGTCGAGCTTGCGAATGCAATGCGCGAGGTGGGGGTCACGAGCCTTGTTCACGGTGCTCGCTATCGAGAGTTCGACGAGTTTGAAAAGATCGTGGCTGGTGCTGCGAACTGCAGGGCCGCTCTTCAATAGATCGAGCGGGTGACGTCAGTCGCAGTGTGGCGTGACGATGACATTGGGTAGATCCCAAAGCGGATTTGACTCCGGCAGAGGTTCTGCTTCGAAAACATCGAGTATGGCACCCTTAAGCGTTCCGTTCGTGAGAGTTTCGATGAGCGCGGGCTCGTGGAGCAATTCGCCCAGTCCGACTTCATCTGCGTTAGGCAGGCCTTGTCAATCAGATGGCGAGTTTCCGGGGTCAGGGGCACGGCCACGCAGAGCCGCCCCGCCCCAGCCCGACCGACCTCGAGTCCGATTGGACCGAGGCCGAGTACGGGGAGGGTTGTTCCTTCGAGATCGTGGGAAATCTGTCGTCCCCATCGGTGCTCGCGCTGATCCTCGAGTGGGCTGCGAAGTCCATCGGGTCCAAGCACGACAAGGTCTCGGTCCGGGGCGATCGAAGCCAGCCTTTTCGCATAACGGTTCGCGATTTGCTCGCTGACCAGAATGGCGCCCATCTTCGGAGGGGATTGATTGGATGATTGAGTGGAGATTGGGAGGGACTCGAATCCTCAAGCTCCTCGCGTCGTGTCCGCGAGGTGGCTTCTAGATACTACGAGATGCAGAATCCATTGACGGCAGACAGTCCGTTGCCGAAAGTGAGTGTGCTTCGATTGTCGATTACACTGAATCGACCTTCGAAGGAGAGCCAGAACTCGGCTTCGGCTAGAATTTTTAGGAATATTGAGGAGATTGCATGGCCATCAAAATATCGGCTCATCACATGTCCTTTCCCGTGAGCGATCTGGATCGTTCGCGAGCGTTTTACGAGAATGTTCTCGGGTTGAATCCGATTCCCAGGCCTGATCTGGGCGGGCTTCGAGGCATCTGGTACGCCGCGGGCGATTGCGAAGTCCATCTCATCGAAACACCCGCCGGTGCGGATGTTGGAGAGACTCCGCCATCACTTAATCCTCTGGCGCGGCATGCGGCCTTCGCGATCGAGGATTACGAGGACGCACTTTCGCAACTACGGGACCAGAACTTCGAAGTCGTCGAGAGCCGAAAGGCGGGTCAGATGTGGATCTGCGATCCCGATGGCCACATCATTGAATTGATCGTGCCCGGACAGATCAAGATTGAATAAAGGAAAGCCGCGAGAGCGCGGGAGTTGAGGGAGATTGTCAATGAGGATGCGTCTATGACGTCGCTTCCAGAACATGTTGCTGAGAATCGGGCGTATTGGGACGGCATGGCCGACCAGTGGGTCGAAGCAGGCGAGCGGGGCTGGGCGCGCACGATTCCTGTCTGGGGACAATGGGGGATTCCAGATTCGGAGATCAGCCTGCTGCCCGGCGACATGGAGGGCCTGCGTGCGATCGAACTCGGATGCGGGACCGGTTATGTCTCTGCGTGGATGGCTCGACGCGGTGCGAGGGTGACTGGGATCGACAATTCCGAGCGTCAGCTCGCGACGGCCGCCCGACTCTCGCGCGAGCATGAAATTCCGCTCGAACTCATTCACGGAAATGCGGAGACCGTCGACAAGCCTGATGCGTCCTTTGATTTCGCAGTCAGCGAATATGGTGCCGCGATCTGGGCCGACCCCTATGTCTGGATCCCCGAGGCGCATCGACTTCTGTCGCCTGGTGGTCAGCTCGCATTCTTGGGCAGCCATATCCTGACAGCGGTCTGTTCTCCTGTGGACGGCTCGGCCCCACTGACTCGAAATCTCGAGCAGCCCTACTTCGGTCAGTTTCGACTGGATTGGAGAGAAGCCGTCGATGATCCCGGTGGCATCGAGTTCACCCTGATGCCCTCCGCCTGGATCAAGCTCTTTCATGAAACAGGTTTCGAGATCGTCGACTACACAGAAGTGGAGGCGCCGAAGGAGGCGACGGGGGCTCCCTATTCGGTGTCCGCGGATTGGGCGAAGCAGTTTCCGTCCGAGCAGATCTGGTGGCTGCGCAAGCGATAGGGCACTTGCTTTGGGTCACTCGTATGGGCGCCGGTCATTCGAAGCAACCCTTCGTCTTTTTAGCACGCTACGATTTTGCATCGACTGCATGACGGCGGCTCGAACGAGTCCCCGTCGATCACGCTCAGCCCCTGTTCTTGAATCAAAGGAGAAAATCCAATGGGCATCGATGTAATCGTTCCGAAATCCTCGCGCAAGACCTACGAGAGCTGGCATTTTGCACCGGCCGTTCGACATGGTGATTTGATTTTCTGTTCCGGAGTCATCGGTCAGGGCGACACACCCGAAGAAGAGTTCCGAAGCGCCTGGGAGTCACTTGGCGAGATCTTGCGCGAAGCCGGAGTGGGCTTCGAGGACATCATTGATTCGACTCTCTATATCGTTGACCTGGCGAAGCACGCCGGAGCGATGGCCGAGGTCAAGGATGAGTTCATCAAGGAACCCTATCCGGCGTCCACCTGGATCGGGATTTCGTCACTGGTCATTCCCGGCACCCGGGCGGAGATCAAGGTCACTGCGCGAAAGAGCGGCTGATCGGGATCCTACGATATGGTTCCGTGATGAGCGAAATCGAGAGCGCACGTCCCACTGGTGAAACACATCGCTACGGGATCCTCGTCGTTGATGACGAGGACGCGATTCTCGAGTCCCTTTCCTACACCCTTGGCGTCGAGTACGAAATCTTCGCGGTCAATAGTGGCGAGAAGGGCCTTGAGGTTCTCGATCGCGAGAACATTTCGCTCGTCATCTCCGATCAAGTCATGCCCGGGATGAGCGGTGTCGAGTTCCTCGAGAAGGTCATCGAGCGCAATCCCCGTGCGATCCGCATGATGCTTACGGGCTATGCGGATATGCCCTCGCTCATTCGCGCAATCAATGACGGCCGCATCTATCGCTATCTGCCAAAGCCCTGGGAGCCGGACGAGCTGCGAATCAATGTGAAGCGCGCGCTCGAGGTCTACGAGCTGTCGAATGAGAACGCAAAGCTCGCCGACGCCTTGGCGGTAGCAAACGAGCGGCTGCAGGCGGAGAATGTCTATCTGCGTCGCGAGGTCGAGGCGCGTTATTCCTTCGACGGGATCATCGGTGACGCGCCCGCAATGCAGAAGATCTTTGACGTAACCGACAAGGTGTCCCAGACCGATGCGACGGTATTGCTCACCGGGGAAACCGGCACAGGCAAGGACTTGCTCGCGCGTGCGATCCATTATTCCGGACCGCGCAAGGAAGGGAAATTCGTGGCGCAAAATTGTGGTGCGCTGCCGGAAACCTTGCTCGAAAGCGAACTCTTTGGCCATAAGCGCGGAGCGTTCACGGGGGCCCACGCCGACAAAAAGGGACTTTTCGAACTGGCCGACGGCGGCACGATTTTCCTCGATGAGGTCGGCGAGACGGAGCCCGGGATGCAAGTCCGACTCTTGCGGGTGCTGCAAGACGGTGAAATTCGGCAATTGGGCTCGTCCGAAACCCGGAAGGTCGATGTCAGGGTCCTTGCGGCGACGAATCGCGATCTGAAAAAGTGCGTCGAAGAGGGTCGTTTTCGAGAAGATCTTTATTACCGGCTGCGAGTTGTCGAGATCGAGCTGCCACCGCTGCGGGAGCGGAGTTCGGATATTCCCGCTCTGGCGCATCATTTTCTCGATGAGGCCGGGGCGAAGGTTCGGCGGGAATTTCTTGGATTCTCGAACGCCGCGATGGATATTCTGGTGGCCTACGCCTGGCCGGGAAACGTCCGGGAGCTCGCGAACGAAATCGAGCGGATCACGGCGCTGGCGGGGCCTGAGGAAACGATTGGCGTTGATAATCTCTCGGCACACGTTCGGGGTGGCGCGACGGCCCGGGGCGATGGCCGTGGCGGATCCCGTGGACCCGTCGACGCTGAGAGTTTTGCGGCCGTTGACGATTGGGATCTCAATCGCTCAGTTGATGCGCTCAAACGGCGGATGTTGATTCTCGCGGTTCGTGAGGCCGGCAGCAAGAGCGGGGCCGCTGAGAAACTAGGGATCCCCCGTCAATCGCTTCAGAAGATGATTAAACGCCTCGAGATTCCCGCCGAGGAGTTGAAGCGCCCGGAAGCCGCGTCCGAAACTGACGAGGAATGAGCCCCATCTTTGTTTGATTCGTCGCGGCGTCCGGTAGAATATCCGCATGCCAATGGAAGTTCTCTTTACGACCCGCTTCAAGACGCCCCTTGGTTCTCTTCGAATCGTGAGTAGCGAAAAAGGTCTGGTCTATATCGAACTTCCCAACGAGAGCGGGCGCGGTTTTGAAGGCTGGAAGAAAACGCATGCCCATGATGCGAAAGTCCTCGATCGACGCGCCGCGCATGATGGCGTGATCGATCAGCTCATGGAGTTTATGTCCGGGGAGCGTTGCGAGTTCACAATGGACTTGGACATGCGTGCGACGGATTTTCAGCTCGCCGTCTACCAGCAGGTCGGAAAGATTGGCTACGGGGAAACGGTGTCCTATTCCGACATTGCGAATGCCATTGACAAGCCTAAGGCTGTTCGCGCGGTCGGTGCGGCGAACGGCGCGAACCCGATTCCCCTCGTGATTCCCTGCCATCGTGTGATCGCGCGAGGGGGTGCGCTGCAGGGTTATGCAGGTGGGCTCGAACTCAAGGCCCGACTGCTGGCGATGGAATCGGGACATTCCGACCCATCGCCGGCGCAGAAGAGACTTTTCTAGCTGCGGCGCCTCTAGCCTCGAGGTCGCCTAGACCTTTGTGAGGGCTTGATCGATGTCGGCGATGATGTCGACGGCGTTTTCGATCCCACAGGCATAACGCACCAGGCTTTCGGTAATGCCGAGTTCCTCACGCTTTTCCTTTGGAACGTCCCAAAACGACATCGTCACAGGCAATTCGATCAGACTTTCGACCCCCCCAAGGCTTGGTGCCTGATACGGAATTGTCGTGGCATCGATGAAGCGCATCGCGCCTGCGAGGTCGGTCTCGATCTCGAAAGTGACGACGCCGCCCGCGCCGTTCATGATCCGCTCGGCGATCTCATGATCGGGATGGCTCTCGAGCCCCGGGTACCAGACCTTTCGGATCATCGGGTGGGCTTCTAAATGTCGGGCGAGGGAGAGGCCATTCGAATTGTGCCGCTCCATTCGGATGTCCAGCGTTTTGATCCCGCGCAACAATAGCCAGGCAGCGTGGGCATCGATGATGCCACCCAACACGCCCAGCGCACTCCGAATCGGTTCGATCAACTCTCTCGGCCCAGTCACCGTGCCGGCGAGCAGGTCATTATGTCCGCCCAGATATTTGGTAGCACTGTGCAGAACGAGATCGGCGCCGTCCGAGAGTGCCTTGTGATTCACCGGAGTGGCGAAGGTCGAATCAATGATGACCTTCACGCCCTTTTCGTGCGCCAGCTTGGTGAACGCGGGGACATCGATGACGCGAAGATAAGGATTCGTCGGTGACTCGGTGAAGAAGATCTTTGTGTTAGGGCGGATCGCGGACGCGAAGGCCTCGAGATTGCTCGGTTCGATGATCGTCGTTTCGACGCCCATTCGAGACAAGAATTGCTTGATGAACTGGCGCGTACGCCGATAGCAGTCGCTTGTGACGATGAGATGGCTGCCTGCGGGCAGGAGCGCCATGAAAGTCGTCGTGGCCGCGCACATGCCGGAGGCGAAGAGAATGGTTTCTTCCCCGCCTTCGAGGGCGCTGATCTTTCGCTCGACGGAACGCCAAGTCGGATTTCCGTAGCGACCGTATTCTTCGCGCTTGGACTTTCCTTCCTGGTAGTCCGTGACTTCCTTTGAATTGCGAAACCAGAAGGTCGAGGTCTGGTAGATGGGCGTCGTGATCGCGTTGGCTTCTTGCTGACGGAGTTCGCCGGCATGTACGGAGCTCGTTGCGCTGCCGCGATTGGTGGGTTCATCTGGAAGATTGGACATATGGCCTCTCGGACGATCTTTCATTTCGGATTTCGCTCCATCTACGATCGACAGGGTCGGTTGTCGATCGGCTGCCACTGATGCGATCCTCGGTCAGCGCATGGCTGAGTCGATTCCGGCCTCCGCTCGTCTGGATGATTCCAGGCGGTTGGCTGCAGTTGGCAATAGAGGGAACGAAGTTCCGCGATGTCTTGATCGTTGAAGGACGCTTAGCAACTCGGGCAGGTCCCTGACGAGACTGGTTCAGTCGGTCAGACCTACACGCCCAGCCCCGGTGGCCAGGAGATTCATCAGAAGATGATTCGTCTGGCCGCGTGGAATTGAGCGGGTCCGAGGGTCTGCAAGCGCCGGAAATCAACCCCTTGATTTCGAACCGGAAGCCGCAACCCTACGACCGAAGGCCGAGGCCGTCAACTCTCCCCAGCAATCGGGGTGATGAGGGCGGCCGACTCGCCTGGAGCGCGGAGACCGAGGGGGCAGATGACGACAACCGTACCGACACAGCGGAGCGTTCTCGTCTTTTGTGCCTCGAGCTCGAGCTGCGATCCAGCCTATCATGCCGCCGCGGCCAGGCTGGGCGACGCGCTGGCTCGTGCCGGGGATATTCTCGTCTACGGAGGCGGCGCTCTCGGCTCGATGGGCGCGATGGCCGATGCAGCGCTGGCGCAGGGCGGCTCGGTGGTTGGCGTCATTCCGCATTTCATGCGCGAGCTGGAATGGGCCCATCCAGCATTGACCCAACTTCAACTCGTCGAAGATATGCATGAACGAAAGCGTGAAATGCTTCGACTAGCAGATGCGATCGTCGCTTTGCCAGGTGGATCCGGGACCTTCGAAGAACTCTTCGAGGCGATTACACAGAAGCGACTCGGGCTCTTCACGAAACCCATCATCATTTTCAATCAGAACGGCTTTTATGATGCACTCTTCTCGTTGCTCGAACGGAGCATCGAAGAACGCTTCATGAACGAGAAGCATCTCGAAATCTGGCATTCCGTAGATGATATTGCCGAGGTGCTTCCGGCCATCCACGCCGCCCCGGAATGGCCGGCTGACGCAATTCGTTTCGCGACGGTTTGAAATGGTAGAGGGGCTCATCGAAGAACTGATTCGCGCCTTTCCCTTTCCGGATCCACGAGAAAGCGATGCGCGCGGCTTGCTCGCCTATGGGGGTGACCTCGGCGCCGAACGATTACTCGCGGCCTATGCACAGGGAATTTTCCCCTGGTACGACGAGGAGCCGATTCTCTGGTTCTCGCCGGATCCGCGTTCTGTTCTGCGCCCGGCAGAAATCCGGATGAGTCGTAGTCTCACGAAGCGTGAGCGCGCCCATCCCTTCGTGCTGAAAATGGACACTGCCTTCGAGAAGGTCATACGCGCCTGCTCCGAAATTCCCCGACCGGACCAGGACGGAACCTGGATCGGCGATGACATGATCGAGGCCTATTGCCGGCTTCATGAACTCGGGTTCGCGCATAGCATCGAGGCCTGGTGCCGCGATGACTTGGATGACGCGGTGGACGGTCCATTGGATCAGTTGGTAGGGGGTCTCTATGGCATTTCGCTTGGCCGCGCATTCTTCGGCGAGTCGATGTTCGCGCATCGACCGGATGCTTCGAAGATCGCCTTCAGCGCCTTCGTACGTCAGCTCGCGCGTTGGAATTTCGAATTCATCGATTGTCAGGTGAAGACCGATCATCTCACGCGTTTTGGTGCACGGGATTGGCCTCGTTCAGAATTTCTGGAGGCACTCACTCGGGTGCTCGAGTTCGAGACTCGGCGTGGGACATGGCGATTCGATGGGGAGGAGAGTGCCGCGGTTAGTTGATCGATCGAGCTGCGCGGCGCGTCGAGAATTCGCCCTCGGCGATGAGGTCGACGGGGTCGCAGCCGAGTCCGTCTGCCAGGAGTAGCAGCTGGTCGTAGGGGATCGCTTCCGATTGCTCTTCGATGGCTTTCAGCAGGTTGGGCGTGAGCGTGCGACGTAGCCCGCTTGCGTCGAAGCTGGCCATTTCGATGGCGGTGACGAGGTCGCGCGGTGACCAACCGTGGTCATGGCGCCTGCGTCGAACGCTCAATCCGTCGGGACGCACGAGCTTCTGGGTCTCGGGATCGACGGAGCTCGGTTTTGATTTTGTGGAATTGCGGCGGGCCAATCCGTTCTCCTCGAAGACGTGCCAGTGTAGACTACCCGGATGTCCACGTTGTCGGGTCTCGAAATTTTTGAAAGCATCGTGAAGTCGGGCGGCCGGATTCTGCGCGCCGAGGCCGATCGTGCGGGCGGGACCTCGGACGTGCTCGCCCTTACCTTCGATGTCGGCCAGGTGCTCGTTCGGTCCGGCGACGACGGACTGCTGATGACCCATGCGTCGGATCGCTCGGCGATTCCCGAGGATCTCATAGCGCTCGATGAAGAGGATCCCTGGTGGCGACTCATGGGCCAGCCGGCGACGGCTGCATGGCCGGGCGGTGTCGAAGAGGGCGTTGGAGCGCGGGGGCTCCGTTCGCTGATGATCCTGAAATTGAGATTTCGTGAGGAGACAGACAATCCTCGTATCCTCGTGCTGGAATCGACGGGGCGGAGCGTGAGAGTCTCGCTCGATTAGCCGGTTACACAGGAATCGACAAACACGAAGACGACGGAGAAAATCGAGATGAATAGCGATGAGAAGACGATTCGAAGTGATGATGAATGGCGTGAGAAGCTGAGCGAGGAGGAATTTCAGGTCGCGCGCTGCTCAGCGACTGAAGCCGCATTTTCCGGTCGCTATTGGGATGAGAAGGCGGCGGGGACCTATCACTGCATTTGTTGTGACGCGAAACTTTTTAGCTCAGAATCGAAATATGATTCGGGCACCGGCTGGCCGAGTTTCTTTGCGCCGATCAATGAGGATGCCGTCGCGGAAAACGTAGACAGCAGTCACGGCATGGTCCGTAGAGAGTCGATATGCGCCCATTGCGATGCCCATCTCGGTCATGTCTTTCCGGACGGACCACAGCCTTCGGGGCTTCGATACTGCATGAATTCAGCTTCGCTTCGTCTGGAAAAGGATGATGAATAGAAGCGTGGAATTCTTCGGATGACCGAAGCCTTCGACGCGATCTTCTTCGATAACGATGGTGTCCTCGTCGATACGGAGCCTCTCTTCCTCCAGGCAACGCAAGAGATTCTGGGCTCCGTCGATGTCCGCGTGACGGCGAAGGACTATCACGATATTTCGATGCGCGCGGGGCGAAGTGTCTTCGATCTGGCAGCGGAAAGAGGTTTCTCGGTCGCCGAGATCAAGGCGCTGCGTGCTCGGCGCGACGTGCGTTATTCGGCTCTTCTCGACGAAGGCGTCTCGATTCTCGAGGGTGTCGTCGAGGCCCTCGAGCGGTTACATGGATCAATTCCGATGGCCATCGTCACGAGTTCAGATCGCGGCCATCTCGAAGCCATGCATGAGCAGACGGGTCTTCTGCGCTACTTCGATTTCTCGATCGCCAACGGTGAGTATTCGGATGGCAAACCCCATCCGGCCCCCTACCTGGCGGCAGCGGAGCGTATCTCGGTCGACCCCGCGCGCTGTCTTGCGGTGGAAGACACGGAGAGGGGATTGCGATCGGCCACGACGGCGGCGATGTCTTGCGTGGTGATTCCAAACGATCTCTCGAAGCATGGAGATTTCGATTTGGCCCACGACGTGTTCGCGTCGATGAACGAACTCCTGCCCTTCCTGGAAAGCCCAGACCGCCGACGTTAGTCCGTGGCGCGGACAAGAATCAGAGAACCAAGGCCGACCGCTGAATCGCGATTTCCGAGCGCGCTAGTGCAGGTGTGAGCAGTCCTCGACGTAGCCGAGCATGCGCAGCCTTTCGCAATCGGCAAAGGTCATCTCGGCTTCTTCGCCTTCGACCGCTTTGCCTTCGGCGGCCAATCGCTGGAACCGCGCTGCCTCCTCGAGGATCGGTTCTGCGCCGAGATCTTCGTAGGGAGCGAGTTCTCCGGGATCACTCGAAACATCGAAGAAGGCTCGCTCGGGCAGTCCGCGTGGGTTCCCGGGATTCGCAATGATCAGTTTTTCGTCCTCGGTTCGAAGCGACCAGAGCACGTTGCCTTCATGATCTTCTTCTGAGTAGACCTGCTGATCCTTCTCGAGACGAGTCGAGAAGGGTTCTCGGAGATCGACGCCTTGCATGGTGTCCGATGCTGGTAGTCCGGCGACACCAATGAGCGTCGGCGCCACGTCAAGCAGGCGAGCGATGCCTGAGCTGATCCCGGGCTTCGTCGGTTGGCTGCCCTTGGCCCATTTGATGATCAGGGGGACATGGATCTGCTCGTCATAGAGCGTCAGCCCATGCCAGTACCCGCCGTGGTCGTTGAATTCCTCGCCGTGGTCCGCGGTCAAAACGATGACCGTTTCATCGTAGAGACCTAGGGCATCGAGCTTGGCGAGTAATTCGCCAAACTGCACGTCGAGGTACTCGATTTCGCCGCGATAGAGATTGTGCAGCCGCTGGGCCATTTCCGGTTCGGGCTCGGGCATCGAAACCCGTGCGATGCCGACCCCGTTATAGGGATGTTCGAAATAGGGATCGTGGGGATCCATGTAATGCAGGAAGAGGAAGAAGCGATCGTCCTTGCGCCGATCGATCCAATCGAAGGCGACCTCGTTCACGACCTTTGAATCCTGATAGAAGTCGTTGAAGCGCACTTGATCGCCTCCGGCGACGCCGAGCCAGAGTTGCCGCACGAGCTGATAGACGATGAGCTTCGAACTCGATTCCTTGGCCGACGCGATGTAGTCCGGGGCCAGGTAGTAGTAGTCGTCGTAGCCCTGGGCAAAGCCGAAGCTCTCAGCCAGGTTGATATTGGTTACGATGCCGCCGGTCGTGTAGCCGCCGTCTTGCATGGCTTCCGAGATCAGTGTCAGGTCTTCCGACAGTCTCGAGGGCTTCGACATCGCTTGATGAGTCGAAGGAAGAGTCGAAGAGAGGAGCGACGCGGTAGCCGGCTTAGTCCAGGAAGCATGCGAGAAGCCTTGGTAGACCGTTCCGCCTTCCACCAGCCGACATAGATTGGGCGTCTTGATGTCGCCGCCATAACACGAGAGGTGATCGGCGCGCAGCGTATCGACCATGACCAGAATGACATTCGGTTTATCGCGAAGCGCGTCGGGGACACCGCTCGAGGTCTTCGAGGCCGGCGCAGCGGGTGAAAAGACGAGAGAGAGAATTGCACCGAGACCCACGCCGACGACCAGGAGCGCGATTGGGGCAAGCGGTGTCGCGAGTTTGTCGGCGATCGGTTCAATCAACTTCTTCAACGGATTCAAGATGATCAGTAGAAGAAGCGTCGCCAGGGCGAGGACGGCGATGATGACGAGAACGGGCGGCATCTGTTCGAGATACACGTCACGGCGCAACCGGAAGAGCACCACGAAGAGACCGAAGGGAATCAGGCAGGCGCCGAATCCCAGTCGTGTGACCCAGCTCCCGATTTCATGTCGATCCATCGGTAGAACCGAGAGAAAGAGTCCGCCGACGACGGCGAGGCCGCCCAGGACGGCAGCCCAGGCGAGGGGGCCGTACCAGAAGACCTGACTTTCTGTGCCGAGCCCGGTGTTGTAGATCACGATCGCTTCGCCAAGTCCGATGATGAGGCCCGCGGCGATGCCAGCGAAGGCACCAGCGCTCGGAGCCCGCCAGAGGCGTTCGCCGATCGGAGTCGCATCTTCGCCCCCAGCGGAGACGTCGACATCTTCTTCGAGGCTGCTGGCTGCGGCCGCGGCCGCTTCGTAGTCGACCTGTACGCCATCGACGAGAGCGAACTCGGGCGTGTAGTCGTCCTTTCGCATCCACCAGAAGACGAAGCCGAGCATGGTCGGGGCTTCGGCCGCCCAGAATCCCAGGGCTGCGGAAACGATGGCCGCTGTCGGGCCGATCAACTCGCCTAACAATATGTACTGGGCTGCTTCTCGAATTCCCTCGCCAGCGATGGTGAAGGGGCTGATGACGGTGACGAAGATCTGAATGGCAGAGCCGAAGGTGATCTTCCAGAAGTCGACGCCGTCGGCGCCAATAGCGAGGGCAGTGAAGTAATACATTACGGCGGTCGTGAAATGGACGACGAAGGAAAGAAAGAGGATCTGGAGGATCATGCCGGGGCGGTCACGGTAGGCGGCGGCGGAGCTCGAGATTCGGTTGACGATGCCTGTGATGCGCTGCTTGGCGGGAATCGGAACATTTTCGAGGACCCACTGGATCACTCCGGGAAAGAGCAGCGCGATGATGAGAGCGACGATGATTCCGCCAGCGATCGGGATCGAAAGGAGCGCGAATAGCGTGGCGTTCTCGCCAAAGATTCCGATGCCAAAGGGAAGGGCGACCAGGAAGGTCATGAAGACGCCCGAGAAGCCGCAGATCTTCTCGACGAATTTCGCGGCAGCGACTTCGACGGTCTTGCCACTGAATCGCGAAGCGTCGTATAGCGTGTAGCCGTCGAGCCCGGCGGTGCTGGGAAGGAAGGTTCCGATCGCGCGCCCGATCAAGAACGATCCGAAAAGATGCTTGAAGGGAAGTTCGATTCGCTGTCCGCGAAGCATGAGCTGCCAGCGGATCATGGAGGAGATCATGCCGACGGCCTTGATGGCGGTGGCCAGGGACAAGAAGAGCCAGAACCTGCCAGCGTCGATGTCCGCGAGCTGACGGCGAATGAGCCGCCAGGCGATTTCGGTTTCACCGGTTTCGAGTTCGATTGGATGGGAGAGAAGCTGCCAGAAGACCAGAACGGTGAACCACAGCTTCAGCACACTGAAGAGGCGACCTCGGGTCTGGCCCTTCGGCATGCGAAGTCCAATGATCGCCAGGGCGGCAATAGCAACGGCTTGAAGCAAGGTGGTCATAGTGCGCGGGCTCCTCTATAACGAAGACTCTTGGCAGACCGGCCCTTTCGACAGCCGTCAGATCGAGACGGGGGAGACAAAAGAGTCATGAGAGTTCCGGCGTAAGTACTAATGAGGCGAGGCAAGGTAGCGGTGAAACTGCTCACCAAAAAGGGTGTCCGGGGATGTCATCGAGACAGGAATGTCGAGATAGGGATTCCACCGATCGTTTCGGTACCGCGTCAACGCAGGTTGAGACCGAAACGCTCATGTCGCGGAAGGGGTCTTCAAGATCGGCTTCACGACGTCAGAAAGATCTCTCTTGACCAGACTGCGGATTTCGCCGGCCATTTCCTGAAAGAGTTGACGAGCCGGAGACGTGTTGCGCCATGCGAGCGCATGGATCCGATGAATCTCTTCGCCATAGACAGTGACGACCCGAAGCTCATGTTGGTCGTGGATCTCGGAGCGGATATAGAGCGCAGGCAAGAAAGCGATGCCCATTCCCATGACGACCATCTGTCGGAGGGTGTCGAGACTCGTCCCTTCGTAGTCCCGAAGTACGTGCGCACCGAGTCGGTCGCAGAGCTCCTGAATCTGCCGATGAAAATGATGGTGCTCTTCGATCGTGAGCACGGATTCCCCGGCCAGTTCTTTACGCCCGATCCGCTTCTTGTTGGCGAGTCGATGCTCCGAGGAGAGCACGAGTTGAACCGGCTCTCGAAACAAAGGCACGACATTCAGATTGGCTTGATCCACGGGCAGCGGAGTCAGGATCAGGTCGTAATCGCCAGCAGCCAGACCCGCTTCGAGATTTCGCGGCGCATCTTCTCTGACGTACAGCTTGAGCGCGGCATAACGCTGATGAATCGGCGGGAGAATGTGCGGAAGCAGGTAGGGGCCGAGCGTCGGCGTGACTCCAAGCCGATAGGTCCCAGCCGGACCGCGTGAGATCGACTCGGCCTTGTCGCAGAGACCGCGCAATTCTTCGAGGAGTCGGCGTGAGCCGGGCAGAAGCTCTCGGGCGCACACGGTCAAAGTCGTTCCAGCGCGGGACCGCTCGAAGAGCTGGATTCCGAATGATTCTTCGAGTGCCAGGATCTGATGGCTCAGTGTCGGCTGGCTCACGCCGAGGTTGTCCGCCGCGCGTCTGAAACTCAATTCGTCCGCGACCGCGACGAAGTATTGAACCTGTCTGATGGTTGGTCGAATGAGATCCATGCCAAGCACTCCTGATTCGATCGTTGAATAGACAATTGCGGGACAAGATGTCTGATAGAGATAGACTATCAAGTTATGTAATGATTTATATATAATCTATCAACAGTCGATCCTAGAATACGCCGATCGAGAATGAACCCAGTACCATCGTGCCCTGCGTGGACACCCTCGCGATCAATGGAGACGGCGAAGTGCATGCCCACACCGAAGAAATCACGGAGGCTCTGCCCCCGGCCGACGCTCTCGAGATTCAGTTCGAGGGCAACGAGCGTTTCAACGCGAATCTCAAGGCCAACCGCAATCGTTTGCAACAGGAGAACGAAACCAGGGACGGTTCGTTTCCTTCCCCGACGTTCCATAGCTGCATTGGTTCAGGCACATCGACGGAGCAGTTCTTTGAACAGGGGTTAGGCGAACTCTTCAGCGGCCGGATCGCAGGGATTTATCTCAGCGAAGATATTCGCGGCAGCCTGGGTTTCGCCTCTCGAATTGCAGGCGCGAAACACATTGTGCTTCTTGGGCACTCCCGCTGCGACGCCATCAAGGGGGCCTGCGACAATGTCGAACTCGGTCATCTGGCGGGGATGCTTCGAAAGATCGCGCCCGCTGTCGACAGCGTTGTCGGTTCAATCGATGCTGCGCTCTGCACCTCCGACAACGAAAAGCTTGACGACGCCGCCGCGACGGAAAATGAGTGGCGCAGAGCGAAAGCAATTCCCGAACGAAGTGGCGTCTTGCAGGAAATGAAAGCAGCAGGCGAGATCGAAGTCGTAGGTGGCTTCTACGAGGTCACGAATGGCCTGGGTGAGGGGCTGCCCTGGTCCAGATGAGTGACTGATGTCAAAATAGTGGACGGCGGAAAAGAATTTTCGGAGAGCCGTACTAAAGTCAGGAAACTATGAGTTCGTTCACCCAGCGGTTTTGCGGAAACTTGCGCGGAGACATCTTCGGTGGTGTGACCGCCGGCGTCGTTGCATTGCCCCTTGCATTGGGTTTCGGTGTTGCTTCGGGTGTCGAGAACGGCGCCGCCGCGGGACTCTATGGCGCGATTGCGGTTGGATTCTTCGCCGCACTCTTCGGTGGAACGCCTTCCCAGATTTCAGGTCCCACCGGCCCGATGACCGTCGTGGTCGCAGGCATCGTCGGGGCTCTAACCGGAGACATCGCGTGGGTTTTCGCGATGGTTGCGCTCTCTGGAGTCCTTCAGGTGTTGATGGGACTGCTGAGGCTCGGCCGCTATATCCATTACGTTCCCTATCCCGTGGTTTCTGGCTTCATGAGCGGAATCGGGGCGATCGTCATCATCCTCCAACTGGCGCAGTTATTCGGGCATAAACCCGCCAGCGGTACGGTGGCCGCGCTCCGACACATTCCCGAGGCCTTTCAGAATATCAATCCTTCAGCCCTGATCCTCGGCCTATGCACGATCGGCATCATTTACACCGCGCCGCGACTCATTCGAGTCGTCCCCAGTACGCTGGTTGCCCTCATCGTCATGACTGCGGGCTCGGTCCTTCTGGGCATCGAAGTTCCGCGCATTGGAGAGATTCCCCGCGGACTCCCCGTCCCGCGCATTCCGGGTTGGGACTTCGAGATGTTCCAGATCATCCTGGTCCCGGCGCTGATGTTGGCCATTGTCGGGGCCATCGACTCGCTCTTGACGTCACTCGTCGCAGACGCCGTCACCAAGACACGTCACGACAGCGAACGTGAGCTGATGGGGCAGGGCATCGGGAATATCGTGGCCGGATTGATTGGTGGTCTGCCCGGCGCCGGCGCCACGATGCGCACCGTCGTCAATGTCCGTTCCGGTGGCGAGACCCATCTTTCTGGAATCATTCATTCAGTTCTGCTTCTGGCCATCCTGTTGGCGCTCGGACCGCTCGCGTCCGAGATCCCAATGGCCGTCCTGGCAGGCATCTTGATTACAGTCGGCATCGGTATTGTCGACACCAAAGGCCTGGGCCATGTTAGTCGTGCTCCACGTGGCGACGCGGCGGTCATGCTCACGGTTTTCGGTCTGACTGTCTTTGTCGACTTGATGTGGGCGGTCGCCGTCGGCATGGTCATGGCGAGTATGATTCTGCTCAAGCGACTGAGCGACATTGATCCTGCGACCCATTCTCCTCTGCTTGACATTGCGGCGCACCGGCCATGGATCCCGGATCTGGAGACGCCGGAAGAGGTGCTCTCGGGGATCTACGTCGTGGAAATCCATGGCTCTCTCTTCTTCGGCAACGCGGGTCCCCTCCAGCGCAAGCTCGGTGGGATGAAGGATGCGCGGGTCGTCGTGTTGCACATGGGGGACGTGCGCTATCTCGATCAATCAGGTGTCTATACGCTGGCCGACTTGATCACAGAAATGACTGAAGCAGGCACGGAGATCTACATCGCCGAGCTGCATGAAGAGCCGAGGGATCTTCTCACGCGCCTCGGCGTGGCTCCCGGAGCGGTGGATGAAGACCACATCTTCGCGCGTGCGGAGGATGCGATCGTGGCGGCCGCGCAGGGCGAGGAAGTTCGCCTGGCCTCTTCGCCGACGGAGAACACATGAGCATCAAGACTACTATCGTGCCCACCAATTATTAAGAACACGCCTAACGTCGACTGGGCAAACTCTGATTCCCTCGTCGGCGGGCGGCTTCGTAGAGCTTGGGAGTTGGGACGAACGCTAGATGAATGACCGAGCGTTTGATGACCCTGGGGTCAGGATACCCAATCGGTCCCGCCCAGTGCGGTGATCACGCGGTGAGTCACGAAACTCGCGGTGTAGGCGAGGACGAAGAGGTAAGCGAAGGCGAAGGCTGGCCAGCGCCAGGAATTCGTTTCGCGGCGCATGATCGCAAGCGTCGATGTGCATTGCAGCGCGAACACGAAGAAGACGAGCAGCGCGCCCACCGTCGCCGGAGTGAAGACCAGATTTCCCGTCTCGGGATCGCGATCGTTGCGCAAGGCTTCACGAAGGGATTCACCTTCTTCGCCATCGGTCGCATAGACCTGTGCGAGGGTCGCGACCAGGATTTCCCGAGCGGCGAGGCTGGCGATCAGGCCCACGCCGATCTTCCAATCAAAGCCCAGCGGTGCGATGGCGGGCTCGATTGCATGTCCGATTCGTCCTGCAGCGCTGTATTCGAGGGCGTAGGCGCTTGCTGCACTTTCATCGAGATGGGCGGGGATCTCGACCTTGGGAAAGTTGAGCAGGACCCAGAGAATGATCGAGGCCGCGAGGATGATCGTGCCCGCACGGCGGATGAAAGCCCAGGCGCTGCCCACGACCTGGGAAAGCCAGACACGGCCGGTGGGCCATCGATAGGTCGGCAGCTCCATCGTAAAGGGCAGACCGTCCCCGCGGATCAACGTCTTCTTGAAGAGTGCGGCCACGATCAACGCCGCGACTGCGCCAGCCACATACAACCCGAGCAGGATGAGACCCTGTAATCCGATCGGACCCCAGACCGAGCGCTCGGGAACGAAGGCGCTGATCAGCAAGGCGTAGACGGGAAGCCGTGCGGAACAGGTCATGAGTGGGGCAACGAGAATCGTGACGAGGCGGTCGCGAGGGGAGGGGATCGTGCGGGTGGCCATGATGCCGGGAACCGCGCAGGCATAGGAGGAGAGCAGCGCCACGAAGGAGCGTCCCTCGAGCCCGATTCGCCCCATCAGGCGATCGACGACGAATGCTGCCCGGGCCATATACCCGAGATCTTCGAGCAGATAGAGAAGTGCGAAGAGGATGATGATCTGTGGCAGAAAGATGACGACCGAGCCTACCCCGGCGACCAATCCGTCCGCGACGAGATCTGCGATCCATCCGGCTGGCAGCGCGTCCCGCGCGAGACTCGCGAGCGCGGTAATCAGGCCATCGATCGCATCCATGGCGGGACTGGCCCAGGTAAAGATCAGCTGGAAGAAGAGCACCATCACCGCGAGGAAAAGCAGCGAGCCCCAGACGGGATGAAGCACGACCCGGTCGACGCGTTCGGTCAGTTGATGGCGCGCCGGCCGCTGTGTGATGACGTTCTCGGCGATCGAATTTGCCCAGCCGGTGCGTTCCGCTCGGTCCTGGGGAGCATCAATGGCCGGCCGTGACCAGCCTGCCGGATCCCCGAGTAGTTGTCGCAGGGCATCGATGCCCCGGCCACGATGGCCCACGACACCAACCACGGGAACGCCCAGAGAAGCCTCCAACCGCTGGATGTCGAGGCTTCCGCCGCGTGCCGCCAATTCATCGAGCATCGTCAGGACGACACAGGTTTGCATCCCGAGCGAAATGGCCTGGCCGATGAAGGGGAGGCTTCGCGAAAGCGAGCAGGCATCGGCGACCAGGATCAGCGCGTCGGGTCGCGCTACGCCGACTGCGCTCCCCGACAGGACATCGTTCACGACGGCTTCGTCGGCGCTGATCGGCGTGAGGCCGTAGGTGCCGGGCAGGTCGATCAGCAGAGCGCGGGAATCACCCCGCCCCAAGCTGACCTCGCCTTCGCGGCGTTCAACCGTGACGCCCGGGTAATTGCCGACCTTCGCACGCAGACCGGTCAACGCATTGAAGAGGGTTGTCTTCCCGGCGTTCGGACTACCGAGGAGTCCGAAGACGAGCGGGCTCGCAGAATTGGAAAGGCCGTTGGGAATCGCGGAACTCGTCATGAGCGATCGGGCTTTGCGAGCAGGCGGACGAGAATCCGAGCGCTCTCGGTTCGGCGTAGGCAGAGCTGATAATTGCAGAGCTCATAGATGGTCGGGTCGCCTAGTGGTGCCCGCCGGATGACCTCGATCTGAGTGCCCTTGCGGACGCCGAGGTCGTCGAGACGTCGTGCGATGGGATCGTCTCCAGGCGTGTGGGCGTCGGCTGCTTCGGCGACTTCCATCACCCCGACCACTTCCACCACCTCAACGAATTCGCCATTCGGAATCTGGTCGAGGGATCTGATTTCAGAAGACTGCGTTTCGGGCATTTCAGAATCTGTCGTGGGTCTATTTTGAAAACGAAAGTCGTTTCCAGTAAACACGAAAGTTAGCGATTTTATTGAGTTTCGCTTGTTTGGTGGCTAAAAATCCAACTTTGCGATCACGTTCTCGTTCATGGGCCACCGGATTTTCTGACTCGGGGTCCGCGATCCCGCTCACTTCGCAGCTGCCGAGTCATGAGTGATAGCCCCGCTTCGCGGGGCGTGCGTTCCCCGTCGATGACCGCCCGCACCAGCTGGCAGATGGGAGCCTCGACTCGGAGCCGCTCGGCCAGACGAACCGCCGCTCGGGTTGTTGCAATGCCCTCGGCCACCTCGCCGAGCTCCGCCTGGATTTCCGCCAGCTTCCGGCCGCGTCCAAGGCCGAGCCCCACGCGCCGATTTCGGGAGAGGTCCCCGGTGCACGTCAACAAGAGATCACCCATTCCCGAGAGCCCGAGAAAGGTTTCCGCTTCCGCACCCTGGGCCACTCCGATTCGCGTGATCTCCGCGAGTCCGCGTGTCATCAAGGCGGCCCGTGCATTGAGTCCGCTGTCCGTTCCATCGGACATGCCGACGGCGATGGCGATGACATTCTTGAGCGCGCCCGCCGTCTCCACCCCGATCACATCCGTATGCGTGTAACAGCGAAACCATGGACAAGACAGCGTCGCCTGAACCGAGATGGCATAGGCCTCTTCACGGCAGGCCACGGTCACTACGGTGGGTAGGCGTTGGGCAATTTCCGCTGCGAAGGACGGGCCCGAGAGTGCGACGAGGCGGGGATGGTGTGCAACGTCGAGAACTTCTCGAAAGACTCCGTTCATGGTGAGTCCCGTTTCAAACTCGACGCCCTTGACCGCCGAGACGATGATCGCGCCTTCTTCGATGAAGGGTGCGGCCTCGGTCATGACTTCGCGCAAAGAATGGCTGGGCACCGCGATGATGACGAGTTCGCGGCCGGCGAGTGCGTCGCGCAGGTCGGCGGTGGCCTCGACGCGATCGGGCAAAGCGAATTCGGAGAGATAGCGGGGATTTCGGCGATCTCGATTGATGGCCTCGGCCACATCGGGACGCCGGCTCCAGAGTTTGACGTCGTGGGCGCGGGCACAGAGCATGGCCAGACACGTGCCGAAGCTGCCGGCGCCGAGAACTGCGGTCGGTGTACTCACGGCGGGGACTCTAACACCGCCGACCCCAGTGACACCGCCTTCCGAAAACATTTGCGAACACACTCGCGAATCCGAATTTCGTTGACGTTCTGGGGGGCTACGGCTACTCTTGCGACTCCCTTCGGGGCCCCAGAGTGGCCTCAAAGGATGACCCCGCCGTCGATTTGGCGGACGGCACGCGGATGGCACGGATGCTCGCCGAGTCCTTTCCTTCGATGATCGAAAATGTAGACCCGGCGACGGCTTCGTTTGCGCCGCTGGGCTGGCTGACTCTTTTGGTCTTGATCCTTGTCTGTGCGATGACCACGCCCGCGCTGGTCTGGGTGATTCGGCGGCAGCTGCCGGCTTCTGCACGGCATCCGATCGATCTTGAGCCGGTCGCCTTTGGTTCCTCACTGAAATCCCTGCGCTCGCCCCGGCAAGCGGTCTTGCAGCATCGAACCCTGATCACGACCGCGCTGGTCTGCGTTCTCGCGATCCTGGTCCTGCCAGGTGTCAGTGCGATTCGAATGCTGGGACTGTCTGCTCTACAGGTTTCGATCGGGCTCGTCTTGCCGACCTTCGTCGTTGCGCTGCACGCACGTCAGCGGGAGTCGTCGCGATGATCGGCGTGGGGATGGCGATCCTCTGGGTGGGCATCGTGTTGCTCGCGTTAGTCGCCTGCGCTGTGTTGGAACGGCGGGGTCGACTCGCCCATTCGACTAGGCGAGGTCGCTGGTCGGCGCCCCGCGCGGCCTGGGGTTTTGATGCGGATCGCCCGCCAGTCGTTTCCCTGGTTGCGCGCGGCCTGGCCGGTGTCGCTCGGATGGTGCGGTCGAGAACCCGGGTGCTTGATCAGTCCGCCTGGCTGCGACGGATCGGCCGATTGATTTCATGCGTCGCGTTCGCGAGTGGACTTGCTCTGATTCCCTTTGCGGGAACCTGGGGTGGTCGCGCGGCGGGGCGTCCTTTGATCGTTGCCGATCTCGATCATGGTTTGATTGCGATTGTCTTCTTGCTCCTCTTGATGGGATTCGCGCAGGTGGGCATCGGACTGGCGGATCGAAGTCCGTGGTCCCGGCTCGGAAGCGTCGGGATTGCGAGCCAAACCCTGGCCGGTCTGGGGCTCCTCATCCTCGTGACTGCCCCGCTCGCAGTGACTTCCATTTCGGACATGTCGGGGCTGACGGATCGAGCGATTGCGTCGGAGATCGTTGCGATGACGGCCTCCTCACAGCCCGAGGCCCGGCTCCAGAATATTGTGGCCGCACAAAACTCAACATTTTCGCCACTCTTCTGGCTTCCCAAAGTCTTGTCGGGCCAAGTCTTCGATTGGATCCGCGATCTCCGCTGGCCGCGATGGAATATTTTCGTTCAGCCGTTGACCGCGTTGTTGTTTTGGCTGGCCCTTTATGGGCTGACTCGGCGGTCCTGGGTTGCGAACCCGGAAACCGGAAGTGTCTGCCTTGCTGGCTTTGGTCTCGATCATGATCCCGTCGACCTCTATTGGGGGCGGCTGGAGGCGCGCCTCGCCCGAGTCTTCGCTGCGGCACTTTTCGTTTCACTCTTTCTCGGCGCAGGTGCCATCCCTTTTCTTCGAATCGGTGACGTCGTCGATCGCTTGGCGCCCCACGTTGGTTTTGCGCTCCCCGCTTTTCTGGCCGTTGGGATTGGGATCGGTGTCTTCTTTGGAAAGCTCGTGTTTGTTCTCATCGCGGACGGCATGTTTCGCAGATCGATGGCGAATCTACGCGACGACCAGCGAACACGGCTCGTCGCCTTTCGTCTCCTTCCGCTGGCCTGGGCGAACCTTCTTCTGGTCTCGGCGACTTCATTATTCGTACAAGGGTCTCCTAACCAGCTCTCGCAGATGCTGTTAGGAGGCGGCTAAATGAGCATCGCGATGCTCAGCGCCCTCGTGATTGCGCTCGTTGCGGCATTCGTTTCGATCGTCGTGGGTCGAAATCTGACTCGTCAGATCGCCGCTGCCTTCGTCTTCGTCGCGGCGATGGCCTTCACCCTTCTTTTCGCAGGTTCCGGATTCGTCGGTCATGCGGTCATGATCCTGGCGACCCTGTCGCTCGGTATCATTCAGCTCTTTGGTTGGATGTTAGTCGACGTGGATCGGGATCATCTGCCCGCAACGGATCGGCCGACCTCTCTGGCGAGAGCCATCGCCTTTCTGTTTCTTGCTGGAGGTCTGGCTCTGCTGATCGATTCTGTTTCGGCGGTCGGCGAATTCACGCCTTTCGCGCCGCATGGTTTTCTCATCGATTCAGCGGGCATTGGCCGACTTCTTTTTGGCCCGCTCCAGGAGTTGGTGCAGCTACTGGGGTTTCTGATCGCCGGGGGACTACTCGCGACCATGTTGCTGCTTCAGGACGACGAGGGGAACAACTAGGTGGGTGAGCCTGGAATGATCGCGTCGACGAGTTCAGTGTTGGTGATCGGTGGAGCCGCGCTCTTCTGGATCGGCATGCTGGGTCTGCTCTGGCGCAGAAGTCTGGTCGGGATGCTGGTGGGTGTTCTATTTGCCTGGGTTTCGGTGGCAATGGTGGTCATCGGCTTTGGTCTTGGTCGGGCGACGCCTGACGAAGCGGCGATGAGCGGCGTGTTGGTGCTCGGTGTCGTCACCATCTGTTGTCTGCAAATCGCAGTGGGGCTGGGCGTCGTCATGGCTCGCATCCGGCGTCGCGGCACGCTCGATGCGGATGATGCCGGATTGTTGGAAGGCTAGGAGGCTATGGCTTCGTGAACGAATGGGGAGTTGGCGTTCCGTTTTCGATGGTCCGTTGGATTGCGATTCTGCCCTTTATTGCAGCGGTCGCTCACGGACTCTTGATCGGACTCGTTCGTGCCAGACTCACCGATCGGTCGATCTGGGGCATTTCACTTTCGGCCATCGCCGCCTCCTTCGGCCTCAGTGTACTGACGGTCTTCGATCTTGTCGGTGTCGGTCGTAGTCAGCGGATACTCGATAGTCTCGGCCCCTGGATCGGTGGCGGTGTGGGTGGCCGAAGCTTCAGCGCTGAACTGACCTTCCAGCTCGATCCCCTCTCCGCGGTTTTCTGTCTCGCGATTACTTTGATCGCATTGACAGTCTACATCTATACGATCGGGCTTTTTCGCGATGGGACGCTGACCTCCGAATCGGGGCATCGAATGTTTGCCATGCTCGACTTGTTAGTCGGTGGCACGCTCGTCCTGATTTTGGCCGACAATTTGCTGCTGCTTTTTCTGGGCTGGACGATCGTCGGTGTTGCCTCACAGCTCTTCGCTTCCTTCGATTACGAGGAACGCACAGCCTCGCGCGCTGGTGCCGTGACTTTCGTGGTGGGGCGGGTCGGCGACCTAGGACTTCTTGCCGCGATCCTTCTGCTCTTTGATGGGTTGTCTCGGGCGAATGCGCCGGTGCTCAGTTTTCGCGGGATCGAGTCGGCATTCCGCCTGCTTGATGGACAGGGCCTTGCGTGGCTCGAATGGAGTGCGGGGTCACCTCCGCTTCTACTCGAGATCGTGGGGATTGGACTCGTGCTCGCGGCGCTCACGAAATGTGCGCAGTTTCCACTTCATTTTTGGCTTCCGAACGCGTCGGCCGGGCCAATTCCGGCAAACGCCTTGATGCAATCGGCAACCACCGTCGTGGTGGGTGTTTATCTCTTGTTGCGCTTCTCCTTTCTGCTCGACAGCGCGCCGATTGCACGGATGTTTCTCGTCATCGCCGGGGTGTTGACCATGTTCATGGCCAGTCTGGCGGCCAGCGCGCAGTGGTCTCTGCCGAAATTGATTGCCTATACGACATCGAGTCTGCTGGGACTTGTGATCATCAGCATAGGCATCGGCGCGTATTCGGCCGGTGCGTTTTTGCTCCTCACTCATGCCTTCATCAAAGCGCAGCTCCTGCTTGTTCTGGGAATTGTAGTGATCACCTTGCGGGGTGAAACCGATATTCGTCGGATGGGCGGGCTCGCACTCACGATGCGCTGGACGAACGTGATGGCGGCGGGTGGGTGTCTCGCGTTGGTCGGATGTCCGCCTTTCTCGAACTTCTTCTCGATCGAAGAAATTCTGGCATTCATCGCCATTTCCGAGCGTCCGGATCGCTGGTTTTTGATCATGACCATTATGCTGTCGATCGGCATTCTGGCTTTTGCGCTGGGACGCGCCTACTTCCTGATCTTCTGGGGCAACGTTCGCCAGGGAGGTCTTTCGCAAGAACGATTGCGAGACCCGGTTGGCTGGACGCAGCATGGACTGACGGTGCTTGCGGTGATTGCCGTCGTGGCGGGTGTTCTCACGCCTTCGCAATATTGGGGAAGTCCCTGGGGCGTGGAGCAGATGGATTCGGTCGGTCATTTCATGGCAGGCTCTCTTGTTGGCAATCCAGATCCCTTGCTGCTCGGTGCTGCTCGGATTCGTCTGATTCTCGGGCTGCTCGTGAGCATTGCTTTGGGCGGAGGCATCGCCGCATGGCGTTATGCGCGTCGCGGATACCAGGGACAATCGAAACAGCAGGCCGTTCTTTTATCGCAAGGCGTGATGCGCGAAATGTTTTTCGTCGAACAATTCTACGACCTGGTCCTGGTCCGTCCGCTTAAGGCGCTTTCGCGCTGGGCATTGGTTGGCCTCATCGAGACTCGGTTGATCGATCGCATTGTAGTTTCCGGTGGTTCCGGCCTGGCTCGTCGCTTCGTCTGGAGCGGACTTCGCCGACTCCAGAACGGCCGATTGCAGAGCTATGCGCTGCTTGGGCTGCTCACGGTCCTGGTCATCGTCAGCTGGATGCTGCAATGAGCGCGGCGAATGCGTTTAGAGCCATGAGATCCTGATGGACTACGCCGAACACATCCTGTCATTGATTGTGGCGCTACCGGCGGCCGCCGCGCTCGTGCTCCTGGGAACGGGATTGCTCCTGAATTTCATAGGACTGCGCTCGCTGCCCGAAGTCGTTTGGCGGACCCTGGGGTTGGGGGTCACGTTGGTGACGTTTGGACTTGTCGTGGTGGGTCTCGTTTTCGGATTCGATCCCGAGATGCTCGGATTCCAATTCGTCGAAGTCGTGGGATTCGGAGATCGCTTCGGCGCAGGAATGCGATTTGGCATCGACGGAATCGCCCTTTGTTTCATGGCCTCGACCGCGGGACTGGTACCAATCGCCATGCTGGCTTCAGAGCGGGAGGTCAAGGGGTCCGTTCGTAGTTGGGTGATGACCTGTTTATTTCTCGAGACGAGCCTGCTCGGCCTTTTCACCAGTGTGAATTTCTTGTCCTTCATCTTCTTCTGGGCCACGAGTCTGCTTCCGATCCTTCTTTGGATGGGGCGATGGGGCGGGCTGGGGCGCGCGCGCGCTGCGAGTCGGATGTGGACGATCGAATCGATCGGTCTGGCCGGACTGCTCTTTGTCGCTTTCGTTCTTCGCGAGGCGAGTCTGGATCAATTGGGTGTGGCGACCTTTGACCTGGTGGCGATTCCCGGAGCAAGCGGTGTTTCACTACTGGACGTGAGCGTTTCGAAACTGGATCAGGGTTGGCTCTTCTTCGTTCTGGCTGTTTCGCTCGGGACACGCCTCCCCCTGGTGCCCCTGCATTTCTGGCTTCCGGCTGCCCACGCTGCGGCGCCGACCGGCCTATCGGTTCTGCTGGCAACGGGATTTGTCCAAGCCGCAGCCCTCGGCATTCTTCGTTATGCGCTGCCTCTCTTCCCCGACGCGGCGATCGCAGCAGGCCCTGCACTTTCTGTTGTCGGGATTGTTGCCTTTGTTTATGCCTCGCTGATCGCGCTGGTCCAGAAAGAGTTGAAAAGGTTGGTCGCGTATACGTGTGTCGGTTATGTGGGCTTTGCAGTCTTTGGTATTTCGACCTTGAACGTTCAGGGACTGACCGGTGCAGTCGTGCAACTCCTGACCCATGGTGTGGCGACGGCGGGCCTCTTCATCCTGATCGGGACGCTTGCGTTGCGTCGAGGCACGACTGACGTGGCCGCGTTCGGTGGGCTCGCGAAACCGATGCCGGTCTGCGCGTTTTTCTTTGCGGTCATGGTCTTCTCGCTCATAGGGCTGCCGCTTTTGGGTGGGTTTGTCGGGGATCTCTTCGTCCTGCTCGGAAGTCTCGAGACGCGGCGGGAATTGTCGGTCGTCACGCTGATGGCAATGGTGGTGGCCGCCTCCTATCTGCTCTGGGTTCAGCGCCGGATTTTTCTCGGGCCGGTGGACAAACCCGGTAATCGCGGATTGATCGATCTTGATCGCATCGAGCGAACGCTGCTGCTCGCCATGACGATTCCCATCGTGTTCGTTGGCGTCTACCCGAATCCGATCTTGCGCCGGGTTGAACCCGCAGTGCTCGAAATCCTGAATCAGATGGACCAGCGAGCTACTCCAAAACTTCCCACCGGCTCAGAGGGCGAAGGTGGGGATGAAGGTGCTATCGAGATCGAGGTCGTCCATCTCACGATCGGTCTGGGACCCGATGACATGGGGCGAAGGCAATGATGAGTCCGGCTCATGTCGTCGCCGCGGGTGCACTTGCGGTGCTGGCCTTCGATCTCTTCTCGAGGTCGCAACCTTCGCCAGCCTCCCAGCCGGTCGAAGGCGATCTTGCCCGAGCCAATGCACTATCGGGAATTCGTTTGGGTTCCGTCGCCGTCTTCGCTCTGGCCGCGAGTCTGGCGGCCGCTCGCCGTACGGACGCGATGTTCGACGACTTCTCATTCTTCGCGGTTGCGTTCGTGTTGCTTTCTGGGTTTCTGGTTCTGAGTCTGTCGCTCACCCATTTCGGTATGGCACGCTCCCGGCCCGCCGAACCGATTGCCCTTGTGCTCTTTTCGCTTGCGGGAATGGCATCCGCCATTCATTCCGATCACCTACTCGGACTCATGCTCGCGATCGAACTGGCCTGGCTGCCCGTGGTCGCGCTGATCTCGATTGATTCACGACGTTTGTCTTCGAGCGAGTCGAGTCTGAAGGCTTTCTTTGCACATGTTCTTGCAAGCATCATCTTCGCCCATGGGGTTGCCTTAGTGTTTGCGGCGACCGGAAGCCTCGATCTCTCTTCACTGAGTCTGGAATTGGTTGCGCGTCCGATGTTATTTGATGTCGGAGTGACCCTGATCGTGCTCGGCCTCCTCGCCCGAGCCGTTGTCGCACCATTTCATCCCTGGTCACCGGACGTCCACGAAGGCGCGCCGAGTTTCGTGACCGCACATATCGTGATGGCGCTCCAGGCCACGACATTTTTCGTTCTGCTGCGCATATCTTTCATTCTGTCTCCCGGCGAGATCGCGACACGTCTGACAAGCCTGCTCGCCGTATTGGGATGTCTTGGCCTTGTCTGGGGATATGCTATGGCGCAGGTGCAGATGGGGCTGCGCCGATTGGTCGGTTGGTTGGGCGTTGGTCAAGCCGGTTTCTTCGCACTGGCCCTGGTCGAAGCGACGGACGCGGGTGGTCCTGCCTTGTTGTTGGCGTTATTTGCGGCGGGTATTTCAGCAGTCGGTGTGCTGGCGATTCTTTCCTCGCTCAGTCATCACGAGCGTGCATGCGAACACGTGGGGGATCTGGCCGGCATGATGCAGGAGAGCCCGATTCGAGCGGCGCTGCTCGCACTCTTCCTGCTTTCCCTCGGCGGCTTTCCAGGCACAGTCGGATTCGTCGCGCGCGTCGAGATCCTCTCTGCTCTCGAACATGGGGGGCATCGCGTTCTACTCTTTGCCGGATTGGCGGGGACCGTTCTCGCACTGACCGCGGTTGGCCGCCCTCTGCTCGCGATGTTGCGTCCAGCCGCGGACGAATCGGCCAAGAGTCGAGCGCTGAGCAATGAACAGTTCGTGCTCGCGCTGTGCGCGGCGGCCATCCTCTATTTCGGAATTGCTCCGGTTTTTCGCATTGAAGGCGTTGCCGATGTTCTATTCGATTCGATCGAGGCGGCGGTGGCCAGTCTTCGCGTCGTCCGATGAGCTGAGGCAGGGAAGAGCCGGTCGGCTGGATTTGTTACCAGCGCGGCGTTTTATTGAGGAGCCTGCGAATACTGCCGTCTCTTCTCGTGATTTGAAGGTCATCGAGTAGCGCCATCAGCGGCATCGCCGTGCGCCGACTGGTTCCAATAAAGGCTTTGAGTGTCTGCGTGTCGAGTTCTGGATTCGACACAAAATGCGACAACACGCGTTCAATGAGTGCGAGGATCGCAGCCCGGTCGAAGAAGAGTTCATCTGGGGCCGCGACAAGACTGCCCTCGCGTTCGAGGAAATGACAGAGTTCCCGCAGCCGACTTGCCTCCTCATCGAGTTCATCGGCGAGTGATCGAAGCGTCGGCGCGTCGAGGCCGGCCCCCGCATAACGGCTGCGCAGGAGGTCGGCGAGCTTTGTTTGGACGGGATTAAGGGAGGACTTGAAATCCATGGCACAAACGACTTCATCGCGAATCAGGATTTCGCCCTGCGCAGCGAGGCGAGTGAGTAAATAGGTGCCGGCTTCGCCCGCGGTATTGCTCGGCAGTCGTCCGGCGAGTGCCGCACGTGGCATGCCGGGCTGAAGCGGTTCGCGCTCGTGGAATTCGCGTAGACCGGTGAGGAGGTCTTGGGTGAGTCGGTCGGCTGCATGTGACGAGATGGAAGTGGATGGATCGAGGCGCGCGATCAGATTCGCTGATTCGAGTTGGTCTAGGACGCCATGTAGCCGCTCGAGGTCCATGCCGGTTTCTTTGGCCAGCCTTTCAGACCGTGCGCCTTCGAGGCCCGCGCGAGCGATACGAACTTCAAGCGCCTCCTCTGGCGTGTCTTCCGCCATTCGTTGGAGATCCCGGATGAGGCCGGCATCGCGCCGACGGCGATGGGGCGGGGCGACGTCCAGGGCGATACCGCCGCCGAGTGTCGAGCCGACTCCGGCATCGCGTGCGAAGCCGCGCAGCACGAAGCGATCCCCGGGAAGCAGCGCCAGGGGAGGTCCGTCGATTTGAATGCGTACGTAACCGTCATCGCCAGGTGCGATCGGCTTGTCTCCGATCGGGGCGATGCGTGCCCGGCGCTCCGCTGTGCCGCATAATAACTCGACTGAGATCTGGTCGCTGAGGCTGTTATTGTTCGCCATCCAGCGCACGCTGGCATCGAAGGTTTCGGTTTCGAGAAGAGCGCCCTGCTCCGTCAACAAATCTCCGCGGTGAATCTCGTCTCGGGCCTCGCCTTGAAGATTGACCGCAATCCGGGCTCCGGAAACAGCTTGCTCGATCGACTCACCATGTCGCTCGAGACCGCGGATCTTGGCTTTTCGGCCGCCTGGTTCAAGGACGACGGTGTCACCGATACGGCGTGGCCGTCCGGACCAGGTTCCCGTGATGACGGTTCCGAAGCCATGTTTGGTGAAGCTGCGATCGACGAAGAGTCGGGAGGGGCGGTCATCATCAGCGCGGTCCGGCGCTGTGCGGATCAGCTCTTCGAGGGCCGATCGAATCGTGTCGATCCCGGCATGGGTTTGTGCGCTCGCGGGGATGATCTCGAGATCGGCGAGCGGTCCGCCCGCAAGCACGTCTCGAACTTCTTCGGCGGCGAGTTCGAGCATCTCTTCATCGTCCACGAGGTCAGATTTGGTCAGGACGACGAGCCCACGCCGGATCCCCAAGAGTTCACAGATGGCCAGATGTTCGCGGGTCTGGGGCATGACGCCTTCATCCGCGGCGACGACGAGCATGAGTAGATCGAGTCCGCTTGCGCCGGCCACCATCGTCCGTACGAATTTTTCATGGCCGGGTACATCGACGACGGCCAGCCGCATCCCATCGCGGAGTTCCAGCGGAGCGAATCCCAATTCGATGGTGATGCCGCGTGCCTTTTCTTCGGGGAGTCGGTCGAGATCACGGCCAGTGAGCGCTCGAACCAGTGCGGTCTTTCCATGATCGATATGTCCGGCGGTTCCGAGGACGAGACTTTTCGGGGCGGCCATAGGCGAAGGGCAGGGCGCTCAGCGCGGCCCGATGTGATCGCATCCCATATAAGGAACCAGCGCCTTGGGGATCGTGATACTGCCATCGCTCTGCTGATGATTTTCGAGAAAGGCGACGATCGCTCGGGCATTACTGATCGCTGTGCCGTTCAACATATGGACGAACTCGTTCTTCTTCTTTTCTCCGGTCCGGCGATAACGAATCTTCAGCCGGCGCGATTGAAAATCCGTGCAATTCGATGTGCTCGTGATCTCACCCCAGTCGCCGGCTTCCCCCCGCCCGGGCATCCAGGCTTCGAGATCGAATTTTCGATAGGCGGGCGCGCCAAGATCGGCACTGGCGATATCGATGACGCGGTACGGAATTTCGAGGTCGTCGAAAATTTCCTGTTCGAGCCGCAGCAGCTCTGCGTGATGTTCTTCGGAATTCTCGGGGCGACAAAAGACAAACATCTCGATCTTCGTAAATTGGTGGACGCGATAGAGACCCTTGCTCTCGCGACCATGAGCGCCGGCCTCGGTTCGGAAGCAATGAGAAATACCGGCCAGTCGAAGCGGAAGTTCCTCCTCGGAGAAAATCGAATCCGCGTACATTCCGCCTAACGTGATTTCGGAAGTTCCGATCAAACAGAGGTCATGGTTTTCGATCGAGTAGATCTGTGTCTCTTTTCCACGGGGGCTGTACCCAAGGCCTTCGATGATGTCGGGACGCGCGAGATCCGGTGTCACGATCGGAATGAAACCATTCGGCATGACATGGTCGAGAGCAAAACGCTGGAGAGCGAGTTCGAGGAGCGCGGCTTCGCGTTTCAAATAGTAGAATTTCTGGCCCGCGACGCGGGATGCGTTTTCGAAGTCGACGAGATCGAGGTCGTTTGCGAGAACGAGATGATCCTTGGGCGCGAAGTCGAATTTGCGGGGCTCACCCGAGGTCGAGACCAGCTTCCAGTCCTCTTCGTTTCCGATCGGGGTTTCTGGATGCAGGTAGTTGGGAAGGCGCCGGAGTTCGGTCTCGAACTCGGTCTCGATGTCCCGAAGCCTGACTTCGAGGGTGGTGACTTCTTGTTTGAGCTGGCGGCCGAGAGCGGTGTGCGCGTCTCTTTCGTCGCTCTCGAGCTTCTTCTTGCCGGACTTCTGATGGTCGTTTCGCTGGCGATTCGCCTCATTGAGTTCGGTCCGTGCCTCACTCGCACGCTGATGGAGCGCGATTGCAGCATCGACATCCGCATCGATGTGACGCGCGCGACAGCTCTCGACGATTTCAGAACGTCGGTCTTTCAGACTACGAGGATCTAACATGATCGCTGAGGGTTGCACACGCCCTAATCTCCCGCCATGCGAAGAGCCCGCGGAGCGGAGACCCGGCGTGGGGTCGGGTTTGGTTTATCGGTCGGCGCTGCGAATCGCGCCGACCGAGGAGGCCGTGGACACGCAGTAGGGAACCGTCGTCGTCAGGACGATCTTCATCAACAGGGTCCTCGAAAACTCGCCTGCGAGCAGCGTATCGCCGTGGTTGATCGTGACCAGGATCGCGCCGACCACGACCGCGTATCCGGCCGCCCGTCGCATGACGGTTCGACGCAGGGCGACGGAGAGAAATGTGGCTGGGTGCTGCTGTGAGTCCGATTCCATTTCATCGTCCTTTGGGGATGCTCTTTTGACGGTTGGATCCCAAAATGCCAAATCATCCCGAATGATGAGTAGAGGAGCCCGAAAGATGAAGCGCACGCCAACGACTATACGACGATGCGGGAGCGATCCAAAGCCGGCTAACCCAAGCATGTTGGTCTCTTTGATTCTCTTGAATTCTGCCTGTGCCGGGACGCCCGAGTCGGTCGAGATGCCCGATCCCGCATCAGTCGCGCTGTAGGAACGGGCGGCCTCGATCTTTGGGCCACTTCCGGCGAGCGTGCCTAATGCGGAGAACGTCGCATCGAAGGCGAAGATCGATCTGGGCCGGATGCTCTACTACGACAAGCGCCTGTCGAAGAACCACGACATCGCATGTAACTCCTGCCATCTTCCCGATGCCTATGGCGTCGACAATGAGCCGACCTCCCCGGGACATGGGGGCAGCGCGGTGGCCGAAACTCACCCACCGTCTACAACGCCGTCATGCATATCGCGCAATTCTGGGATGGTCGTGCCGCCGACGTCGAGGCGCAGGCGAAGGGCCCGCCGAACAATCCAATCGAGATGGCACTTCCTTCCGAGGAGTTCGCCGTCGTAGTCTTGGCTTCAATTCGCGGTTATGTCAGCGCTTTCGATGATGCGTTCCCTGAAGATCAGAAGGCCTCGGGCGCGAGCCTCACTTATGACAATATGGCGCGGGCGATCGGTGCCTTCGAGCGGAACCTGATGACGCCGGGCCGCTTCGATGCGTTCATGGGGGGCGACTACGATGCCCTCGATACCGCAGAACAGCGCGGCTTAACGACCTTTCTGTCCGTTGGATGCAATACCTGTCATACCGGAGCCGCCGTCGGCGGTCAGATCTATCGCAAGCTTGGTTTCGTGATTCCGTTTCCCACGGAAGACATCGGTCGGGAGGAGATCACCGGCAATGCTGGAGATCGACATGTCTTCAAGGTTCCATCGCTGCGAAATGTCACGAAGACGGGACCCTATTTCCACGACGGTTCCATCATGACCCTTGAAGCCGCGGTCAAGATCATGTCGCATCATCAGATCGGTGTGATACTCGAGGAGGCTCAAGTCGGGGACATCGTTGCGTTCCTCGGCAGTCTGACGGGCGAGTGGGACAGTGTCTATATCGCAGAGCCCGAGCTTTCCGAAAGCGGACCGAATACGCCCGCACCCGATCCGAGTTGAACTCGATTACTCGGCGGCGGAAACGCTGATCGAGAGCAGCCACCGAAGATCGATCAAACTAACGTAATGCCTCGCGGTGGTCGGAGCGGCAAGATCTTCCAGCCAGAGTCCGCGCGAGACCTCGTCCATGTCCTGGCCCAGCGGCACCATGATGGTCTTTAGTCGTCCCGGGTCCTCACGTTCAATCGCTGCGCATAGATTCTGGATCGGATGCATTGAGTCTTCGTCTTCACATCCCGCTAGAACCACCACGCCAATAATCACCAGGATCGCTGCCAGGCAACGACTCGGTTGTCGTGCCGTTCGTTCAACTCCGAATTGAGTGGTGGCGTTGGGTCGTTATCGATTGGGGACCTCGTCAAGGCTATTCCCTTTCTGTCGTGTTTCGAAGCCAGTTCGAGGAGTCCAGTGGACAATCTCTCAAATAGAACAAGTAGGCGAAAGAATGTTCATTCTGTGCCAGTCTTGGTGATTCAGTGATCCGCATCGATTAATCACGGTGGTGATCGCTTCCTGACCGATCTCCGTAATGGCAGCCGATGGATCTCGGCCAGCCAATATCAAGAGCCCACTGGAGTACCCCGACCATGGCAGCAAGCCCCGATCTAAAGCCCGCCGACTTCCCCGAAGACTTCGGTCTCGTTCATCCCGAGGACTACGCCGCCCACGGTTACCCGCATCCGATCTGGACGCGCCTTCGAGCAGAGGAACCCGTGTCTTGGCAGATTCAACCCGGAAACGCGACGGACTATTGGGCGGTGACCAAACACGCAGACATCACGCTCATCAGTAAACGTCCCGACCTCTTTATTTCCGGGCCGCGCATCGTCATCCAATCCCTGGAGGAAGAGATCAGCGGCTTTCCGCCGACGCTGATTCAAATGGACCCGCCGATTCACGGCGATTTCAGACAACAGATCAGCCGACGATTCACGCCTAGGATGCTCGAACGAATCCATGAGCCGATCGAGCGGATCGGCCGCGAGATCGTAGAGAAACTTTATGAACAAGGCGACGTGGGGGAGTGCGATTTCGTCGAAGAAGTTTCGGCACCGCTTCCGATCGCTGTGATCGCGTGGCTTCTGGGCGTTCCCGAGTCTGATTGGAAGATGTTATTCGATTGGACGAATCGAACGATTGGGGCGGGTGATCCCGACTACCAGATCGAAGGGCAGACGGCTCGCGAAACTGCGACACAGGCCCAGATGGAACTCTTCGGATATTTCAGCAAGATGATCGAGGAGCGTCGAAAGAATCCACAGGATGATCTCGTTAGCGTCTTTATACAGTCCGAGTACGAGGGGCGCCCTCTGACCGATATGGAAGTCCTTTCGTGGTGTTTCATCATCGTGATCGCGGGCAATGAAACGACGAGGAACGGCACCACCGGGGGCATGCTGGCGTTCATCGAGCACATGTCGGAGCTTCGCCGCTTGCAGGCGGATATGAGCATGCTCGACTCGGCGATCGAGGAAGTCGTTCGATGGTCGACGCCGATCATCCATTTTGCGCGAACCGCGACCAGTGATTTTCAACTCAGGGACAAATTGATACGAGAGGGTGATTCGGTCGCACTCTTCTACCCCTCGGCGAATCGGGATGAAGAGGTCTTCGAGAACCCGTTCGAGTTTCAGATCGATCGGATGCCGAATCGGCATTTGGGATTCGGGGTCGGCGAACATTTTTGTCTGGGGGCGCATCTCGCGCGGCTAGAAATGAAGGTGGCGTACAAATATCTCTTGCCACGAATCACGGAGATCGAGCTGGCGGGGCCCGTCGACCGATTGCATTCGGGTCTGGTGGGCGGAGTGAAGCGATTGCCGATTCGTTATGAGCTTCGACCACTGGCATAGCCGATCGACAGCCTTCCGGTTTTGACAAACTGGCGCTTCGCGGATGATTGCGCAGGCTCGGGGACCAAATTCATATGGTGATGAATCGACGGGGATTTCTGCGCGCGAGCGTAATCCAAACGGCCTTCGTGGGCGCTGGCCTCTCGGCTTGCGCAAAACATCCAGGTGCCGTCGGTGTTTCGTCGGGGAAGGATCCGTTTCAGCATGGTGTCGCGAGCGGTGATCCGCTCACGGATCGAGTGATTCTATGGACGCGCGTCTCTCCCGAGGAAGATCGACTTACGCAGACGGTTCCGACGCGGTGGTGGATTGCGCACGATCAGGACGGATCGGATGTTGTCGCCGCGGGCAAAACCGAGGCCACCTCGGATCACGATTTTACCATCAAGATCGATGCTGAGGGACTCCAGCCCGGTAGCGAATACTATTTCGGGTTCAAGGCTCGAGGCTTCGACTCTGCCGTGGGTCGAACGCGAACGCTGCCCGTCGAGTCGGTTCAGCAAGTGCGTATCGCGTTTACTTCCTGCGCGAATTTTCCCAGCGGATTCTTCAATGCCTATGCAGCGATCGCGACTCGTGACGATATCGATGTCGTTCTTCACCTAGGCGACTACATCTATGAATACGGCAATGGCGAGTATGGCGACGGCACGGCTTTGGGTCGGATTATGGAACCGGCTCATGAGATCATCAATCTCGAGGACTACCGACGTAGACATGCCCACTACAAGGACGATCCGGACTTACAGGCGGCCCATGCACGCCATCCCTGGATCACAGTCTGGGATGACCATGAGACGGCGGACAATTCCGGTCGAGATGGCGCGGCGAATCATGATGCGAGCGAAGGGCAGTGGCAGACCCGGAAGCTTTCTGCGATTCGCGCCTACTACGAATGGATGCCGATTCGAGAATTGCCGACGCAGCTCTTTCGGAGCTTTCGGTTCGGAACGCTCGCGGACCTCGTGATGCTCGATACGCGGTTGCACGGCCGCGACGATCCCGCGCCGCGAGGTGATCATGCGGCGGCCCTTGATCCATCGAGATCCCTTCTCGGAAAGGATCAGACTAAATGGCTATTGGATTTTCTTTCCGAGTCCGATTCGCGGGGAACCCGCTGGCGCATCCTTGGCCAGCAGGTGGTTTTCTCTCCCTGGACCGACGGAGTCGCGGGGTTCAACTCGGATAGTTGGGACGGGTATCGCGAGAATCGCACTCAGGTCCTCGATCATCTCCGCGGCGAGTCCATCGACAACGTCGTCTTTCTGACCGGTGATGTGCACAGCTCTTGGGCCTATGACGTTCCGCCACCTCTGGCTTCGGGACGCGCCTACGATCCGGAAACCGGAGAGGGGTCCCATGCAGTGGAATTCGTGACCCCCGCTGTCGCCGCCGGAAATTCGTTGAGTTCGCCTCGAGCCAAGAAGATGCTGGACGGAATCGAAGCGCGAAGTCCGCATCTTAAATACAAGGATGTCGTGGAGAAGGGGTTTGTCATTCTTGATCTGACTCCCGAGCGTGCCCGTGCGGAGTTCGTTTTCGTCGATACGATTCTCGAACGCAAGGTGGCGACCCATGTTGGCGCCACTCTGGAAACGCTTTCTGGAGCGAATCATCTCCGACGCGTCGAATCATGACTGGGTGCATTGGCAATCAATAGGCCTGCCACGACCAGGGCGCCCGAAGCGAGTTGGAAGATCAAGGGATAGCCATAGCTCGCGGCAATCCAATCCAGAGCAACGCCGCCGATTTCCTCAGCTCCGTCGTCGAGCTCCGTCGCCATAAATTTCGGCAGCATCACCCGGCGGCGCGGAAGAGGGCTTCGGGTTGCTGACAGTCTGTCTGCTAGTCCTCGAAGGGTAAGCTCGTTCCACCCATTTGGGCAATCATCGGCTTCGTCCAAGCGGTGCAACCAACGACACCATGAATCCGCACAAACCATTCACAGCACGCAAGATCGGTGGCATCGCCCGCAGATCGACTACGGATGGTCGCGGACAGGACCGTACTCGTGGCCATGACCGTGGCTGGGGTCGTAGAGGTGGCGTGAATTGAAGACATGAGGATGAACAAGTACGCGACGATTGCATCTCTGTTAACTGTGGCGTTCGGTGGAGCGATCGCGATCAACGAAATCTCGAAGCTCATCCAGCAGGGTATCGAGTTCGCTGGCGAGTCGGACCGGAATTGACTCGCGACAGGCCTGCACGACCGAATCGAAATACCAGATCTGATCGAGGCCGCTGGCATTGAAGCGATCAAGGGTTCCGGTGCCTTCATGACGCAAGTCCGAGATGAGATCCCCGAGGTTATGTCGTTTGTCGCAGGCGGCGACGAGATGGCTGGCCGCCCCCGCGCAGGCAAGCTGTTCGAGGTAGCGCTCCTTACGCTCACGCCACGGACCCTTGCTCGTGCCCGCCTCGCTCGCCAGGGTATCCGTACAATCGAGCACGATCCGAAGCACGGCTGAACCGAAGTCCGTTTGAATCGTCGATTCGCGGGCCGATCGTTCTTCTGGGTTGTCTGAGTCTTCGAGACCATCGTGGAGCAGCGCGGCAATGGCTGAATCGTCGTCCCCTTCATTGTCGAGTACGAGCCCCTGGACCTGGAGTAAGTGGCTCACATAACAAGTCGACTTGCCCTTCCGAGTCTGATCACCATGCCAGCGCCAGGCCAATTCGGTTGCCCGCACGAGCCGCGCTTCGGTTGTCGAGTTCATCAATTCATTCTCCGGCTCGCATCGCCTTCGGCGCCGAGGCCGACCAGGAGGCGAATCGATGGAGCGAGAGCCTTCGAGAACTCGTGGACGAGACTTCGATGAACACTCGCCACTCGAGCTTCCACAATGTCGACCCCCAGGGAGATTCCACGGGAAGCGTATCGCATCGCGCATTGGCGAGTCTGCGACGATCTCAGAGGAGCAAATGCGTTGAGGCTCGGTATTCTTTCCAGTCAGGACTTCACCGAGACCAGGAGGCATCTGCCATGATCGGCCACCTCAGCAGCTATACGACGGATTTTCCAACGCTAGATCTATCACATCGACTACTACGGCGGCTTCGAGTTGGATCCGGATGGCAATAATGTCGAAGCAGTTAGTCACGCACCGGCGTAGGCAGGGGCGAGCGTCGTGCTGGTGGATGGACGGTTATGTCTCTTCGTCGACGGTGGCGGTGCGAGAGTTCTGAGTTTTTGCGACGAGACGACTGCGGCTGGAGCCTCACAGCTCGAACGCGCGCTGCGCAGCCTTGTCAAAGCCGTGCGGCGAATGGCTCTCAAACGACTTCAAATCGAAGAGATCGACGGCGAGAAGGCGCGTTCGTCTCCTCTGGCCGATGCCTTCTGTCGTGCTGGCTTTCGTGCGGGGTATCGCGGGCTCGAACTCGATCGGCGACAATTGCATGACGTTGAAGACGAAGGCGAAGAGGAAGGGAATTCAGAGCGGTGATCCAACAAGACGAGACCCTTGGGGTCGATCTGGTGATCTTGAACGAGTGGATGAACGATCAATCGCTTCCACCTGGGGAGATTGGTGTCGTCGATCGCCTGCTTGGGGGAACGCAGAATGTCTTGCTCCGCTTCGAGCGGGGCGGGCGCCACTATGTTCTGCGCCGTCCGCCCATTCACAAGAGAGCCAATAGCGACGAGACGATGCGTCGCGAGGCCCGGGTACTCGGCGCACTCAAGGGAACGCGTGTTCCGCATCCCGAGCTGATCGCGGCATGTGGTGATGAGTCCCTGTTAGGCGCGGCTTTCTATTTGATGGAGCCCATCGATGGTTTCAATGCCACGGCGGGCTTACCGGAACGGCATGAAGGGGATCCCGACATTAGGCATGGCATGGGCCTCGCGATGGCGGATGGCATTTCAGCGCTTGCGGCCGTCGACTATCTGGCGGTGGGGCTCGAGGGATTTGGGCGTCCCGAGGGCTTCCTCGAGCGTCAGGTTTCACGCTGGCAGCATCAGCTAGAGACTTATGGCGACATGGAGGGCTACCCGGGGCCGGAGATTCCCGGCGTCGATCGAATCGCAACCTGGCTCGAAGCCAATCGCCCAACAGGGTTCCAGCCCGGCATCCTGCACGGTGACTATCACATCGCGAACGTGATGTTTTCCTTCGATGGACCGGAGCTGGCGGCGATCGTGGATTGGGAGTTGGCGACGGTGGGAGATCCCTTGCTCGACCTCGGGGCACTCCTCGCGAGTTGGCCCGATGCCGAGGGGAAAACTCCTCTCGGAAACACGCTGGGCCAGCTTGGCGGTCTGCCGACGGGCCAGGAACTCGTGGCGCGGTACGGAGAGAATTCCAGGCGCGACCTCAGCGCCATCAATTGGTATGTCGTTCTCGCGTGCTATCGGCTGGGCATCATTCTCGAGGGCACCCATGCACGAGCGTGTGCTGGCCGGGCCGATCGGCAGACCGGGGACCTGCTTCACTCTGCGACCGTGGGACTCTTCAAGCGGGCTCTGACTTATTTATAGGCAGAGGCTCGATTGAGAGAGAGCCAGGCGTGGGGCCGGGCAATGCGTGATGTGGGATATCGCCGGGCCGCGCAGCGAGGTGAGAGACTGCTAAGGTGGCGCCCCTCATGGACTTTTCTCAGCTACCCCCGATCAATGCTGCGCTCAATGCCACGGCGACTGCATTGCTCATCGTAGGCCGACGACTGATTCAGAGCGGAGACGTGGTTCGCCATCGGATTGTGATGATGGCTGCCTTCGCGGTGTCGAGTCTCTTCCTTCTTCTATATGTGAGTCATAAAGTCTCGCGTAATTTCGAGAATACGACTTTCAATGTCGAGGGATGGGCCAAGACCGCGTATCTGGTGTTGCTTGCATCCCACATTCTACTCGCCATGACGGTTCCCCTCATCGCGATCGCCCTCATACGGTACGGGTTGAAAGACGACCGGCCGCGGCATCGGCGACTCGCGCGAATCGGCTGGCCGATCTGGATGTATGTTTCCGTGACCGGGGTTTTGATCTACTTGCTGCTCTATCCATTCAATCCGCCCGCCCTGTAGGCCAGACTCAATCGCAATTGGGTCGCTGTCGGAATTGTGCAGCGAATCGTTGCGGCGCACTCGCCTCTTTCGAGGCGAATTTTCACCGCCGCACCGATCGCGCCGCTATGCTTGTGCCCGCACAGGTCCGGGGTTTGTGCGGGCTGTTGATTTCGATGGGGATCCGTCGTCGTCTGAACCGAAATCGGGTTCGATGTCGGGTCAATGGCCGGCAAGGTTTCGATGAATCACCCCGGTTTTTGCGTGAATCGAGTGATTACGTGCGTGAGGATTTGGACTGCCACATCTGCACGTCGCCTACGTAGGATCGATCACGAATAAGTTTGAGAATACCGATCGCGTCTTTTCGAGGTGAGCGCGTCATTCGCCGATTCGGTTGGTCGATGGGGACACGGGACATGAACGACGGAGCTGAAAAGCAGCGTCGGGCTTGACGTATTGGAGATCGATGGGCTACCTCGCGAGCGGTTCCGTCAGCTGTCGGATGTGAGCTCTAGAAGCGTTCTCCGATGGTTTGTCTCCGGACGGTCGGTGTGCGGAATCGAAGCAGTAAAAGAACAGAGAAGTAGTCAGTAAGAAAAGGAACGATCTTGTCCGCCAAACCAACTACGACGCTCATCACGTTTGCCACGATGGCTCTTCTCGTTTTCATGTCGATCGGATTTCCGAGTCCCGCCGTAGCCGAAGACGGCGCAGCAGATCTCGCACGGGGTCAAAAACTCTTTGCCCTCTGCACGCAGTGTCATTCGGCAAACGGCGGCGGCGATAGCTCCTTTCTCGCCCCGGCGATTGCGGGTCTGCCCGCGTGGTATGTCGAGAACCAGCTGAAGAATTTCAAGAGCGGAATTCGTGGCCTTCACGCGGAAGATCGAGGTGGTCTGCGGATGTACCCGATGTCGCTGTGGATCCGGGACGAAGCCGATCAGAAGGCGCTCGCCGGATACATCGAAAGCATGCCTGCGGTTGCCACCAAGCGCGAGATTGCGCATCCCGGCGATGCGACGAAGGGCGTGGGTTATTACGCGGTCTGTGGTGCGTGTCATGCTGCGGACGGCACGGGGAACAAGGCGATGAGCGCCCCGCCGCTCGTTGGGATGAGTGACTGGTATCTCTTCTCGTCGATTCAGAAATACAAAACGAAGGTTCGTGGAAGTGCGGTTGGCGATGTCTACGGTCCAGCAATGATCGGCATGGTTGCAACCTTGCCGAACGACGATGCGATTCGAGACGTCATCGCCCATATCCAATCTCTCGAGAAATAGGTCAGCGGTACTTCTTTCTAACCTCCGTTAATGGCTATAGGCCCTCTAATCATCTCCGGCGTTTGAAGTCCACTCAAATTGAGCGGGTTCAGAGACTCAGCCGGATGGAGCAAATGAAATGTCCGACCCCGAACACGTCGAACCCGAGCCGCCGTCCGCCGAGGACCTAGGCAACCGTCTATTCGCGATTGTGATGGCCGGCATTCTTGGCTTCATCGCCGTCGTCTTCATCTTCATTATCTAGCCGAAGCAGGTAGGGAAATACATGATAATCAACTCCTTGATCCCGGCCGCATCGACCTACGCGGGCGATATCGACCAACTTTTCGATGTGATTATGCTGTTGGTCGGCATTCCGTTCTTGATCTCGTCCTATCTCTTCTTCGCATTCATCTTCAAGTTCAAGAAGAAGGAAGGCGTTCCCGCGATGTACATTACGGGAACCGAGCACAAGTACATGAAGTGGATTCATCGGGCGCACATCCCGATTTTGACCTTCGATGTCATCATCGTCGTGATGGCTGTGAATGTCTGGTACGACATCAAACAGGATCTGCCCGAAGCGAATTCGACAGTGAAGGTGATCGCGCAACAATGGGCATGGACGTTCGTGCATCCCGGGCCGGACAATGTTCTGGACACCGCGGACGACATCGTGACGATAAACGAGCTGCACGTCTCGAAAGACAGGCTTTATCACTACAAACTCGAAGCCCTCGACGTCCTGCACAATTTCTCGGTGCCCGTCTTTAGGCTCAAGCAGGATGCGATTCCGGGACGAGTGATCACGGGTTGGTTCGAGCCGACGATGACCGGCGAGTTCGATATTCAGTGTGCCGAAATTTGCGGAATCGGGCACGGGCTGATGCCGGCGCGAATTCACATCGAAAGTGCGTCGCAGCACGCGGCCTGGGTCGCAGAGAACTCGCCGCTCGCCGTTGCCGCTCTCAGCCCAGGCAACACGATCAACACGATCAACACGATCAACACGGTGGAAACGAAAATTGAGGAATTTGCCGCTCGCTAGCGCGACGCGTGAATTCTGAGGAAAAGTCGCAGGACGAGGCCATGGAAGGCCGGCCGAAGTTGGGCGTTGACCGCTTACTTCGGATCCCGAGGAGAGAATATAGATGGCTGAGTCGATTCCAGTCGGACATGGCAGTGATGATGCGGACCACGGCGAGCATGGCGGTCACCACGAGATGACCTTCGGCGAGAAGTACATCTTCCCGCTGGACCACAAGATGATCTCCATGCAGTACATGTTTACAGGCATGTTCATGGCGATCATCGGCGGCTTTTTCGCTTACGCCTTTCGCATGCAGCTGGCTTTTCCCGGGATGGAAGTTCCAGGTTGGGGCCATGTCTCGCCCGCCGACTACAACTCTCTCGTGACGAACCACGGCACGATCATGATCTTCTGGGTCGCGATGCCGGTTCTGATTGCAGCCTTCGGCAATTACCTGATTCCGCTCATGATTGGTGCCGACGATATGGTCTTCCCGAAGATCAACCGTCTCAGCTATCAGATCTTCCTGCTCTCGGCGGTCATCATTCTGGCTGCCTTCTTCGTTGAAGGGGGCGCATTCGGTGGTGCATGGACAGCCTACCCACCGCTCTCGACGAAAGCCGAATACAACCTCACACCTCTCGGACAAACCTTCTGGATCGTCGCGGTCGCCCTCGAATTCGTTGCGTTCCTGTTGGGCGGCATCAACTTCATCACCACGGCCATGAATAGCCGTGCGCCCGGCATGAAGATGTGGGATATCCCAATGGTCGTCTGGATGATCGTCATCGCTAGCATCCTCTTCATGCTCTCCGTCGGCCCGCTTCTGGCTGGTGGCATCATGATGATCTTCGACCAGCAGGTCGGAACGGCCTTTTTCGATCCGGATCAGGGCGGCGACCCGGTTCTCTGGCAGCATCTCTTCTGGTTTTTTGGACATCCGGAAGTGTACGTCGTGCTCCTTCCTGCCGTCGGCATCGTGGCCGAGGTCATCACGGTGTTCTCGCGAAAGAAGCTCTTCGGATACAAGACGATTCTCTACACCGCGATTGGGACCGGCGTGCTTTCATTCACGGTCTGGGCCCATCACCAGTTCATCTCCGGAATCGATCCACGCATGGCGAATGTTTTCACCGTGACGACGCTGCTGATTTCGGTTCCGATTGCAGAGATGATGTTCGTCTACATCGCGACCCTCTATGGAGGCTCGATCACGCTGACAACGCCTATGCTCTGGGCCCTGTCCTTCATCTTCGAGTTCTTGATCGGTGGGATTACCGGTATTTTCCTTGGCGCCAGTGGCAATGACATCTTTCTGCACGATACGTATTTCGTGCTCGCTCATTTTCACTACACATTCTATCCAATTGCGATCATAGGAACCTTCGCCGGCTTTACGTTCTGGTTCCCGAAGATGTTTGGTCGGATGATGAACGATGGTCTTGGGAAGCTGCATTTCTGGCTGACCGTGATTCCGTTCAACCTGATCTTCCTCCCGCTCTTTGTGCTGGGTACGGCAGGTCAGCATCGGCGAATCTTCGACTACACGAATTTTCCCGATCTGGCGCTTCCTTGGATGCAGGATCTTCGAGTTCTCGCAACGGTCTCGCTTTGCGTGATGTTGGGTGCTCAGTTGATCTTCTTCTATAACGTCATCACGAGCTGGATGTCGGGCCCGACCGCTGGCAAGAACCCGTGGAATTCCAACACGCTTGAATGGACGGCGACCTCGCCTCCTCCCCATGGCAACTGGCCCGAAGGATTGCCGACCTGTTATCGAGGCCCGTACGAATACAGTGTCGAGGGTCGCGAGAGCGATTTCTGGCCTCAAGATGAGCCCGCTTGAGCCGCGTGACAAGAGCGTGGCGATAGAGGGTCGTTCGAAGGAACCAGTGAGTTCTTAGTTTTTATAGGGATGCCTAACCAAAGAGGGTGAGGCACCCAGGATTGGAGTCGATGATGTCCGCGAGACCGATTGCAACGACGCGAAGCACATCCGGAATGCCCACGCCAAGATTGGCCGTGTGGTGGGTGATCGCTTCGGAGATCGTGATTTTCGGCGGCCTGCTCGGGTCGTATATCATGCATCGAATCGCCCATGGTGCATGGGCCGAGCACGCTGCGAACACGAATGTGTATTTCGGCACGACGAATACCTTCGTCCTGCTGACCTCGAGCCTCTTCGCAGTTCTGGCGCATCAAGCCGCCGAACGTGGCGAGGGCAAGAAAGCCGCAAATCTTCTGTATCTGGTGATTGGCGGAGGCGCCATTTTCCTGGCCATCAAGGCGACCGAGTGGTCCATGGAAATTTCGCATGGGATGACGATCACGGCGAACACGTTCTGGTCCTTCTACTACACGGCCGCAGGCATTCATGCCCTTCATGTCGTCGCCGGCATGATCATCATGTTATTCGTCGCACAGACCGCGAAGCGAAACGAAGAGCTCCATCGCGTCGAGATCATCGGCATCTACTGGCATTTCGTCGATGTTGTCTGGATCTTTCTCTTTCCCCTGCTCTACATCGCCAAGTAAGTCGCCAGATTCCTACGCGTTCTTACGCGATAGCCAACGAATTCCCGAAGACGAGGTTTCAAAATGAGTGAAGAAGAACATCAGCATCCGACTTCCCACTATGTGAAGATCTGGGCGATCCTGCTGGTCCTTCTGGCGGTTTCGGTGACGGGCCCGATGCTCGAGATCCAATGGGTCACTCTCCTCACGGCCTTCGGCATCGCCGGGGTGAAGGCGTATATGGTCGCGGTCAAGTTCATGCACATCGACCAGACGCCACGCTTCGTGACCTATCTAGTGACGACGACTCTCGTATTCATGCTCCTATTCTTCGCTGGCACGGCTCCCGACGTCATGAAGGATCACGGAACGAACTGGGAAAAACCGGCGTGGATCGCAGCGGAAGCCGCCTATGCCGCGGGTGAAGTCAGCCACGAGCCCGAGCATCACTAAGATGTCGTCGAGCAGCTCCGATCTTCGACTGATTCAGGAGGAGCACGGCGAGCCGCGCGTCCTCTCGAACGGTGTGCTCGGGATGAGTCTCTTCATTCTGACGGAGATCATGCTCTTTGCTGGGATGGTGAGTTCCTTCACGATCGTTCGGGCCTCGTCCGCCATCTGGCCACCACCCGATCAGCCACGACTTCCCATTGAAGCGACCGCGTTCAACACCCTGGCGCTCTTTCTTTCCGGTTTCTTCCTGATCATGGCCCAGCGTCGTTTTGCCTCCGACCGCGATGCTGTTCGGAATCCGCTGATGGCCTCGATCGGTCTCGGCGTCTTCTTCGTGGTCTTCCAGGGTTGGGAATGGGCTTCGATGCTCGGTCAGGGTCTGACGGTGACGTCGTCGATTCTGGGGAGCTTCTTCTATCTGATCGTTGGCACCCACGCGGCCCATGCCATCGTGTCGGTCGGCCTTCTCATCCAGGCCTGGCATCGGTTGCAGGCCGGCTGGCTCCAGCCCAGTCAACTCGCGACGGCTGCCGTGCTCTGGTACTTCGTCGTGGGCGCTTGGCCAGTCATCTACTGGAGAATCTATCTATGAGCGTCCGTCGATCTGCCAATATCAGCGGAGCCATCGGTCGGGTGACGTCGTTTGTGTCTGCGCTTCTTGTCGGGCTGATGCTTTCGCCTGGTTTCGCGACAGCCTGCAGTGTCTGTACCGCCGGTCGTGACGAGGAGAATGCGGCCGCTTTCCTGATCTCGACGATCTTCATGTCGCTTTTGCCGCTGATCGCTCTGGGCACGCTGCTCTACGTGATCCGGCGTCGCTATCAGAGGCTCGAAGCAGACGTCGCTTCGCGGCGCGAGTCCGAAACGAAGGTTGGAGCGAGTCTCGCCTCCGGCGCTTAGTCGGTCTTCGTTACGATGTCGCCGGCATTATGCCGGCATTATGCCGGCACTATGCTGGCACTATGCTGGCGGTCCCCAGTTCGAGATCGAAAACGATCCGCGCCTCTCCACGCTCGAGTTGATGGATGATCTGAGAGACTTTGTCCTCCAAGGTCCATTCGCGGTTTGACTGGTTTCCACTCATTCCGCCTCGTCCGTCTCCATAGTCCGTCCCCTCACGGGTGACGAACTCCTCGACCAGGCCTCGCAAGGCTTCGGATGAAAGCTGGTCGATATCCAATTCGACACCGGCGATGGGCTCGTCAACGCTGTCGCCTGATCGAGAAACTGAATCCTTCATCATTCTGCACACCGTCCAGAATCGGCGTCGAGCGTGACCACGTTTCCTCCTCAGCGGCGCTTTGTCAGCATAGGGGTCTCATACCAACGCGTCAGGCGCCCTCCACTCGAATTCCTGTGTGAATCCACGAGATGCTTTGGGCGCACAGCCCTCGCAGAGTCAAGCTCCCAAACACGCGCTTTCGGGGTCGTAGGCTTCTATGTTGATAGGGAATTCGTAATGAAGCCGGACCTGGATGTTCGCGCAGATATTCGTGCTTTGAATGGGGAGGAGGCTTGATGTTGAAGTGGCTCGTTGGAATCAGTCTGGTCGTTCTGCTGGGGATTGGAATTGCCGGCTACTCCCTCTACTCCAATCTCGACTCGCTCGTCGCTCAGGCCATCGAAGAATATGGATCCGAAGCGGCTGGGGTCGCTGTCCGTGTGGACCGGGTCGCCCTCGATCTGGAAGCGGGCCGTGCGAGTGTATTCGGACTTCGCGTGAGTAATCCGCCGGGCTTCAAGGGCGACCATGCCTTTACGCTAGGCGAGATCACGGTCGACATTGATCTCGAATCCTTGGTCAAGCAGGATCCGCTCGTGCTCGATGAGATTCGAATCGAGGCGCCCATCGTCTACTTCGAATTAAACGAAGCGCGTCAGGCGAATTTGGATGTCTTGAAAGACAACGCGGCGAAGGCGGGCAGCAAGGAGTCGGTGGCGGAATCGCCCGATTCTTCGGGCCCCGAAACTCGCATTGCCATTCGACAACTTCGCTTCTCGGGTGGTCGAGTCGAAGCCGACACCCGGGCCGTTGGTGGAAATGAGATTGAGGCCAAGCTCGCGACTGCGGAGCTCTCGAATGTGGGCGGGCGCAAGGGCGAGCCCGCTGGGGAAATCGGTGCAGTCGTGCTGAAAGAATTGTCTCGGCAGACTGCGATCGCGATCGGTCAGGATCAAATTGGAAAATTGTTGAAAGACAAGCTCGGCAAAAAGGGTCGCAAGGCCGCTGAGGCAGTCGGAGGGCTGTTGGATCGCTTCGGTCTATGACGTTTGACGTTTGCGCTTGAGCCTTCAGTCCTGGATCTGAGCACTTAGTTTGGACACCGATTCCGAGAATTCCCGAACCGTGTCGGTGATAATTTCTGCCACCGGGCGGATGGCTGTAATCCGGCCGGCGACTTCACCGGTGAGTGCGACACCTTCCTCGAGGCGGCCTTCGAAATAGACGGCCTTGACGCCGCCAGCGAGCCCTTGCATCGCGTTCTCTTCTCCAGCCTCAATGCGTTCCGTCTTTTCTGTACGTAATGCCCGAAGCGCTGGCCCCCCTTCCGACCGAAGAAAGACCGTATCGGTTTCTGCGGCGGAAACGATTGCATTCTTCCAGCCATCGTGAACGGGCGATTCGAGGGCCGACACCATGCGTGTTCCCATCTGGACGCCCTCCGCACCGAGCGCAAACGCGGCGGCCATGGACACGCCGTCACAGATCCCTCCGGCGGCGATGATGGGAACATCAACGTGTTCCCTAACCAATGGAAGCAACACGAGGCTCGAAACCGGCGTCGGGTTCTTGAAGCCGCCGCCTTCCCCCCCCTCAACGATGAGCCCGTCAACGCCGGCATCAACCGCTTTGAGCGCCGCCCGCAGCGTCGGGACCACGTGATAGACTGTTAGGCCACGATCCTTGAGAGCCTTTGTGTACTTCATCGGACTCCCCGCAGAAGTCGTCACGAATTGCACGCCTTGGTCTGCAACGAAATCGACGATCTCAGGATCTCGTACAAAGGCCTGCGCAATGTTCACGCCAAAGGGCGAATCGACGAGGCTTTTCATTTTCTGGATTTCATCGCGGATGGCATCGAGCTCACCGGAAGAAGTCTCGATGATGCCGAGCGCGCCGGTTCGACAGACAGCGGAAGCGAGCTGAGATCGCGCGATCCAACCCATGGGGGCCTGCAGGATCGGGATGTCGACACCGAGATCACGGGTGACGCGGTTGCTGAAGCGCATGACGAGGTCCTTCTCTGGGAATGGGTGCCGGCGACCGGGAACGGTTTCCGGGTCTCGGACGGACGGAGATCCTAGCCGCTTGAGCGTGCTTCGTCTGCGTGTCTTGACCGGCGCAAACACCCTGAGTTAGGCAATTGGCAGGGACATGACGATGCGCGTGCCCCCGCCGAGAATAGAGTCGACTCTAATTTCTCCGCCGTGGTCGGTCAAGATCCCGTGGGCGACCGAGAGGTGGGACGAGTCCCAAAGAGATCAGAAACCCGTCTACGATAGAGGAGCGATCGCCGGGTGAGGGGCACCGGGGCATTTTCATGCCGCTATCGTTCGGATTCTGATCAGCTCGGGAGAGGCCTAGATGTCCACACTGACGCAGCGAGATCAAAAGGTCGTTTGGCATCCCTACGCCCCGCCCCAGGCGGATCCACTCTTCGGCGTCGTGAGTGCGGAAGGTGTCCGAATTCGGCTCGACGATGGGCGCGAACTGATTGACGGGATGTCTTCCTGGTGGTCGACGATTCACGGTTATCGACATCCGGCAATCGAAGCGGCCCTGAAAGACCAACTCGAGCGACTGCCCCATGTCATGTTTGGTGGACTGACGCATGAGCCGGCAGTCGAACTCTGTGAGCGACTCGTCTCGATCTCGCCCGATCCATTGGAGCGCGTCTTTCTCAGCGATTCGGGCTCGGTGGCCGTCGAAGTTGCGATCAAGATGGCGCTTCAATTCTGGCAGTCGAGGGGTCGACCCGAACGCCGTCGTCTTTTGACACTTCGCGGTGGATATCACGGCGATACATTCGGCGCGATGGCGGTTTGTGATCCAGTGACCGGCATGCATGGCCTATTCGAGGGATCGCTGCCCTCGCACCTGTTCGCACCCCGGCCCGAGTGTCGATTTGGTGAAGGCGACGCGGGAACGCTCGACCACGACTTCGAGGCATTCGAGCGGCTCTTCATGGAGAACGAGAGCGAGATCGCTGCGGTGATTCTCGAGCCCATCGTTCAGGGTGCCGGGGGGATGTGGTTCTACTCCGCCGACTATCTCCGCCGCGTGCGTGAGATCTGTGATCGCTTCGATGTTCTTCTCATTGCGGACGAGATTGCGACGGGACTCGGCCGCACTGGAAAGCTCTTTGCCTGTGAACACGCCGGGATATCGCCGGACATTCTGTGCGTCGGAAAGGCTTTGACCGGCGGGACGATGACCCTGGCCGCGACTCTGGTGAATCGGAAAGTGAGTACGGCGTTAGGCAAAAACTCTCCGGGCGTTTTCATGCATGGCCCGACCTTCATGGGCAATCCTCTCGCCTGCGCAGCGGCCAATGCCAGTCTTGGCCTCCTCGAAGATGGAAAGTGGCAGCCACGGGTTGAGGCGATCGGGAATCAGCTGTCGGCGGAACTCGAGCCATGTCGATCGATGCCCGCGGTGGCGGATGTGAGAGTGATTGGCTCGATCGGGGTGGTGGAACTCCGCGAACCCGTCGATATGTCGATTATTCAACCGGCTTTCGTGGAAGAGGGCGTTTGGCTTCGACCCTTCGGCAAGCTCGTCTACACCATGCCGCCCTATACCATTGGGGCGCAGGATCTAAGCGCGATTACGCGCGCCATCGCGAGTGTGATTTCAAACCACTCGTAACCTGTCGTCATTCAAACGGGCCATCGGGCCTCCCTCGCCCAGACACACTTGGACGAGGGAGACGTCGATGCCGCTGTCCTTACGGACAACTGGGCCGCAGAGAACTCCCTTGGGTCTCCCTGCGTCATTCCCCGGCATGCGGAACCGGGAAAACTCTTTCGATGGGCTTGGGGAAGAAGTGACGACGATCGTCGGCAGGCTCGCATTCCAGGTCGGGTCTTGCGCATCCACTTCGATGATGGCGCCCCTCCTGTCTGCGGCGCGACGATCGTCGTCGGCCTTGCTCTTTCGATCTGGGAAGATCCGAACGGCAATCCCTGATGATCCGAAATTCCGACTCGATTGGGGGGTGAGGGGGGTTTTGTGAGGAGTCGAGTCTCTTTGGATCCCGGCACTTGCCTTTCGGAAATCGAAAGAATCTTGCTTGGTCGTTGTTAGTTTCGTATCCATCTGAGTTCATAAAGACATCTCTCATACGGAATGCAATCAAAAAGATTGTAAATGCAAAACTATTTCTATTACGACGCTAGGCGTGTGGAGTCGACAACGGTGAACTCGGTCGGACGGTATTCATCGACTTCTTGACCAGGTGTCAGCTCTTCCTCTGACGATCTGTCAATTGACGTATGTCACTGAAATATGTCAGTCGGCGATTATTTTGCTTCCCGACGGCGACACGTCGCGACTGACTGGGCGTCAAGATTCCGCCCCTCGTCGAACGCGAAGTGATGGGCAAGACGGGGGCAAGTCAGTCGCGGGCCCTCAGCCGTCGATGATTCGAAAGAGCCCGCCCGCTGGAGGCAGGCAGCGAAAACGAGGAGTATCGGCGTCCCGAAAGCACCCTTGGGTGAGCTGTGGCTGTCTTTCTGCGAGAATCGGCATGCATTTGACCTGAAGTCAGATCGAGTCGGTTCCGAGTCCGAATCGGGCCGTTATTATCTGGCCCGCGTCACCCGAGATGCCCATCCAAAGGAGTGAAGAATGGATCTTTCCTATACCCCCGAGCAGGATCAGTTTCGCGATGAGGTTCGCAGCTGGATTGCCGAAGCCATGCCCGCGACGATGCGGAAGCACGCCGAAGACGGCGCGAATTTTGAAAACGCCGAAGTCATGGAGTGGCACAAGATCCTCTTCGCCAAAGGATGGGCCGCCCCCGGCTGGCCTGAGGAAGTCGGCGGTACGGGTTGGGATGTCGCGCAGCGTTCGATCTTTCAGGAAGAATGTGTCCGCGCGAATGCGCCCTCGCTTTCTCCCTTCGGTCTCGCGATGGTCGGCCCACTGATCATTCAATACGGCAATGACGAACAGAAGAAGCGCTTCCTCCCGAAGATCCTGGCAGGTGAGGAAATCTGGTGTCAGGGCTATTCCGAGCCGAACGCCGGATCGGATCTCGCCAACCTCCAGCTTCGCGCAGAAGCGGATGGCGATGACTATATCTTGAACGGCCAGAAGACCTGGACGACCTACGCGCAGTATGCCGACTGGATCTTCGTTCTTTGTCGAACGAGTACCGAAGGAAAGAAGCAGGAAGGAATTTCGTTTCTGCTCGTTGATATTCACAACACGGACGGGATCGACGTTAAACCCTTCCTGACGACCGGTGGCACACTCGCGTTTTCCGAAACCTGGTTCAAGGACGCCCGTGTTCCACAGGCGAATCGAGTCGGTCCGGAAAATGGTGGCTGGTCGATGGCGAAGGCCCTGCTCGGTCATGAGCGAACCGGCATTGGTGGAATCACGGAGTCGGATCGTGGCCTCTCCGCGGTCAAGCACATCGCGCAGAGAACGGCCGTCGGAAGTCAGACGCTCTTTGACGATCCCGGCTTCCGGCGAAGAATTGCTCGTAAGCAGATGCGACTTCGCGCCATCGAGATCTTCAACCTTCGTGCCCTCGCTGCCGCGCAGGTCGGTCATGCACCGGGTGCCGAAAGTTCGGTCTTGAAAATCGTTGGGACGGAGCTTCAACAGGAAGTCACGGAACTTCAGATGGACGCTATGGGGCATAACGCTATGGGTTGGCTCGACTCGCCGGAAGAGGCGCTGCCGAGTCATCAACAGGCGATTGCTTCGCAGTTCAACTATCTGCGAGCCGCCACCATCTATGGCGGATCGAACGAAATCCAGAAGAACATCATTTCGAAGCATCTGCTTCGACTGCCGAGCGCTTGAGGATAAGAAAATGAATTTTGATCTGAACGAAGAACAACAGATGATCATGGATCAGGCGGCCAAGTTCGTGGCCAACGAGACTCCCGTCAGTCGCTTTCGGAAGCTACGCGAGACCGAGCGCGGCTGGGATCTCGACATGTGGGGGAAAATGGCGGAGCAGGGTTGGCTTGCGATCGCCATTCCCGAAGACCAGGGCGGTTTCGGCGGATCCTTCGTCGATCTCGCGATCATTCTCGAACAGTTGGGGCGCGGACTCGTGCCGGAGCCCTTTATTGCGTCGGTCGTGCTAGGTGCTGGCATTCTGTCGGAGCACGGCGATGAAGCCCAACGAGATTCTTTTCTCACACCTATGATCGAAGGACAGACCTCTCTGGCCTTCGCCTATGCCGAGAGCCAGAGTCGCTACAACCTTTCGGATTGTCTGACCAAGGCCGTGAAGTCGGGAGACGGCTGGACGATTTCGGGCGAGAAGATCTGGGTCCTGAACGGTCACGCAGCGGATCAGATCATCGTTGCCGCACGAACCGGCGGTAGCCAGTTTGACGAATCGGGCCTTTCGCTGTTCATCGTCGATGGCGACGCCAAGGGACTCCAGCGGATTCTCGTCCCCGGCATGGACGGACAGCGGACCGCAGTACTGCGATTCGAGGGTGTCCAGGTCGGAGCCGATCGACTTCTAGGTCGCGACGGCGATGCGCTCGGCATCATCGAGAAGGCTGTGGACCGGGGGGCGGCGGCCGCTTGTGCTGAGGGGCTCGGTCATATCCGAGAGCTCTTCGAGCGCACGGTGGCCTACTTGAAGGAGCGCGAACAATTCGGTGTTCCCATAGGCTCGTTCCAGGTTCTCCAACATATCGCGAGCGACATGTATGCCGAGATGGAGCTTTGTTATTCCGCTTCCATTTTGGCTTCGATCCAGGTCGACCATCCCGACGCCGATACCCGCAAGGCCGAAGTTTCCGCCGCGAAGCTTCAGCTCTCGGACGGTGGATGGATGGTTTCGAAGAACGCGATTCAGCTCTTCGGCGGAATCGGCGTGACCGACGAACAGGACGAGGGGCTCTTCTTTAAGCGCCTGCGCGTTCTGAACAGTGTCTTCGGCGACGCCGATTGGCATGTGTCTCGATTCCAGAGCCTGAAGGGTTTTGAAGCGATCGACTGATCGGATTGGCTCGAGTCACTGAATCGGGGCGGGCTCGCCCGCCCCGAGGACTCGCCAGATGCCTACTCTTGATGGAAACTCCATGCCCGCCGACCCCAGGGTCGGCGAACGCGCGTCGCTCGCAGATTCGTGCGGGCAGCCGGAACCTGCTGTGCGGAACGGGTTTCTGGTTCAGTTCGAATAACTTTAAAGAGCCGATCTGGGGACTAGGCTGGCGTCCTGTTTCGCTCGAAAGTTTCATGCCCGTCTTCCTGGAAGAGCGCCAGGAGAGGATCAAGAACTATCTGGCTGCGGAACGAGAATGACGCTGCCTTGAAGCGGCGTTAGGTCCATCTCTATTTCCTGAACTGTTTGAAGTCCGGCTGCCGCTTCTCAATGAAGGCCGAGATGGCTTCCTTGTTCTCCGGCCCACCGAAGAGCCTGCCCATCGCGTCATTCTCCATCGAGCGAGCTTTTGTGATCGATTCCGAATGGAAGGACTTGATGAGACGTTTCATTTCGACGAGGGAGCTGACCGGCCACTGCGCGATCTGTCGCGCCTTCGCGGTGGCTTCGGCGAGCACGTCGTCGTCCGGATAGATTCGCGTCGCTATTCCGTAGTCGAGGGCGCGGTTGGCATCGACCCAATCCGCTGTGTAGAGAAGCTCGGCAGCCTGTTTTGGGCCGATCGCGAGAGGTGCGAGGTAGGAGGCGGCAGCCTCGGTGACGAGCCCGAGATTCGCGAAGGGCATTCGCAGGCGAATGTTTTCCCCAACATAGACGACGTCGCAATGGAAGAGCACGGTCATTCCGAATCCGATTCCGCAGCCTCGAACCGCTGCGACGAGCGGCTTTTCGAGGGCGCAGACCGAATCCATCAAGAGCTCGAAGGGCTGCGGCCCGCCGGAGCTTTCGAGAGGTGCCGTCAAATCAAGGCCTGAGCTGAAGTCTTCGCCGGCTCCAGTAAGAAGCACCGCCGCGACGGCTGGGTTCGAGTTGGCTTCCGCGAAGGCCGCTCCAGTCGCCCGAAAGGCCTCGGGGTTCATCGCGTTGCGGCGTTCCGGCCGATTCATCGTGATCGTGAAGACGCCCTCGTCGTCTAGGTGCGTGAGGACTACGGGTTCGGATGTGTCCGAAGGTTTCGACATTGGAGGTGGCCTTTCATGGTGCGACTTGGCTCGGATTTATTTGCGAGACGAGGGCACACTCGAGAGTTGAGAGAGCAGAAATGGAAGCCCTTATTCTAACTCTCGACCAGCCACGAGACCAAGTCGAGCTAGTCTGTAGTCTTCGTGCGATTAGACATTTGACCGCGTCGCCGATGAATCGCCAAACAGGAGCCTCTCTTTATGCCCATCGGCCCCATGGATGAATATCTCGCTCATCAGACGACCGAAACCTTTGACTACGTCCAGACCAGCGATCGGAATTTCTACGATCGCTACTACTTCAACATGCACGATTCGACCGGCGACTTCTTCATGGTGGCCGGCATGGGCCAGTATCCGAATCTTGGTGTGCTCGATGCCTTCGTGGCTATTTCGGTTGGCACGAAGCAATACGTGGTACGCGCCTCCAGGGCGCTAGGCCATGATCGTCTTGATACACAGGTGGGCCCATTTCGCATTGAGGTTCTCGAAGGGCTTCAGTCCTTGCGGCTCCAATGTGACAAGAACGAGTGGGGGCTCCACTTCGATCTTCGATTCGACGGGACGATTCCGGCACTTGAGGAGCCTCGAACATTTACGCGGAAGGGCTCTCGCGTTCGAATGGATGTCTCACGTTATGCTCAGGTCGGATGTTATACGGGAAGCCTCGAAGTCGACGGTCAGACCCATGAAGTCACGCCCGACCGATGGAAAGGGGCCCGTGACCGATCCTGGGGGATCCGGCCCGTCGGCGAACGGGAACCCGCTGGTATCGGAATCGAAGAAGTCATGCAGGGTAAGCACGGCTTCTACCATCATTGGATCCCGCTTCAATTGGATCGAGGGATGGTCAAGGTCATGTACGAGGCCGACTACGAAGGGACTGTGACGGTCGAAGAGGCCGCATTCATTCCCGCGTTTGGCGAGGGGGATTCAAGGGGCGAGATCGAAAAGTTCGGAATTCCGAAAATCGAAGTGGACTATCTATCCGGTACACGTGAGATGGCTGCCGCGACGACGACGCTGTCGCCGCTTCCAACCTTGTCGGCACCCTCGCCTAACGACGTGCTCACGATCCGAAGCCTTCCCCAGCGAACCGTCTATCTCGCCGCCGGAACCGGCTATCTGCCAACGGATGAATGGGGACACGGCTTCTATAAAGGGCCACTGGTCGTAGAGGGGCTGAGCTTTGACATGAGCACCCAGGCCCAGCGCTCTCAATATGCGATTCTGAACGAAACGCTCTGCCGATTCGAGCTGAGCACGGGTGAGATTTCCTATGGAATGCACGAAAACATGTGCATTGGGGTCTACCAGCCGCATGGATTCAATGAGCCCGGGACGCAGGCGCCCTGATCTGAAAGCTGCGAATCACAGTTTCTGCGGATGAATCTCGGGCTAGACTTCTGCGCCCGGTCTTGTGGCTCGACGCGCCCGTCAGCGAGATCCGGATGGAGGAGTCTGGATGCTTCGCAAATTGATTTTGGGTCTGGTCGCATTGCTCGCGTTGGTGGCCGTGATCGTTTACGCCGCCGGCAGCGGCCTACTCGCGAGCACGCAGCATGCGGGTTTGCCCGAAGCGCGGGCGGTCGATGCGGCATTCGTTGCTGAAAAAGAGGCGGCTGTGGGCGAAGCGGCGCTCGATGTCGGGGTTGCTCGACCGAAGCAGATTCTCTTCGGCGATCTGCATGTCCATTCGACCTTCTCCTTTGACGCATTCACGCTGAGTCTTCCGATGTCTGGGGGCGATGGCGCGCATCCGGTTTCGGACGCCTGTGATTTTGCGCGACATTGTTCCTCACTGGACTTCTGGTCGATCAATGATCATGCGATCACGTTGACGCCGCGTCGCTGGAGCGAAACCGTTGATGCGATTCGACAATGCAATGAAATATCGGGCTCCGAGTCCAATCCCGATCTAGTGACCTACCTCGGTTGGGAATGGACGCAGGTCGGCGCGACACCCTCGACCCATTACGGACACAAGAACGTCATCATTCGCGGGCTCGACGATGATGAAATTCCGACCCGGCCGATCGCTGCGGGCGCACCGCTGGGCATCGACGATGTCGGCGCCCTGATGCCTTCGCCTTTATTGATGGGCGCCTATGGGCTCTATGACCGTGAGCGGGGTGGACTCGATTTCGTCACCTATCAGGCGGAAATCGCGAATCTTGAAAGCTGCGCCCAAGACGTGCCTGTGCGCGATCTTCCCGACGACTGTCGCGAATCCGCGGTGACGCCCGAAGATCTCTTTGCCAAGCTTGATGATTGGGGCTTTGATTCGCTCGTCATTCCCCATGGAACGACTTGGGGTTTCTATACGCCGCTGGGATCGTCATGGGATAAGCAGTTGACCCTTGGCAACCATGACCCCGACCGACAGAAGCTCGTCGAAGTGTTCTCGGGTCACGGAAATTCCGAGGAGTACCGGCCTTTTCGAGAGATCGTATTCAGCGCGAATGGCGTTCCCTCTTGTCCAGCACCCGCGCATGGATTTCTGCCCAGCTGTTGGCGCGCGGGAGAAATCATCGAGGCCCGCTGTCTTGCGGAAGACGAGTCTGAAAGCGAGTGTAGTGATCGGGCGGCCCGAGCCCGGCAGCTCTTCGTCGAAGCGCCTAATAACGGCGGCGCACATGTCGTCCCCGTGACGACTGCCGCCGACTGGCAGGATGCGGGCCAATGCAGGGACTGCTTCCAGCCATCATTCAATTATCGGCCGAAGAATTCCGTCCAGTACATGATGGCGCTCGGACGGGACGACGGTCTTGGCGGTCCCTTCCGATTCAACTTCGGATTCATCGCCGCGAGTGATAATCATTCGGCCCGCCCAGGTACCGGATACAAGGAAGTGGCTCGCACGGAGTTCACGGAGCAGCGCTTCGGCCACATGCTCAATACCCCGATCGGATTCCAGTTCAACGCGCCCGAGTTCTCCTCGGAGCCCGTTCCCTTCGAATACGTTCCCGGACGAACAGCTCCGCTCGGCGGGTTCGAGGTCGAGCGTGGCGCGTCATTCTTCTTGAATGGCGGACTCGCGGCGGTCCATTCCGATGGCCGTGATCGTGATGCCGTCTGGGACGCAATGGACCGAAAGGAAGTCTACGGAACCAGCGGTCCAAGAATTCTCCTCTGGTTCGATCTCTTGAATGGCCCCAGCCGTAGACCGACGCCGATGGGAAGCCAGGTCGAACTCGCCGAGAACCCGATCTTCCAAGTGAAGGCGGTCGGCTCCTTTGAGCAGAATCCGGGATGCGGACCGGATGCGACATCGGCACTCGATCCCGACCGCATCGCACGGTTATGTCAGGGCGAATGTTATAACCCCTCGACCGTCCGCCGCCCGATCACGCGGATCGAGATCGTGCGCATCCGACCGCAGAGGGCGCCGGACGAAGAAATCCTCGGCCTGGTCGAAGATCCGTGGAGAGTCATCGAATGTGACTCCGATCCAGAAGGCTGCGTGGGGACCTTCGTTGACGGGGACTACGTCACGGACGGACGCGATTCTCTCTATTATGCGCGTGCCATCGAAGCGCCGAGTCTGGCGGTCGCCGCGGATCCTCTGGGTTGCCGCCGCAGCTCGGATGGACGATGTGTTCAGGTCGATCCATGCTTTGGTCGGCCGGCGGATGATGATTGCCTCGCGCAGACCGAAGAACGCGCCTGGTCATCGCCGATTTTCGTGAACCATCGTCGAGATCTGGCGGCACGTTAGTCGGGCTCGTTTGCGCTGTCGTCAAACACGGATCGCAGAATATGCCAGAAGACGATGACTCGAACTGGTTGTCCATGGCGCAGGAAATAGGAGATCCAAATGAAGATCATGAAGCGAATCGCGATTGCCGTTGCCGTCTACGTCGCAATCGTCATCGGATTTGAGTCCCTGATCGGAGTTTTTCAGCCCGCCAATCAGACGACCCTCGTCATCACGACGCTCGACGAGGAAGGTGCCGAACACGACCGGGTGCTCGCGCGTATCAATCGCGCGGGCCAACTCTATGTGGCCGTGAATCATTGGCCACGCGCCTGGTACGGGCGGGCGCTCGAAAATCCAAACGTCAAAGTCACACTCGAAGAAGGTCGTGGCAACTATACGGCCGTACCGGTTCCCGCCGTTGGCGAAGAGCACATTCGTGTCGATGCCGACAACGCCCTTCCCTTTGCTTTCCGCGTCTTGACCGGATTTCCTCCGCGCTATTTCCTGCGTTTGGAGTCGCGCTCGGAATCCTAGGACGGTCCTTGCTCTGAGCGGCGCTAGGAAGTCGCTGGCACGTAGATGGATTTGCGGGGCGCGGCGAAGACCTTGTTCATGGCCGCATCGAAGGCTTCTAGAGGAAGCGTGTCGTATTCGGGGTCGAAGCTGTTCTGGTCGTATTTCTCACAGAACTCGGCGCAGTCTCGCCAATATTCGTGGTCCCGGAAGCGGTCGCGCATGTCTCGGTCGAGGCCGAGATGATGGAAGAAGTAGTAGCCCTGGAAAATTCCGTGATGCTTCACGATCCAGAGGTTCTTCTCACTGACGAAGGGTTCGAGAATGGTTGCGGCCAGGTCCGCGTGATTGCTGCTTGCGAGCGTGTCGCCGATATCGTGAAGGAGCGCGCAAACAATGTATTCCTCGTCTTTCCCGTCGCGCTTTGCACGGGTCGCCGTCTGCAGGCTGTGGGTCAGACGATCCACTGCATAACCACCGGTATCACCAGAAAGAAGCTCGAGATGCCCGAGGATTCTCTTCGGTAGGCCTTGGAAGAATTCGAGGGATTGCCGTCCGATGATCTTGTAGTCGTCGCGGGTGGCATCTCGCATCGCCGTAAAAGTCGTCTGATCCTTCGTAGTCATTCTACGCTCTCCATTCTGTTTGCGCCTCGACGCTAGCAGATGGCCGCACGTCGAATCAGCAAATGAATCCATGCAGCCGTTTGCGCAGAAAGTTGCGCGTTCGCCTGCCGCGCTCTGCACGAAAAGTTCCAGAGGCGTTTGGCCGATGACGGAATATGATCGCCAAACGATTCCTCCTGGCCGTCCTTCTCATCTACGTGGGCTGGCTCGCCTTCGACTACGACTACCATTTCATCGACGGTGTGAACCTGCTCTTCCATGAAGCCGGGCATGTGTTTCTGGGCTTCATGGGTCCGACCGTGCATTTTCTCGGTGGCACGATTGGGCAACTCTTCTTTCCCGTCGCATGCGCTCTGCATTTCGTCCAATCCGGAAAGCCCTATGAAGCCAGGCTCATGGGGATCTGGTTTGCAGAGAGTCTGATGTATACGGCTCGCTATCTCGGCGACGCGCAGGCCCAGGCCTTGCCATTGGTAGGCGGCCATATTCATGATTGGAACTGGCTGCTCAGTCGATGGGGGCTCCTGCCGAATTGCGAATCGATAGCGACTGCGCTCCACTTTGTTGCGGTGGGGATCGCGGTCGCCTGTCTGATCGCGGCGTGGCGCTGGGTTGAGTCTTCCGAGGAGTCGTTTGACTCTTCATCCACCGAGTCCATCTGAGCCGGCAATCCTGGCGTCGTTGTTAGGAACGCCAAGTCTCGTATAGATCCAGAGTGCCGGGCTCAGGATGAGAGCCGAAAATCCAAGCGCCGCGCGAAGGGATACGGCGAGCCCGATGGATCCCACGATGGGCCCCCCGGCAATCTGCCCGAATGCATCCATCTGGCTGCTCATGGAAAGGACCGTCGCACGGGAGCGAGAGTCGAGATTCTGATTCAACCAGGTCCGGTAGATGGGACCCGCGGCAGAGCGAGCCATACCCGCCAGCCAGATCCAAGCGATGGCTAGGATGAAATGGCCGGAGAGCGCGAAACCGGCGGTTCCCAGAATCTCGAGGAAGGTAATCACGATGAGTCCAGTTCGCGCTTGTCGGGACTGGCTTGGGTCCACATAACGTTTGGTAATGGCCGTGCCCGCGATGCTCAGTAGAAGTGCAATCGCACGAATGGCTCCGAGCCAAAGAACGGGCTCGAGTTCACCGATCGAGGGGAATTCGAAGTTCTTCAAGAAATGGGGCTCCGAGAGCCGGTCGACGCCCTCGCTGTACATTCCCATCACGGCAGCAATGCTGAAGAGTCCTATGAGAATAGGCTTCGAGCGGATCTGGCCGATGCCTTCGGAAAAGGTGGTGCCCATGGCCTTCCATGACCCCCGGCCTTCTCTAGGCACGGGATGGAAACCTGTTTCGGGCATGCCTAACAGGAAATACAAAGACAACGCGATCATGGATCCGCCAGCAAGGAAAATCGGTAGGGTCAGTGAGAGGGTCGCAAGACTGACACCAACGAAAATGCCCACGAAAGCACCGGCGTAGCCGAGTTGGGCACCTCGGAAGTACGCGGGACCAATATTGTCAACGCCGATTTCGTCTGCGAGCCAGGCATCGATTGCACCACTGATGAACGTCGACGCGAGTCCGAAAAGAAAGGCGCCGGCGGTGACGACCCAGAATGTCGGATGCGCACCGATGACAAGAATCGCAACGCCCGTGAGGAAGAGCCCGAAGACGATGGATGCGCGACGGCTATAGACATCGGCGACGACGCCGGTTGGCACCTCGAAGAGAAAGGCGGCTGTTTCCATCGCCGTACCGATCAGAATCAGTTCGAGCGGGTTCAGCCCGACTTGATTGACGTAGTAGATTCCGGTGACAGAAAATGTGACGGAATTGAGGAAGGCCCAGAGGGCCGCGAATTGATTCCAACAGGATTGCGCAGGTAGCTTTCGCATGGGCAGGCGAGTCTCCACAATGCGCCGACGACGAGGCGGTTCTCGTGCTCCATTACGGGACGGCGAAGCCGGTCGTGGGTGCGATCTTCAAAGGACTCGCGGTGAAGCATGAATCGATTGCTGAATCGATCCATGCTCATCAAAATCTGTGACTAACGGTGGAGTGTTGAACGACCGTCAGCCGCGAGCACGAGGATTTGATTGGATCTGGTCGGAATCATGGCTGTCATCTTCATTCTCCTTTGGCTCGAATCTGATTGGCGATCTGATTGACGTAGTCGTCGTGCCACTAAATTTACACCAGCTCGTTTAAAACTTCGACGATGACGGATTCATTTTGCGAACTCGGATCACCCCAAAGAACTTTTAATTCGAACTCGATGGGATAGGTGTGTTCCTTGCGAAGCTCACCGCCATGGGCTCGCGTGCGATTGGATTCGAAAGGGGGGAATGCGCCACCGGCGAGCGCTTCCAATTCTTCGAGGGATCGCTTCCCCTTCTCGACCAAGAGAGTGGTGACTCCCGTCAAGACTCGCTCGTAATAGTGCACCCCTAGATAGTGTGAGGGAGCCATTCGTTCGATTGGATGCCGTCCAAGCTCCTCCCGTATCGAGCTCGGTACGGATCGTTTTCGAAACCTGCTAATCGAAAAGAATTTCGATGCCGGTTCCGACAAGAGTCTTGTCGACGAACTCTCGATCGCCCGCTTCTAGGGCTCGGTAGTCCCGACGTAGCCATTCGAGACATTTCCCCTGATAGGGAAAGGGCTTCTGAGTCCAGGCTCGGCCATCGACCAGACAGTCGACCTGTTTAAGACCTTCCTGGAGGGCCTTGTGGTTGCCTAACAAGAAGGGAGCGTGAACGCGGCCGATCTCATTCAGTAGGTCGTGAAATGTCGAGGGCAACTCGTCGCGCGCGAACCACTGATCGTCCTTCGGCTCGAGTCCAGAGAGATCCTCGACGATGTCGGTATATGCGTAGACGCGTGGTGCGGTCTGGAGGCAGACAGCCATGCAGGTCGGGTCAAATTGTGCCAACTGGGTGAGTTGGCCAAAGAGACCGAAGTCGCTGGCCCCTGGGCGCTGGCCCATGACGAATCGGTTCGTCTCTAAATGTTCCTCGAGAATCGTCAGTAGGCGAAGGTAGCTCTCCTCGATCAGAGGTCCTGTGACGTCGTTCGAACCGACCACGCCGAGGCGCCCGATCTGCCGCGAAGAAAATACTTCGCCGGCCTTTTCGAGTGTTTCGTTTGGCAATTGCATCCCGGATAGTCGGGGAAGGACGAGGGTTGCCTTCTTGATGTCGTCTTGAAAGGCCCATCGATAGTGGAACATCGCCTTGGTGAGCCATTCGTCTCCGTAGTCTTCGATGAGTGCGTCGAAAAAAGCCAGGGCAGGATCGACGGGAATGACGGAGCGATCGTTTTGAACGAGTTCTTCAAGTTCTCGAATGATCGGAGTCGTATCCGTCCGCGCAACGAGTTCGCCATTCTCGGCCTTGATCATGAGCTGTGGGATGAGAGAGACCTTAGGCGTGGGGAGACCGGCCGCCTCCGGAGAGCCCTGGATGATCCAGTGGAACGGGATTCTGCGATATCGGAAGACGGCCCGAAGCTTGCGGCTATATGGGGACGCCGGAACACCGACGAGTGAGTACGGATCAATGGTCATGGAGCTCTCCTGCGACTCTGTGGGTGACTTCGAATCGGTTCGACCTGGGTGGCGTAGGTGACGACCGTGTTCAACGCGATCGAATATGTTCTCTCAACAGTTCGAGAATGGTGAGACGCATGACGGCGGTGGTTCGCCGCAAGCCAAGCTTCTGTTCGATACGCAGGCGATTCCAGGCCTCAAAGGACAGGACCAATTCGAGTGCATCCGCGACTTCGCTCGGGGCGGCCTCAACTTCGGGAAGCCAGCGGCGCAGATCACGTCGCAAGATTCGTGTCGTCCGCTCGTGTTCTTGCTGGAGGAACGTAGATCTCCAGCGCTGAAGTGTGGAGGAGCGAACATAGGGGGCTAGCTTGCCGAAAATGGAAACGCGGCGTTCGATCAAAGCGTCGACGCGTTCCGTAAAAGGTCCCGATTGGACTTCATTGACGAAGAGCGATTCCACGTCGGTGGTAAGCTGCTCATTCATGGTCGCGAAGAGCGTTTCCATATCGGAAAAATGCCGAAATACGGTGCGCACGCCAACGTCCGCGCGTTCTGCGACCTTCTGAGCGGTGGGTGAAAGCGATCCTTCGCCAATCAATTGAAGCATCGCACCCACGATCGCGCTTCGACTTCGCTCGGAGCGCTGGACCCGTCCGTCCGTTGGGAAATCTGTACTGGTCGTCATGGGTCATATTATGGCATAATCAATGCCATTAAATCAGGGGGATTAGCCGTGCGCAGATTCTGGGTCTTGGTTTCATTATTGGTGATTGGGCTTGGCTTTGTCGCGTGGTTCTTTCGCGGACCGATAGCGCTTCGCGTCATGCGAATTGCGCTGCAAGCCAATTTGGCTGCCGATTCGATTGCCGCCTTGCCGGACGGTTTACATGTGACACTGTGTGGCGCCGGAGGGCCGTTGCCCGATCCGGATCGATCGGGGCCTTGTTTGGCCATCGTGGCCGGCGAATCGCTCTATCTGGTCGATGCTGGCTCGGGAGCGGCGCGAAATCTGATCGAGGTGGGCTATCAGCCTCCTCAAGTTGATGGCGTCTTTCTTACGCATTACCACTCGGACCACATCGACGGTTTGGGAGAGTTGGGCCTTCTGCGATGGACTGCGGGTAGCCATCGCCTACCACTACCGCTCTATGGCGCGGAGGGCATCGAAGGAATCGCGCAGGGACTCAATCGAGCCTATCGCCTGGATGCCGTGTATCGGACGGCGCATCATGGTCCCGAGACTGCGCCGCCTACTGGCTCAGGTTTCGCGGCCCGCCGATTCGCCGAACCGGCGATGGGCGAGGCGACAGTCATTCTCGAGAAGGACGGACTGCGAGTGACGATGTTCAAGGTTGAGCATCCGCCCATCCGGCCTGCTGTGGGATACCGATTTGAGTACGGGGGCCGATCGGTCGTGGTCAGCGGCGATACCAAGAAGAGTGCGAATCTCGAGCTTCACGCGCGCGGAGTCGACTTGCTGGTCCATGAAGCAATCTCGCCGGAGCTGATGGGTGTGATTCAAGATTCCGCGGAAATGGTTGGGAACCACGCGGTCGCCAAGATCGCGGTGGATGTGCTCGACTACCATGCAAGTCCCGTCGAAGCGGCCGAAATCGCGGAATCCGCGAAGGTCGGCCATCTTCTCTACTACCATGTTGTGCCACCGATGCCGCTTCCCGGGCTCAGTACGATCTTTATGAAAGGGGTTCGGGATGCGTATGGCGGGCCCATTACACTCGGTCGCGATGGGACATCGATATCGCTGCCATCGGGGAGTGATGAGATTCGGGTGTTGTCGGAGTAGTTCGGATTTTGGATTCGTTTCAAAAATGATGAACGAGTTCATGTTGACGAGAGGCAAGTGAAACAGACCATGGGAATCCTCAAGAGTCTTCAAAGCGCGCGAAGAGATTTCGAAGTCATCCGTGCGATGGTTCCGATTCTCGCGGCGGTGAGGAATGTCGGTGCCAACAAGCAAGTCGACTACTCGGACCTGCTGGCACAACATGTTACGAGTCGATCGAAGAGTCCGGCGCTGCTAGGCGATTCGGGAAGCATGACCTGGGGTGAGCTCGACGCCTTCGCCAACCGTGTGGCGGACTGGGCGAACGGGGAAGGCCTCACCCGCGGTGACGTCGTTGCGCTCTCGATGGAGAATCGGTCCGAGTATGTTGGGATCTGGCTCGGTCTCTCTCGTATTGGCGTCGTGTCGGCGCTGCTCAATACGAACCTGACTGGCGAGCGCTTGGCGCATTGCATGCGGGAAGCGAATGCTGAACATTGGATCGTTGGTCACGAGATGGTGGAGCACGTGGCGTCCGCTTTGCCGGAGCTTTCGACGAAGCCACAGGTTCTGGTTGCGGGTAGCTCGAGTGCGCGGATCGAAGATGCGGCCGCAATTCCAGCTGTGATGCAGGAGGCTGCGCCCTCCGCGACCAGTTTCGACGCCGCGCTTACGCACCAATCCTCGGCCGCAGTTGATTTGTCGCTACGTGCCGCGCGTCTGGGCAGCGATGGTCTTTTCTTGATCTACACGAGCGGAACGACCGGACTTCCGAAGGCTGCACGAATCAGCCATTCGAAAGCAATTACATCCGGGATCGCGGCCTGGAAGGCACTGAAGCTGGGAGTGGATGATCGTAGTTATTGTTGCTTTCCCCTCGATCACAGCGCCGGCGGGATGATGTGCGAGGTCGCCGAAGTGATCTCGGGTGTCGCCGGGATCGAAGAAGCGAATATCGATGGTGTCGGAATTCCGGGGACGGACGGCCGAACCGGGATGGCCGCGCTCGTCACGAATGAGAGTTCCGACATCGATGCGCTCGATCGCGTGGTCGAAGAAGGATTGGCCTCCTATGCGCGGCCGACCTTCGTTCGTATTCTCCCGCAGATGGAGATCACGGGGACCTTCAAACATCGAAAGGTCGATCTCGTTCGCGAAGGGTACGACCCGGCCAAGCTCTCAGATCGACTCTACTTTCGAGATCCCGAGAAGGGTCGCTACCGGCCACTCGACGTCGCCGCCTTCGAGCGGATCGAAGCCGGGGAAGTCAGGGTTTGAATCCCGCACATTCGTTACTTCTCGTTTTTCTCATGGAGAGCTGCTGATGTCCGATCACTATCGCATTTACGGAGTGGAGTTGTCGCCATTCTCGGTGAAGATCAGGTCCTATTTCAGATACAAGCAGATTCCTCACGAGTGGATCGTGCGGAATTCTGAGACGATGGCCGACTATCAGAAATACGCGAAGATTCCGATCATTCCCCTCGTTGTGACGCCGGACGAGAAGGGCCTGCAAGATTCGACACCGATCATGGATGCGATGGAGGCCTTATATCCAGAGCGATCGACACATCCCGATGAGCCCATCTCAAAATTCGTATCACTTCTGCTGGAAGAGTTCGGGGATGAATGGGGCAACAAGTGGATGTTCCATCTTCGCTGGGCACGCGAGGAAGATCGTCTTTCGGCGGGCGGACGAATCGCTGCAACGATGGCGCCGAAGGGCAACGAAGAGGCACGTCTCGCTATCCGAAAACAGATCATCGAGCGCATGACGGGTCGGGTCTTCTTCGTGGGGTCGAGTGAAGTCACCGCACCTCAGATTGAAGAATCCTTTCAAGAAGCCGTCGAGCTTCTGGATATTCATTTTGCGAATCGTGCCTATCTATTTGGGGGTCGCCCCTCTTTTGCGGACTTCGGGCTTTGGGGGCAGATCTACAATGCCTGGACGGATCCAACCGGAGCGGCTTGGATCGAATCGAGTGCGCCGAATCTTCTCGATTGGATTCATAGGATGCTCTGGCCAACGGCCGAAGGTGAGTTCGAGAGCTGGACGGACCTGGAAGCGACGCTTGCACCCTTCTTGAAGAGTCAGGTCGGTGACTTGTTCTGTCCATGGACGCTGGCGAACGCAACAGCGATGGCCGCGGGAGACGAGGAATTTAGCGTCGAGCTCGCAGGTAAGACGTTTACGCAGCAGCCACAGAAATATCATGCGAAATCGCTGATCGCAATTCGGAAGCGATATGCTGAAATAGGCGGGAATGGTGAACTCGACGCCGTTCTCGAGAGCGCGGGTTGTTTGGCCGCGATGCGGGGTTAGTCGAACAAAATGGCAACGATCGATCTCTATACATCGCCAACGCCGAATGGGCATAAGGCGTCGGTGACGCTCGAAGAACTCGAGCTCCCATATGAATGCCATGCCATCGATCTGGCGGCGAATACGCAAAAAGGCGAATGGTTTCTGAAGCTGAATCCGAACGGTCGGATTCCCGTCATCGTGGATCACGAGGTGGCGAATGATCGCTCCGACGGAAGCGGCTTTGCCGTTTTCGAAACCGGCGCGATCATGGTCTATCTCGCTGAGAAAACCGGTCGACTCCTGCCAACGGACTTGAAGGGTCGGTCGCGCACGATGCAATGGCTGATGTTTCAGATGGGCGGTGTCGGGCCGATGATGGGCCAGGCCAATGTCTTCTACCGATATTTTCCGGAAAAGATCCAGCCCGCAATCGATCGCTATCAGCACGAGACCCGGAGACTCTTCGAAGTCATCGATCGAGGCCTCTCCGAGAACGAATGGCTTGGCGGCGGCGAGTTTACAATCGCGGATATCGCGAACTGGTGTTGGGTTCGAACCTATCGCTGGTCCGGCGTTTCGATTGATGGTCTTCCCAATATGCGACGCTGGCTCGATGCGATTCGCGAACGCCCGGGATGTCAGCGCGGAATCGATGTGCCGTTCAAGGTCAAGAGCCTGATGAAAGATGAAAAAGCTGCGAAGAAATTCGCAGAGAATGCCCAGAAGACCCTGCAGCGATAACGCGTCCGTAGACCAGCCGAATTTCATCGGCCCGAAATGAACGCTCCCTTAACCCAATAAAACCTAAAGATGAGGATTCTCACATGAAACTAGCCATCGGCGCCATGTCCTTCGGACCGCGTGTTCAACTCAACCTCGATCTCATTCGACATGCCGAGAAGCTCGGCTTCGATTCCGCTTGGACGGCCGAGGCGTACGGAAACGACGCCGTGACGACGGCGACCTGGGTGGCCGCCAAGACGGAGACGATCAATGTCGGAACGGCCATCATGCAGATGCCCGCGCGAACACCGGCGATGGCAGCGATGACAGCGACGTCGCTCAACCAACTTTCGGGCGGGCGCTTCAAGCTGGGTCTTGGGCCATCGGGTCCGCAGGTCGTCGAGGGCTTTCATGGCGTCCCCTACGGCAAGCCGCTGACACGAACCCGCGAGTACATCGAGATCATTCGCCAGATCTGGGCGCGCGAGAAACCGTTGGAGTTTTCGGGCACGCACTACCAGATTCCACTCACGGGCGAGGGCACGACGGGTCTTGGCAAACCGCTCAAGAGCATTCTTCATGGTGATCCATCGATTCCCATCTACACGGCTTCGATCAGTCCGAATGGGCTGGCGTGTTCAGCGGAAGTCGCGGACGGCGTCATCCCCATGATGTTTGACCCGGAACGTTTCGACGAAGTTCTGAAGCCCCATCTGGAAAAGGGTTTCGCCAAATCCGCAGTCAAGCGGAGCCTTGAGAACTTTGATGTGATGTCCTCATGCACGGTCATCCTCAGCGACGATGTCGAGCGCGCCATGGCTCCGGTCAAAGCGAATATGGCCCTCTATATCGGCGGCATGGGTGCACGAGACAAGAATTTCTATAACGATTACGCGAAGCGCCTCGGCTTCGAAGAGGCGGCGGTGAAGATTCAGGACCTCTTCTTGTCCGGACAGAAGAAGGAAGCGGTTGCCGCGGTGCCCGATGAGCTCGTCGATGCCGTTCATCTGGTGGGGTCCGAGGGTAAGATTCGCGATCGATTGCAGGCCTGGAAGGAAGCCGGCAAGCGACGTGAAGTTGGGACTATGCTGATCGGCGGGATGCAGCCGGAAGCGCTCGATATTCTGGCCGATGAGCTTTTGTAACGTGAGCTAGCGCAGGCTCGCGCTCTCTGTGTTAGGCGCCATCCGGCGCGCCCGGGCTGAAACGGTCATAGGGTTCAGTTGGGGTCACCGTACTAGGCTTGGTCATGAGGCCTTTACGCAGGTCTTCGAGCACGATATAGGCGCTTGGAACGAGAAAGAGCGAAATCGTCGAGCCGAAGAGCACGCCGAAAGCCAGGGAAGTCGCCATCGGGATCAAGAATTGTGCGGAGACGCTCGTTTCGCGCAGGATCGGGACCAATCCGACGAAGGTCGTAATTGAGGTCAAGATGATGGGCCGGAATCGCGCGACCCCGGCTTCTCGAACGGCTTCTTCGAGGGAGCTTCCCGAAGCGCGACGTTCATTGATGTAGTGGACGAGTACGAGACTCGAGTTCACGACAACACCGGTCAGCGCGACGAAGCCAAAAATCGACATCATCGAGAAGTTGAAGGATTGGTCTGTGAAGATTTCTCGCGCAAAGAACATGATCCAGTGGCCGAAGATGGCGCCAACCAGGCCAAAGGGAATGACGGCCATGATGATCAAGGGTTGGACGTAGGAACGTAAGGGAATCGCGAGCAATGCGTAGATCACTAGCAGCGCAATGACGTAGTTCTTGAAGAGCCCGACGATGCTCTCCTTCTGTTCGGCTTGTTCACCTTCGAGTGAATGCGTGAGCCCGGGATAGTCGGCGACGAGCTGGGGAATGAAATTCGCCTCGAGGTCCGTGATGATCGTACCCGCTCCAATTTGTTTCGAGTCGACATCGGCGGTCACATGGATGACACGCTGGCGATTGCTGCGTTTGATCGTGGCGTATCCGCGACCGATCTCAGCACGGGCCACGGCGTAGAAGGGAACCTCTCCTCCATCCGGTGTGCGGATACGGAGATCCTCGAGATCGCTGAGCGATCGTCGCGCCTCTTTCGGGTAGCGAACCATCACCCGGATATCGTCCCGGCCACGCTGAATGCGCTGGGCTTCTTCGCCGTAGAAGGCTTGACGGACCTGTTTGGAGAGATCATCGAGGGTGAGGCCGAGAGACTGCGCAGCGGGCAGGATGTCGAGTTTGATCTCGCGCTTCCCTTCGCGAAAGGAATCGCTGATGTCGGTCACGCCCGCGAATCCGGAGAGACGCTCTTTCAGGCGATCTGCGGCTTCGCGAAGCGCATCGATGTTATTCGACCGGAGTTGGATGTCGATGGGGTTCCCGGCGCTGAAGAGATCGGCACTGAAGACGAGTTCGACGACGCCCGGGATGGCCGGCGTGAGGTCGCGCCATCGCCGCTTGACTTCCGCAGCGCTGATGGGCCGTTCATCCCCGGACTGAATCGCCATGCTGACTTCTGCGACGTGACTGCCCTTGGCAATGGCCCTGTCTCTGGGGCCGCCACCGCCACTCATGGGTTGTGTGCCAATCGAGAAGAGAACGTGCTTGACGAGAGATTCCCCGTCGACCTCGAGCCCCTCATCGTCCATCTCATCCCGGGCTGCATGAGCCGACGCCAGGAGCAAGCGTGCTGCCCGCTCGGTCGCTTCGACCGGGGTTCCCTGTGGCATCACGAGAGACGCGGTGACGTAGTCACTTTCAACCGGCGGAAAGAAAGAGAAGTTCATCTTCGCCGACCCGATTCCGAATGCGGCCGTCGTCAAAGCGATGATGAGAAGGCCAGCTCCGCCCGCAAGGACCGAATAACGTGCCGTAATCGCGCGATCGAGAAGGGGTCGATAGCGGTCGCGAGCGAAGCGCGTGAGGCTTGTCGCCATATAGGTCTGGAGATTCTTCCAGCGGGAATAGATCGATCCCTGTTTTTCGATCGCTTGCGCATCGGTCCATTTCATGTGACCCAGATGCGCGGGCAGTACGAGTTGCGATTCGATGATTGAAAAGATCAGACACAAAATCGCGGACAAACCGATCACGCCGAAAATCTGCCCCATGGTTCCAGGGGCATAGATCATTGGGCCGAACGCCGCGATCGTCGTCAATACGCCAAAAATGACAGGGACGGAAACCTCTCGAGCGCCCGCGATCGCCGCTTCGAGTGGGTCTTCGGCGTTCTCCTGATGCCGATGCACGTTTTCGCCGACCACGACCGCATCGTCGACGAGCAGGCCGAGCACCATGATGAAGGCGAAGAGGGAAATCACGTTGATCGAAACGTCGGCGATTGGAAAGACCAGGAGAGCACCGAGGATCGAGAGTGGAACGCCCAGGCTCACCCAGATCGCAAGCTTCAAACGCAGGAAGAGGGCGAGCGTGATGAAGACGAGAACGAATCCGCCAAGACCATTCTTGATCAGGATTCCGAGACGATCGCTGAGCATGGTGGCGGCATTCTGCCAGGTCGTGATGGAAAGACCTTCGGGGAGCAGGCCGCGAAGGTCTTCGATCTGGTTCGTGACCGCATTCTCCAGCTCCAGGACCTTCTGATCCCCAACTCGGAAAACCCGGATACTCACGGCCGAGTTCCCATCGAAGTACGCGTAGCGATCCTCTTCGTCGAAGCCATCGACGATTCGAGCGACATCGGAGAGGAGCAACCGGGATCCATCGGGTTCCGTACGCAGAACGATCTGCTCGAATTCAGGACGCGTGTAGGCCTGTCCCTTGGTGCGAAGAAGAATTTCACCGGCGCTCGTCTTGATCGAACCGCCGGGGCGATCGAGGGATCCGCGGCGGACGGCCGCCACGACTTCGTCGAAGGTCAGCGCGAATCGCTGCAGCGATTCTTCCGGGACTTCGATCGAAATCTCGTAATCCCGAGCATTCTGCAGTTCGACCTGGGTGATATCGGGCAGGCCGGCGATCGAATCACGAATTCGTTCGCCATAGACCTTGAGCGACTTTTCCGAGGCGTCGGCGCTGATCGCGATTCGAAGGATGGTGCGTTTGATTTCAGCGTGACTGACGATCGGCTTTTCGGTTTCGATCGGGAATGTCGTGATCGAGTCGACCGCGTTCTTGATCTCGGACAGGGCGCGGTCGACGGGATAGCCGTCCATGAGCTCTGCGCTCACACCGCATGCGCCCTCGGCCGCGGACGAGGTGATCTCCTCGATGCCGTTCACGCCGTTTATCTCTTCTTCGATTCGGATACAGACGCCCTGCTCGACTTCCTCTGGCGCGGCGCCGAGATAGGTCACGCCGATGGAAATGACGTTGACGTCGATATCGGGGAAGGTCTTCTGTTGAATGCTCGGGTAGCTGAAGATTCCGCCAAAGACCATCAGCGCCATCAGAAGATTGGCCGCGACATGGTTCCGAGCGAACCATGCGATGATGCGATTCATTGGAGAATCTCAGCGGGTTCGCCAGGGCGCTTGGCGAGGCCATGGTTTTCGAGCGATTGGTCGACCGGCTCATTCGCGCCCTTCGGTTCAAAGACGCGGACACGCATCCCGTTGATGGCGGCTTGCAAGGGCGTTGTGCAGATGCGTTCGCCGGACTCGAGCCCTGCGCTCACGATGATGTTCTCGCGTTCCATCCGGAGGACTTCGACTTTTCGGAACTGGATTCGCTGTTCAGAGTCGACAACGTAGACGAGATTGCCCTCTCGCAACGCGTCTCTCGGGATCACGAAGGCCCGCTCAATCGACTGCCCTTGAATGAGGGCTTCGACGAAGAGTCCCACCGCGAGAGGCGCGGTCGAACCGGACTCCTGCTTCGCCGGCAGACCATCTATCAGTCCCGCCTCGGCTGCCCTCGAAGACTCGCCCGAAACGTCCTCCGCTAGCCCGAAAGCGGCTTCGCCGCTTTCGGTAAGGCCGACCTTGGCCTGGCCGTTTTCGGCCAGGCCAAGGTCGGCCAGACCATAAGGGTCAGCCACCCGTACCACGAGGTGCACCATTCGCGTACGCGGATCCAGTTCGGCCTCGGTCCGAACCAGCTTTCCGGTCCAGTGGTGGACGCGACCTGCGAACTTTGCGCTGAGGCTGACTGGGGAACCGCCTTGATTGGGATCCCCAGGGCCGTTCGTTACATCGCGATTTGCGGACAGACCACTTGGCACCAGGGGCACATCGAGAAAGGCGAGTTCGCGATCGGGAACCGGCAGGCGGATCTCGGCGAAGTCGACGGCGTACAGCCTGGCGATTACGCTGCCGCGGGTCACGAATTGGCCGACATCGACCTTCTTGCTGCGAACGCGGCCACGGTAGGGCGCTTTCAGTTCCGTGCGCGCCAGGTTGCGGGTCGCACGTTCGAGTCGGGCGCGTGCTTCGAGAAGACTCGCCTCGGCGACATAGAATCCGTTCTCCGCATCATCGATCCGAGACTCGCTCGCGACGGATCGATCCTTCAGGCGGCGCTGCCGGCCGAGTTCCTTATCGGCGCGGCGAAAATCGCTCTCTGCTCGAGCCACCGATGCACGGGCTGTTTCGCGATCGACCCGGTAGTCGGCAGAATCGACTCGCGCCAGTATGTCGCCTCTTTCGAAAAAACCGCCGGCGACCATCGACGGTGAGATCCAGAGCACTTCGCCGGAAATCTGCGGAATCAGGTCGCTCTCGGTCCGCGGCGACACGGATCCGTAGGCCTTCACGGTGAATTGATGAGGGGTTGGTTCGGCCACAGTGACTCGAACGAGGGGGGCGGCGCTTTTTCGTTCGCGGTCTTCTGGCTTTGAGCTGATCAAGACAAGCAGGGCCACCACGACGGCGGCCGCGCCGAGGAGTAGAAGAGGTCGAATCTTCGAGCCGCGCATCAGTTTCCTCCCAGACCGAGCGAGTCGTTTGTGCGAGCGCGCTTGCAGGTGAGCACGAATCGGCGCGCCACGGGAAGCGTGTCTGGTTCTTCGTGTTCTGTCAGTCTTTGAGGCAAGGAAATTCGGCCTTCAACGATCGCGTTGATTGACGAAATCGTTTTGGGGCGCGTGCCGACCCCGGAGAATCTATTTCTAATGTGATGGCGTGTCAATTATCAGCATGGTCGATCTGGCCGCTGCCCCAGGCCAGAATTCCACTAGAATAATCGCAAGGAGAGACGCCAATGCCCCCGGGAACCACCTCGAGCGAAGAAACCCGAACGGTCCATCGGACCTGCAATCTATGCGAGGCGACGTGTGGCGTAACGCTCGAAATCGCCGGCGACCAGGTCGTTCGGGTGAGGGGAGACAAGGAGGACCCCTTTAGCCAGGGTTTTATCTGTCCCAAGGGATCCACCCTTGGCGAACTCCACCACGATCCAGACCGGCTACAGACCCCGCTGGTTCGCCGTGATGGTGAACTCGTCCCGGCGACCTGGGACGAGGCATTTGCTGAAATCGAGACGCGGCTGGGCGGAATTTTCGAGGAACACGGTCGATCCTCCCTGGCGTTGATCCTGGGCAATCCCATCGTTCATCACTTGGCGACGAGCCTCTACGTTCGACCGCTGGTTCTCTCGGCGGGGACCACCAACCTCTATTCCGCCTCGACGCTTGACCAGATGCCTCAGCATCTGGTCTCCGGCCTGCTCTGGGGCGACCCGAACGCCTTCCCTCTTCCCGATCTCGATCGGACGGACCATCTGCTGATGCTCGGAGCGAATCCGCTGGCCTCGAATGGCAGTCTGGTGACGGCTCCTGATTTCCCCGGCCGCTTGAAAGCCATCTCGGCACGCGGCGGCCGCGTGGTGGTTGTCGATCCTCGAAAGAGTGAGACGGCCGAGCGCGTGGATGAACATCTCTTTATTCGTCCCGGCACCGACGCGATCTGGTTGGCCGCTCTCGTGCAGACCTTATTCGAAGAGAAGCTCGATTCAATCGGTCGACTCGAGCCTTGGCTCGATGGTGTCGAAACGATTCGGTCCCTTGTCGCCGCCTTTACACCCGAACGTGTCGCGGACATCTGCGGCATCGACGCCGAGACGACGCGTCGACAGGCGCGTGACCTAGCCAATGCCAAGGCGGGCGCCGTTTACGGACGGATGGGCGCGCACACGGTCGAGTTCGGAACGTCGGCTGCCTGGATGACAGCCATCTTGAACGTGGTCACCGGAAACTTCGATCGGCCGGGAGGTGTGATGACTTCGTCGCCGGTCGCGTCTCGTGTTGACGACCGCGAACCCGGTGGACGCGGATTCCGGACCGGACGCTGGAAGAGTCGCTTGAAGGGCTATCCGGAAATAAATGGCGAATTTCCGGCAGCCGGGCTGGCCGAAGAGATCGAGACTCCCGGCGAGGGCCAAACGCGCGCGGTCATTTCCGTTGCATCGAATCCGGTTCGTTCTTTTCCTAATAGCAAGAGGCTGGATCGCGCCTTTGCCGATCTCGACTTCTACCTGGCCTTCGACATCTATCTGAACGAGTCGACGCGTCATGCAGACGTGATTCTTCCGCCGCCTTCAGGGCTATGCGAAGAACAATACGAACTCACCTTCCTGGGCAATGCGGTTCGTAGCTTTGCGAAATATTCCCCGCCGGTTTTCAAGCATGAGGGTCTTCGAGATGAGGACATCATGGCGAAGGTCGCGCTGATCTTGCGGGGGAAGGGCGCGGACGCTGATCCAGCCATCATTCACGATGAAATGGTCGAGGAGGGCGTCGATCGCCAGCTGAAGGATCCAGCGAGTCCGATTGCCGGTCGCGATCGCGCGGAAATCCTGGCCGAGCTCGAAGGTTTGTCTCCGATCGAAAAGCAGCTCGATCTGCGATTGCGAACCGGATGGCAGGGCGATCTCTTTGGTGCCAAGCCGGGCGGACTCTCCCTCGCCGAGCTGGCCAAAAAGCCAAGCGGAATTGATTTCGGTCCGATGATCGAACGTTTTCCGGGTCGATTGAAGACCAAGTCGGGACATCTGGAACTGGCCCCGGCTGAATTGGTCGAGGACTGGAAGCGGGTGACTGACCGATTGGACGAGCCCATGGACGGTGACCAGCTCCTGCTGATCGGCCGTCGGCATGTCCGGTCGAATAACAGCTGGATGCATAACATCCCGAGTCTCGTGAAGGGTCGTTCGCGCTGCACGCTTTTGATGAATCCGGCGGACGCGTCGAAACTCGGGATCGAAGCTGGAGGGAATTGCGAGGTCAGCTCTGCAGTCGGCAAGCTCACGGTGGCCGTCGAGACGACTGACTCGATGATGCCTGGCGTCGTCTCCCTGCCTCATGGTTGGGGGCATGACGTGAAGGGGATTCGCATGGCGGTCGCGCAAGCGCATGCCGGAGTCCCGAGCAACGTCCTCACCGATGACAGCGTGATGGATGTCGCGAGCGGGAACGCGGTACTGAACGCCATCCCCGTCTCAGTCTCGTCCGTTTCCTAGCACGAGACCGAAACGGGGGATGTGGTCTATTCCGCGTCTGCGATTCGGATCAGCTGCTTGCCTAGATTCTTCCCCTGGAAGAGTCTCAGGAAAGTCTTGGGCGTGTTTTCGAAGCCCTCCTGAATGTCTTCCTCGACGACAAGTTCCCCGGATTCGCTCCAGGCTGTCAGGTCGCGAATGGCTTCGCCGACTCCGGCGATATGGTCGAAGAGGATGAAGCCGCGAACCGAAAGTCGATGGATGACGATCTGCATGATGTTTCGGGGGCCAGCGGGAAGTTCCTTTTCGTTGTAGCCGGAGATGCCACCACACATCGTGATTCGGCCATTATCGGCCATGCGTGGCAATGTGGCATCGAGAATGTCTCCGCCGACATTGTCGAAGAAGAGATCGACACCCTTCGGAAACTCTTCTCGAATCCGACGTCCGACATTTTCGTTCTTGTAATCGATGGCCCCGTCGACTTTCGCCTTGTTGCGCAGCCAATCGCATTTGTCCGGGCCGCCGGCGATCCCGACGACTTTTCCTGCGCCACGCAATCGTGCGATCTGGGCAACCACGGATCCGGTCGCCCCCGCTGCGCCGGAGACGAGAACGTTGTCGCCTTCCTGGATCGGATGGATCGCATGCACGCCGAAATAGGCTGTTAGGCCAGTCCCTCCGAGTAGGCTGAGCATTTTGTAGGGTGGGATTCCATCGGGAACATTCGAGATTCCGCCGAAGGCCCCCCGCGTTCCGTCGCCGATGACATATTGTTGCCAGCCGAACATGCCGGAAACGAGCTTCCCCGTTGGATAGGCGTCGTTCTTCGATTCGATGACCTGCCCAACCGTCGAGGCGCGCATCACTTCGCCGATTCCGACCGGCGGGATATAGCTGGGTACATCGTCGACCCACCCACGCATGGCGGGTTCGAAGGCGAGGTAGAGATTCCGGATGAGGACTTCGCCGTCTCCGATCTCCCGGAGCGCTTCTTCTTTGTATTCGAAATTGGATTCGGCAATCATGCCTTCAGGTCTGCTTGCGAGGACCCACTGTCCGTTGGTGCGTGTCATTCTCTTCTCCTGTTGGGTGTTCAGACCCGTTCGATGCCGAGTTCTTTGAGGATTTCGTTCGTATGTTGGCCATGTGTTGGCGCTGGGCGGACGAGGGTGGTCGGTGTTTTGTCAAATCGTGCAGCGGCTCGGGGCTGCCGAATGCGACCCACGACGGGATGGTCTGATTCGACAATGAGACCGTTCTCGACGATCTGCGGATGACGAATCACATCCCGTAATGGCAGAATCGGCGCACAGGGAACCTGCTCAGCATCCATTTTCTCGAGCCATTCTTCGGTCGTTCGAGTTTTCAGGACGCCTGCGGTCTGATCGAGACGTTCCTTGGCATACGCGACCCGCCCCCCCGCTGTCTTAAACCGATCGTCATCCAGCCATTCCGGATGTTCGAGCGCCCGGGCCAGTCCCTGCCATTCGGAATCCGACACTGCGCCCGCCGTCATCCAACCATTGGAGGTTTCGTAGACGAGATCCTGTGCCAATGCGTTACGTGGAGTGTCCGTTTCTTCATCGACGAATGTATGTCCAGCGAATCCTTCAGGCCAGGAGAGCGCAATCATCGCGTCGATCATCGAAAGCCTAACATGCTGTCCCTCGCCGGTGCGTTCGCGAGCCAGCAGGGCGGCGGTGATGGCTTGAGCCGCGGTGATCGCGGTGACCTTGTCGGGAATGACCAGTCGCATCATACGCGGTCGACCGATGCCGCGATTGCCCTGAATTGTGGCGAGACCCGAGAGGGCCTGGACGATTGGATCATAAACACGCTTGCCGGAGTACGGACCCGTTTCGCCGAAGCCCGAGATCGAGACGTAGATCAGATCGTTCTTGATCGCGCGCAGATCGTCTTCGCCAATACCCATTCGTTCGACGACGCCGGGTCTGAAATTCTGGACGACGACATCAGCGGTTGCAACGAGCTTGCGGAACGCCTCGAGATCGCCCGGCTCCTTCAGGTCGAGAATAATGGAACGTTTGTTTCGGTTGGTCGTCGCAAAGGTCGCTGTGATGCCTTCGCGAGGTCGACCGAGGAGGCGGACGAGGTCGCCCACGCCCGGCGCTTCGACCTTGATGACATCGGCGCCCTGATCACCGAGGAGTCCGGTGGCCATGGGACCCGAGATCATGGTGGTGAGATCGATGATTCGATAGCCGGACAAAGGGCCCAGCGGTAGAGAGGTCGAAGGCATGGATGGGGGGGGCTCCTGGGATTTCGAGGGCGTCGGGGCTTCGTGGAGTGGTGCTTGGGGTCGGATGCGGTCTTGCATCGAGTCCATTGAAGCAGAAGAGACCCTAGCAACTGAATCGTGGGTCTACGCCGGCCGCTCGATCGGGTATTCTGGAGCCATGGAAAAAGCCGCCTCCCCCGGTCTGCCCTCTGGCGTACTTGTCTTCGTGAAGCGTGATTGCCCGACCTGTGAGCTGGTTGCGCCAATCCTTCAAGAACTCGCCAAGAAGGTTCCTCTCACCGTCTATACACAGGATGATCCCGAATTTCCGGATGCCCTGGACGCCGTCGACGATACGGATCTTTCGGTTTCCTGGCATAACGACATCGAGGCTGTGCCGACGCTTCTGCGAGTCGAATCGGGAAAGGAAGTCGAGCGCGCGGTGGGCTGGCATCGCGGCGAATGGGAAGCTTTGACGGGCGTTGACGATCTTGGCCCAGGGCTACCCGAGCTGCGGCCGGGCTGTGGTTCGCTTTCGGTTGATCCTGTGCGGGGGCCGGAACTCGCGATTCGATTCGGACAGTCGAGGCTGCAATCTCGTCGCGTTGAAATCGCGACCCTCGAAGATGAGATGCAGGCATGCTTCGATCGCGGTTGGAGCGATGGGCTGCCCATCGTTCCGCCGACGGAAGCACGAGTGCTCGCGATGCTCGAGGGAACCAAGCGTGCTCCCGATGAGATCGTTGCGACCGTGCCGCCGGATCTTGTCCAGTGCAGCGTCGAGAAGGTGGCCATCAATGCGGTGATGGCCGGTTGTCGACCTTCGTATCTCCCGGTCGTATTGGCAGCCGTCGAAGCCGCTTGCACCGACAAATTCAACATCCATGGACTGCTGGCGACGACGATGTCGGCGGGTCCCGTCCTCATCGTCAATGGGCCGATTCGAAAATCGATCGGGATGAATTCAGGAAAAAATGTGTTAGGCCAGGGGAATCGTGCGAATAGCACGATCGGGCGTGCGCTCCAGTTGGTGATTCGAAATGTGGGTGGTGGGCGTCCCGGTGATGTCGACCGTGCAACGCTCGGAAACCCGGGGAAGGTCGGATTCTGTTTTGCGGAAGACGAAGAAGGGTCGCCTTGGACGCCTCTCTGCGCCGATTTCGGATTTTCGGAAGGGACGAATACGGTCACGCTCTTTCCCGGCGAAGGGCCGCGGACCCTTGTCGATCAGATCTCGCGCGAACCGGAATCCCTTGCGCGCAGCATCGCCGCGACCTTGCGAACCATGTACTCGCCGAAGATGGCGCTGGCCTTCGATGTCGTGGTCATCGTTTCGCCCGAGCATGCGCGAATTTTCCGCGAAGCCGGATGGTCGAAGGATGACTTGCGCGCAAAGCTGCACGAGTTGACGCTGATTCCGGGGAGCGAGATCGTTGGGGGCGCACTCGGTATCGCCGAAGGCCTTCCGGAAAGTGTGCGTGAACATTCGATTCCAAAATTTCGCCCGGACGGACTGCATATCGTGCATGCCGGTGGCGGCGCCGGTCTCTTCTCTGCGATCATCGCGGGGTGGGTGAACGGCGAGATCGGCAGCCAAACCGTTTCATGGGAGATCAAATCATGACGATACTTCTCGATCCAACGAGCGAGCGCGTTCCCGCGGAGCGCGTGCGTGCGGAACGTCTCCCGACTCTCGTCGGCCAGACCGTTGGCCTTCTCGACATCGCCAAGATGCGCGGCGATCTCTTTCTCGACCAACTCGAGACGCGACTCGCCGGGGAGGGCGCCAAAGTCATTCGCTACAAGAAGCCGACTTTTACCAAGCCCGCGCCGATCGATCTCCGACATGAAATCGCCGAACAATGTGATGCGGTCGTCGAAGCCCTGGCCGATTGAGGCAGCTGCACGTCGTGCAGTGTGCACGACACGGTTGACCTTGAAGATCGCGGCGTCCCGAGCGTATTCATCTCGACGGTCGAGTTCATCGACGCAGCGGACGTCCAGGCCAAAGCGCTGGGCACCGTTGCGAGCGCGGTCTATGTCGAACATCCAATTCAGGACCGAACCGATGAAGAGATGGCCTTGATCGCGGACAAGGCCGTCGACGAGATCGTGTCGAAGCTGGTGGCCGCCTGACCAGGCCGCGTCCCGCTTCTTCTCTTGATGCTAGAGATATTGGAGCACGCTCGTCGGATATTTCTTTCGAAGAGAGCGATATCCGATGCAGGCCGGATAGAGCAGGACGAGTACGGCGCTCGCGGCGAGATAGGTTTCAGTCATCCCGCGCTGACCGATTCCGCCTGTAATTGCGACCGCGGCGCCTCCGAGTAAAACGAAATGAGCCATGTAGAAGAAGAGTGGCGTCTGTCCGAACACGAACAGCGGATTGTTGGCGCGTGGTGGACCTTCCATGCGGCGCTCGTATCGCAAGAAGATGACGAGCAGGAGCGCCATCAGTCCGAGTTCCATGAGTGAGTAGACTAGCGCGGGCGGGTATTTACTCATGTGGAGCCACTGCACGATCGTCTTGTCGTCACGTAAGAGACCAAGGTTTCCATAGCCGTTCTGGCTACGGATGAAGGCCCACAGAAGTAGCGCTGTTAGGCCACTGAGCAGAAGAAGCTTCTCCGTATCTTCGTTTCCCTTCTCGCCATCCGGTCGAGCAAGCAGGGATCGGCCAAATCCCCAACCGAGCAGCATCATGGCAAGCCAATGCGTCATTGGATAGAAGACCAGAAGAGCGCCCTTCGAACCCGCCGTAAAAAAGGCGAGCTCGAAGATCGATCGAACGGGCGCGCCGCTCCCGTCTACGGCGGCGGCCGCGATCGGGAAGAACTCCGTCAGGACCCATTCGCTTCCAACGAGCCATGCGAGCCCGATCCCAACCAGAACGGCTGTGGGTAGCCGGCGAAGGAACACCATCGCCACCATCGAGGCGGCGATCGCCCAGAGAACTTCCAGAAAGGGCGCGCCCATTCCCGAGATTTTCGAGATCACGCCTTCGCAGGCGAAGAGAATGGCCGCGCGGATGAGCAGATGTTTGTCGAGATCGAGTTCGCGAACGCCCTGGCCGCGTCGTCTCTCGAAACTCATGGCAAGCGACGTGCCGGAGAGAAAGAGGAAAGTCGGTGCGCAGAGATGGGTCACCCATCGCGTGTAGAACTGTAAAGAGTCGAGAGGACTACCGGGGATCCATAGAGGTCCGCCGGTTTCAGGATTGAGTAGATAGGCAGAGTCCGCGGCCAGTCGACCGCCGTCCCACATCGCGGAGGCCTGGTCCAGGGCTATCAGGATCATGACGAGTCCGCGCATCCAGTCGATCGCGGCGATTCGGGTCGGAGAGTCTTGATTCATGGACGGCCTATAATAGTCCGGCGTGCAATCCCCTGCTGCGAGACGGACGTCAATCTTTCGAAAAGCTGTGACTCAGGGCCTGTCATGCGGGCGAGCCATGTCGGGTGCCGGGCTGTGCGGTCGTGTAGGATCCCCGCGTGAGCGACGAACGGCTGCCGATTCATCTGAAGCTGATCTACGGATTTGGCGACCACCCGATTAACGTCGTATTGGTCGCCTTGACCATGATCTTCCCCTTCTACTTGACCGACGTCGTCGGCATGCGTTTTGGTTTGGCGGGTCTGGTTCCACTGGCGGGCCGTGCCGTGGATGCCGTGACGGATGTCTGGATGGGACGGATCTCGGATCGCACGACCTGGAAGGCGGGACGCCGGAGACCCTATCTCTTGATCGGCGCTATTCCATTCGCTGTTTCGTTTGCCGCGATCTGGTCGATTCCCCCGATCGAGAATACGGTTCTCGAATTCGCCGTCTATGTCGGGGCCTACGCCATTCTCAGCATCAGCATGACGATCGTTGCGATCCCCTATCAGGCGCTTCTTCCGGAACTCACCTCCAGCTATCACGAGCGAACATCCATCGCGACATTTCGGAGTATCTCGTCGATCCTGGGAACCTTTGTCACGGTCCTCTTCTTCCGAGAAATTGTTGTCTACTTCGGTGGCGATCACGCCGCATGGTCAATGGCCGGTGTCATTTTTGGACTATGGATCGTTTGGCCCTGGCTGCCCATCTGGTGGGCGACATACGAACGAAACGAGGCGCCGGTCGAATCGACCATTTCGATTCGTGAATCCTTTCGGCTGCTCGGACAGAACCAGAGTTTCAGACGGCTGATCGTTCTATATACATTAGGACGCATGGCCCTCGATCTCCCGATGGCGCTCTTCCTTCATTATGTCACCTATGCGTTAGGCCACCCGGAATACTTCGAGTCGATGCTCGCGGTCTATCTTCTATCCGTCATGTTTTCGATGCCGCTCTGGCTTCGTTTCTCGCGCGGGCGCGACAAGAAGACGACCTACCTCTATGGCTGTCTCGGATGGGCCTTCGGGCTTCTCTGTCTCTTCGTGAATCAGCCGGAGTGGCCGTTTTGGATCATCCTCCTCTCGACAGCACTCTCCGGGGCAGGCTATTCGGCCGCGGACATGATTCCGTGGTCGATGATCGCAGACGTGGCCGACGAGGATGAGATTCTCTCGGGCGAGCGGCGCGAGGGGCTTTACGTCGGCGTCTTCACGTTTCTGCGAAAGTTGGCGGGCGCAGCGAGTGTGGCCATCGCCTTTCTGGGACTCGATCTCGTGGGATTCAAGAGCGATACAGGAAATAGTGAAGAGGCAATCTGGTTCCTGCGTGGGGCGACTGCTCTGATTCCCGCCATCCTCGTGATCGCGAGCGCCTGGGTCGCGCGGAAATATTCGCTCAGTTATGGCCGCCATCAAGCGATTCTCGAGGAACTCGATAGCCGTCGAGCTGGCAAGGCGGCTGAGGCGTCTAACGCCGCTAAGGCGTAGTCCGGCTTTTATTGAATCGAGTCGGCGGTCCCGCCGTCGATGCGAATATTGGCGGCGTTGATATATCGGGCCTTCTCGCTTACGAGAAAGGCAACGAGATGTCCTATGTCCTCGGGTTCACCGATGATGCCAGCCGGATTGGGCATGCTGCCGCTCGTCACATGCTTTTCGATGCTAGGCCAATCGGTTGGTTCGCCGGATTTGGTGGCGCGGCGGGTAAACATTTCCTTGATCTCGGCGGTTGCGATGATGCCCGGACTGACGCAGTTCACGGTAATACCGGTATTGGCAAGTTCCTTAGCGAGTGAGACCGTCATATTCACGAGCGCCGTCTTCGACGCATAATAATGAGGCATTCGCGAGTTGGGCCGGGCGTAGCCGACGGTGCTGACAAAGAGGATTCGTCCCCATCCCCGCGCTTTCATGCCCGGCGACAGGGCATGAACGAGTCGAACCGCGGAGAGCACATTCTTCTGGTAGATGTCGATCCAGTCTTCGGTCGGGCTCTCCCAGCTTCCGCCTTCGGCGACTCCGTAGTTGTTGACCAGGATGTCGATCTCGCCCACTGTGGCCGCGACATCTCGGGCACCCTCATCGGTCCGAATATCACCGACGACTACATGAGCGTCGTGCCCGGATTCTCGAATCGCCATCGCCGTGGCATCCGTCGGTTCGGCTTCGAAACCATGAACCCAGACGGTTGCACCCTCTGCGGCGAGTACCCGAGCCAGTCCGGCCCCGGTTCCCCGATAGCTCCCGGTCACCAATACTCGTTTTCCGCTCAGATCTAGATCCATGACGACTCCGTTGGGTCCGCGTTGGGTCCGCATTGGGTTGGGCGCGCGTCCGTCGATTCGTACAGCATGCCGGAACCCATCGGGCGCGTGCAAACACAAAATTGAGCGCCGCGGACTTGAGTCTCGCGGGAGCATTGCGGTCAATCCTCGGCTGGGTTCGGTTTGGCTTGCGCGTTCTGGCAGTCTCCGCGCTACTTTCTCAGCGCAGCGGAGAGGTAGCCAAGCGGTTGACGGCACCGGTCTTGAAAACCGGCAGGGTGAAAGCCCTCGTGGGTTCGAATCCCACCCTCTCCGCCATTCTTCGCGCTACCGGGAGGGAAGATCGGCGGGCATACGGATCTGCTCGATGTTGCTGTATCCGAAGACCAGGTCGCCGCGGTCCTGGGCCACGAGGTTGGTCATGTCTTATTGCGCCATCTAAATGAACGGGTCACACAACAGATGGCTGCCAGCGGGACGGTCGAGCGACTTCAGGTCATTTTTGGCGCCGACACCGAAGCGAAGATCAAACTATTCCGTGCTATCGAAATGGGTCTTCAATACGGAATCTGCCCGAGTTCTCGTCGACGCATCCAAGCCACGCGAGGCGAATCAGACGCTTGGAAGGTCAGTTGTCCAATGCTCTCGTCCTCTACAATCAGGCAAGAGCGGTGGGTCGCCGGCCAAACTGTCGCAGATAATGACGCATCACTCGGCATCACTCCGCATCATCAAGTCCCAAGTCCCAAGTCCTAATCAAGGAGTCCAAAGTGGAAGTAGGTCAGCTGAAAGAGATTCATCGCTATCCCGTGAAGAGCATGGGCGGAGAGCGACTCGACGAAGTCGAACTCGCCCAGCGTGGGCTTCCCGGCGATCGCGCCTGGGCCGTACGAGACGAAGTGCGCGGTGGTATTCGCGGCGGCAGGAAGATTCCCGGTTTAATGAACCTGCAGGCACGTTATTTGAAGTCGCCGCCTATCGAGGGCTCGAGCCCTGCTGAGATACTTCTTCCCGACGGCGGCGTTCTTTCGACCGGGGACCCCGATATTGGCGATCGTATCTCGAAGGCGGTTGACCACTCAGTCACACTCTGGCCGCTTCTTCCCGCCGACGCGCTCGACCACTATCGGCGCGGGGCGCCGACGCATCAGGATATGGAGAAAGAGTTCCGAGCGATGTTTGGCCGGACCGAGGACGAACCTCTTCCCGACCTGTCCGCCTTTCCGCCAGAGTTAATGGAATTCGAGTCTCCGCTCGGGACCTACTTCGACGCGTTCCCGCTCCTTCTACTGACGGAGTCGGCACTTCGTTCGATGCAAGAGAAGGCGCCGGAGTCGAAATACGACATCCGACGCTTTCGCCCAAATTTCCTCATTGCAGATTCGGGTTCGTCCGCAGAGTTTCCCGAGAATGAATGGGAGGGGCGGCGCCTACAGATGGGCGATGCAATTCTCCAGGTCACCGTCATCTGTCCACGATGTGTCATGACGACCCATGGCTTTGCAGATCTCCCGAAAGATCCACAGATCATGCGCGCGCTCGTTCGCGAAGCCGGGGGGAATCTCGGGGTGTATGCGAAGGTCGAGAAGCCGGGGCTCGTGCGCTCCGGGGATGCCGTCGTGTTGCTCGACTAACGTTTCCGGATTGAGATCAGGGGCCGAAGGCTGGGCGGATTCGGACGCATAGCGTCTGTCGCTGGCGACTGGATCACGGAGGAAGCGTTCTAACGACGTTGATGATCCAGTCTGCACGCACAATGTGTGGAGATTGATGGAGTTCCTCCTCGATGGCGTCCTCAAGCGCGTGTAGGTATTCGGTCTGGAAAGAGTTCGTATAGTCGATGATGGTGATCTCGGCGATGCGAAGCTCTGGCCGCGCGAAGACGCTGAACTCAACGTGAGCGCGCCCACCTGGAAATTTTTCTGAACCGCCTCCTTGATTTGAATAGCTTGCGATGACCAGCCATCCCTCACCCACCGAAGTGTCATGATCGAAGTATTGGCTTGCATCGGACCGAAACCCGAATTCCTCTGCGACAGTCGCAATAGAGGCGTTGAGCTCATACCACTGCTCTTGAGTGACTTTCACCAGCGCGAGCGTCGATGAACGGACGACACAAGACACGCTCAGACACATCACTGCGGCGAGGAATAAACCGCCGGATCCCCGCAATAGAGACCTCCCGCCTTTAGTTGAGAGCACCGGCAGCCCCGAACCCTGTTTGGGCGCCAATCTTGATTCCGAATGCCGCGGTGAGACCGAGTCGATACGCCTGGCCGACCGGGCCTAGTCGGTGTGAGGACCAGACGTTTCGAATGAGTTGGACATCGGCGGCTGCGCTTTTTGGTGAGAACATTCCGACGCCACTCCGGGAGAGTCTTGCGTATGCCTTGTCGTGAATGCGTGTCGCGAGATCGATCACGGTTCGCGGCATGAGAGATGGATACCCGTGTCCGGGGCCCGAGTTGAATCCGAAGCGCGGGACCAAGGCGTTTCCGAACATCCCAATGCCCGACGTGATCATTGATAAATTACCCGAAAGCACCCCCCCTAGGACTGTCCCGATCCCTGCAATGATCCCCAATGCGTTGCCGAAGGCGAATCCGAACACGGCACCAATGACATCGCTGGCGAGAATACTCGCAACCGATTTTGCGATGCTCCAAATCCCACTCCAAATGCCGCCGCCAGCTGCTCCGCTCTGGGACGCGCTACTCCCGGAAATGGCCCCGTTCGTTTCGATGCGAGAGGCCGCGGACCCCGAGTGACCTGCTGGCGCGGCTTCGCCGCCGCCCAAGCGGAGGCCCCCGCCGGATTCACCTTCGCGTTGCTCGCTTCGGCCGGCGCTCGACTGCGCAGCAACGGCGCTGACATATGTATTGAGCTGAGCCGAGTCCTTGTCACTGCTGTCATCGAATCCCGAGTTTCCTGCGAGACGGCCGCTGGACCCCGTCCAGCCCAGCACGTGAGTGCCGGTCGGATCGATGCCGTTCGTGGGATTGTTCTCGGTATACGAGTAGGCGTTGGCCGACTGTGGGTTCATTTGGGTTCGAATCAGTGGGTCGATGGATAAGAAGCGCCCGGCGCCGGGGTCGTACCAGCGCGCCTGCATGTAGAACATGCCGGAGCTTTCGTGCCGGCGGTGTCCGGCATAGAAGGTGGGGAAGTTCGATCCGACTTCATCATGGACTTCGCCAAAAGGTGTGAAGACTTGATGTCGCACGCGTTCACCCGATTCGCTGATCATCACCATGCCGGTTCCTAATGCATCGGAGATCTCCCAATAATAGTTGGGGAGGGAAGCATTGGTGGGAACGGCGCCCGAGGCAACGGACGGCATGAGGAGCAGCGCCACGGCCGCTATTGCCGTTGTGCCACGCAGCGGCCGAAGTTGAATCAGAGCGAAGCCTCCATTTCGGATAGCCAAGATGAGCAGAATGGCGCCAAGGCCAGCAAGTCCACCAGTGGTCCAGCGTGGGTCGATTCGGACTGGAACTAATCCGATCGTTGCTGCACGAAGTTGTGGGCGAAAGCGCTTGAGTGCGACGCGTCTTCCGTCGAGCATGATCTCGATGGTGGCGTGGGCAACAATCAGATCGTGCTGGTAGCGAAACGAGTCACCGACATAGGCCGTGAATGTCTTTCCGCTCGAAGGATATTCCGCGATTCGTTTACCACGGACGTCATAGGCGATTCGCGTCGTACAGGGGCTGCTTCCCTCGCCGAGGCAGTTGATCTGGTTCGCCGAGTCGAAGGAAAAGAACCGCGATACGCCCGATCCGACAATGGACTTCACATTTCCGTCATCGTCGTAGGTGTAGTCCTGAAGGTCCGGGGAAGTCGAGGCGAGGTCGCGCTGCGTGATAGCTTGAGGACGATCCGTATCGTCGTAGCGCTGAATCCTTCCCGCATGCTTGGTCAGATTTCCGAGATCGTCATAGCCATAATCATATTGTGTGCCGCCCTTGGTCCATTGCTCGATTCGATTTCGAGCGTCATAGCGATAGACTTCGTTCATATTGAGCGCTTCGCTTGCGGATTCGGAGCCCATGACGGAAGTGAGGTTACCGACTTCGTCATAGGTGAGATAGTTTCGCGTGTATTGATAGGCGGATGAAATGAACTCGTCCTTCGCGAGCCGATGAGTGTCGGTCGTGTATTCGAAGGATCGCGTTCCGGTGGGAAGAGTCAGACTGGAGAGTCGACCCAGGGCGTCGAAGTCCGCCGAGGACACGAAGTTCACGTCTGCTGAGTCGCAGCGGCTTCCCCACCCAAGTTCGCAGACTTGTTCGAGGAATTTTCCGTCGTATTCGAATCGGACAACGCTGTCGAGCCACCCGAAGATGCCAAAGTGTTTAGCGGGATAGTGGATTTCAGTCGTCCGGCCGAGTAGGTCGTAGGTGAAGTCTGTGTGAAAGCTTTGAAGCCGATTCGAGGCATTGCGGATGGCTAATGCTTCCTTTTCTACGCGACCGAGGGAATCGAAGCGAATCGTACGCTGATAGTCTGCTGAGGAGTCGCCACTCGGTTTCCTCTCGTTGGGTCGGTAGGAGATCACGTAATCGGTTTCTCCGGTCGGGGTCGTGACGCCGGTGAGCCGATTGAGGACATCATACGTATGCGTTCGAATTTGCCCTCGAGCATTGATCGAGTCGCGGACATTCCCGTAGGCGCTATAGCTCGTTTGTGTGTGACCTGATCCAGCCAATGCGGGGTCATCAATCTGCACGACTCGGCCGAGCGTGTCGTAGTGGTATTCGAAAACATGGTTGGGATCATCAAACGAAGGACCGGCACGAGGATCGAAGATCGCCCGAACTTCGCCTGTGGCCTCATAAGCGTAGAAGGTACTTGGCGCCGATCCACCGCTGTCCCCCGAGCAAGTCATCGAACTTAAATCGCTCGTACCTGGCAGCACCGTGTTTTCGCACTCCTCGACCCAGACGATGCGATCACGGTCCGAGCCGCGGAGTGTCAAGTCTCCCTTGCCGTTCTTTTCAAGCACGACATCGAATCGATTCAGAGAGGCAGTCCAGGGGGCTGCTAAGGAACTTGAGGCGATCGCGGAATATTTGAAAAGCGAGAAACCATCGGGGGATTCGGAATAGACTGGACGTCCGATCGCATCGACTTCCGAGAGGGTTGCGATCGGTTGGCTCGATCCGTCGAAGGCCTGACAAGACGAATCCCCGCCGCAATCGATGGGCAGGCTCGTCTGTTGTTTGCGAAGTAGGGGGTCGTGATACTTGAACGTCCCAACGAAGCCCAGCGGTGTTTCGTCTATTTCCTTCCAGATGCCGCCGAATCCGTCCGAGACGCGTGAACTCCAGATCGAATCGCCATTGCCGGAGCCTGCCTCGGGGTAGACCCATTGCGTGACGACTGAGGGAGAGAAGGGCAGGTCATCGTAAGCGATCGTCGAAGTTCTCAGCCAGGATGAGCCGTCATGTACATGAGATTCGATTGGACGGCCGAAGACATCGAGTTCGATGCGGATTCCGGGTTCGTCAAGGTAGGTCGAGTTGGTTTCAACGATGACGCTCATGGCCGGATCGGGTTCGAAGCTGACTATGCCGCCAGCTGCGTCCCGGATCCCGACTCGGATGCTATGCGAATCCTGCCCGAATCCAGGACACCAAGCCGCATCGTCGCCCACTGCATCGTCGCCATCAAAACAGAAATCCGTGACTTGATCTCCCCCTGGTCCGTGCACGCTCTCTCGAGTGAGGTTGCCGTAGACATCATAGTCCCGAGAATGGGACTCATCGACACCGCTCCCGGCTCCGTCGCGTGGCTTTACGCGTTCGGTTGTGTTCGAAGCCCGTCCATTCGTGTAGGAGTAAGAGGTGTCTTTCAAGAAGAGGTCACTGTCGATGTTATTTTGAACGTGATCGAAAAGCTTCTGTCTCGAAATCAGACCGAATATGGAATTCGAATAGTCTGAGGCGGGCTCGCGTAACGTGACGAGTAGGCCGGTCGGTCGTTTGTCGAGAATCTTTTCGACAAAGTTGTACCCATAGTCGTAGTCGTCTTCATAATGAAAGGTACGCATCGAGACGGCACCCGATTGTGACTGATAGGAGTTGTGGGAGAGAATCCGCGCCAATCGCCCGACATGCACATCCGGGTCATCAATGGAGCCGGCCTGGAGTGCTGGGACGAGGGGGCGGACATCGGGCTGCGGTAGCTGTGCCGACTGTTCTTGGGTTTCCCAATATTCCTGACGGAAATGAACGGCGACGCCGTCCTCCGATACAGTCACCTGTGAAATTTTTCCGGCCCGTCCATGTGTTTGGTAGTACTTGCTGAGGACGACCTCGCCGCCAGGTCGCGTCTGTTCGACAACCCGGAATCCCAGATCAGACCGGCTCTTCACGCAGTATCGAGGATGCGCGTAGCGGTACCGGGCAGGCGAGCCAAAGTCCGAGCTTGGGTCGGCGGGATCCGGCTTCCGATTCGGTCCGGAAACTCTGACTTCAGAGACAACGGGTCGAGGCAACCATCGCACGGCGTCCGCGATATTCGTTCCGTCGAGGCCCTCTGCAGTGGCCACAGCGTGTTGTTCGGCTGCGATTTCGAGGTCGAGGGACCCGGGAGGATTCGTGAGGGCGGAATCTCGTGCGATGATCGCTGATTCGTAGGTGATCTGGACTTCACCGCCGGTGCCGTTTCGGACAAGGCGAATCAGGTCGCTGTGCTTCGACTTTGAGAGAAAGACCTGCGGGAAGATGTTGCCCTGGGCACCGCCAACCAACACTTCCTTCAGATCATCTCCGACGACGTCCGCGGCTCCGTCGCCATTTACATCCAGTACCGCCAAGCCAAGATAGTTCGGATCGCGCGAGCCGCCGTAGGTGAGATGCATGAAGTCGAGATCGACATCGTACCGGTCATCCCGAATCCAGACATTCGGAGGCGTCAGGCTGGCACCGGCCGGATCGAAGAGCCAAGCCTTCTTTCCAACATATAGAGTGTTATGCGCTTGGATGTAGTCGAGAAAGCCGTCTGCATTAAGGTCCGCGAGATAACCGCTCGCTGGCCCAGTATGGCCATAGATCTCGAATCCAAATCCATTAGGTCCTGCCGGATCGGCCGCCGTATGGGTCACCTCGCCCCAATTGCTTTCCGGTGGGTAGTAGATCGAAGCATGCGGGCAATACGATTCGACATGGTCCGCCATCTCCAGGACTGAAGTGCACCATCCCGACCCAGTATTGAGCATGACACCCTCGGCGACGGTGGGATAGCCGGCATAGCCACCGTTTCCACTCAGGGGGACGTAATATTGGGAAAGGCTCCAGATCACATCGGTGAGTCCATCGCGATTGAGATCGACGAATCGCATGCCCGTGTCCGTGTTGAAGCTGAGGGGAGCGCAGACCTCCCATGATTGGCTGCCGAAGAGTCCGTTGCCGGGACATCCAGGCGGCGGCGCCATGGCACTGTTTAATAGGGGCTGAGAGTGGCTAAATAGAATCCACTCATCATCCACTCCAGGTAGATTCCCACCGTTCGCAATTGAGAGAAAGGGAACGTTGGGAAGATCGAACTGGCTGGCGCGAACCCATCGCGGACTACCGGCGGCAGCGTTGGGCCTCTGGATCCAGGCCTGGCTGCGCGCTCGATTTCGAGGAACGGATTTGGCTCCGGTCCCGCGACCCCCGTAAAGCGTTCCCTGATGAAGCGCGGTCGGATCCTCGAGATCGAGCACCATGACGTCGAGGAAGCCATCGCCATTGAAGTCCACGAAGCGGGGTGCGAGATCGACGAGGCCGATACAGACATCGGGCTGCAATGTGATCGGGATATAGCCATCGTCGGATCCGCCGAGAAGCCCGCGCGGTGTGCATGCGTCTCGCCCGTTGTGCTCGATGATCTCATAGCCGGAACTAAGGTCCCCTTGCGCACTGTAGAGGTTGGCTGGGTCGGGACTTTGTCCAAAGGGAATCCTCGACTCGGCGCCATGATCGCTCTCATATTGAACGACTCCGAAAGGGGGCAGGCCTGCGGCGAGTGTGTCGTCCCTGATCCATCCGATCGCAGGGTCACCGGAGTTTCGATAGACGTTGCGAACCGTGAGGCCAGGCTGTCGCTGAACGGAGGTCGGAGCAATGGTTACGCCGTTCGCATCGAGGACTCGATCGACGCCGCTCAGACGGACTGACACGATGATGTCCGCGAGACCATCGGCATTGATGTCCGCGAAGAAGAGTCGCCCCATCGCCTCGATCCAACCGGAAGATCGGCCGTAGGCCAAAAGGTCCTCATAGCTGTTTGTCGAGTAGCGAACGTCGGGCCGGGTCATGTCCGGTTGAGGGGCGATGCCGATTGGATGTTCAACACTGGAATAGAGGACGCTATTCGGCGACTCATCGATGATGCCGGACTCGCCGAGATAGAGAACGTCGGAAACTGGACTGGCGAGTACATTATGAATGGTTTGTTCGAAGTCCGCGCGCGGCCGCTCGACCTCAAGTTCGCGAAAGGCAGCCGTCCATGCAGGATCTTTAATAAATCCTTGCCCTGTATTGAGTCTGACTTTGAGTGTGTTGAGGTCCTGGGCTGCGATGCCGTTCAGCTCTCGGAGCGCGCCGCCCATGAATCCACCTTCAATTAGGTCAACGAGGCCATCTCCATTCACGTCTGCCGTTCGGACTCCGTAGCCACGCTGAAAGACGCTGCCGGCAAAATCGATTGAGTAATTCTCGGGATGGGGGAATGCATTCTCGAACGTTCCATAATAAATCGGTGGGTAGGAATCTTCCTTGATGAACTTTGAGTGCTGCCCGATAAGGCCATCGTCCTTTGAATCGGTGTAGACGTATTCCCGTCTCGGCAAGCCTGTGCACAGACTGATATCACCGGGGCAGTCGTTGCCAAATTGTTGAACCCAGGCGAGCCGCGAGCGGTCGGTCGTGTAGTCAATCAGGTTGCCGTTCTCGTCCGCTCCGTCGTATCCGAACGCGTAACGCCGAGCGAGAAGACCATGGCTCAGGACTTTGATATCCGTGAGTCGTTTCGTGATCTCGCGTTCAATTCCTCCGGCGTAGTCGTGAATTGGATCTGGGCGGTCCTCGTCGAAGATGAACTCGATGGTTCGATCGCCGGATTGCTTGGTTGCATTGGCGCCGTAAGTGATTTTGGCCGGATACCGCGTGCCGGTGTCGGTCGTATCGTCGTACGTGATGAAGATGGTGTTGCCGAATGGATCGTGGATCTCAGAGAGAAGCCAGCGGGCGATCTCTTCTCCCGAAAGAACTCGCGCATCGCCGTTGACGCCGAAGCGCGCGATGGTTCCGTTGGGGTCGGTGACCTCCCAGATCTTCGGGCCAGCCAGGTACTCGATCTTCTGAAATGTTTCGACGAATGAATGGTAGAAATTGCTCGCGCCATCACGCGTAAGGAGCTGCCCGTTCAGCTCGAACTTCTCACACGCAGCAAACGCGTAGTCGGGGACACCGAATCTCTGGCTGCATCCGATCTCTCCGAGATCAAGCCCCCAGCCCACGCCGTAGGGGCCATCGCTGCGATGGCTCGAATAGCGGAGTGAGAGATCAGGTGCGAGTCCGCCCGGGCCCGGCGGCACCTGGATGGGGATGCTAAAGCGCGCAGCGCCGGTGTTTTTATCGACCGCGGGATCCATTGGGGTCGTGTCCCCGGGAACGAGCATGGCCTGTGCGGCGGCCACCGACCACAGTAAAAAGACTAGAAGCATACGCGAGCCGAGCCGGACGCAGTTCAGGCTTGATTCAGTCGGTCTGTGCGTCTTGATCTGATCGAAGGTCGAAAGAAGGCCGTGAGTCCTCGGAATGTTTCGCTCTCGCATACAGCATGTCTCCAGGAAATCTGTGGATATTGAGGGACGAGATGGAGGTTCAGAGGAATCGGGGTGAGTGTTAAGCGTGGATATTGGATGTCGGCGAACTTACTCGAATGAATGTCGAAGGAATCTCAAGAGAATCTCAAATCGCGATTCGAGATGAGTTGGCTTGGTTTCTGTCCGGTTTCTTCATGAAGACGGAGGACCGTGAATTTCCGTCCCCGGGAACCGTGCATATGAGTTCACGTCGAGAGATGTGTTAGGTGATGGGACTAGGTTGATGAGATGGACGGCCAATGCTCGGGTGACGAAGCTTCGGGAGAAGTGAAGAGCGCATTTTTCGTGCTCGCGAGTATCGGTCTGCTCGTCTTGTCGCAGAGCCCATACTCGTTCGGCCATTTGGCGGGGATCGCTCTGGTTCCATGGCTACTCGTGACGATGAGAGCGGCCGCGATACGCGCGCTCCTCATCGGCGGTGGATTCGGGATCGCCCACGCGATTCTGGGGTCGTTCTGGATCTTCGATGCGCTGGGAGGACAGGGCCTGCATGGTGGGCGGAAAATCTTCGTCGCGATCGCGATGGCCTGCTGGGCAAAGGGTGTGATCTTCGCCGCGACGGGTTGGGTGGTCTGGGTCGTTCGGTCGAGCCGATACGGCCTCGAAGGAAATTTGGCCCTCGCTCTGCTTGCTCCTGCAATGATGTTTGGGCTGGTCGAATTCTGGATGAGCCATTCGCCCTGGGGCCTGCCCCTCATGTTGCTCGGTCATTCCCAGAGCACGGTTCCCGGCATCCGCCAACTGGCCGTCGCCATCGGCGTACCCGGAATCTCGGCGTTCTTGTTCGCTTTGAACTTGTCTATTGCGATGGCGCTCAGAGGAGGAGCGCGGCATCGAATTCGAGCGCTCGCGCTTGTCCTTTCTTGGATGGTTGCTTTGGCTTCCGGGCAGCCAGTGGCCGAGATGTTCGCCGCCGACGACTCGAATACTTCCGAACGATCACTATTAGTCGTTCAGCCTCATATTGATCCACGAGATCGTTGGGAGATGAGTAGTCAATTCGTCATTCTCGAAGAGACGATCGAGGAGACATCCCGTGCGATCGAAGATGTCGAGATCCGACCGAATGTAATTCTCTGGCCCGAGAGCCTTCTAACTTTTCCGTTCTCGCCGGAGGATCCACTCGGTCGTCGTTTGCAGGATCAAGTCGACAGTTGGAATGTGCCGGTCGTGCTAGGCCTTGTTCGCGCTGCCAAGCGGGTTCAGCCGAACGGACGCCGGCTGTATCGAAATTCGGTCGTTTGGTGGAGCCCACTTGTCGGGCCCGTGGATTGGGAGGACAAGGTCCGAGCGATCCCCATTGTTGAATCGAGTCGTGGCTTCTTCGGGATCGGGAACGCGCTCTCGGACTGGGCGTTTCGCGGAGCGACCCACGCGCCCCGGGTGGCCGAGGGGATCAAGGCCGAACCACTCAGAGGTGAGTTCACGTTATCCCCCGCTCTATGCTTCGAAATTCTCTTTCCCGGAATCGTTTCCGATCGCCGCGACGAGGACAGCGTCGCGATCGTCAACCTGGCCGACGACAATTGGGTGAAGGGTGAAGCCGTCGATAAACAGATCATCGCATCGGCGACATTTCGTGCGATCGAACAGAGGCTCACGATGGTTCGGGTTTCCAATGGCGGAGTGAGTGTGGCGATCGATCGGTATGGGAGGCGGATTGCTGAGTTACCAGTAGGCGAGTTTGGTCACATGGTGGTGGGGGTGAGGGCTATGCCGAGAGCGGCTATGGCGGAGAAGGTGGCATTAGTTGTGCCGCCGATGGCTGCTGCGATGTTGGTGTTGATCGTGGGTGCTCGCGGAGCGAAAGGACTCGGATTGCAACCGGCCGCTCCATACTGGCACCAGCCTCTGAGTTCGTTGCAAAGAGGATCCAGAAATGGATCAAGGAACAGGGGATCAGGCGCGGAATCGATCGGGGAGTGGATTCGGCTGATGCGTGAGCTCGGGCTTCATCGTGTGATGCCGCGCAAGTTCCGTGTGAAGACACACTCCGATCACAAACACCCGATCGCGAAGAATGTGCTCGATCGAAACTTGAAAGCGTTACGCGCCGAACCAGAAATGGATTGCCGATATCACGTACATCTTCTGGGCGAGCGCGGGCTGGGGTCGATCGCCGATTTCACCGGCTGATCTGCGAAGCAGTCCTTCCATCGCCGAGGCGTGAGTTCGCCAACCCTCGACCTGATTAGGCGCCCGCTCGGATTGTGGCGAAGCGCGTGCCCACGGCCGCCAGGAGCGTCACCAGAACGCAGGTGAGCCAGAAGCCGAGTGAGGGCACCGCTGCCCCACCTGAAATCACGGTGAGTGGAAGTGCGAGTTGTTCGTCCATCGGGGGCGAGCCCGAATCGGTGACCCTCAGAGTGACCGCCTGAAGCCCTTGGTCTCCGAGTTGGGGCACGCCGCCCAGGGTCCATGTGCCGTTGCCGTTATCGACCGGGGGCTGGATCCAAAGAGGCCCGGCAATCAGGCTCAGGGTCAGCACGTCCGAGGGGTCCGGGTCGGTGGGCGTGATGATGGCCGAGTAAAGAATGCCCACCGTGGCATCGGGCAGCGCGGAGCATCGTTGACCGGCGTGATCGTGAGAGCAAAGGCCGTGCTGCCGATCGTGCCGCCCTGGCCGTCGCTCACGGTGAAGGAGAAGCTGTCGCTGGTGACCTCGCTGCCGTTTTGGGTATAGCTGAGGCTTCCCCCATCGATCTGGGCCTGGGTGAAGCTAGCCCCCAGGCTTAGGCTGCCGGCGCTCGGGCCCACGGTGACCGTGTAGGTCAGCACGTCACTCGGATCGGCATCGGTGACCGCAAGAGCCGAGCTCCCGATCACTCCCAACCCGCCTTCGGCGACCACAAGCCCGGTGTTAAGGCTCAGCACCGGAGCATCGTTGACCGGCGTGATCGTGAGAGCAAAGGCCGTGCTGCCGATCGTGCCGCCCTGGCCGTCGCTCACGGTGAAGGAGAAGCTGTNNNNGATCGGCATCGGTGACCGCAAGAGCCGAGCTCCCGATCACTCCCAACCCGCCTTCGGCGACCACAAGCCCGGTGTTAAGGCTCAGCACGGGGGCGTTGTTGGCGCCCGCGGCGGCGACAGTGGTGACCAGGCTTACGCTGCCACTCGCGCCTCCGGTGGACAGGGCGGCGCTACTCAGGCTGACGGTACTCCCGATCACAACATCATCGACATGCCAGCCGGTACTCGACACGCTTGTGTCCGAAGCCATTCGGAAACGAATCTGGATCGATTGCCCCGCCAGGGAACTGAGGTCGGCCAGGGTTTGGACATAGCCCCCGCTGGACCCCTCGTAGGCCTGGCGGCCAGCAATGGGATTGGAGAAAGACGTCGAAATCGGGCCCGTGTAAGTGTAAGTGGTCTGGGTAATCAGTGAGCCCAGATCTGTCCAACTCACGCCGCCATTGCTCGAGTATTCCGCTACGCCGCCATCGTAGGTGGCCTCGGTGATGTGGTTGTGCCAAAACTGAAGCTCGGTTCCGGCGGTGATCGCTACGGGGTTCGCCATAGCGAGGTATTGGTCCGAAAGGACCGAGGGGTCCGAGGCGAACCAGGAATGCTCGGCGGCAGGTGGACCCGCTGGACACGTCACACCCGTCAACTGGGGCTGCACGATGGCCAAGCCCTCGATGGCATTGATCGCGACCACCCCACTGGGGAAGAATGGAAAAGCATTCCACGCGCCATTGAATTGTGGCCCGTCACTGCTGGGGTAAACGTCGAAGTAGCCGACTTCACACAAATCTGCCGTCGCCAGATCTTCGATCTTGAGGATCCTAAGCCCCCCCTGGTAGTTGGCTTGATAGACCAGATCACCAGCGATGTACTGATTGTGATCGATTGCGGCAATGGCCGACAAGTGACTGCCGACGAGAACTGGGTTGGCGGGGTCGAGCATGTCCCAGACAAAGGTCTTCGTGTTGTTCCCGAAATTCTGCTCATCGAGTTCATCGTCCACCAGGAAATACCGATGATCAGGGGTCAGCGCACCCTGATGGGTATAGCCCGATCCGGCGTACGTCGAGCGAGAAATCTGAACGGGCAATGCCTTATTGGTGACATCCACGATGGTTACGGTGTCCTCGTTGGAGGCAAAGCAGAGTTCTTTCCCACTGAAAGCCACATTGGGTCCGGCATAGTTCACGCATTCGACGTCGTGCGTGTACCCATCGGCGCTGAAGCAACCCACCCCGGTGGGTGTTAGGGGATTGGATATGTCTATCATGTGAAGACCGCCGCTGCAGGTACTCGTCCCCACCGCGTAGGCAAAGCCAGAAATCTCGTTGATCCAGATGTTATGCGCGTTGGAGAACCCTGGGTAATGCACGGTCGTGGTAAACACGGCCGGTGGGCTGGGGACATTGCGCAGTTGGGTCAGGTCAAAGACCTGCATGCCGTGTCCCGCGGCTTCGCTCACGATGAACGCGTAGTTGCCGTAGACCTTCACATCGCGCCAGTCGCTGTTGACAGTCTGCGTCGGCAAATCCCCTAGGTAGACGGGAGTCGCAGGATTACTGATGTCCACGAATGAAGTTCCGGTACTCCGACCCATGATGACGTATTCGAAACCAGTGAGCGGATCCGTCCAGCCCCACCCGTCACTTCCGGCGCCACCGCCGATACTCGCCATGGGGAGATAGGTATGCAGGTCAACGTTCTCGCAACCGTAAATATCGGCAGCCCCTCCGATGCAGCTCGCGGCTTTGGCCGCCCGGGGAGGTGAGTCCTCGGTCAGCTTATGGGGATTCGCCGTACTGAGGGACCAATCGACTGTGCCCGTTCCGTGGCTCGCCACCCAGGCGGCTGTGCCCGATTCCATGTCATCGGAAAAGCAACCAGTACGTTGAAGGTCCGCTCGACCTGAACCCCCATGGCAATGTTCACCGCCGGCCAGGTCACCGTCCCGGCGCTCTCGACGCCGAGATCGCTGGCCGAGGCGGCGACGTAACTGCTGCCCGTAGGCACCGTTGCGCTGAGAACGACGCTGGTCAACGTTGCCGCTGACGAATTACTGGCGGTCAGGGTGTATGTGGCCACCTGTCCGGCTACCGCCGGATCGGGCGAGATCGCGTAAACGAGACCCAGGCCAGAGGGCGGAACACATTCTGCGCCGTTCAAAATCCCCCGGTCACAGAAAGCCAGGCGAATCGCTGCCTCGTTGACGCCAGCGTTCAAGTTGGCGTCGGCCTGGATCACTTCATTGGCCGCGTCGTTCATCGTTGCGCTGCAGGGGACATTGAAGTGGCTCTCGAGGACCATCTGATCGGTGGCGGTGGCGCCCACGGCGGTGCGCAGGTTCCAGAGCGCGGCCGACCAGATCTCGCCGTCCGCGTGGACCGCACCCGTTACGTCAGCCGGATGGGTCTTGGTTCCGTCGACTCGGCGAAGACACGGGGGCGAAGTCGGACTGTAGGAAGTGGCATCCCACTCGGCGACGCATGCCGCATTGGCCGATTGGTAGGCGACGTTTCCATCGTCGTTATAGAAGCTGGCCGCCAGGTAGTCGCCGAAGCCTTCACCCATGGCTCCCATCTCCCCACCTCCCCAGCAGGAGTTCTGATCGTGTTGCACCGCGTGACCATATTCGTGTGCGACTACGTCGGCATCCTCGCCATCGTCCACGCCTCCATCGCCAAAGTGGACAGCATTGTCCCCCGTGGAGTAGAACGATTGGTCTGCGGTATTCCAGTGGGCATGGGCGAGGGTCGGAAAGTCCCGAATGCCATTGACTGCCCCGGTGTCATCGTCAAACCCGAGGCTGTGGAAGTAGCGCTGTATCGAGTCAATGGAGTGGTAGATGGTGGCTTGTTCGAAACGATCGTCCGATCGGTCGTAGTTGTAGACCCGAGAGACTTCGTCGGCGTCGGGCACGGCTAGGCCACCGGCCAGACCGACGAGGTCCACATATTCACCTTTGAGCGTACCGATGCCCGGATCGAGACCCAGGAGGGTAACGGCCACTCGGCCGTTATTCAGAGCAGTGGAAGCAGTGTCCCCAGCGTCGGAGAGTCCAAGATTTCCGGATTGCTGCATGGGGTTTGGGACGTATACCAAGGCAGAACCCGTGTCGAACGCGATGCGGTTTTCCTGCAGGAGCAGTTTTCCCGATGTCGCCCCAACCAGGGTCAGAAAATCACCCAAAGGAGCATCGGAAAAGACCACCAATTTCCAAGCCAGTGCGGCCGTGCCATCGGCGAGGGGATAGAAAACGAGTTCGGCCGTCGTGGGCAGGCGGGTGGATTGAATCCCTGCGGCTGCGATTGCCACACCTTCAGCCGCTGCCTGAGTGACGGTCGCCGTCGCCGTGTCCCCGGTCAGCGCCGAATAATAGTTGCTGTAGAGGGCCTGTACCTCTCCGCTATTCGACTGGTTGACCGAGATATTCGATTCGTAGACCGGGAGTCCCAGAAGCATCTGCTGGAAACGGGTCCGGACTCCGCCCAGGCCGCTCTGCTCATCGACCAGAGCCAAATCGCTGAGGTCGAGCTTGAGACCAATTTCCCAGGCGTGGTTGAAGAGGAACGTGTTGGCGCCCACCTGCCCCGGGGCCAGAACATCATTGCTCTCACAACCGCGAAGCACCAAGCGCTCGGTTTCATGCTCGTGGGCATGGACGGCGCAGTGCAGGTGTTCCGGGTGCCGGGCTGAAGCACCAGGGGCCCATACGATCCCCATGAGCAGAGCGACTAACACGCTCCCCAAGGAGGCTCGGCCGGTTGCGCGTCCACGCGAGAGCGCCGCCTTCACTCGTCCAAGAGCACTCATCCGAAATTGCCTTAGGGTCTCCCGCTCGAACACGACAACTCCCCCCAATCCCGATTCAATCAACATAGCGCCCGCGGCTGTTCTGCTCCGGATTCCCAGGATCCACCTTACGTTGAATTCACGCGTGTAGGGGTATTTAAAAGACCATTTTCGCTGCTGCCAGTCAGGAGCCCTTTGACAAGCTCAGTAATAGTTTGACAGGTACCCCGAACTGACGGGATAAAGGCCCGATCATGGCGATTCCGCTCGGGCGACTCCTGCTTGCAGATGGGGTGAGCACAAACCCACCGGCCAGAAAACGCCAGCCGCAGCGGCCTTCTATGAGTATCGGCTATCAGGGAATGTGAAGTCCCGTGACGGAGCTGATGTGCCTCGTCCGGCCCCTTCCCGGGTGTGCAGCTCGATTCGCGGCGCCTCAGACGATACCTACGGTGCAATTGTAAACGGCTCCTTGCTTGCGCTTCATTTAAGGTCTCAATTGAGCCCCACCCCGCCGCACGCCACAAACGTAGGCGCTCAGGTACTCCGATCCACCCTTGACGTGAACCGGTGTGGTAGTTTCGCCCGGCTTGGTCGTTTTCGTACGTCGGTATTGCCCAACGAGCCAACTCACACCGCGCTCGCCTTGCCGCGTGGCCGCTCGCACCTTCGGCCAATAGTGGGTACGAAAACGATCGAGATGAAAAGCGAGATGACCGGTTGAAAGAGAGAAGTTAGTCAAGGAGAGAACTTTCACTCCATGCGCTTGCCCTATCGCTCATTACTGGCTCTTTGTTCTTTGGTCTGTGCAATACAAGCTCATGCCTTTGACGCCGCGACTTTCGCCTCCACCGTGACCGACCCCGTGCGCGCAAGAAATATCCTCTACATGGTTTATTACCCAGAAAACTTTTCAGGCGTTTCACCGCTCATTCTGGTTTCGCATGGAGGCATAGGTTCAGCGACCGGGTTCCTCGAGGCACCGCACCTCGGTACCGAGTATGCCGAAATGGGCTACATCGCAATTCATGTCAACCACGCAGCATCGGCCAACATCTTAATTCATCGCACCGACCGGCCAGCAGACGTTTCATTTATAATCGACCAACTCGAAGCGGCGACGCTTCCTCTGCCCTTTGCTTTTCTCGGAAGCATCGATCTCACTCGAATTGGGCATATCGGTCATTCCTTTGGAGGCCATACGGCGTATCTCTTGCGGGCGGAAACTTCACCTATGGCAACCTGGGTGACACCAGGGTGGATGCCGTGGTGGCACTATCACCGATGGGCCCCGGTCAACTCGGAACATTTGACAACGGCCCAAGCGACAATACTTGGGTCGATATTGCGCTCCCCGTCTACGACATTGTTGGCGAACTCGAAACAGCAACTTCATCGGCAACATCCAGGTCCCCGACTGGCGGCTCACGCCATTTCTTCGCTTTGAGGGGCCGGGAGACAAATTTCAGTCGATCGTGCCTGGCCAAGATCATCTGGATATCGGAAACGATGGGAGCCCCGAAGTCAAAGCCTTCATTGCAACCGAATCCCGCACCTTCTTTGACGTCTACGTTCGCGGCGATACGGCGCAAGTGTGTCAGATCGGTTCCTTCGGCGTGAACCTGGGAAACCTCTTCGAAACAAAAGCAGACCCGAATGCCAACCTCGCAAGCAGCTGCTCTCCGTTGGGAAGTCCCATTCCAAGCCTCGGTCCTGGCGCAGTATTGCTCTTGATCACGTCGTTGCTGGTATTGGCAGTCGACACAGTAAGGCGGAACGTGCGGCCCTTAGAGATGGGTCATCGCAGTGTGTCCGAAGGACGTTTGCGAGCTGGGCGCTGGAAGGGGCGTTGGTGCATGAATCCCATAGCGGCGCGAAAGTCAGCTCTGCCGCACCAATCGGCTACTTCACGGCGAACGACTTTGGTCTGCCAAGTTCGAACATCCGATTCAGGATGACGAGCCCGGAGCCGGTCACCGATGATCGACTCACTCGCTATGGCCTCATCGGCCTCATCGGCCACATCTCCCTGAAGAAGGTGTTCTCTACGCGAGCCTGCTGGTGGTACCCCGATTCCTTCTTCCACCGGCGACGCCCAACTTCCCTTATTCGTCTGACCGTGCGATCGCGAGCGTTGGATCGCTTCGATCTCGTTGCTGACATTCTCGGCGGAACGATAACTTTCGCGCCGTGTGCCGCAGCGGCGTCTGCCGTGAAGCTTGAAACGTCACCCCTCTCATCGATGAGGCCAAGAGCCGTCCTCGCATCGTCAGCATTCCCGTCCGTCAAGACCTCGGCAACAATCACGCCAGATCGATCGACGCCCAGATGAAGTTTCTTCCAGGCGCGCTTTCCGTTGCCACCGTGCTTGACGGCTGCCCACTCACCTTCGCCGATGATGGATAGCCCGGTGCTGTCGACGACAAGATGAAGGCGGCCTTTCGTTGCGGCGAGGTGCAGACGAATATCGACTTGCTGGCTACGGCGGGAGATCGTGGTGTGGTCGGGAGCATCGAGGTCGAGAGCCATCAGCGACAAGACTGACCGAAGGAACCCCTCCGCCTGCCGAAGCGGCAAGTTAAAGACGAGTCGAAGCACGAGTGCGGTTTCGATGGCCTGATCTGAGAACTTCCGCTGACCGCCTCGTTTTCCCGATGGTTCGGGCGTCCAAGAGTCTGCCGCGTTCGGAGAGATCCACAATGTGATGTCACCTCGCTTCACGAGAGCGCGATCGTACTCGGCCCAGTTGCTCACGCGGTACTTCGTCTTGTACTTGGGGTGGACTCTTGAGTTCATGACGAGAGTGTGCACGATAGGACTGCACGGATCGGGGCAATGTCGCCGGTTTCCTCTAGGATTCATGCACCCACGCCGAACTCTTCACGACGCGGGGGACCCCGACCTACATTCATTCGGGCAACGGCTTGACCCGCTCCCCCGTTATTCGGTTGCTTCCGTTCCTGGAAAGAAGAGAGCCGACAGGCGCGGCGTGGATTAGCGGGCTTCGGCTTGCTCGGTCGATGCGGCAGGGGCGTAGTACCAGTTTACGAAGTCGAAGGGGCGGTATTTCTCGATTCGTTCGTAGCCGTGCGCTGTGAAATAGGTCTCGATGAAGGCTTTCTGGCCGCCTGCCTCGATGCAGATGAGTTTGGGCTGGTACTTCTTGATATCGAAGCCGGCGAGCGCCTTTGGAGCGCCGCCCTCGATGTCCATGGACATGAAGTCGATCGAGGTGACATCGTTTTGCTCTAGAAGTTCGTTGAGCGTGATCGTGGGAACCTTCCTTTTTGCCTTCGGCATGTCCTTGATCATCGGACCGTCCTTGTTGCCCGAAGAGAGTCCGTCGGCACCGATTACCCGGTAAAAGTCCTGGGGCTCATCGGAATGATCGGTAACGAAGTAGCTGTAGAATTTCGTTTTGGGACGAAGACGCCGGTATTCCGGGGCGTATTCGTGGAGCGCGTCGATTCCGATGCCCGACCAACCGAGATGCTTTTCCAGGTAGTAGGTCGTGCTGAACTCGATCGGTGTCGAACATCCTACGTCGAGAAAAGTGCCCCCCTTCCGATCTCCGAAGAAATCTCGAATGATGAGTTCCTCATTGGCGTGGGAATAGAGCTTTTCCTCTGGGCCGGGCCAGACCTCGCCGAGCCGAAATCCGAGGAACTTGATGTATTTTTTTTCTTCGGTCTCTTCTGCCTGGCACGAAGAGAGGAACACGGCCGCGATTGAGACGGTGAGTACCCAGAGTCGACTTGGACGGAGATCGAGCTGCATCAATGGCCTTCCGGTCAGGACTTTCCGACGAGACTAGAGCGGGCTGGCGCTATCGAGAGCCCGGATCGCCTGACGGGACCGAGAACACATCAGATCGGGATTTCAAGCTGCGTTTTCGCCACCGCCAATACTAGGCAATCTGTTAAGTCGGTGTTGCGGATAGGCAAAACAAGCTGCGTTTTCAGCACCGCCGGTAAGTAGAGTTCTGACAACTACGCTTCGGACTAGGCATATTCGCCCCCGTTCCGGGCGACGACACATGCCAGGCGCGGGCACACAACGATAGGCCGATGCGATGTCGGCGAGGTCCGATCTAGCCCGCTTCGTCCAGGTCGCGGACGTGACGCCGCGAAACCTGCACTACGGCAGAATTGAGCGAAAAATTCTGGCTGTGGTCGTCAATTGGTCGTCAAACGCACGCAAGGCTACACGCCATCGCGTAGAGGCGATCCATTCAACTATTCGATTTTGAAGTGGAACCCGCGTGGTTCCCCGATGTGGATTCGAACCACAATTCACAGATTCAGAGTCTGTTGTCCTGCCGTTAGACGATCGGGGATCACGGGTTGGGACCGGTTTGTACCGGAATGCGCGGGGCTCCTCAAGGTCGCGAGGCTGAGATTGCGAACTCAGCCGCCAATCGACTCATTCGGATCCCTTTCGTGGCATCACCCCTTGGGGCAAACGGTCTCACGGGAGTGGGGGCGCTCGATTCGCTACGTAATCGGATCCAATCCCGTACTCGCCCCTTTTACCCTGGAGTCCATCATCCATGCCCGCCGTCATCGTCGAAAAGCAGGGCCATATCCTGACCGTCACCCTCAATCGACCTGAGAAGAAGAACTGCGTCAATTCCGAAGTGATGTGTCGACTCTACGACGCGTGGGTTCAGCTCGATGAGGATCCGGAACTGCGCGTGGCGATCCTGACGGGGAAGGGCGACACGTTCTGTGCGGGGATGGATCTTTCCGAGATTCCCAAGCTTCGAACGGGAAAGCCCGACAACGATTGGATGAAGAGGGTCATGAGTGAGCCCGCGATCATGATGGGATGTTGGTTGAAGACCTATCGGCCGACCAAGCCCGTGATTTTGGCGGCCGAGGGTTTTGCGCGGGCCGGTGGGACGGAAATTCTTCAGGGGACGGATATTCGCGTGGCGGGGGAGAGCGCGATGTTTGGTGTGACGGAAGTGCAGAGGGGGCTCTTTCCCATGGCGGGGTCTGCGGTTCGTCTGCGTCGGCAGATTCCCTATGCGATCGCTGCCGAGATGTTATTGGCGGGAGAGGATATGCCCGCCCAGCGAGCCTTTGATCTCGGCCTCGTGAATCATGTCGTGCCGGATGGGCAGGCTCTGGCGAAGGCGACGGAGATCGCTGAGCGGATCGCGAATAACGGTCCGCTTGCAGTGGCTGGGATTCTGGCAACGCTGCGCGCGACCGAGTCGATGTCGGAAGAAGATGCCTTCAAGATCGAGATGGGGCATGGCATGAAGGTCATGATGTCGAAGGATGCCGTCGAGGGGCCGAAAGCCTTCATGGAAAAGCGCGCGGCGGTCTTTACGGGTGAATGACACGAAGACGATCGTCGACTAACACGAAAGCGTCTTGATTGATTGATTGATTGATCACTGAATTCCGTACGACGTTGTTATTCGAGGTCTGCCCATTCGCAGCCGGGCAGGTCGAGAATGAAATCCGCGCCAAGGGCCGTCGCAGGCGTGTGGAAGCCTGGCGTGATGTCGCCGGCGAGTGCGCGACGAACACATTCGACGGCGGCCACTGGAGTGAGCGCGTAGCCGTTCGGTGTTTCGAGCAGCGTTCGAGCCTTCTGCCCACCCGGCCCTTCGACTTCGGCCAGGATGAGCGAGCCCGTGCTCGATCGAACGCTTTCGTCCGGACCTTCAGGCATGTCATTCGCGCGATCGGTCAAGAAGTTTCGAACCCTCTCGAGGCCCAGGATTGGCTTGACGAACCGACTCGCCTTGATGAGGCTGGCCGTCCGACCGGAAAGCGCAAAGTAGACTTCGATATTCGGGATGCCGGTTGAATAGAAGGCCGTCGATACATCGCCCCAAGAGAGCGCCAGCGCACGTGCCGGCCCGGCCCCGAAATTGAAATGCCGTTCGAGCGAGCCAGCGGGTCGGCTGCGAATGATTCCGTTTGCCCGAATGCGAAGTCCGTCGCCGAGACCTTCGATCGCAGTTTTTGCGGTGCCGCGGGATACGGCGCTGCCCCCGGCGATTGCGATTCGAAGCGACGTTGGCTCCTCGACGCGTGAGGCCGTATGCAAGGCGACGCAATCGCTTGGCACGACATCGAAGCCGACACCGGGAAGCAGAATGACACCCGCGGCCTCCGCCTGGGGACCGCGCCGAGCAATCGATTCGAAGACGTCGATCTCGCCTGTTACGTCGAGGTAATGCGTCCCCGTCGAAATACAGGCCTCGATCATGGCTCCGGCCGTCTGCGAAAAGGGCCCCGCGGCATGGAGCACAGCCGAAATATCGGAGAGGGATCTACGCAGGCCCGCGGCATCGGCCAGAGAGACGACGCGAAATGCGAAGCCGAGATCCTCTGCGATCTCTTTGAGCTTTTCTCGGCTTCGACCGGCCAGGATGACGTCGAGGCCAAGACGTTTTGCCAGAGCCGCCACGAGCTTCCCCGTGTACCCGGTCGCGCCGTAGAGCATGAAGCGTTTGGCCATGTCGCCAATCCTAGCGCCAGTTGCCAGGTTCTGGCCCTGCGCGCCTAAGTCTGCGAGGCTTTCACGACGCGGTCGAGCAAGCGATCGAGAAACGACGGCGCTGCCGAAAACGCAGCCCGACAATCCCATCCCGACAACCCCATGTAGGAGACCCGCCATGCCCAAGATCAAAGCCGCCGTCATGCGCGCCAACAAAGCCCCCCTCGAAATCGAAGACGTCACGCTCGACGATCCCGGACCGGGCGAAGTTCTTCTCGCGACATCGGCCTCGGGCATCTGTCATAGCGATCTGCATGTGATCGAAGGCGATCTGCCGCTGCCGCCGCCCTGTGTTCTCGGTCATGAGCCGGCGGGCATCGTCGAAGCGATTGGCGAAGGCGTAACCGACTTCGTGCCCGGCGATCATGTGATCGGATGCATCACGAACTGGTGCGGCGTCTGTAAGTTCTGCACCGGCGGTCGCCCCTACCTCTGCCCGAGCCAATTCAATGGCCGCCCCGAAGGTTCAGCCTCGCGCCTAAAGGATGCGAAAGGCGATCCGATCTTTCAATTCGCGAACCTATCGTCTTTTGCCGAGAAGATGTTATGCCCCGAACGATCGCTCGTGAAAATTCGCGACGACATGCCGCTTGATCGAGCCTCACTCATCGGCTGCGGCGTGACGACGGGACTGGGGGCTGCCCTCAATACGGTTCATATTCCCGCTGGCGCAAGTGTCGTGATTATTGGCTGTGGAGGCGTTGGCCTCTCTGCGCTACAGGGCGCGCGAATCGTGGGCGCGGGTCAGATCATCGCGGTCGACGCCCAGGCCTGGAAATTTGATCTCGCGAAAGATCTCGGGGCGACGGACTGCGTGGATGCGACAGACGGCGATCCTGTTGCCGCTGTTCATGAACTCACGGGGGGCGGTGCCGATTTTGTTTTCGAATGCATCGGCCTGGTGAAGACCGTCCAACAAGCCGTCGCCATGACCGGGCGCGGCGGGACGACCGTGCTCGTGGGTGTCGTACCGCTGACCGAAATGGTGCCGATCTCGGCCGCCGACCTCACGCTACAGGAGAAGAAGATCACCGGTTCGTATATGGGTTCGAACCGCTTCCGCTTCGACATGCCGAAATACATCGAATTCTATCTCGACGGGCGGTTGCGCCTCGACGAGATGATCTCGTCCCGGATCAAGCTCGATGAAGTGAACCACGCCTTCGACCTCATGCGCAAAGGCGAAGCCGCGAGACAGGTCATCGTCTTCGACTAACATTAGGGAGCGATGGATCGCCCAGCAAAGTTCGGAGGCGCCGGGCTAGTTCCCGGTGAACTCCGGCCGCCGCTTCGCGAGAAACGCCGCGATGCCTTCTCGGCCGTCGGCGGTTCGCGACGAGGCGGCGATGCCACGGGCTTCATGTTCCATTTGGCTCTCGAGACTGTCGTAGGCGCTGTTGAGAAGAAGTCGCTTGACCACGCCGTAGGAACCCGTCGGCCCCGACGCGAGATGCTCGACCCGCTTTTCCGCCGTCGACATGAGTTCGTCCGCGGGCACGACCTGATTGACGAGGCCCCAATCGAGCGCCTCTGCCGAATTCAACACGCGATTGGTCAGCATCAGCTCGAGGGTCCGTCGCTGGCCGATGATCCGCGGTAGGAAATAAGTCGAGCTTCCGTCGGGGGAGAGCCCGGCCCCCGTATAGGCCATCGTAAACTTCGCCGTCTCCGAAGCGATCGCCAGCTCGGTTGCACACATCATGGAAAAGCCGGCGCCTGCCGCTGTCCCATTCACCGCCGTCACAATCGGCGCCCGCATCCGCGCAAACCGCGAAATCGCCCCATGCAGGTTCAGCGTCAGCTCCTTCAAGTACGCGGCCGTTCCGTCTCCGGCCTCTTTCATCGCCCCGAGATCACCCCCGGCACAAAACATCTTCCCCTCGCCCGTCAGTAGCACCGCCCGAACGCTGTCGTCCTCATCCAGCTCGATCGCCGCCCGCATCAGCGCCTGCGCCATCGGTATGTTCAGGGCATTCGCCGCCCCCGGCCGGGTCAGGGTCAGTTTGGCGATGCCGCCATCGCGCTCGAGTCGAATCGGATCGTCGGTGGACATATAGAAGGACCTTTCATTCTCAGTGATGGCGCTGAGCTTGCCAGGAGGCGGCATCGACCAGCACCGGGTCGCGGACCATATCGCGAAATCCGGCGTTTTGGGCTGACTCGACACCCGCCCGATCGCGGCGCGGCCGTGGCGGCCGCCGTGATCAGCCGATCGGAGTCGCCCGAGGACATGAATCGGCCGCCGATCTAGACCAAAAGGGTCGCAGGAAAGCCCCATTTCGGTACTCTCCGGCGTCCCGCGGAGAGGTGGCTGAGCTGGTTGAAAGCGCGCCCCTGCTAAGGGTGTATAGGCTAATACCCTATCGAGGGTTCGAATCCCTCCCTCTCCGCCACACAGGCACTGGGTGTGAAGACTTCCCGCTCGGATCAGAAGATGGCTCCGGAAAAGCCCGCGA